>Ga0308163_10000046_pt1 | contig 358402 bp, 308 predicted proteins | sample PhyTR1_FD_201037 | JGI IMG/M metagenome (GOLD analysis project Ga0308163, IMG submission 201037) | Phyllosphere microbial communities from UC Gill Tract Community Farm, Albany, California, United States - DLSLT.R1 | ecosystem: Host-associated > Plants > Phyllosphere > Unclassified | place...
CGCTTCAACTGGAGCAATCAATATAACAGCTTCTGGAGGTGTAGCGCCTTATACTTACGACTGGGCTGATCTTGCGGGAACCAATGATCCTGAAGACAGAACAGCATTGCCTGCAGGAACTTACACCGTAACCGTGAAAGACGCAAACGGATGTTCTTCCCCACCGCTTTCTGTAACCATAACACAGCCTGCTTCAGCAGTAGCATCTGCTAAAACTTCCCAAACTGATGTATTATGCTTTGGCGCTTCAACTGGAGCAATCAATATAACAGCTTCTGGAGGTGTAGCGCCTTATACTTACGACTGGGCTGATCTTGCGGGAACCAATGATCCTGAAGACAGAACAGCATTGCCTGCAGGAACTTACACCATAACCGTGAAAGACGCAAACGGATGTTCTGCTGCGCCGCTTTCTGTAACCATAACACAGCCTGCTTCTGCAGTAGCCGTGGCTAAAACTTCCCAAACTGATGTATTATGCTTTGGAGCTTCAACGGGAGCCATCAACATAACAGCTTTTGGAGGTGTAGCGCCTTACTCTTACGACTGGGCTGATCTTGCGGGAACCAATGATCCTGAAGACAGAACAGCATTGCCTGCAGGAACTTACACCGTAACGGTGAAAGATGCAAATGGATGTTCTGCTGCACCGCTTTCTCTAACCATAACACAGCCTGCTTCTGCAGTAGCCGTGGCTAAAACTTCCCAGACTGATGTATTATGCTTTGGCGCTTCAACAGGAGCCATCAACATAACAGCTTCTGGAGGTGTAGCGCCTTACTCTTACGACTGGGCTGATCTTGCAGGAACAAATGATCCTGAAGACAGAACAGCATTGCCTGCAGGAACTTACACCGTAACCGTGAAAGACGCAAACGGATGTTCTGCTGCACCACTTTCTATAACTATTACACAGCCTGCTTCAGCAGTAGCATCTGCTAAAACTTCCCAAACTGATGTATTATGCTTTGCCGCTTCAACAGGAGGAATCAACATAACAGCTTCTGGAGGTGTCGCTCCTTACACTTACGACTGGGCCGATCTTGCGGGAACCAATGATCCCGAAGACAGAACTGGACTTATGGCGGGAACTTACACCGTAACTGTGAAAGATGCAAACGGATGTTCTGCTGCACCACTTTCTATAACTATTACACAGCCAGGTACTGCTTTATCATGCTCTGTTGTACAAAATAAACCAGTAACTTCAAATGGTTTAAGCAATGGTGAGGCAACTGTATCTCCAATTGGAGGCACTCCTACTTACACTTACTTATGGGATAATGGCGAAAACACACCTAAAGCAGTAGCTCTAAATGCAGGAACGCATAGCGTAAAAGTTACAGATGCAAACGGATGTACTACAGAGTGCAGCATTGTAATTACTGAACCAAATGTTCTTTCTTGCAGTATAGCGCAGGATGCAACTGTAAAATGTTATGGAGGGAATACTGGTAAAGCTACGGTAACAGCTGTGGGCGGTAATGGAGAGTATACCTACCTTTGGGATAATGGCGAAACAGCCGCACAAGCAGTTGCTTTAACAGCAGGTTTACATTCTGTAACAGTTACTGACAAATTAGGATATACTACAAAATGCGAAATAACAATTGGTCAGCCTCAAGCTCTTTTAAGCGCAACAACAACGCAAGTTAATGTAGCTTGTGGTGGTGGAGCCACAGGTTCAGCAACTGTTATTCCATCTGGAGGAACAAGCCCTTATACTTACTCTTGGGATACTAATCCTGTTCAGACAGATGCTACAGCTATAGGACTTAAAGCCGGAACTTATAATGTTACGGTTACAGATGCTAACTTATGTACCATCGTAAAAACTGTAATTATTATCGATGGAGATTCCGTTATACCTGTTATAGATCCACTACCTGCAGTTTCTACTATCAATTGTCCAGCAGAGCCAGTTTTTGCACAAGCAACAGCAACTGACGACAATGGAACGATCTCTTCATTGACTTATGAAGACACTACTACACAAGGAAATTGTGCTGGAACTTATACAAAAACAAGAACATGGACTGCAAAAGATGCTTGTGGAAATATTTCACTACCTGTAAGCCAAACTATTATAGTGCAAGACAATTCTGCTCCGACTTGGACTACTCAAGCTGGATCTTTAGACAAAACTATAGAATGCAGTGACGAACAGGCTTTAGCAAATGCTCAATCTTTATTCCCAACAGCTTCTGACTTATGCGATACTGATGTATCTAACATTACTAAAGTAAGCGGACAGTTTAAAGCTTCTGAAGGATGCGGAAATGCAGGAACTTACACCAACACTTGGACTGTAAAAGATGACTGTGGAAACACTTCTGAAACTTTCACTCAGATAATTACAATTCAAGATACAACTGCTCCGACTTGGACAACTCAATCTGGATCTTTAGACCAAACTATAGAATGCAGTGACGAACAGGCTTTAGCAAATGCTCAATCTTTATTCCCAACAGCTTCTGACTTATGCGATAATGATGTTTCCAACATCACTAAAGTAAGCGGACAGTTTACAGCTTCTGAAGGATGCGGAAATGCAGGAACTTACACCAATGCTTGGACTGTAAAAGACGACTGTGGAAACACTTCTGAAACTTTCACTCAGATAATCACAATTCAGGATACAACTGCACCAACATGGACTACTCAAGCTGGATCTTTAGACAAAACTATAGAATGCAGTGATGAACAGGCTTTAGCAAATGCGCAATCTTTATTCCCAACAGCTTCTGACTTATGCGATGCTGATGTGTCTAACATCACTAAAGTAAGCGGACAGTTCGTAGCTTCTGAAGGATGCGGAAATGCAGGAACTTACACCAATACTTGGACTGTAAAAGATGACTGTGGAAATACTTCTGAAACTTTCACTCAGATAATTACAATTCAAGATACAACTGCGCCAACATGGACTACTCAAGCTGGATCTTTAGACAAAACTATAGAATGCAGTGACGAACAGGCTTTAGCAAATGCGCAATCTTTATTCCCGACAGCTTCTGACTTATGCGATACTGATGTGTCTAACATCACTAAAGTAAGCGGACAGTTTGTAGCATCTGAAAACTGTGGAAATGCAGGAACTTATACCAACACTTGGACGGTAAAAGACGACTGTGGAAACACTTCTGAAACTTTCACTCAGATAATCACAATTCAGGATACAACTGCGCCAAAATGGACTACTCAAGCTGGTGCTTTAAATGCAACTTTAGAGTGCAGTGACATTGAAGGACTTGCTGCTGCTCAGGCTCAGTTCCCAACAGCTTCTGACTTATGCGATGCTGATGTGTCTGATATTACTAAAGTAAGCGGACAGTTTGTAGCATCTGAAAACTGTGGAAATGCAGGAACTTACACCAACACTTGGACTGTAAAAGACGACTGTGGAAATACTTCTGAAACTTTCACTCAGATAATTACAATTCAGGATACCACGAAACCAGCTTTCGTTGGCGAATTGCCTTCAGATATTACGGTTTCTTGTGATGCGGTTCCAGAGCCATACAACATGGAAGTTTCTGATAATTGCAACGGAGACTTGCCAATTGTTTTCAGTGAAACTAAAAGCGATATTAAAAACGAATGCGGTACAGAATATACCTTAACTCGTAACTGGTCAACAAGTGATTGTGGAGGAAATTCAATTTCTTATACCCAAATTATTACGGTAAGAGATACAACACCTCCAACAGGCACTGCACCAGCAGATGTTGCTAATCTGCAAAATGCTGCAGATATTCCAGCAGGAAGCTCAGAAGACATAAAAGATGCGACCGATAACTGTGGTGGAACGGTAAATATTACTGTAAACGATACTAACAATGGAGGAACTGGATGCAATGGAGAATCTTACATTTTAACTAGAACTTATACACTAACAGATTGCGCGGGAAATAAAACTGAATTGGTACAAACCTTTACAGTTGAAAATAAAGTTTCTGTGAGCGGTATACCTACCAATGTAAGCTGTCAAGGAGAAAGCAACGGTTCGATAGCAGTTACTAGCAGTCCTGGAGCTACTGTAGTTATTACAAATCAAAATAATGAGGTAGTTGGAAATACTAATTTACCAGCTGGAACATATACACTTACTGCGACATCTGCAGTAAATGGTGAGAACCAAACTTGTACAGCAACTGCAACAGTTGTGATTACAGAGCCAAATTATAGAATTAAAATATCTGGACAAATCATAAATGTAGATACCAACGCTCCAATTGCAAATGTCCCTGTGACATTGATTCCTCAGGGAACAACTACCGGTCCAATACAAATGCGTATTACTGGTGCTGATGGAATGTACAACTTTACAGGAATGCCTGCCGGAAGCTATTTGGTACAAGTTCAGGATGCTAATTTAAATAGTGCCTATCAACTATACCCTGTTGATTCAAGCTTGTTCTTTACTACTCTTGAAGAATGTGCTTTCCAAATTCATAACTTTGAATACGGAAAATCAAACCTTCCAGTTCTTGGAGATTATGTTTGGTATGATCTTAACAATAACGGAATTCAAGATGAATGGTACGACGCTAATAATGATGGAGTGGTTACCAAAAACATTCCAGATTCAAACGGATCTATTGATTATAGCCAATGGGAATGGATTGACCTTAACGGAGACGGAAGCTATACTGGTCCGCAAAACAATGGCGAATTAAATGCCGCAGGTTTTGGAAATGCGTTAAATGCCAATGTAATAATCGATGGTCCAAACGGATATCATGAAGAAGTTATAGTGGGTATCGAAGGATTCTGGAGAGATCGTCCAGACACAGCAAATCCTTACGGAGACTATACGATCAAATTGGTTAGAGATGCCAACTTTGATGCCGTGGCTGCTGCTTTAGGAGCAACTGGTTTAGTAAAAGTTCTGCCTTCAATATCTTCTAAAAACATAGCTGCTAAAACAAACAAAATGCAATTGCATACCGTTTGTAAAACAACAACAGACAGTGGTTATGTCGTAACGGTAACTCCAGAGGATTTGGTTCATTTAGATGCCGACTTTGGTGTAAGCTGTAAAGATTACAAAGATATTGTTGCCAATGACGATAGCGCAGGTCCAATTGCAGGTGTAAACCACATTACAACTAATGTATTAAATGTATTGCCAAATGATACTTTAGAAGGAAATGCCATAACTGCATCTGATGTTATTATTACAACTGTAACGCCAAACGAGTTTTTACAATTAAATCCTGATGGTTCTGTTGATGTACTACCAAATGCTCCTGTAGGAACACTGACAATGGTATATCAAATTTGCGAAGCCGATCAGACAGACAACTGTGATACTGCAACTGTTACTGTTACAATTGAAGCGCCAATAATGACCGTTACAGCAACTTCAATTTGTGTTAATGATGTTCCATATATTGATTATGTAGTAACAGCAGTAAACTTCACTCCTTTAAATGGTGTAACCATTGCTTGGGCAGACAGCAACAGCAATGTCGTAACAACAATGAACAATTTACCATTAAGTGGTCGTGTATTGTGGCCAGGAGCGGTTGTAGACGAGCAAGGAAAAGGAATTGATTGGCCAGGCTGGATTTTTGAAAATAACAGATGGATTGAAGGAGCAGATGGATTTGAGAAATTACGTCCAACTACTAATGTAACTTTCACTGTTAATCCAAGTCAGACTATTACAATTAACTATCCGCCTGCAGATCCTTATTGTACTGCAAGACCAACATTTGCAATAGCGGCTAATGATGATACTCCTGCACCAATAATAGAAAGTCCAACACAAACTACTGTAGGCAATGTTTTAACTAACGATACATTAAATAATAGTTCAGTAAATATAAATGATGTCACATTAACGACAACTATTCCAGATCCAACAGGTTCAATATCTGTTAATCCTGACGGAACTATAAGTGTTGCACCCAATACACCTGGTGGCACTTATACTTTAACCTATCAAATCTGTGAAAAAGCTGATTTTGGAAACTGTGATACTGCAATAGTGACTGTTACCGTGATTTCTCCAATCGTCGCTAATGATGACACATTCAGCAATATAGGATGTAATTCTTTTGGACTAGTAGGCAATCTATTGAGTAACGACGTAAAAGGAAGAACTCCTATAACCATAGATTTAGTAAACTTTACACTTATTGCCCAAGGAAACAATACCAAAACAGATCCAAATATTACCGTTGATAGTTCTGGAAATGTAAATGTGTCTAGTTTAACAGTTGCAGGAACTTACACTTACAGCTACACAATTTGTGATAAACTAAATCCTGAAAATTGTGATTCTGCAATCGTTACCATTATTGTAATTCCAAATGGTGCTATTGAGGTTACAGGTACAGCATGTAACGATGATTCAACATTGGTTAACTTAAGCAGCCTGCTTCCCGAAGGAAGTCCTATAACAGGAGTTTGGCAAGATAGAAACAATACCAATGCGTTACAGGGAGGCATTCTTAATCCGTTTGGTTTAGCATTAGGCAATTACGTTTTTGAATATGTAATAGCAGATCAAAACTGTCCGCGAACCGTAGTTTTAAACATGGAAATCAATGATGACTGTAAAGTCTTAGCTTGTGGTAACGTGTTAGTGCATAATGCTTTCTCTCCTAATGGTGATAACATGAATGATTTCTTCAAAATTGATAATATTGATGAACTAACCTGTTATCCAGGCAATACTGTCGAAATATATAATCGCTGGGGAATTTTAGTTTTTGAAACTACAAATTACAACAATACAACAAATGCTTTTGATGGAACTTCAAGAGGAAGAACAACTGTTAAGCAATCTGACGGACTACCAACTGGAACTTATTTTTACATTATCACGTATAAATCTCTAGATGGAAACAACAATGTTCAAGATCATAAATTAGACGGGTATTTATATTTATCTAGATAGCAATTAGAATACGCTGCAAATAAATATTTGCAGCGTATTAAAAAATCTATATTTTTTTGATTAATTCTAAAATACAATTAATTAAAAAACAATGATTTAAATAGTCAATAGTAATTATTAAATTAATAAAATCTACTATGAGAACAAAATTATTTTTCTTCGTCATTCTGTTAGTTACATGTTCAGGTTATGCACAGCAAGATGCGCAGTACACACAGTATATGTACAATACAATAGCCATAAATCCTGCCTATGCAGGTTCCCGTGGAGTATTTAGCGTATTTGGCCTTTACCGCACCCAATGGGTTGGTCTTGATGGAGCACCAGAGACAAGCAGCTTCTCAATCAATACGCCAATAAACAATAGCAGACTAGGTATTGGAGCTTCATTAGTCAATGACAAAATTGGCCCTACAAATGAAAATAACATCTCAGTCGATCTGTCTTATACAATTCAGACATCTGCAGATTTCAAGCTATCATTTGGTATCAAGGGAACGGCAAACATCTTCAATTTAGATGTAAACAAATTAAATCCTGCAGATCAGGGCGATCCTCAATTTCAGGATTTAAACAGTAAATTCTCTCCAAACGTCGGAGCTGGAGTCTACTGGCATTCTGACAAAGCATACATTGGTTTGTCTGTTCCAAACTTTATTGAAACAAATCGTTACGACGATAATGATGTTGCTATCTATAAAGACAGAATCAATTACTACTTAATTGGGGGCTACGTATTCGATCTGGACAAATATCAGTATATAAAATTTAAACCCGCCATTTTAACCAAAATGGTTCAAGGCGCACCGCTGCAAGTGGATCTATCTGCGAATTTTATGTTCTATGATAAATTTATGATAGGTGCGGCCTATAGATGGAGCGCTTCATTAAGTGCTATGGTTGGATTTCAGATCACAGACGGACTTTATTTAGGGTATGGCTACGATCGGGAAACTACCAAATTAAACAATTACAATTCAGGCTCGCACGAGATCTTCCTGCGTTATGAATTCTTCTCAAACAAAGGCAAAATGACAACTCCTCGCTTCTTTTAAAAATAAGGCATCATGAAAAACTATACACTACTTTTCGTTACAATTATAGGCGCTTTTTCATTCAGCAGTTATGCCCAGCAGACAAAAATAAATGCTGCGGACAAAAAATATGACAGCTACGCTTATGTCGATGCAATAAAGACCTATGAAAAAGTTGCAGCAAAAGGCTACAAATCTGAAGACATGTTTAAAAAACTGGGAAATGCCTATTATTTCAATTCAGATTTCCAGAACGCGGCAAAATGGTACGGCGAATTATTTGCAATGAATCCAAATCCTGAACCGGAATACTATTTTAGATATGCCCAATCTTTAAAATCGACTGGAGATATCGCCAAGGCCAATAAGCTTTTGGAAGAATTCAATGCTGTCTCAAAAAATGACAGCAGAGGAAAACTTTACAAAGAAGACATAAACTATATAGACCAGATAAAAGCAAATTCTGGGAGGTACCAGATAGAAGACGCGGGTATTAACAGCAAATACTCAGATTACGGCTCATTTGTCTACAATAATAAAATTTATTTTGCGTCTGCGCGAGATACGGGAAATTTTACACAGCGCAAACACAAATGGACAGGAGAATATTTCACCAATATTTATAATGCTGATCTGGATCCCGCAACGGGAACCGCATCAAAAGTGAATAAATTTAAATCGGCTATTAATACCAAATTTCACGAAGCTTCTCCTGTTTTTACCAAAGACGGAAAAACAGTCTATTTTACCCGAAACAACTATATTGACGGAAAAAAAGGGAAAGACGAAAGCAAAGTCACTTTAATCAAGCTTTACAGAGCCGAACTGGGAAAAGACAATAAATGGACTAATATTACCGAGCTTCCATTCAACAGCAATAACTACAGCACGGCGCATCCGGCTCTAAGCCCAGACGAAAAAACGCTGTATTTTGCTTCTGACATGCCAGGATCTTTTGGAGAATCCGATCTCTATAAAGTAACTATAAATTCAAATGGCGGCTATGGCCCTCCGCAAAATCTCGGAAACACGATTAATACCGAAGGAAAAGAAACCTATCCCTATCTAACCTCTGAAAACGAGATTTATTTTGCATCTGACGGACATCCGGGTCTAGGAGGATTGGATGTTTTTGTAGCCAATATTGACAATAGCGGAAAAATAAGCAATATTCAGAATGTCGGAGCAGATGTCAATTCTCCAAAAGATGATTTTGCGTACATTATTGATCCTGAAACAAGAAGAGGTTTCTTCACATCCAACAAAGATGGCGGACAGGGTTCTGATGACATCTATAGATTCTTAGAAACTAGAAGACTCAAATGCATCCAACAGCTATATGGGATAATATCGGATGCAGAAACGGGGCTTGCGCTTCCAGGAGCAAAAGTCACTCTGTATGATGATCAGATGAATCTTAAAAATTCTGCCGCTGCAGACGGTTCCGGATTATACACTTTTGATGTGGAATGCGGAAAAACGTATTATGTAAGAGCTGAAAAACCAGAATTCACTACAAAAGAAGTAAGTATAACCATAGACAAAACAAGCGGCAAGACCAACCTGCCGATTGCACTGGAAAAATCGACCTGCAAGGTTACTGTGGGAGATGATTTAGGAAAATGCTTTGGAATCAAAATGATTTACTTTGATTTGGATAAATCTAATATTAGAACAGAAGCGGCGCTTGATTTGGAAAAAATACTCGTTGTTTTAAACGATTATCCGACTATGAAATTGGATATCCGTTCACACACAGACAGCAGGGCATCGCACCAGTACAACGAAGCATTATCTGACCGCCGAGCCAAATCGACCGTTCAGTGGCTCATTAAAAACGGAATAGCTCCTAACCGATTAACAGGAAAAGGCTATGGGGAAACAGAATTGGTAAACAAATGTGCAGACGATGTTCCATGTACCGAAGAAGAACATCAGGCAAATAGACGAAGCGAATTTATTATTACTGCTTTATAACCTAAAAAAACAGATAAATAAAAAAGCTGCCTGTATGGCAGCTTTTTTTAATTTAAAAAGTCGTTGCAATTCTATGAATCACAACGACTTCTAAAAAACCAACCTGTTCAATATACTTTTAAAGCTTAACAAATATGTTAGTGTAATATTTTTTTCCTGTAGCTGGATCTGTTGTTACAGATAACCCAAAATGAGTATAATCGCCAACTATATTTTCTTTGTGACCTGGACTATCCAACCAAGCTCTTACAGCGGCCTCTGGAGTTTTATAGTTGTAGGCAACATTCTCTCCCACTTTTTTAGCTCCCAATACATTAGTCATGTTAGCAGACCTAGCAACAAAATCGTTATGATCTACAACATTATTCTGAATCATATATTTATTATGCTCTTCACATTTATAAGATATATGATTAATTCTTTCCAGAGAATTTAAACCAATACTCAAACGGTATTCGTTTATTAATCTCATCGTCTCTATTTCGGTATCGTTGTATGTGTAGTTTGCAACAAGTGTTTCTGTTGGAGTAGTAGTTTCCAAGCCAGCCTCAGCGGAATCAGCAGAACATGCGTTCATTGCGACTAGAATCGCAATGAACAACATGGTGCGCATAATCTTTTTCATAATCATCAGCATTTTAGCGGTTTAAAGTAAATGTTGGGGCAAATCCTTTAAATTTATCTTTGAATAAATTCGTTAGTATTATTGTATACCAAACGTATTCAATTTACCGTTAAAGTGCAAAATTAATCGATGAAATGCATTAATTTTTTTATTTATTATATAAAATTCTTACGTAAAACTAATTTTAAGAAGACAACCTTTCAATCTTCCAAGAAAAATCTGATTGGCTAGTATAGCGAATTCTATCATGAAGCCTATTGGGTCTTCCCTGCCAAAATTCAACTTGCAATGGAGTCACAATATAGCCACCCCAATTTTCGGGTCTAGGAATTGCTTTTCCTTCAAATTCTGTTTCTAGTTTTTTTAAGTTTTCTTCTAAAAAAGTTCTGGACGGAATCACTTCACTTTGCTTCGAAACAATCGCTCCAAGCTTGCTTCCATCAGGACGAGAATCAAAATAATTATCTGAAATAATCTCAGATGTTTTCTGAGCAATTCCTTTAATGATTACCTGACGTTCTGCTTCCTGCCAGAAAAATGACAAGCAAACATTTGGGTTTGCTTCTATTGCTTTTCCTTTCTCAGAATTGTAATTGGTGTAAAAGATAAACCCTTCTTCCGAAAATTTCTTCAATAAAACGACACGAGCCTTTGGAAAACCGTCCAATCCAATTGTAGAAACTGTCATGGCATTCACTTCCCCACTTCCTCCAAAATCTTCAACCTCATGAAACCATCGGTTAAAAAGATTGATTGGATCTTCGGGAATAGTAGTCTCTAATAGTTCGCTTTTCTCGTAAGATTTTCTATAATTACTTAAATCGTTCATGATTTATTATTTTAGATTGTTGACTTTAGATTTAGGTTTCAAGTTTCAAGTTGACGGAATCTTAATATTTGACTGTCACACTAAGCGAAATCGAAGTGTTTTTAGAAACAGAACTTGCTTTGCAAACGTGGGCTTCGACTTTGTTCAGCCTGACAAATTTGAAACTTCAAACTTGAAGCAACCACAAACAAACTTAATCCCTTAGAACCTCAGCATCTCAGAACCTTAGAACCTTTTTTAGTTAAAACTCGAAACTACGTCCATCATCTCCTAAAAGCACATTTGGAAAAACCGTTTCGGCTTCTTCTTTAAAACGCTCAATTCCGTCGTAACGTGTTGAATAATGACCTAAAATTAATTGTTTTATATTGGCTTTCAATGCAATATTTGCTGCTTCTTTTGCTGTCGAATGCAATGTTTTTTCTGCTAGCCTTGCTTCAGATTCCAGAAACGTAGACTCGTGATATAAAATATCTGTATTCTGTATAATCGGAATAATCTCTTCGTTGTAAACGGTATCAGAACAAAAGGCATAACTTTTTGTTGGCGGCGGATCAAAAGTCAATTTTTTATTTTCAACTACAGTTCCATCGTCAAGTTTGATATCACTTCCATTTTTGATTTTCTGATAATAAGCCACATGAATATCATAATGCTGAACTGCTTCAATATCTAATTTTCTTTCATCTGGTTTTTCTTGAAACAGAAAGCCATTGGTATAAACGCGATGCTTTAACGGAATCGTTTTTACAATAACCTTTTTATCTTCAAAAATAACTTCACTTTCTTTTGATTCTAATTCGTGAAAAAACAAAGAATAAGTTGTCCAAGATTCAGTCAGTTTTAACTGAAGAAGAATTAATTCTTTAATTCCTTTTGGGCCATAAATATGTAAATCGGTTGTTCTTCCTAAAAGAGAAAAAGTAGAAATCGTCCCAATTAATCCGTACAAATGATCGCCGTGAAGATGGGAAATAAAAATATGATTGATTTTTGAGAATTTAATCTTATTCTTTCGAAGCTGAACTTGAGTTCCTTCTCCACAATCAATCAAAAACAATCGGTTTTTAATTTCCAGAACCTGCGAAGTCGGATTAGTAAGTGTTCTCGGAGTTGCGGCATAACAGCCCAGTATGGTTAATTTCATTTTTAATTTTAGAATTTAGATTGTAGAATTTAGATTAAAAACACATTTTAGATTCAGTATTAAAAAAATCTAAAATCTAAAATCAGAAATCTAAAATTAAAAACCGAGGTCTCTTTCGATTTCTTCCATTTCGATAATATCATGAGCTTCCAAAAGAGAAGGAACCACTGCTAATTTATCTGAAATAGCATTAAAATCAAGATCGGTTGCAACTATAACAAAAGATTTTTTTGCTTTTTTATGAAGCTTAGAAAGTGGTAAAAAAGCTTTCAAATCTTTTTCTGTAATTGCTGCATTAGCCGATAAATCGATTATAATATTTTGTTTTTCAAAGGTTTTAAACTGTTGCGTCACTTTTTCCAAGAAAGCGTTTACATCTCCTTGTGTGTCTTTAATCGTAACGGTATGTCCTTTTTGATCTACTTTCATTTTTATAATTTGTGGGGGCTTGTATTTTTATGATGCTAATTTAGTAAGTTTTTTTTAGTTTCAAGTTTCAGGTTTAAAGTTTGTCAAGCCACAACAGCTAAACATGAAACCTGAAACCTGAAACCTGAAACTAAAAAATTAAAAATTACTGAATCTTAGAAGCCAGCAAATAAATAACCGCCATTCTAATCGCAACTCCATTCTCTACCTGATTTAAGATAACTGAATGATCAGAATCGGCCACTTCAGAAGTAATTTCTACACCTCTATTAATTGGTCCTGGGTGCATGATTACGATTTCTTTTCCTAGCGAATCCAAAAGTGGTTTGTCAACCCCATATTGCTGCGCGTATTCGCGTGTTGATGGAAAGAAATTGACATCCATACGTTCGTTTTGTACACGAAGCATATTGGCAACGTCACACCATTCTAACGCTTTACGCAAATTCGGCTCCACTGTAACACCAAGCGATTCAATATATCTCGGAATTAAAGTTTTTGGTCCGCAAACTTTTACTTCTGCACCTTGCATCTGCAAAGCATATATATTGGATAAAGCCACTCTCGAATGCAGAATATCTCCAACAATCACTACTTTTTTTCCTGCAACATCACCTAATTTTTCTCTAATAGAATAACTGTCTAGTAAAGCCTGCGTTGGGTGTTCGTGCGCACCGTCTCCAGCGTTTACGATACTGGCTTTGACATTTTTAGATAAAAAATAAGCCGCTCCGGGATTAGAGTGGCGCATTACAACCATGTCAACTTTCATGGAAAGGATATTATTTACAGTATCAATCAAAGTTTCTCCTTTTTTAACGGATGATTGAGCTGCGGAAAAACTGATAACATCTGCAGAAAGACGTTTCTGCGCTAATTCGAAGGAAAGTTTGGTTCTGGTACTGTTTTCGAAAAAAATATTGGCAATGGTAATATCTCGTAATGAAGGAACTTTTTTAATCGGTCTATTAATGACTTCTTTAAAATGATCTGCCGTTTCAAAAATCAGGTTAATATCATTCTCGTTGATATATTTTATTCCTAATAAATGATTTACGCTTAATTCTTTCATTGTGTGTGTTTATATGTTTTGTTTGTTTAATCGTTTCTTTGTTAAATTATTTAATCGTTTGGTTTTTCCGATTAAACAATTAACCGGTTAACCGATTAAACTAATTTGTCACTAGGTGAACAACATCTTCACCATCATTTTCTTTCCAGCTTACAATTACTTTTTCACCATTAATAGCATCTACCTGACGACCTCGATAATCGGGCTGAATTGGTAAATGACGGCTGAAACGTCTGTCAATTAAAACCAATAATTCAATTTCTGAAGGTCTTCCAAAAGATTGAATCGCGGTTAATGCAGAACGAATGCTTCGGCCTGTAAACAAAACGTCATCGATAAAAATGACTTTTTTGTCTTCAACTATAAAATTAATTTGCGTTTTATTGGCTTCAAGCGGTTTATCAGTACGACGGAAATCATCTCTAAAAAAAGTGATGTCTAGATATCCCAAAGAAATTTCAGGAACTTGGTATTCGTTTTCTAATATTTGTTTTAAACGTTCAGCTAAAAAAACGCCTCTTGGCTGAATTCCCACTAAAATAGTATTTGAAAAATCAAGATGTTTTTCGATTAACTGACAAGCCAAACGGTGAAGTATGATAGTAACTTCTTTTGAATTAAGTAATACTTTCTGGCTCATAATTAATTGTAATGATTGATCGGGCAAATATACGGAATCTGATTTTAAACTTTAATCTTATTTTTTCCATAATTAAAAATATAATCTTAATTTCTATAGGACTTTTTACTTTTAAATCATATTTTCGCTCAGATCTTCTCAACCAAAATTTTAGGAAAGAAGCTATTGTAAATCTATTTATTTTTTATAAATTATAATTTTGTATAAGCATGTTAGGAAAATTAGGTTCAAAGTTGAAATCAATTGATAAGGTTAAAATTTTCGGCTTTATAATTTTAATAATTGGATTATCACTTGTTTTTCTCCATAAATACCCAAAAGATTGGCCTTGCAATATTCTTATTAATAATTTTTACGCAAATTTTAGTGCTGAATTTATAAGTATTGCAATAACTATCCTACTTATTGATTACTTATATGAGGTCAAGGAAAAGAAAAATCTAAAATCTCGATTAATTAGAGAATTAGGAAGTGAGGAAAATGGACTTACAAAAAGAGCTTTAAAGGAATTAAAAGAATATGGTTGGTTAGAAAATGGAACATTAGCAAATGCTGATTTAAAAAAAGCTAATTTAACTGACCTTGACTTAAGTGGTATAAATCTAGAAGGTGCAGATTTAAGCTTTGCAGATTTAAGCAAATCTAACTTAACTAATGCAAATTTAAAAAATTGTATTCTACTTGAAACTAAATTTCTAAACTCAACTCTCGAAAATTGCGAAATGGACAATGCTAAAGCCCATAAAGCAATTTTTTATGAAGCCACATTACATAAAGTAAAGGGAACTAATGTAGATTTTCTTGAAGCAAAAATGGGATTAGTAGTTCTAACCAATGCAACATTAGAAAATTGCAAATTTGACGGTGCCAATTTCGAATTAACTAATTTATCAAAATCGAAATTTGTAAATTGTGAATTATCACAAGTAAATTTCGAGTCGTCTAATGTAAAAGATGCCGTATTTGAAAGATGTAATCTTTTAGAAATTAGAAATTGGCAAAATATGGTTAACAAAACAGATGCAAGCTTTTTGTCACCGAGAAATGCCCCAGCTGGATTTAATTAAACCAATACCTTAAATTTTTAATCTTATGCTACAATATGTAATCTCAGAGCTAATTGATACAATTTCAGGTAAATTCTTAAATGAAATGTCTAAAATTGAATTATCTCGATCATTAAAAATATATCTAAACAATACATATGAAAAATTTCGTCTTACAAAAAATTTATTATTTAGAAATGAACCCATAGATTTTTATTCAAATTACATTCCCCTCACACTAACAGGTAAAAATGACTACATCAGAGTTAAATCGCCTGTAGATATATTTGAAAAAATAAACAAAATAGCTATAATTGGCAACGCTGGAAGTGGCAAAACAACTCTTTTAAAGCATCTAACTTTGGGAGCAATAGAGTCTGACAATTTAATTCCAGTTTTCGTAGAGTTAAGATTATTTACCAGTCAAAATTATGATTTTCATGATTATGTCACCTCCCTAATATCTCAAGACTTAAAAAATGAATTAAAAATACTTTTCAAAGCGGGAAAATTTTTATTTTTATTTGATGGATTTGATGAAATAAATTTTTCGGAAGGACAGAAATCAATTAGCCAAATACAAGATTTCATTACGCAATATAACTTTAATAAATTTGTAATAACTTCAAGACCTGGTACAAATATCGAAAGTTTGAATGAATTCCACATATATGAAATTGCAGAATTGAATGAGCATGATATATATATTTATGTACAAAATCTAAAATTATCAAATTCTAAGAAAGAGTTATTTTATGATTCTATAGAAAGTGATGCGTATTTGCATAAATATTTAACATCTCCACTCTTTTTAGCTATTTATATAGATTATATCCTAAATCATACTGATAAAAATATTCCTAAAAAAAAATCAATATTTTTTAGAAATATTATTGATACACTTTTTTCAAAACATGATTCGGTAAGCAAATTAGGATTTGTCAGGACTAAATTATCAGGTTTAAACAAAGATCAACTTGAATTTATTTCAACACTGCTAGCTTTTAGAGGTTTATTACTTTCTACTAGTGCATTTTCAAAAGATTTACTAATTAAAGAGTTGGAATTAATTAAGCGCAATCAAAAAATGGATTTTGAAAATGATCGTTTGATTTATGATTTGACAATTTCCGTTAACATTCTTATTGTTACAAATGACTTTTTCATTTTTCCTCATATTCTTATAGTTGAGTATTTATCTTCTTTATTCATATCAAGATTACCATTTGATCAAAAAAGAACATTTTATCAAAAAGTAGCTAGAGAAAATAAATTTCATCTAAGCCTAACACTACTAAATTTTCTTTTAGAATTAGATTCGCAAATGTTAATGCGAGAATATATCATCCCTCAAATTGAAAATAGCATGTTTAGATATTCCAGTGATCCTGAGGCTCAAGTTTTAAAAGATTTTCTAAGAGAACATTTTAATTTTAATCTCACTAAAGAGACCTCTTACAACTTAGTACATGAATTAAAAAGCATCTACAAAGTTGATTTTGATAATGATATTGACGAACTTTTTTTAACTTAAAAATTTGAATCATGAATTTTCAGAAACAATATTAAAAAAATAAAATCCTAAAACATTTCCGAAAAATTCTATAACACATTTCCACGATTGTTGAAGTAATTTTATTATTGAACTTAAAAACTCAACATCATGCAAAATAAAATACTTAGATTGTTAATGGTATTCGTAATACTATTTTCATTTACAAGCTGTGAACTAGTAGGAGACATTTTTAAAGCCGGAATGGGATTCGGGATATTTATCGTCATCTTTATCGTTGCGATTATTATCTGGATCTTTGCCAAAATGTTCGGCAGTAAATAAGTGATAAATAACAAATTAAAAAATCCCAAATTCCAAATAAAGATTGGAGTTTGGGATTTTTTTATGAGTGTAGAATAAAGTCAATCTTTGCGGAGCTTCTCGTGAAGATTTCTCCCTTCGGTCGAAATGACAAAAATGCGCTAATCAACTTTATAATTTATCTTTTATCAAAATAATTTATCTTTTATCAAAGTTCTCAATATCAAAGATTGGAATTTAAAAAATTAAAGATTATACATCTTCTTTCTTTGTTCCTGAATTTTTTCATCATCAAGATATTCATCAAATGTCATGTAACGATCGATAACTCCATTTGGTGTCAACTCTACGATTCTGTTACCAACAGTCTGCGCGAACTCGTGGTCATGTGTTGTAAAAATTACAGAACCTTTAAAGTTTTTCAATGAGTTGTTGAAAGCCGTAATAGACTCCAAATCTAAGTGATTTGTTGGCTCATCTAGCATTAAAACGTTTGCACGCTCCATCATCATTCTAGAAAGCATACAACGTACTTTTTCTCCTCCAGATAAGACTCTAGACGTTTTTAAAGCTTCTTCTCCTGAGAAAATCATTTTCCCTAAGAAACCACGAATGAAAACCTCATCACGCTCTTCTTCTGTTTTAGCATATTGGCGCAACCAATCTACTAAAGTCAAATCATTTTCGAAGTATTTGTGGTTTTCAGCTGGCAAATACGCTTGGTTGGTTGTAATTCCCCAATCGAAAGTTCCAGAATCTGCTTTTTGTTCGTTGTTTAAGATTTCGTAGAAAGCTGTTGTTGCACGTGAATCTTTAGAGAAAAGAACGATTTTATCGCCTTTTGCCATATTCAGGTTAATATCTTTAAATAAAACTTCTCCATCTACAGAAGCAGACAAGTTTTCTACATTTAAGATTTGATCTCCTGCTTCACGATCCTGATCAAAAATAATGGCAGGATAACGACGGCTTGATGGTTTAATTTCTGAAATATTTAATTTCGAAATCATTTTTTTACGAGAAGTTGCTTGTTTAGATTTCGCAACGTTTGCGCTAAAACGACGAATAAATTCTTCCAATTCTTGTTTCTTCTCTTCTGCTTTTTTGTTCTGCTGCGCACGTTGTTTTGCCGCTAATTGGCTAGACTCGTACCAGAACGTATAGTTTCCTGAGTAGTGGTTGATTTTTCCGAAATCAATATCAGAAATATGTGTACAAACCGCATCTAAAAAGTGACGGTCGTGAGATACAACGATTACAGTGTTTTCGTAGTTTGCTAAGAAGTTTTCTAACCAAGCGATTGTCTCAAAATCCAAATCGTTGGTAGGCTCATCCATAATCAGTAAGTCAGGATTTCCGAAAAGTGCCTGCGCCAAAAGCACACGAACTTTCATTTTTCCTTCCATATCACCCATTAAAGTATAATGATCTGCTTCTGTGATTCCTAAGTTAGACAACATTGCTGCCGCATCAGAATCTGCGTTCCATCCGTTCATTTCTTCAAACTGAACTTGTAACTCCCCTATTCTGTCTGCATTAGCATCATTATAATCTAAATAAAGTTCATCCATTTCTTTTTTAACAGCGTACAGAACTTTATTTCCCATTAAAACGGTTTCCAAAACAGTATGTTCGTCGAACATGTTGTGGTTCTGGTTTAAAACCGACATACGTTTCCCTGGCTCTAAATGAATATGCCCCGAAGTTGGATCAATATCGCCCGAAATCACTTTTAGGAAAGTAGATTTTCCTGCTCCATTAGCTCCAATAACGCCGTAAATATTTCCGTGAGTAAACGTAGTATTTACTTCGTCGAATAAAATTCTTTTACCAAATTGAACTGATAAATTATTGACTGTTAACATGAATGTCTTTTTAATTAATTTGGTGCAAAAGTACGGAAAAAGGTTCAGAGTTGCAAAGATGCAAAGGTTCAAAGTTTTTTATGCTGATGATGGGTTCTCGCAGAGGTGCAGAGTTTTGTTTTACCAATCTGATTACTACATAATCTTGTCATTTCGAGGAACGAGAAATCTTCGCAAGAAACTCCGTCCCTATAATTTCTAATCTTTGTCGAGCTACTTGTGGAGATTTCTCGTTCCTCGAAATGACAAAAATGAGGTTACTTTGCCATAAAACTTTGCGACTTCGCTCCCGATAGCTATCGGGATTGCGAGATTAATTTAACTTACAGCTTGCTTTCTTTCGCCAAAGCCACTTCTAAACTCTCAAAGTTCGGAAGCACTTTAGCAATCATTCCTTCTTTGTTGATAATGAAATGTGTTGGGAAAGAATTCAACTGCAAGGCATTATTCATGTATTCTTTCATATCTGGAATTACAGAATAAGTCAAAGGTTTTCTAGCTAAAAACGTTTTTAATTGTTCTGCTGAATCTTCGGCTAGACTCATGAAAACAATATCTTTTCGGTCTTTGTATTCTGAAACTAATTTATTTACCTGAGGAAATTCTCTAATGCACGGCGTACAGTGTATGTACCAGCATTTTATTACGATGATTTTTCCCTTCATGGATTCGTTGGTAACCAAATTTCCGTTTAAATCTTTAAATGAAAATTGCGGAAAAGCAGTTCCTTCCATCTTGAAGTTTTTGTAAGCATCAAAACCAATTTGATTGATTGTTGCTTTTATGCTTGTATCTGTTTTGGGCTGAATTTTGAATAGTTTATAAACGTAAATATTGGATTCTGACTTCAATCGAACTGGAATGAAGTTTCCGTTTGCCAATTGATCTAAAAAAGCTTCTTTTGAGATTTCTTTTGAAGATGAATCAAGTGCAGTGAAATCTCTCGAAAGCATTATTCCTTTATTATAAACCGTCCATTGCTCGTAAGTTTTCTGAATTTGTAAGGGATCAACTTCTGGATTTCCGAATTTATTTTGAGCGAAAGAAGTAGCGAAAATCAAGAATGCAATTACAGTAGTGAATGATATTTTCATGAAGTTTTATGCGATAATTGTAAATTCAAAAGTACGGATTTCTTTTTAACCGCAATCTCGATAGTTATCGGGAGCAAAGGCATACTTAAAGTTCGCAAAGGTCTTTAAATCCTTAAATTTCACTAATAACCGTATTTACAGCCGATTGACACAAATAAGTGTCATGTTTAAAAATAATTATTATTTAATTTACAAAAATTATAAGATTATGATTACAGATGACTTTTCAACCGAAGTTGAAACAAGATTAAATGATTTTTTTACTGATAAGATTGATTGTAAAGAAATGGCAAAAATGATACGAGAAGTAAATAATGCACTTTCATTATGTTTCATGAGAGATTGCGAAATCATCAAATTTGGGGTAAAGAATATTGATGATAGTTTTTATTGGCTTAACAAACTCGCAGAAGTTTTAGATCCTTATTTGGATGCATAAAATAGTAGAAATATTTAGACATAAAAAAACCTGGCAGTAAAACTACCAGGTTCATAATGCACCTCTTTAGGCAAAAACCAAATAACAAATTACCTAAAGTCGCATTTGTTAGAAATAAAATAGATTAAAACATAAATAACCAAACTCAATTTTAACCGTCCCGTTTTTTATTTCTAAATTTTCAATTCTTTTATATTAGTTTAAAAAGTTCATTACTTTCAATGACTTTTTGTGTCCAGATTTATCTGTTACTATCACTACAAAAATTTGTCTACTAGCAAAACTTGGACTATGAAGCAATACTTCTTTGTTGTTTTGAATATTTCTAGAACTTGTAACATTTTGTCCTATTGTATTGAATACATCAACCTGAGCAATGTCTTCTGTATCATTAGATACCGATAAAGTATTGTTTCTAAAATAAGCCACAGTCGTATTACTATCAGTCGTTATATCTTCTACAGCCAATGTTTTAGCCGTAGCTTGCGATGCAAAATAAGCTGCGTATGCTTTAGACAATTCAGATGAATTACCACAAGAAGAGGCATCCCAGTTTACAGACCAAGTCATTAAACCTCTTAGAGAAGGATATGGCCCGCCTGGTTGCATAGTGTATGTTCTTCCTGAGAAATTGGTTCCGTTTCTTAAATAATCCATAGCGTTAATTCCTTCTGTCGGAGTTAGATATCCGCTACCTGCTGCACTCGGACAAGCTGGCAATGCAATAAGAACTTTTGAGGCTGGCAAACCATCAAAATGCATTCCCGTTGAAGCAATGTTATACCCTTTTATTATCATATCGGTTAAGGCTGTAACCATGTTTGCTTTCTTAGCCGTACCATAATATTGACCATCTAATCCGTTTTCTCCTCCTGTATTATACAATTGTACCGCTAACAAATCCAATTCATTACGCAAGTTTTGAATGATTGGAAGGAAGGAACCAAAAGTATCTGTATAAGTAGTATATCCTCCTTGTACATATTGTGTTTCTGGAGCCGCAGTCAATAAAAATCCAGGGCCATAGTACGCTTTTAATTCTTTGAAAGCATCTACTACGTTTTTTAATCTTGGATAAGCAGAAATACCCGCATAAGAAATATCTCTTAAACCTCCTGCGCTAAAATTCATAGATCCGCCTTCAAAATCAATATCAACTCCATCAAATTGATACTCGTCAATAATGGCTTTTAGACCGTTAACAAAAATATTTTTTTGAGTAACATTATCTAAAACAACATGACCATTTTGACCTCCAATAGAAACAATAACAGGAACACCGCTATCTCTTAAGGCTTTGATATCGTTTTTCAGCAATTGCTTATTGAAAACGCCATTGGTCAAATATCTTGCGTCATTTGTTGTTAATATTGGTGTATAACCATCGCGATTAACCGTTTCTACGAAAGAATAATCCACTACATTAAACTTACTTCCGACCATTTGAGAAAAATATAAAAATGGAGCTGCAGTATTTTCCCAAGAGTGCGCGTATCCTAAAATAACTTTAGATGGAAGCGGAATGAATCTATTACCACTTATCGTAGCAATTTTAATGGTATTGTTGAATGTAGTTACAGCAGCTTTGTTATCGGTTGCTTTAATTACGATTGGATAATCCTGATATGCAGTTGGTGTAAAATTATACGTATAAGTATTATTTGTACCTGCCGTCATATTAAATGTTCCTCCATTTATGGTAATAGTAACACCGGAAACCGTTCCGTCGCTGTCAACAGCTGTAACTGAAATTGGCACAGCTTGGAAAGAACTTTGGTAAATAGTAGTATTTGATGGTGAATTCCAAGTAATTACAGGTAATGCATTTGGACAGTTTGCACCTGAACAATTTAATGCAAAACTATAGGTTTTTGAATCTGTTGTTCCATTAGATGCTGTAGCAGTAACGGTTAACGTATGAGAAACTCCAAACTGATTTGCTACCGGCGTCCAAACCGAAGTATAAGTTCCAGAAGAATTGGTAGCACTTATAGTTTGTCCGTCTAAACTAAATACAACAGATGAGATTGTAGTAGCATCTGCAGCGCTTAATCCAACAGTTGCTACAAAATTAATTGATGATCCTAAGTTTATAGCAATCGCCGAAGCTGTTGGCGCTGTAATAGCAACCACTGGCTTAGTCGTAACCACCGCTTGTGTATTGAAATTATAAACCGTTGGCGTTGTAGGAACGGCAAAGTTTGCCAGATTATTTGGGAAGTAAGCTACTTCTCCGTTTTGCCATGAATTTAATTTCAAACTTAAAATTTGCGTATAACCTGCTACAACCGAATTATCGAAAGTATAATTTCCTGACGCATCTGTTGTTGCTAGAACGCTTTTCCAATTATGTGTGTTATCTGTCCAAGGCAAAACAATTTCTACTTTTGCATTGGCTACTGGTGTTGAACCGTTTTTTACAGTTCCGCTAATTAAATTTGTAGCTGCTGCTAATGCTGCTTTAGCCGTTGAACTTGTATTAAAGTTGTAAACCGTTGGAGATGATGGAACAGGAAAGTTTGCCAAATTATTTGGATAATAATTTACCTCTCCGTTTGACCAAGTATTTAACTTCAAACTTGTAATGGTTGTATAACCGTCTACAACAGAATTATCAAAACTGTATTTTCCTTGTGCATCTGTTGTTGCCAGAACACTTTTCCAAGGATGTGCATTATCTGTCCAAGGTAAAACCAATTCTACTTTGGCTCCTGAAACTGGAGTTGTTCCGTTTTTAACTGTTCCGCTAATCTTGCTTGAAGTCGTAACAACATCTTGAGCAAAGTTTAATGTTTTGTTAGCATTCAAATTAGAATAAACTGTCGATGCTGGCGTGAATGTCTGGCCTGTTAAAGCTGCTGTTACAGTGTAATTTCCGCCAGATGCTAAAGTCAATGAATATGCCCCACTTGAATTAGTTGTTGCTGTAATATTTCCTGCTGTAGAAGCCGCCGTAATGGTTACGCCAGAAACTGGAGTTGTTCCGTTAAGAACTGTTCCGCTTACGGTGTACGTTACAATTGCTGCGCCTTGAGTAAAATTCAACGTCTTGTTAGCATCAATTGCATTGTAAACTGTTGAAGCTGGCATATAAGAAAATCCAGATTTTGCAGCTGTAACTGTAAAATTAAGACCAGCTGTTAAACCTGCAACGCTGTAAGTTCCGCTTGCATTTGAAACTGCTGTTAAAGTTGTACTTCCTGAAACCGCAGAAACCGTTACACCCGAAACTGGAGTAGTTCCGTCCAGAATTGTTCCGCTTACAGTATATGTTGGCTGTGTTCCATTAATCACAACTGCCGTCTGATTTACTGTTACATTATTTAGCGATACTGGAACAAATGTATAACTCGCTTTTAGTGCTGTAAGCGAATAGTTTTGTCCTGAAGTTAAATTATTGAATGCAAAGTTTCCATTAGCAGAAACTACAGTTTGAATTACTGCATTGCTTGCATTTCGCAATTCAACCGTAACATTGGTAATCAAAGCTGATCCGTTTTTTACAGAACCAGAAATACTCACTGTCCCTGGAACAACGCTTCCGAAAGAAGTATCAACTTGGTTTAATAATGAATTAGGAATTGATCCTCTGGTATCTTGAGATAATTCCCAAATCATACCTCCTGCTAAGTTTCTTGATTTTATATACTGTACTTTTAAATCCATTGACTGTTTATCTTCATAAGAAATAAACTCTTTTGTAGTAGCGTTATATAAATAAGGAACTTTGGTAGTATTATCAAAATAACGAACCCATCCTGCTGAAGCCGCAGATGGCGTTACCATCATTGTATTTGGATCTAAATACGCATGCGAATTGGTAACTGGGTTTCCAACTAAATCACAGATTTCGATACTTCCAGATTTTTCACAAGCTCCCGAACCATCCCATGTTCCTGTTGGGTTTTGAGGATTAGTACATCCAGGAACTATATATCTTGGTGCTGTAACAAATAATCCGTTTGTTGAATTTGCAGCAACGTTATCGAATTTTTTTCCGTAGAAAGGCAATCCCATGATTAATTTATTGGCAGGAAAACCAATTACATTTAGATATTGATTCGTTAATTCGTCTAATGATTCTGATTGCGTTGCGCCATACAACGGATCGTTTGGATTCCCGCTCGCATATAAAGGAGCATTGTAACAAGTTTTATCATACCAGTTTCCTCCAAAATCATATCCGAAATAGGTAATATAATCACAGTAAGTCGAAATATCTTCTGTCATTCCATACTGCGATCTGTTATTTGGTCCTAAATACTGTTTAGCAACGTTTCTAACATTATTTCCAGCAGCAATGGTAACCAATTTATTTGGCATTGCCTGACGCATCGCTTTTAACAAAAGCACTAAATTTTTATTGTCGTCTGGACTGTATTTTTGCGGAGGAACAGGCGCCCCATTTACTATTTCTGTACCGTCAGTTCCACCCGAAAGAGGATATTCCCAATCGATATCGAAACCATCAATAAACGGATATGTAGTAATAAAGTTTGCCATATCTGCTGCTAAAGCTGCTCTTGCTACAGGACTTGCAGCAATTGGAGAAAGATCTTGTCCTTTTGTCCAGCCTCCAACAGAAATTAAAATTTTTAAATGTGGATACTTTTCTTTTAATTTCATTAAATCATAAAAGTTTCCTTTAACTGGCGCATCCCAAGGAATTCCGCCTTCCATATGCTCAAAATCAGCATAAGTGTCTAAACATTTTAACTTGGTATTCTCTGGATGTGCAGGATCATAAGTTGTCCCATAAAAAGAATAATTTAAATGCGTTATTTTACTTCCGTCAATTTTAGGAACATTAAAATCCCTAGCATAGATAGACCATTGCGCATAATACCCCACTACTTTTTTTCCGTGAGCTGGTTGAGCCAACGCTAGTAAGGGAAACAATAACAAAAAGAGCAATCTGTAATAATGTTTCATAGTTAATAAATATTAGTTAATAGAAAATAAATAATTGGGCCACAGAAGCTTTTAATGCCTTCTGGGTTTCGCTCAACTGCAGATTGGAACCCCGCGGTCGATTGGAAATAAACTCAAATTACATTCTATAGATAAATATTACTATTACTGATTCATTCATAATCATTAGTAAATAGCAGTGATTGATATTTATTTATAATTCTAAAAATTAATCTTAAATACAAATGATAGATTTGGGACTAATCATCAATCTATACTCTCGTTTTTTGTCATGTTTTATGGTATTCTTATTCTTCTATTTGGTTTTAAAGGTTAATACTAATTTCATGGCTTATATTTTATTATCTGATTAAGTTAAGTGCTTCTTATTTCTGAAATCTTAGCCCTAACCATCTCTACCGTGGAACTCCGGCAGAGATAGCTAAAAGCCTGATCAATGGTAACTCTAATTAACACTAACTCAACCAAAATTTTATATTAGTTTCTTTAAACTTTCATAAACTGACAATTCTACGTCAGCATGATCTTTTGTATTACATTGTTCTATTAGACTTTTCAAATCTGCTGGTTTTAAAGTCGATTTATTATCTAATACAAGCAATAATTCTTGTGATGCATCACTTAATTTTTTTGACAAAGGCAAAATTGGCTGCACTAATGGCGCATTAGCACTTAGCGCTGCTAACTCTTTATCTACAGCAATCCATTTATTAAAAAATGCAGTTACTTTTGCTTTATTATCAGCCGATTTATTTGCTAAATATTGATTTACTGCAGCATCAAATGCAAGTGCATCTTTTGCGTCTGGTCCGCATGCATCTGCAAACAATGTAAACGGAGAATACATCTGGTACTCAGATCCTCCTTTGTTACGAGTATATCCTTTTAAAGGCTCGCTAACTTTAGAAAATTCTTCAAGCGACTGAATGTTTTGATTATTGGCAATATTTCTTAAAATAACATCTTTGTTGCGAATGTGCGTAATGCCTAACTCTTCTAATCTGAAAGAAATATGTTCTAAACGTTTACGCATATTTTCTACATCCACTACATCTTCTGCAGACCAAAGTCTTTCAGCAATAGCAGCTGTTCTTGGCCAAACTCTAGAATCTATCGTGGTTGGTGTAGCCAATTCTGTCCACATTGTTGCTTCTCCACCCAAGATTCTTGCTTTTTCATCGCTAGTTAAATTAGCTCCTTTTGGCATCGGATCATTTAAATAATGGCTTGCAATTGGATACATTAAATCTATATAATAACCATTTGACAAAACTGTTTTATAACCTTTTTTTACTGCATCTACTAAAGATTGCCCTGCTGCCATTCCTTCATTTGGACCTCTCCAAGAATGTACAATAGCTTCTTTAGATAAATCTTTTGTCAAGATTTCTTCCCAACCCATTAATTGTTTTCCGTGTTTCTTCAACATCGGTGCCAATTGCATGGTAAAATAAGTTTGCAATTCGTGGTTGTTTTTTAAATTATGTTTCTTCATGAATTCTTGAATTTTAGGATTTGCATCCCAATCTTTTCCTTCGTTTTCATCTCCTCCAATATGGAAATAAGCTCCTGGAAATAATGGACAAACCTCATCAAAAACTTCACTTAATAATTGATATGTTTTAGGATTTGAAGGATCTAATGTTGGCGAAAAAATACCTGCATTTCTTTCAATTCCATAGGTAGCGATTGCTGTACCTTGAATATTTTTTTCGGATGTTCCTCCTGTCAGCGTGATTACTTTACTGCCAATTTCTGGATAAGCCGTTAAAATTGCAGATCCGTGACCTGGAACATCTATTTCTGGAACAATTAAAATACCGCGCTCATCAGCATATTTTACGATATTTTTAATTTCCTCTTGTGTGTAATACATTCCATCAGAAGCTAATTGAGTAAACTTTGGATGTTTTTTCATTTCAATTCTCCAACCTTGATCATCAACCAAATGCCAATGAAAAACATTCATTTTCATAGCTGCTAATGCATCAATATTTCTTTTAATCACATCAATTGGCTGAAAATGTCTGGAAACATCTATCATTAAACCTCTCCATGTAAATCTTGGGAAATCTGAAATTTTTGAAACTGGAAAATAAAAAGATTTTGAATTGTTTTGAAGCATCTGCAACAATGTCTCCAAACCATGTAAAGCTCCTAAATCGCTTGAAGCGTTTATAGTTATTTTATTAGAAGTGATATCTAAATGATAACTTTCGTCTTCGTACAAGCCAATTTTACCATTTTTAGTGCAATTGATCTGCAATTCTGCATTCGGAAATTCATTTAATTTAGTTATAAAACCTTGTTCAAAGAAAATACCTGTTCTACCATCTAAGCGGCGCAAAAAACGAGTTACTCCTCCAAATATTCTAGCATTTGGATTTCCTGTAATGTTTACTTTAAAATTTTTAGTTAAATTAAAATTACCTTCATTAATAACAACATTCTGAGGCCAAGGCATAAGATTCAGTTGCTCCTTCTGGACTTGAGCACCTGCCGTTAAACCTGCAAATAATAATACAAATAGATATTTCATTTTTCTTTTTTTTGGTCGGATAGTTTTTTTTATAATTATCCTAAATTTATAAAAAAACAAAACTCAGAATGATTTCAGCTTTTACCTCACTTTGCTATGAGATCAATCTGAATTTTGCTATTTGATTCATTATAAAATGAATCAGAAATTATTTTTAGTAATCAAAACGTTTAAAAGCTTCGATCGCTTCATATTCAGCCAAACCTAATTCATCATATAAGATGGCTGTATTTTTATTTCGATCTTCTGCCCTAACCCAAAATTCACGAGAGTCGTTACCTTGAAACATCACCCTGTCTTTTTGAGACTGATGGTGTAAAATAGCATGACGTTTCAACAAAACCTCTGATGGGCTTAATGGAACTGCCATATCAATTTCGTGAATATCCCACTCGTGCCAAGCTCCTCTATAAAGCCACAACCAACAGTCGTCCATGTACGGTTCTGGTTTTAGTTCTTTTAAAGCTGCAAAAATGGCATTTAAACAAACCTCATGTGTTCCGTGCGGATCTGCAAGATCTCCAGCAGCAAAAACTTGATGTGGTTTTATTTTTGCAATAATATTTTTTACAATAGCAATATCTTCTGGCCCTAACGGATTCTTTTTAACTTGTCCCGTTTCATAAAAAGGAAGATCTAAAAAGTGTGTGTTCTCATCTTTTAGTCCGATATATCTTGTTGCTCCATAAGATTCCCTTCTTCTAATCAATCCTTTTAATTTTCTTACTTCTAAAGAATCGATCTGATTTTCAGATTTGTTATTTAGAAATTCGATTACTGATTTGAAATTGATATCTGATTTTTCATCTCCGATAAAATCACTCGCAACTTCTGCAAATTTTAATGCTTCATCATCTGAAACAGCAATGTTTCCTGAAGTCTGGTACACGACATGAACATCGTGTCCCTGTTTGATTAACTTCGAAAATGTCCCTCCCATAGAAATTACATCATCATCTGGGTGCGGACTAAAAAGTATTATCCTCTTCTTTGCCGGATTTGCCCTTTCTGGACGAAATGAATCATCTGTGTTTGGTTTTCCTCCTGGCCATCCGGTAATAGTGTGCTGTAAAATATTGAACATATTAATATTCATATCATAAGCAGACCCCTCTTGAGCCAAAAGATCAGACATTCCATTATTGTTATAATCACGGTCTGTCAATTTCAGAATTGATTGTTTTGTTTTTTGACACAGCCAAACAATCGCTTTACTTTTTAATTCAGGAGTCCAAAGACATTCACCAACTAACCAAGGTGTTTTGAAACGGGTTAGCTCTGAAGCCGCCGACTGATCTAAAACAAAAGTTGCATTTGGATGATTCTGTAAAAATGTTGCTGGAATTTCTGAACTGATATCGCCTTGAACTGTTCTTTTGATAATATCTGCTTTATTTTGCCCCCAAGCCATCAAAACAATTCGTTTTGACCTCATGATGGTTGAAACCCCCATTGTTATGGCACGTTTCGGCACATTATCGATACCATTAAAAGCAGATGAAGCATCGACTCTTGTGATATGATCTAAGGTAATAATTCTTGTTCCTGAATTGATATGTGAACCTGGCTCGTTAAATCCAACGTGTCCTGTTCTACCAATTCCAAGCAATTGAAAATCAAGTCCACCTGCATTTTTAATATTCATTTCATAATCAATACAATATTGATTGATTTCCTCAATTGCTACTGTACCGTCAGGAATATTAATGTTTTCAGGTTTGATATCAATATGATTAAAAAGATGCTCATGCATGAAATAATGATAACTCTGATTGTTCTCCTTAGTCATCGGATAATATTCGTCCAGATTAAAGGTGATAACATTGTTAAAACTAAGTCCTTCTTCTCTGTGCATTCTCACTAGCTCCTCATAAACTTTGATAGGAGAAGAACCTGTTGCCAGACCTAAAACACAAGATTTATTTTTCTCCTGCTTAGATCTAATTAGCTGCGCAATTTCCTGGGCTACAATTACAGAAGCTTCAATCGAGCCTTTAAAGATTTCAATATGAATTTTCTCAAATCGAGTTTCTTCAAATTTTCCCGCGCTTTTGTAACTAATATCAGGTTTTATTTCTAAAGCACTTTTCATTTCTTTTCTTTTTTGTAGTAAGTACCATTTTGGTTTTAAGGATGGTATAGATAGCTTTCGCCATCTATACCATACTACTAACCAAACTTAATATTCCATTTTTTTTTTAGAAGTTAGGTGCATTCACATCCCACCAAGTTCTGGTACCTCCATTATCAGGTCCGTTAAGTTTTGCAATACCTGTTTTTAAACCTTCAGGGTTACCATCTTTTTCACTAGTAACAAAGTTGATTCTTCTTACACCAAACTCAGTAGTAATCGCACCAGCACTCTGATTGTTAAGAATTGGCAATAATTTCGGATAACCTGTTCTACGGTGCTCAGCCCATGCTTCCATACCGTCAGGGAAATTAGCAATCCATTTTTGAGTAATGATTTTTTGCAATTTAACTTCATTACTTGCAGCAGCATCCCAAGCAACAGTTACTTTATTTACAGCTAAACCGCTATTAAAAGGAGCAACAGGATCTACATAATCTTTTGCCATTTTTACATTATCAGCCATATAATCTGCTGCACCACCAGTACCAAGTTGGTCAAAAGATGCAGTGATACCAGCTTTATAAAATGTTTCGGCATCACCTCCCATGTTCCATCCTCTTAAAGCTCCTTCAGCTCTTAAGAAATTTACTTCAGCTGCATTTAACCAAACTACTTGTTTATCGTCTCTTACAATTTTACCAAAGTTTGAGAATTTTAAGTGTAATGATTTATCTCCAAGAATTCCACCTGTACGTATTCCTTTGTACTCACCAGGAAACTCCTCAGATTCTGCAAAATAAACTTTTATTCTAGGATCATCATAACCTCCCATGATAGATTCCATATCTGCAGACATACGGCTGTCATTATATTCATAAGCTGCAACTCTAAGAGGGTGCTGTGATACATTTTTATTTACTATAAATGAATCCGCAGCAACACTCATTACACCAAACTTTTGACTTGTGGCTTTTTCTGCCTCCGTTTTAGCTAAAGTCGGATTAATTTTTACAACTCGCATTGCTAATCTTAATCGTAATGAATTTGCATATTTAACCCATTTTGTATAATCTCCTCCGTAATTCGAACGATCAATTTTAGTAAAAGCACTTGGCCCTCCTGCATCTATTCTTTTTGTCAATTCAGCAACTGCCAAATCGAGATCTTTAAACATTAATCCATAAGCTTCCTCTTGAGAATCATATCCAATTGCAGCGTCTGTCGTACCTAATTTAGAATATACAATTGGCCCCCATGAATCTGCAGCTTTATGTAAAGTTTGCACTTTTACAATTAAAGCAAGAGCATAAATATCATCATATATCCCTTTAGTATCTTTTTCTACTTTTAAGTAATTTGCCATTACTTGTGTGTAAATAGCTTCCCAGCCCCAGACATTCCATCCGTCTGAAAGTGCATATGAAAGGTTATTATTACCGTCAAATCCTGGTGCTGTAGTATAACCACCCCAAGTATTTCCAGATAAATCAATAGCTACCTGATACTTCCAACCTGGAGTATTTACCATTACATTATCAAACATAGCCGTAAAAGGACCTTTGATATGATTAAAGTCTTGTTTTAGTTCTTCCTGTGTAAAAGCATCAGGATTACTATTAATCTCATCGAAATTATCCGTACAACCAACTAAGGCTAAAAGACCGAAACAGATTAATGATTTTTTTATATTATTTGTTTTCATGATGTTTTAATTAGAAAGTTACATTTAAATTAAGACCAATACTTCTTGTTGATGGTAAACCATAAATATCAACTCCTTGTAATCCCTGACCTGAACTTAACGCAATGTTTGGATCAAATGGTGCGTCTTTGTAGAAGAAGAATAAATTTCTTGCTATCAATGATAAAGTCGCTGAATTAACAAATGGAATCGCTTTTTTATTGAAAGTATAACCAAGTGAAACCTCTCTTAAACTTACGTTTGTCGCACTATATACATATTCAGCTGTAGCACCATTAAATCCGGCAACTGCAGTATAATATTTCTCAGCATCCATTGAAGTTACTTTTGTACCATTTGGCATAACTGCATTTACTGCAACACCACCAGCATTTCTAGCATCTCCAGATCTTTGAGAAACTCCGTAAAAATCATTCATAGATTCTGTAATACTCATTACATCTCCTCCAAAACGGCCATCAATTAAGAAATTAGCTGTAAATGCGCCAAACTTAAATGTATTTGACCAACCTAACATAAAGTCAGGATTTGCATTACCAACTTCACGGAAATCAGCTTCAACTGATAAATTTCCTTGATCGTCTAAAACAATTTCTCCCTTATCATTTCTAACAATACCTTTTCCTTCGATAACACCAAATGGTCTTCCTTCAGTTAGAGAGTATCTGTAGTTAATGTTGTTTACTGGAGTTAATGGAATTGAACCTCCTAATTCTTCAGGAATTTCTTTAACTTTATTTCTATTGTGAGAATAGTTTACCATAGTTTCCCATGAAAATTTTTCTCCCTCAATAACTTTCCCACTCACAACAAGCTCAATACCTTTATTTTCGATACTACCCGCGTTGATTCCGTAGAAAGTGTACCCATAAGGGTTTGTAGCAGGAGCAGGAACTTGAATATATTGGTTTTTAGTTTCTGAATTGTAGTAAGAAATTTCAAAACCTAATCTGTTGTTAAACATTCTCCACTCAGTACCAAATTCAAATTCTGATTTCAATTCTGGTTTTAATCCTTCACCTGGTCTTGGTCCTACAACAGGAGGAATAATATTACCACCTTGGATCGTAGATTTTGGAGAAGTTACAAAAGCAGAAACGTCATTTCCAACTTGAGCATATGTACCTCTCACTTTTCCAAAGTTAATCCACTCTGGCATAGTCATCATTTCGCTTAAAAGAGCCGTAACCCCTACAGATGGATAAAAATAAGATGGAGTATCTGTATTTACTAAAGTAGAAGACCAGTCATTACGTCCAGTAACATCTAAGTATAACATGTTTTTGTAACCAAAAGTTGCAGAAGCGAATATAGACTGCACTTCTCTTGAAGAACCTGTAGCTTGAAGGCTTAAATTATCAAGTCCTGTAGATGGTGCAAAATTCCCTAATGTAAATAAGTTAGCATTAACAAGCCCTCCAACAATACCGGAATCTAAAGTAGTAGAACGATTTGCCAATGTATTGTTGATACTTGCTCCAACAATAGCATTAAAACTAAAATCTTCGTTGAAGTTAGTATTGATTTTAGCAATTAAATCTCCGTAACGCTGTGTACTTAATGTAGCAACATTTATATATCTTCCATTTATATTAGATAAAGAAGTATTTGTTGTAGCATAGATTCTTTTATCAAAATCATTTTCAATTCTATTGTAGCTATATCTCGCTCCAATACTTAACCAATTATTAAATTTATAATCTAGCGCGATATTTCCATTAAAGAAATTGTCTTTATCTACAGATTTATTTCTGTTTATTAACCAATAAGGATTTTGAACATAGATATCAGTATTCAATGGAGTGTAGAAATTTTGACCGTATAAGTTTCTATCTGGCATGTACACTTCAAAATTATCTTTGTAGTAATTAAAATCATTTGCACGTTGGAATAAATATACTCCAGTTAAAGGATTTGAATAAAGTCCGTTTACAGGTCTGTTATTGATAGTCTGGCTTGTATATTTAGCATCAGCAGAAACAATTAATTTATTATTGAAAAACTTCCCTGTTTGGCGAATTCCAAAGTTGTTTTTCTTTAATCCATTTCCTTCAATAACTCCAGAAGAAGTTGTATTAGCATAAGATAAACTAGTTGAAGAAACATCCGAACCCGTTGTAAACGCAGCAGAAGTAATTTGTGTAACCCCAGTATTGAAAAAGTCTTCAACAAAATCTTTAGAAGCTACTTTTCCTCCCCAAGATTTCTGTGCGCCTAAAGTTCCATATTCATTCTGAAATTTTGGTAAAGAATGTACCGATTCAAAAGTAGTAACAGAAGAAATCGCTAAATTTCCCGTATTTTCTTTAACTTTTTTAGATGATAATAAAATAACTCCGTTTGCTCCTTGAGATCCGTATAATACAGAAGCCGCCGCACCTTTAAGAACTGTCATTCCTTCATAATCATCTGGATTGATCAAAGAAACAGTATCTCCACCATCACGGTTACCTCCTGCTGTACTACCAAAAGAATCATTTGACGCATTAGAATTTCCTTGCTGAGTTGAAGTACCATTATACAAAGGAATACCATCAATAACATAAAGAGGCTGGCTGTTCATGATAGATGAGTTACCACGAATAACTACTTTAGTAGAACCTCCTGTACCAGAAGCACTTTTTGTTACTGCAACACCCGCAATTTTACCTGCAATTGTATTAATAACGTTGGCATCTTTTACACGTGTTAACTCTTCACCTTTAAGCTCTTGAGCCGCATAAGTTAACGACTTTCTTGTTTTCTTAACACCTAAAGAAGTTACAACAACCTCGTTTAATGCATTTGAAGCTCCTTGAACCATCTTCACATTAATTGTAGCAGCATCTCCTACAACTATAGTCTGAGTTTCTAGTCCTACATAAGTGAAAACTAAACTTTGACCCTTTTGAACTTCAATAGTGTACAATCCGTCAAAATCGGTAGTTGTTCCCTTTTGCCCTCCTTGTACAGCAACAGAAGCTCCAGGTAATGGCAAACCATCAGAATCTGTAATCACACCCTTGACATTTTTTACTTGTGCAAGCGAAACTTGCGCCGTAAAAACAATCATAAAGATTAAGAAAATTTTTTTCATGTTTATTTTATTTTGTTAGTTATGATGTAAAATTATTCTTAAGGCATTGTTAAAAAAAATAAATTAAACCAACAGCAATAAAATTTAAACGAACGACATAAAACATTCAATAATACGCTTTACGAAAACGTTCTAATAGAAAAAATAAGCACAAATATCCTTTTTTTGCAAAATTTTATTCAAAAAAATTGGCTCTTTGCAGTTAATTGTTTAAAGTTGCACAATATTTCAATATTGTTAAGAAAAACCAAAAAAAAACACACGTAACTTAAAACCAGTTGAAAGAAATACGAAAAGTTAAATTTGATATTAAACTTCAAAATCATATCTGGTTTTGGGGAGTATATTTTACTTTAAACTTTTTAAGATGGGGAGCGTACTTTAATGATTACCCTTATGCATTCAAATCTAATGTAATTGAATTCTCTCTAGTTATTCCTCTAGTATATTTGAATTTATTTGTTTTAGTTCCCAAATACGTACTAAAACAAAAGTATATACTGTATACTTTTTTACTTCTAGTAAGTTTGTTTGTAATGTATCTGCTAAAAACAGCCCTAACCTATTATATTATATCAGAAAATATCTGGCCAGAAGCAAATCGCGAATACCATCCTTTTGAGATCAATCACATTGTTGCTGTTTGCATAGGAGAATTGTATGTTCTTGCTATGGCATCTTCTGTGTATCTTACTTTAACCTGGTTGAGAGAACGTGAAAGAAATAGATCATTGAGAGAAAATCAATTTAAAATAAAACTAAAGTATCTCGAAAATCAGATTCAGCCTCATTTTTTCTTTAATACATTAAATAATCTGTATGCTTTATCATTAGAATCATCAAAGAAAGTTCCAGATGTAATTATCAAACTTTCTAATTTGATGGAGTATGTTTTGTATGATGTGAAAGGAACCAAATTTGTTCCGCTTATAAAAGAAATCGATTATATTCAGAACTATATCGAAATCGAAAAACTTCGTTTCGAAAATGTTGAAGTGACCATAAATCTAGAATCTAATATAGAAGATGTTGTTGTACCGCCTTTAATCTTTATTTCTTTGGTAGAAAATGCTTTTAAACACGGCGGATTAAACAACAAAAATTTAAAAATAAAAATCAATTGCAAAGTTATAGACAACAAAGTACTCGATTTTGAAATCTTAAATAATTTTGTAATTTCACAAAATCATAATCCGAAAAAAGGAATTGGCTTGGTTAATACAAAAAAGAGGCTAAAACTGATTTACAGAAACAATTTTAGCTTAAAACAGCAAACCAAACTAAATTTCTATATAATCCGATTGCAAATACCAACTCAGAATGAAGATTAAATGCGTGTTAATTGATGATGAGCCTTTAGCTATCAAAGTCTTGCAAAATTACTTTACCAATTTTACAGATTTTGAAGTTGTTGCGACATTCAATAATTCTCTAGAGGCGCTCGATTTTATCAACAGTACGCCTGTTGATGCTGTCTTTTTAGATATTAACATGCCTATGATGACGGGTTTTGAACTTATTAGCCTTATCGAAAACAAAACCAAAGTTATTATTACCACTGCATTTAGAGAATTTGCTGCCGAAAGTTATGATTTGGATGTATTAGATTATTTGGTAAAACCAATTCCGTTACCAAGATTTATAAAATGCATCAACAAAATTACTACCGAATACAATCTCAAAAACAATATCAAGATTGAAACCGCAAAAGGAGATTCACATATTTTCATCAAAGTGGATAAAAAAATGATGAAAATTAATATTGAAGAAATTCTGTTTGTCGAAGGAATGAAAGAATACATAAAAGTTGTCACTCCTGATAAAACCTATATTACACATAAATCTCTTACATCCTTATCTGAAGAATTACCTGCAGATCGCTTCCTTAGAATACATAAATCTTATGTAATTGCGCTAAATAAAGTAAAATCCATAGAAGGAAACCGCGTTCAAATACAATCTTACAACATTCCGATAGGCAGAAACTACAGCAAAGAAGTTAAAAACAAGATATTGGAATAAAAGATAATTACGAATTACATTTTCTAAGTAGGTTAAAATTAACACTTTGTTGAAAAAACACAGCCGTTGGTTTAAATTTAACATTATTTATACCTTTTTATTTTTTTTTGATAATCCTAACAAATATATTTACGGTCTTCAAAAAACAATAAAATAAAAAATTAACCTTATTATTATGAGTTCAGAAAATGTGCAAACCAAATGGGGGCAATTTATCTCTTTGATAATCGTCTTCTTCTTTTGGGGTTTTGTTGGTTCAGCCAATGATATCCTGATTCCAGTATTCAAAAAAGTATTTACATTATCGCAAGTACAATCTCAATTAGTAGCTTGGGCATTTTATGCTGCATACTTCGTAGGATCTATTATTTTCTTTTTAGTATCCTTGAAAATGGACGTTTTACAAAAATTCGGATATAAAAAAACCCTTTCAGCTGGTTTACTCCTTTCAGCAGTAGGATCATTTTTATTCATTCCAGCTGCAACAATGGAAAGTTTCCCATTCTTCTTAACAGCTTTATTTACTGTAGGTTTAGGATTCTCAATACAACAAATTGTTGCTAATCCATTAGCAATTAAAATGGGAAGCCCAGCAACTGGAGCACACCGTTTAACATTAGCTGGAGGTATTAACTCATTCGGAACAACAATTGGGGCTATCCTTTTAGGAATTGCTTTATTTGGAATGGGAGATAATAAAAACACTACTCTTTCATTAGAAGACATCAAATTACCTTTCATCATTCTTGGTTTAGCATTTATTGTCGTAGCCGTTTTTATGAACTTCTCTAAAATCGAAGATCCTGAAAAAGAAGAAGTTGAAATAGTTAAAACAGCACACGAAAAATTTAATATACTCGATTACCCGCAACTTTATTTAGGAATGTTAGGAATCTTCATCTATGTTGGAACTGAGGTTACTATCATTAGTAATTTACCAGCTTTGCTTCATACTGCAGAATTCGGAAACGTTCTAGAAGATGCCATTGCTCCATTCATTGCCCTTTACTGGGGAAGTTTAATGATTGGCCGTTGGAATGGTGGAGTTAACGTTTTCAATACTTCAAATCTTGTAAACACAGCATTGAAATTTATCGTTCCAGCTTTAGCATTCGGAGTTATCATTGGAGCAAATATCTTTGCTGCGCATGATGTTTCTTCATTCTACATTTACCCAATCTGGATCTTATTATTTATTGCAGTAAGTTTTGTAGGAGGTAAAAACGCAGGAAAAACATTAATGCTTTTCGGAATTTCAGGACTAACTATGATGGCATTAGGATTAGCATGGCCAGATCCAGAAATTGCTAAATTCTTCTTTATCTCTGGTGGATTGTTCTTATCTATCATGTGGCCTTCAATCTTCGATTTAGCAATTGCAGGATTAGGAAAAAACACAGGAAAAGCATCTTCTTTCTTAATCATGATGATTCTTGGTGGTGGAGTAATTCCATTGGTACAAGGAAGTATCTGTGATTTAGATGCAACAAATCCAAACGGAATTTTCGGCATCACTTACACTCACTTCTCTTACATTATACCGCTTCTTGGTTTTGCCTATTTAGGATTCTACGGTTTCTACTGTCCTAAAATTTTAAAAAGACAAGGTATTAGCCACATAGAAAGTGCTGGTGGAGGACACTAAGATTTAAAAAAATCCAATATAAGAAAAATCCAAATTCCAATTGTAATAACGGAATTTGGATTTTTTTTATTCAAAAAAGAGAAATCTTAAAATCTTAGCAACTCAAAATCTAGCCTCTTTACTTGGCATTAATAATATTACTCAAATTCTTCTTAAAAAGAGCCTTATTTTGAACCGTTAAAGGATAAACCACATCTTTATCCGCATGGACAATTACTTTATCAATATCGGCGTTTAAAAGCGCTTGCGGATCTTTTATTTTCAAAGTACAAGCTCCATCAAAAAAGCCATCGTCTTCTATCGTTTTTCTTGCTTCAATAATTGTCCCATCACTTAAAACTGCCGAAATCTTCATTTCGCTATTTAATGTTTTCGAATAAAATCCATCCATTACCAACAAAAGACGATACGAATTTTTTAATTCCGGGCCTTTAAATTCGTGTCTTGTAATATTATATCGAAGACCTTTAGCAAGAGTTTGAAATTTAACTGAGCAATCTAACTCATAAGTAGCAACATCACCCGCTTCATTTATCGAAGTAATAACTTTAGCGGCTTGCGCGTTTATAGAAAAACTCGCTACAAAAAAAGACAACATACATAAGATAACTTTCATATTTAACTATTTAAGATTCAATATAAAAGTAAAAAAAATCGTCTCTTCTCGTTAGAAAAAAGACGATTTTAATTTTGTAAGTATCTAAGGATTATTTATTTCCTTTTTCAAAGTCAGCTACAAACTGAGCTAAACCGATATCTGTCAATGGGTGTTTCAATAAACCGTAAATTGCAGAAAGAGGTCCAGTCATAACGTCTGCACCAATTTTAGCACAGTTTACAATATGCATCGTGTGACGTACAGAAGCTGCTAAAATTTGAGTTTCGTAACCGTAGTTATCATAAACCTCTCTAATTTCTTGAATCAAATTCAATCCATCAGTAGAAATATCATCTAAACGCCCAACAAATGGAGAAACAAAAGTTGCTCCAGCTTTTGCAGCTAAAAGTGCTTGTCCTACAGAGAAAACAAGAGTTACGTTAGTTTTAATTCCTTTATCAGAAAAGTATTTTGCAGCCATAACACCTTCCTTAGTCATAGGAAGTTTTACAACAATCTGCTCATGTAATTCAGCTAACTCCTCACCTTCTTTAACCATACCTTCAAAGTCAAGAGCATTAACTTCTGCACTTACATCACCATCAACAAGATTGCAAATGTCAACATAGTGCTTAAGGATATTGTTTTTTCCAGTGATTCCTTCTTTTGCCATTAATGATGGATTAGTTGTTACACCATCCAAAACACCTAAAGCCTGTGCTTCTTTAATTTGAGCTAAATTAGCTGTGTCTATAAAAAATTTCATAATTTGTTTAATTAAAAATGGTTTGTTCGTATTTATAAATTTCTCTTTAAAGAAATCTAGCTGCAAAATTACAAAATCAATACCAATAAAGATTTTAAAATTAAAACCATTTTAAAATTATATGTTAAAAATAAGTGTGTTTTTTACATTTTTCTATAACTTATAGTGATTCATAAGCATTTTCTCATACATTTTATCTGGAAGCGCACGTTTTAATACAATCGAAAACTTCTGCATAAAAGCGCCTACTTTATAATGTACGTTTGGTTTTTTAGTTTGAATAATTTTATAAATCGCTTCTGCCATTTCATTTGGATTACTTCCTGCATCAACATGATCATTCATTGTGGCCAGAACTTCGCCATAAACCTTTTCATAAGCAGAATCTTTAACAACTGGTGCATGATAACGTCCGGCGGCAATATTGGTTGCAAAATCTCCAGGTGCAACATTCGTAATCTCGACACCAAAAGCTTTCACTTCCATTCTCAAAGCTTCAGTAATCAATTCCAAAGCTCCTTTCGATGCAGAATAAACACTTCGGTAAGGAAGTCCCATATAACCCGCAATTGAAGTGATATTTATAATAAGCCCTGAATTTTGCTTACGCATTTGCGGCAACGCCGCTTTCATAACTTCAATTGGACCAAAAAAGTTAGTCTCAAAATTATTTCGAATTTCTTCTGTCGGAATTTCTTCCAAAGGCCCTGTAATTCCAACTCCAGCGTTATTAATTACGATATCCAATCTTCCAGAAGTTTCAATAATTTTATTTACCGCTGCTTTAATAGAATCAGAATTTCGAACATCTAAAGCAACTAACGGAAAAACTGAATTTAAAACTTTCTCAGGATTTCTACTTGTTCCGTATACAACAAAACCTTTTTGATGTAAAAATTCACCAATAGATTTTCCAATTCCTGATGATCCTCCGGTAATTAAAACGACTTTGCTCATTTTTTAGTTATAAGTTATGGATTATGAGTTATAAGTTTTTGGAATTGGGTTTATTTGAACTACAGCAAGCAGTCAATTTTTAACTTCTAACCAACAACATTTAACTTCAGATAGGGTCAAAAATAAAAAAATCCTCCTAAAAGGAAGATTACAAAACTATTAAATTCTAAAAAAAAATGGCAAGCGACCTACATCGCACCGCTCAACCACGTACCCTTGCTATGTTCCCATCCTGGGGGAGTCTGCAGGAGCTGGTCGTGTAGGACTTGCCGGTGCAAATATACAACCTTTTTATATTTTTGCAAGACCTTTGCAGCAATAAAAATATCGTCGTATATTGCCTCATTCAAATTTTAAACTATGAAAAAATATAACTTCCTAGCTGTCATTTTATTAGGAATCACATTGGTTGGATGTGGAGAAAAAAATAAAGGTGAAAATTCTTTATTTACTATCGATGATTCTGCTTTTCCCGCTCATCTTACGCAAAAAGAAGCGCTTAATATTGGAATTTTAAACCCAAAATCTAAAGAAATTGACAGCGTTGCCTACTTCGTAAACGACCAAAGAGTTGGAGGTACAAAAGGTGCCGCAAATTTTAGATTTGAATTAATAGATCAAAAGTTAGGATATCAATACTTAAAAGCTAAAGTTTATTTTGACGGAGATTCTTCTGATGCAACTGTTAGAATTGAAGTAGTTTCAGATATTGAGCCTAAATTATTAAAATATAAAGTCGTAAATACTTTTCCTCACGACAAAAAAGCTTTTACAGAAGGCTTAGAGTTTTACAAAGATACTTTATATGAAAGTACAGGACAAGAAGGAGCTTCTTTTGTAAAAAAATACGATTACAAAACTGGAAAAGTTTACAAACAAATTGATCTTGATCAGCAATATTTTGGAGAGGGAATTACATTTATAAACGATAAATTATTTCAATTAACATACAAAAACAAAAAAGGTTTCATTTACAACGCAAATACTTTAAAGCTTGAAAAGACTTTTGACTATGAAAAAGATATTGAAGGTTGGGGAATGACAAATGACGGAAAGCATATTTATCAAACTGATGGAACTGAAAAAATTTGGAAAGTCGATCCTGCTACTCAAAAAATGATTGATTATATCAACGTTTATTCGGGAGAATCTAAAATTAAAGCAGTTAATGAAATCGAATGGATCAATGGGAAAATTTATGCAAATGTATGGTTCAAAGATGCTATTGCTGTTGTAAATCCTAATTCTGGGGCTGTTGAAGCAATTTTAAATTTATCTGATTTAAGAAAAACAATGACAGACATTACAAAAGATGATGTTTTAAACGGTATTGCATACAATCCTAAAACTAAAACCATTTTTGTAACGGGTAAAAACTGGAGCAAAATGTTCGAAATTACAGTTTCGGAATAATTAATAGACAAAAATCAAAAACACAAATTTCACAGATTACACTAATTATTAGTGATAATTTGTGAAATTTGTGTTTTTATAACAATTCATTTAATGATCACTTTAATCACAAACATACAAGAACTGCTGCAAGTCCGTGAAACCTCAATTACTAAAGTTTCAGGTTTTGAAATGGCTAAACTTCCAACAATTAAAAACGCTTTTTTAGTATTAAAAAACAATTTAATTGAAGATTTCGGTTCAATGGATAATCTCCCGAAAATAAATGCCGACAAGACAATTGATGCAACTGGAAAAGTTGTACTTCCGTCTTGGTGCGACAGCCACACACATATTGTTTACGCAGGAAATCGCGAGCAGGAATTTGTAGACCGAATCAACGGACTTTCTTACGAAGAAATAGCCAATCGTGGGGGCGGAATTCTAAATTCGGCTAAAAAACTCAACGAAACTTCTGAAGAAGAAATTTACGAACAATCTAAAATTCGTTTGGAAGAAGTAATGCACCTAGGAACTGGTGCAGTTGAAATTAAATCTGGCTATGGATTGACAGTTGACGGAGAATTAAAAATGCTGCGTGTAATTAAGAAATTGGCAGAAAACTATCCTATCGCCATCAAAGCGACATTTCTAGGCGCACATGCTTTCCCTACACATTACAAAGACGATAAAGCAGGCTATCTTGATGAAATAATTAACGAAATGCTTCCAGAAATCTCAAAAAACAATCTAGCAGATTACGTAGACGTTTTCTGCGAAAGCGGTTATTTTTCTGTAGAAGAAACCGAAAAAATAATGGAAGCAGGATTAGCATTTGGCTTGAAACCAAAAATCCATGTCAATCAATTTAATTCTATTGGCGGAATTCAGGCTGGCGTTAAATTTAATGCACTTTCTGTAGATCATCTTGAAATTATGAATCCAGAAGATATTCAAGCCTTAAAAGACACCGAAACTATGCCTGTTGCTTTACCTTCTTGCTCTTATTTTTTAAGTATTCCGTACACACCAGCGCGCGAAATGATAAAGGCGGGTCTTCCTTTGGCATTGGCTACAGATTTTAACCCTGGTTCTACTCCGTCAGGAAATATGAATTTTGTTGTAGCAACAGCTTGTATCAAAATGAAAATGACGCCAGAAGAAGCTATTAATGCCGCAACAATAAACGGCGCCTATGCAATGGGACTTTCAGAAACACACGGAAGTATTACAAAAGGCAAAAAAGCCAATCTGATTCTAACAAAACCCATTTCTTCTTATTACCAAATTCCTTATGCTTTTGGAAGCAATCTTATAGAATCTGTTTTTGTTGAAGGAAAAATTCTAGAATAAACTATTATTCTTTTTAAATCATTCAAACACAACCCGTAGTTTTCAACTACAGGAAACGTACCGTTTTCCAAACAACGACAAAACCCTTCAAATTTATCCATAAAAAAAGGTCTGTGAAAATCACAGACCTTTAATATCTTAAGTGGTATTTTATCCCTTCGGCCGAATTATCTTAAACTAAAACTAGTTTTAGAAACTAACTCATCATTATCAAAAACATTGATAAAGTAAGTTCCTTTAGCAAAATCTTTTCCTGGAAGATCCTCACTAACTTGTACAGTTTTGTTTTCGTATTTAACTGTAGTTTTAAAGCTATAAGTTAATGTGTTATCTCCAAAACTTTCTGTTTTCTTTTCGCCTAAAACATTGTTTTTAGCATCAATAACTTGAACATAATACGTTTTGTCTCCAGATTTTGCAATTTGATTTTCAGCAATTGTAAAACTAACTTTCAAAACATCAGCACGGCTTGCTTTATCAGTTTCGATTTGTTTACCAGAGCTTTTCAATTTGTAAGCTGAAGTTTTAGTATTTAAAACAGATAATTTAGAACCTTTTTCTACAGTTTTAGCTAACTCTTCATTTTGACCAACTAAAACTTCGTTATACTTTTTAGATTCTCCTAAAACTACAATAGTACTATCTCTTTGAGTCGTTAAAACACCATTTTGTTTTTTCAACTCATCGTTTTCAGCAACTAAAGTTTTCATTTTACTCTGCATTGCTTGAACTTGAGATCTGTATTTAGAAACATCTCCTTTAGACTTGTTCAAATCATCCATTAAAGCCACCACTTTGTCTCTTTCTTGGATTAATTCGTCAGACATAGAAGTGTTTTCAGCAATTGCAGCATCATAAGTCGCTTTTAACTCCTGTAAATCTTTCATTACAGATTCTTTCTCAGTCAAGGTTGTTGTAAGTTCAGTTTTAACTACCTCTGTATCAGAAGATAATTTAAAAATATACACTAAGCTACCGATCAGTAGGACTGCTAAAACTGCGATTACCGCCTTTAGACTTGAATTGTTGTTCTTTGGGTTTTCCATATTTAAATAATTTTCTTTAATAACAAATTTAAGAATTAATATAAGGTAATAACGTAAGTTTCTACAATTATATTATTTTTGGAAAATAAATTTTTTTCATGGAAAAATTAATCCCATTCACTATAAATGATTTAGCTAAAATCACAAATCACAGAAGTGGTGAAATAAAGTTCGGAGAAAAAATGATTGTCATTCCGCCAGGAATTGATAAGATTAATTTTATTAAAGAAAGTGAAGCTAAATATGTGCTTTTAGGAATTCCCGAAGATATTGGTGTGCGCGCCAATTACGGAAGGCCTGGAGCCGCTTCTGCATGGCAATCTGCTATAAAAAGTATTGCAAATATTCAGCACAATCGTTTTTGCAAAGGGAGCAATATTATTGTTTTAGGACAAATTAATGTTTCTCAAGAAATGCGCGATGTTGAGAATCTTGATTTTAATGACATTGATGATCGTTCAAAACTAAGTCAGCTGGTTGAGAAAATAGACAAAGAAGTCTCTCATATCATTTTTACCATAATCAAAGCTGGGAAAACCCCAATTATTATTGGCGGAGGCCACAACAATGCGTACGGAAATATTAAAGGCGCCGCTCTTGCAAAAGGAAAACCAATAAATGCAATCAATTTTGATGCGCACTCTGATTTTAGAATTTTAGAAGGCCGCCATAGCGGAAACGGATTTTCATATGCTTACGAAGAAGGTTTCTTAAAGAAATATTTCATTTTTGGCCTTCACGAAAATTATACTTCAAAAAGTGTTTTAGATATTATAAAAAAATTAGAAGACCGCGTTCGATATAATACTTACGACAGTGTCAACATTAGGAAAGAAAAAGATTTTAATCGCGAAATGATTACAGCTTTGGATTTTATAAAAAGTGATGCTTTCGGAATTGAAATTGATCTTGATGCAATTCCAAACATTGCCAGCAGCGCCATGACTATTAGCGGCTTTTCTGTTGAAGAACTAAGACAGTTTGTTTCTTTCTTTGGCGAACATAAGCATGCTGCATATCTACATATCTGCGAAGGAGCGCCAGATTTAGACAATTCTCCAAACAATAATTTAATCGGCAAATTGATTGGTTACTTAGTTACCGATTTTATCAAAGCAAACATCGAACCGGCTTGATTTTAAATATCCTATTGGGTTATGCCATAAGGCCTATTTGCCAAATAAAAGCAAATTCAAACAAACGATTGAACGAATAAACATATCTTTGCACAGCATTTTAGTAATTAAAACTGAAATACTAAATACCAAAGATATGTTATTCGAAGATCTATCACTTTCAAAAAGTATACAAAAAGCCGTATTTGAAGAAGGCTACTTAAATCCGACTCCAATTCAGGAAAAATCAATCCCGATTGTTTTAGAAGGCCGTGATTTAATTGGCTGTGCACAGACAGGAACAGGAAAAACGGCAGCATTTGCTATTCCAATCATACATCAATTACACCGAATTGTCGGTTCATCAAAAAAAGCAAAACTGATTCGTGCGCTTGTGGTTACGCCTACTCGCGAACTAGCAGTGCAAATCGGACAAAGCTTTGACACTTATGCAAAATATACCAACTTAACGCAGCTGACTATTTTTGGAGGAGTTTCTCAAAATCCGCAAGTAGATGCTTTAAAAAATGGAGTTGATATTTTAGTTGCCACTCCTGGACGTTTACTTGACCTTCATAAACAAGGTTTTCTTGATTTGAATCATTTGCACACTTTAGTGCTAGATGAAGCCGATCAAATGTTGGATATGGGTTTTATAAACGATGTCAAAAAAATCGTAAAACTGACTCCTAAAAACAGACAAACTTTACTTTTCTCTGCAACAATGCCAATTGCAATTCGCGAACTTGCAGAAATGTTTCTTCAAGATCCAGAAAAAGTGGAAGTTTCTCCAGTTTCTTCTACAGCAGAAAATGTCGAGCAACGCATTTATTTTGTTGATAAAACAGAAAAAAGAAACTTGCTTTACAATTTAATTAAAGAAGAAAATTTATCAAACGTACTTGTTTTCTCAAGAACAAAACACGGGGCTGACAATGTGGTAAAAGCGCTTCGCAAAAAAGATATTCCTGCTGAAGCCATTCACGGAGATAAATCGCAAAACGCAAGACAAAGAGTTCTAGATGCTTTCAAAAACAAAGAAGTTGGAGTTTTGGTTGCTACAGATATTGCAGCACGAGGAATTGACATCGAGCAATTGCCTTATGTAATTAATTTTGACTTACCGAATATTCCAGAAACTTACGTTCACCGAATTGGCCGTACAGGTCGTGCAGGAAATGGAGGAATTGCAATCTCTTTCTGCGGAAAAGATGAACTTCCATATTGGAAAGACATTCAAAAATTAATAAAAGTTGATGTAAAAACGATTACTGATCATCCGTATCAATGGCATTCTGGAAGTCCAGAAGCTGGAGAAAAACCTAAAAGTTCCAACAGAAGTGGCGGAGCTCACAAATCGAGAAAATCAACAAACGCTAAGAAAAACAAAAAACGCTGGTACTAAACAGCGTTTTTTTCTTTTATAAGGAAATTGATTATTTTAAATAATTTAACCGGTTCAAAAGGTTTAATAATAATATCATTCATTCCAGATGAAATCGCCTCGTCTGTAATTTCATCTTTATCAAAAGCCGTCAAAGCGACAATTGGAGTTTCTATACCTTGAAGACGTATTCGTTTGGTGGTTTCAAATCCGTTCATTAAAGGCATATTAATATCCATTAAAATTAGATCGAACGTATCGTTTTCTAAGGCCTTGAGAGCTGCAAAACCATCATCAACTACTTTGCAGGAATAATTGTTTTTTTCGATAATCTTTTTGGTAACAAGCTGATTAATCAAATTATCTTCAACGACTAGAATTTTATAAACCTCGCTTGAAGTCAAATCAACTTCAATTTCATCAATAATACTTTTCGTTTTGGCTAAATCATGCTCAAAAGCAATGGTAAACGAAAATGAAGTTCCTTTTCCTAAATCGCTGTCTAAAGTAATAGTGCTTCCAAAAAGCCCTAAAAGCCTTTTTACAATGCTAAGTCCTAATCCTGTACCTTGATAATCTTCGTCTTTACGGCCAACTTGAACAAACTTTTCAAAAATCTTATTTTGATCTACAACTGCAATTCCTATTCCGTTATCTTTTATCAAGAAATCTAAATAATGTAGCTTTCCTTCCACTTTATTTAGTTTTATTATAATTTCCACTTGTCCATCTTTAGTAAATTTCAAGGCATTGCTGACCAAATTCATTAAAATCTGAGCCAAACGCAATTTATCTCCAATCAAATATTCTGGAATACGAGAATCAATATCGATAGAAATGCTGTTATTATTCTTCTGTGAAAGAAAAGAAAGCGAGTTCTTAATTACTGTAATTTCATCAGAAATATTAAAAGTCAGATTCTCCAATACAATTTTGTTCTCTTCTATTTTGTTGATCTGCAAAATATCGTTTACGAGAGACAATAGATACCTCGCAGAAAATTTTAACGAACTTAAATGCTGGCTTCTCGAAATTTCTTTATGCTCTTCGAGCAACATATTGGTGATTCCGACAACTCCATAAAGCGGAGTACGCAATTCGTGGCTTATAGTTGATATAAATTGCGTTTTAAGCAAAGAGGCCTCTTCTGCAATTTCTTTCGCTTTAAGAAGCTCTAAATTGTGTTTTTTCTTATATCTGATATTCTTTATCAGTGTGACAATTAAAATTAAAAGAATCAGCGAAATCAAAACAAAAAGAATTACAATGATTTTTGACTTTCTTAAACTTTGAGATTGCTCTACTTTTTCTCCCTCAACTTTATCAATCTGCCTTTTATATTCATCCAATTCTAAACTTAGACCAGCTTGAGAAGCCTTTTTTAGTTTTTTAACATCGTATAAATTATCGGAAAGATTATAATGATTAACAAGCGATTCGTAAGCTTCTTTGTGTTTATTGATTTTATTTAAGAAATGAGCATATTCTAAATAAGCATGTGCCAAATCTGTTTTTTCTTGACATTTTTTTCCTGATTCAATAGCACTCAAAAAATAGGCATTTGCAGCCTTATTATCATTTATATAACTAGCATAAATACCGTTCAGCATATCAACTATAACTTCTGTTGATCCGTCATTATATTTTAATTTCGTGCTATTAACATATTTTAAAAAAAGATACCCTTGATTGAAGTTTCCAATATCAAAATAGGCCCAAGCAATATTGACATTGGTAAAATAAACCTCTTTCAAATCATTAATTTTCAAAGCATAAGCAACTGCTTTTTTATAATTACGGATTCCTTCATCAAACTGTTTCTTTTCGAAGCAATACATATTCCCTAAATTATTATAGAGAAGACATTTTATAGAATCGTTATCGGTTTTATTGGCATAGTACAGCCCTTTTTTATAGAAGAAAATCGCTTTATCAAACTCTGCTAATTCATTATAATTGGCCGCAATAATATTATAGGAACGGGCCGTAAGGCAGTAGTCTTTTAGTACTGTTGCTGCATTTAAAGCTGCTCTAGAATAGATAAGTGATTTTTCGAAATTAGATTCTCTAAAATTTAAAAGTGCTTTCTTTACAGTTTTATCAATTTTAGGATCTATATTGCAATTAGATTGCGCGATTGCCGAATTGGCGAAGCAATTCAGAATCAAGAATAAAAGTAAAAAAATCCGTTTTTGGGGCATCAATCGGCTAGTTTGACCAAATATACACTTTAAAATAAAAAAAAGCTGTATTTCATAAAAAAATACAGCTTTTCAAAATATTATTTCAAGAACTAGGATAAAAAAATTAAAATCTTAGCTTTTTTATTATTCTTTATTGTTTTCCCATTGTCCAACAACAGAAGTTGCTAATGCATTTCCTAATACATTTGTTGCACTTCTAAACATATCGCAGAAGTGGTCAATTGGAAGAATCAATGCAATTCCTTCAATAGGAATATCAAACATACCGCAAGTTGCCGCAACGACAACCAAACTAGCACGTGGCACACCTGCAATACCTTTACTCGTCAGCATTAAAACTAAAAGCATCGCCATTTGTGTTCCTAGATCTAAATGCACATTATAGAACTGAGCAATGAAAATACTCGCGAAAGTCATGTACATCATACTTCCATCAAGGTTAAATGAATATCCAAGCGGCAACATGAAAGAAACGATTTTATCTTTTACCCCAAAACCTTCTAATTCTTCAGTTAATTTAGGAAATACAGCTTCACTACTTGTAGTTCCAAAAGCGATTGCCAAAGGTCCCGTAATACGTCTTAGCAATTCCGTCATTCTTCCTTTTAAGAAAATATATCCGATCACAATTAAAATTGCCCAAAGCGTACCGATACCAATTAAAAACGAGCCGAAAAATTTGAAATACGTAATTACCAATTCTTCTGCATCTCGTATAGCAAACACACCCGCAATGGCTCCAAAAACTCCAATTGGAGCAAACTTCATGACATAGTTTACCATTTTCAAAACAATATGCGATAGTTTATCAAAAGCACTAATAATTGGCTTTACTGTTGGTCCTAGAGAAGCGGCTGCTAATCCGAAGAAAATAGAGAAAACCACAATTTGCAGAATCTCATTAGTTGCCATTGCTTCAACAATACTTTTGGGCACGATATGCTCAACAAAATTATCAAAAGACAGATTTTGCGTTTTACCTGTAACCTCAGAAGCCGCGGCCATATCAACGTGTTCTAGTTTTAAACCAACACCAGGCTGCAAAATATTTACGTAAAACAATCCAATTAAAAGAGAAATAAATGAAGCTGTAAAAAACCATCCAATAGCTTTCCCTCCAATTCTTCCTACGGTTTTAATATCACCTAATTTCGCAATTCCAACCACCAAAGTCGTAAAAACCAATGGAGAAATAATCATTTGCACCAAACGAATAAAGATGGTTGCCAGCATTTTTATTTTACTGCTAAATGCCTGCGCCGCTTCGGGTGAAATGGTGTTGTGCAATATAATTCCTAAAATAGCTCCAAGAACCATCGCAATTATAATTTGCCCTGTTAATCCCGAAAGAAATGATTGTTTTTTAGTTTCTGTAACTTCTTGCATTAATTTATTTTTTAATTATTAAAATAATAAGACCCTCACTGTCTTACCTTTTATTAATATGTTTTGTTGATCAAATAAAAATCAGCCAAAACAATTGCCGCCATCGCTTCTACGATTGGCACTGCGCGAGGCACTACACACGGATCATGACGTCCCTTTCCTGTCATGGGTGTAATGTTACCTTTATTATCTAAAGAATCTTGAGTCTGCATAATAGTTGCAACTGGCTTAAAAGCAACCCTGAAATAAATATCCATTCCGTTGCTTATACCGCCTTGAATTCCGCCTGATAAATTTGTTTTTGTAGTTCCGTCAGGATTGTATAAATCGTTATGTTCGCTTCCTTTCATTTCAGATCCAGAAAAACCACTTCCGTATTCAAAACCTTTTACTGCATTAATAGAAAGCATTGCTTTTCCTAATTCTGCATGAAGTTTATCAAATACCGGCTCTCCTAAACCAACTGGAACATTTTGAATTACACAACTCACAACACCTCCAACAGTGTCTCCCTGTTTACGGATGTCACGAATATATTCTTCCATAATCGCTGCAGATTTTTCATCTGGACAACGTACTGGATTGCTTTCAATTTTAGAAAAATCTAATTCTTGATATGGTGTATCTAAATGAATTGGTCCAACAGAAGAAACATAGGCGTGAATTTTAATTTCTGGAAGCATTTGCTTAGCAATTGCTCCTGCTACTACCCTGCTTGCTGTTTCTCTAGCAGAACTTCTTCCACCGCCACGGTAATCGCGGAAACCATATTTCTGATCGTAAACATAATCAGCATGACTTGGTCGATAGTTATCTTTTATATGAGAGTAGTCGTCTGATTTTTGATTGGTGTTCGGAATAATGAAACCTATTGGAGTTCCTGTCGTTTTTCCTTCAAATATTCCTGATAAGAACTGAACACTGTCTGGTTCTTTTCTTTGTGTAACAATTGCCGACTGACCTGGTTTTCTACGAGCCATATCTACTTCAATTGCTTCAAAATCTAATTGTATTCCGGGAGGGCATCCATCAATAATACCGCCTAAAGCTTCACCGTGAGATTCTCCAAATGTAGTTACTTTATATAGTGTGCCGAAGCTATTTCCTGCCATTGTGTTTTGTTTTGAGCAAATGTAAGTTTTATGAATTAAATTAAAAAATTTAAAACTGGTATTATTAACGAAACATTAAATGGGATAAAATCACAATTTGGTAAAATTACCCTCTTTTTGGTAACCTTTTAATAAAATTAAATTTCACAAATTTTCTTTCATTTGTAAAACTTCAAATCAAGAAAAATTGAAAAAAAGAAATGTCGAATTGGTCATTCTTTCTGATGTCCATTTAGGAACTTACGGAAGTCATGCTAAAGAACTAAATAACTATCTTTCAAGCATTAAACCCAAAACTTTAGTTTTAAACGGCGATATAATTGATGCTTGGCAATTTCGTAAATCGTATTTCCCAAAAGCACATTTACGAGTTATTCAACGCATTATCGGAATGGCTTCTAAAGGAACAAAAGTTTACTATATTACTGGAAATCACGACGAGATACTTCGAAAATTCAGCGATATGAACATGGGAAATTTTGCTCTAGTGGATAAATTAGTTTTAGAACTAGACGACAAAAAAGCTTGGATTTTTCACGGAGACGTTTTTGACGCCTCTGTTCAGCACTCAAAATGGATTGCAAAACTAGGCGGATTAGGATACGATTATCTAATTTTAATGAATCGATTTGCCAATTGGTGTCTGGCTAAATTAGGACGCGAACCTTATTCTTTTTCTAAAAAAATAAAAGCGAGCGTTAAAAAAGCAGTTAAATTTATTTCTGATTTTGAAACCACAGCAACCGATCTAGCCATAGAAAAAAATTACGACTATGTTATCTGCGGACATATTCATGAACCAAAAATAGTGACCAAAGAAAACAAACATGGCTCTACTTTATACCTAAATTCTGGTGATTGGGTAGAAAACTTAACAGCTTTAGAATACCATAAAAAACGTTGGAAACTGTTCTCTTACAAGGCTACAAATTTCGCAGAAGAGGAAAATCTCTTAGAAATGGAAGATCTTATCACTTCTCAGCTCATTTCGTCGATAATCCTAAAATAATCCTTACAAAAACCGTTCTTTTAAGAATTTTAACGTGCCAAATTCCTAAAAATGAAAATTATGTAACAATTTTCAAAAATATTATACGTTCTGAAATTGACTGTAATAATACATTTGAAAAAAATTAATTAACCATTTTTATGAAAAAGATACTTTTATCTGCCCTTATGCTTCTTGGTTTAGCATTTACGGCTCAATCACAAGAAATTTCGAAACACGCTTTAGGATTACGTCTGGGAGACAACAACGGATTTGGAGGTGAAATATCATACCAATTAGGATTAAATCAAAAAAACAGACTTGAGTTCGATTTAGGATGGAGAAACAGCAGTGATGTAGACGCCATAAAAGGAGTTGCCCTTTACCAATGGGTTTGGAACATCGACGGAGGTTTTAACTGGTATGCTGGTGTCGGAGGAGGACTAGCTGCTTGGGATCACGATTACTACAACAACAATTACAGATACAGCGATAGCGGAACTTATGTTTTTGCAGCTGGAGATATCGGTATAGAATATAGATTTAAAGAAGTGCCACTTACTTTATCATTAGACGCAAGACCAGAAATTGGTTCAGGTTATTATGATGATGACAATTTTGGATTTGACGTTGGTTTAGGCGTTAAATTTAGATTCTAAATAAAAATAAAAAATAATTGTAAGAAGAAACCTGTCGTTTAAAAGCGACAGGTTTTTTTTATTTTTTTATTTGATTGTCCCTCTGATCGATCCCGAGGCTTCGGGAGAAATTTTCTTCCAATTATTTAATAATAATTTCTTTTTTAGAATGAATTTTTACAACTGTATAAGGATATGAAATCACCTGCATAGTCATGGCGTCTTTTGCTGGACTATTTTCTTTAACAGTGATAATGATATTTTTATCTGTTTCTTCTACCTTCTCAACATCAATAGAATAACCGCTTGTGCTTTTTTCGCCCATATTTAGAATCACATAATTATAATCTTGAATATCAGGATCCTTCATCTTATGTGCTAAAAGCGGATCGTTTTCAAGCATTTTAATTTCATTTGGTTCCGTCAAAATTTCAAAAAACTTAATATTTCCACCACCGTCCGATTGGGTTGTTAAAACTTCATACAATGATGCTTTTGAATTTTCGACCTTCTTCACTCCGCACGAAATCAAAACAAAAACCGCTAAAACAGAAATTACTTTTTTCATCTTATTCTTTTAAATTAGTGCTTCTCCAATTTGTAATCGTCAACCGCTTTTTGGTATAAAGCTTCATATTTAGGCAATATGTTTTTAATATCAAATTTTCTTGCCACTTCTAGTGCATTTGCCTTAAACTGATTTAAAACCGTATCATCTTTCAAAATCTTCAATGCATTCTGTGCCATTTCCTCAACATTTCCAACATTGCTTAAGTAGCCAGAAAAACCATCAAAATTAACTTCAGGCAAACCACCAGAATTACTTGAAATTACAGGAACACCGCAGGCCATTGCTTCCAATGCTGCCAAACCAAAACTTTCCGTTTCCGATGGCAGTAAAAACAAATCGGTCATACATAAGATTTTATCAATCTCGTGACTATTTCCAAAGAAAATCACTTTATCTAAAATCCCTAATTCCTGACATAACAATTCAGCTTTTTCTTTTTCAGGTCCATCACCAACCATCATTAATTTTGCTGGAATTTCTTTCTGAACATTATAGAAAATCTTAATAATATCTGGAATGCGTTTTACTTTTCTAAAGTTACTAATATGAGTAATAATGCGCTCATTCTCATTAGCCATTACATATCGGTGACAAGGTGCGTTCGGGTCTTTTTTGACTTTGTCCAATTCAATAAAATTCGGAATTACCTTAATTTTATTTTTTATTTTGAACAATTTTAAAGTATCATCTTTCAAACTCTGCGAAACAGAAGTCACATAATCTGATTTATTAATGCTAAAAGTCACCGCAGGTTTATAAAACGGATGATTTCCGACAAGCGTAATATCAGTTCCGTGAAGTGTTGTAATCATTGGAAGATTAATCCCTTCGTTTTTAAGCATTTGTTTTGCCATATAACCTGCATAAGCATGCGGAATGGCATAATGCACATGTAGGAGTTCTATCTTGTACAATTTCACCATATCAACCAATTTACTTGACAACGCTAATTCGTATGGCTGATAATGAAACAAAGGATATTCCGGAACATTTACTTCGTGATAATGAACATTCGGATTCAAAAGTGCCAATCTTACCGGCTGGCTATATGTAATAAAGTGTATTTCGTGTCCTCTTCTGGCTAATTCGAGACCTAACTCTGTGGCTACTACACCACTACCTCCAAAAGTAGGATAACAAACAATTGCTATTTTCATGGATTAAATTTAATTCTACGAAAATACTCAAAAATAGCGTTTAATTAACCGTTTAAATTGTTAGATTTTTGACAAAATTAGATTAACTCTAGTTGATAAATATTTTTAGAAGCAGCACAATATCATTCAAAACAACTAGCAGTCCCGCTGTCCGCTATATCTTTTTCTGTCTAAAGAAGCCAGAAAAAGGATACCGCTCCCATCTGGGCTAGATTAGACGTTTTTGTTTTCATAAGAACCCATCTTACCAACTTTGTCAAAGTTCTTTACAAAACGAAACCGACAAGTCTTTAAAACCTGACAGGCTTAATTTGAAATCGTATTAAACAAAAAAAGGCACAAAATCTAAATTTCATGCCTTTTAAATATATTTTTAAATACTCTTAGAAAAATCTGCTGTGCCAGCTATCAGCAGCAGGAACTTCCCAAGATTCGTTAAATTCTTCGATATTGTTTACCAAATTATTGAAAACAATTGTATTCTCAGAAACTGACTTATCTTTTACCATTTTCTTGAAATCAATTAATGGTTTGTGTGCGATATGCTCTCCTAGCTTAAAAGTAACATTCATTTTATCCAATAAATCAACGTTGTACTTTTTCTCCAAACTTTGGATAAATTCAACAGAACTATCAATAGAGCAACCTGTAGCAGCCTGTACATCTTGATTTACAGCCAATATTATAAATCGGTTGTATTTTAATAAAAACGAAGCTTCTAGACTTGTGCCATGTGCAGCCCATTGTTCTACAAAAGCTTTTAAATCTGTTTCGATTTCAGAAAACTCTTCCTCAGAAAATTTTCTGTTCGACTGGTAAATCCAAACTCTAGATTCACCTGGTAAATTTTCAAAAGGTATATACATTTTTAATTTTAGATTTTAAATTGTTGATTGTTGATTTGTTTCAAGTTTAAAGTTTTAAGTTAAGCTAGAAAACTTAAAAGCTTAGCATCTTAGAAACTTAGAATCTTCTTTACAAATCCTGCGCATTAGCAATTAACTCTGCAACGTCCATTACTTTTACTTCGCCCTCTTTATGTGCATGTTTAATTCCGTCTGTTAACATCGTATTACAGAACGGGCAACCTGCAGCAATAATATCAGGCTGCACTTCTAACGCATCTTCTGTACGAAGAACGTTTACTTCTTTATTTCCAGGCTCGGCATCTTTAAACATTTGTGCTCCACCTGCTCCACAGCATAAACCGTTTGCTTTAGAACGCTTCATTTCGACTAATTCAACGTCTAATTTCTGAATTAAATCTCTCGGCGCTTCGTAAACTTTATTAGCTCTACCTAAATAGCAAGGATCGTGGAATGTGATTTTTTTTCCTTTAAATTGGCCACCTTCAACGGTTAATCTTCCATCATTGATTAATGATTTTAAAAACTCTGTATGATGAATAACTTCATAGTTTCCTCCTAATTCTGGATATTCATTTTTCAAAGTATTAAAACAGTGCGGACAAGCTGTAACGATTTTTTTAGCTTCATAAGCATTCAAAACCTCGATATTCATCATCGCCTGCATTTGAAACAAAAATTCATTTCCAGCTCTTTTCGCAGGATCACCAGTACAACTCTCTTCAGTACCTAAAACTGCAAAAGAAACATTGGTACGATTTAAAATTCGCACAAATGCTTTAGTAATTTTTTTTGCTCTATCATCAAAACTTCCTGCGCAACCTACCCAAAACAAAACCTCTGGCTGTTTTCCTTCGGCAAGCATTTCTGCCATTGTTGGTACTACTAAATTTTCTGACATTTCTCTCACTTTTGTTTAATCGGTTGATCGTGAAACTGTTCAATCGCTAAAAGCAAAATGACAATTCTATAAAAACCGAAATATTATTTTAAAATCGATTAAACGGCTAAACAACTAACCGATTAAACAATAAATCTTAATTCTCGTTTTTCCAATTTAAACGGTCTTGCTGGCTGTATTGCCAAGGCGCACCGTTATTTTCAATATTAGTCATCATTGCGTTTAATGACATTGGAGCTGCACTTTGTTCCATCACCAAATAACGACGCATATCCATAATAATAGACAATGGGCTAATATTTACAGGACATTCCTCAACACAAGCATTACAAGAAGTACAAGCCCATAATTCTTCTGGAGTGATATAATCGTTTAAAAGTGATTTATTATCTGGAACAAACACACCTTTATTAGCATCAATATTTTTACCCACTTCAGTCAAACGATCTCTTGTATCCATCATGATTTTACGCGGAGATAATTTTTTACCTGTTTGATTTGCAGGGCAAGAAGAAGTACAACGCCCGCATTCTGTACACGTATAAGCATTTAGCAATTGAACCCAGTTTAAATCCTGAACGTCACTTGCACCAAATTTAGCCGGATGCGCATTCTCATCAACTGGAGCCGCCGCAAACGGATCAGCATTTGGATCCATCATTAATTTGACCTCTTTTGTAACAGAAGCTAAATTATCAAATTGACCTTCTGGTTTTAAGTTTGCAAAATACGTATTCGGGAAAGCCAAAAGAATGTGCAAGTGTTTTGAAAAGTATAAATAGTTCATGAAAACTAAAATACCAACAATATGTAACCACCAGAAAACTTCAAATAATAATCCAACTGCTTCATTAGACGTACCATTGAAAATTGGCGCTATAAATTGGCTTATTGGGTAACTTCCTGCTTTATGAAAATGAGAATAACCTCCAGGAACATTCTGCAAATGCAAGTCTGAAGCATTCATCAATAAAAACAGAATCATTAAAACTGTTTCAAAATACAGAATGTAATTGGCATCACTTTTTGGAAATCCATTCAAATCAGAATTAATAAAACGTTTCAAACGAATTACATTTCTTCTAATCCAAAATGTAACAACAGCAATAATTACAAGTATTGCCAATATTTCAAATGAAGCAATTAAAACATCATAAACTACGCCTAAATAGGGCGCAAAAACTCTATGCGTTCCAAAAAGTCCATCAATAATAATTTCTAATAATTCGATATTAATTATTATAAAACCTACATAAACAAAAATATGAAGGATTCCTGCAACAGGGCGTCTCACCATTTTTGACTGCCCAAGAGCAATCAATGCCATGTTTTTCCAACGAGCTTTAGGATTATCTTTTCGATCTACATCGACTCCCAAATTAATATTTCGGATGATTTTTTTTACGCTCGCTGCAAAAAAACCGAAACCTACTATAAGAAGTACTGCGAATAAAATATTATCTAAATAACTCATTTATAATTATTTTTTATCAGTTGAGTTTGTTTCTTCTGTTGGTGCTACGTATGGTTTGTTTTTCTTTCCAAAAAGAGAAACGTTTACGTAACGAGTTGGATAAAGACGAAGATCCTGCAATAACAATTCAAGCTCTTTTGAAGTTTTAGTCAGGTTATTATACAAAGCCTCATCATTAAGTATTTTTCCTGCTGTACCTTTCCCAGAATTCAAATTATTCATCAAAACATCAACTTTCGCTAAAGTTTGGTTCAAATTGCGAACTGTTTTACCTAAATCTGCTTTATTTAATGAATCTGAAATCTTATTGAAGTTGCCAGACATTTTATTGAAGTTTGTAACCATTCCATTAATCTGTCCTTTATTAGTATCCAAGATATTGTTAAGACTTCCAGATGCTTTATGAAATTGTTGCATTGTCTGACTTAATTCAGCAATTGTTTTCTTTAGATTTTCTTGAGTATTCTTATCTAAAGTATTGTTTAATCCTGTAACCAAATTATCAATATTCAAAAGCATTTTATCAAGCTTTTGCTGAATTGGTTCAATTTTTCCTCCTAAGGATTCTGTTAATCCTAATTCGACAGTAGAAGTTAACTTCTGTCCGTCTTCAGCTAATTCTTTGTCAGCAAAATTCGGAATGATTTTAATTTGTTTCCCAGCAATTAAACTTGGAGAATAAATTGCCGCTGTACTGCTTTTCGTAATTGGGAAATCTGTCTTAAGCTGAAGTTCAACCAGTAATTTACCTGTTACTTCATCAATTGTAATTTTACTTACTTTACCAATTGCAAGTCCATTTAGTGTTACTGGAGCTGATGGTGATAAATCTTCAACATTATCATATTCAGCATATAATACGGTATAATTAGTAAAAAGATCTCTACCTTTTAAAAAACTATATCCCCAGATAAATAATAAAATAGATACGATGACTAAAATAGCCGTTTTAATTTCTCTTGTTAGTTTCAAAATTCTAAGTGTTTGTACAAAATTAATATAAATATTCGAACTTGCGCTTATTATTTAATCGCGTCCTGAATACTGATTTTTTCCCCATCTTTAGTTGCTACTAAAAATGCTGCGCCATATCCTTTACCTTTAGCTTCTTGCAGATATTTTTGAGCCGTTTCGTAACTTGGAGTTTCTTCGTAGAAATATTTATAAATATTATTTTCGTACACCATTGTTACATTTTTCAATCCTTTAAAATTTTTAGGTTCTAAAGGTGTTTTTTTGATACTTGCAATAAGCTGTACTTTAAAAAATGTTCCTTTTGGAGCATTCTTCGCAACTGCAACTGGAGTAGTTGTTTTTGGTTTTGCAGGAGTAGTATCTCTTATGGGCCGACTCTCAGTAGCTTCCGCTCCTGTCCCAAAATATTCACGTTTATAACTTAAAATAGCTTCTGCAATTGCTCTTGCAATATCATCTTGACCTTCTTCAGAATTTAGGATATTTCCTTCTGTTGGATTCGACACAAATCCTGTTTCAACCAAAACTCTTGGCATATAAGCCTTATGAAGTACCATAAAAGGAGCCTGCTTCACTCCTCCATGACGAAGTTTTTTTCCTAATTTCTCAAAATTTTCTTCAATTTTAGTCGCAAGCGTAATACTATTGTCTAAATATTCTTCCTGCATCAAAGTCATACCAATCATCGATTCTGGCGAGTTAGGGTCGAAACCTTCATATTTACGCTTGTAGTCTTTCTCTAATGTAATTACAGAGTTCTCTTTTTTCGCCGCTTCAAGGTTTGATGCTACTTTACTTAAACCCATTACATACGTTTCTGTTCCGTCGGCTGCCGTATTTTTATTTGCATTACAGTGAATAGAAACAAAAATGTTTGAATTTGCTCGGTTAGCAATATTTGCTCTTTCAACTAAATCGATAAAAACATCTGTTTTACGAGTATAAATTACATTAACATTAGGATTAAGTTCTAAAATCTTTCCCACTTTCAAAACAATAGCTAAAGCAATATTCTTTTCAATTCGCCCGCTATAAACCGCTCCAAAGTCATGATCTCCGTGGCCAGCGTCAAGTGTCACCTTAAACACATTTGACTGACTGTGAGCACAAAAGGACGATATTGTTAGAAATAAAGTAAATATTACCTTAAATTTGTTAATTCTATTCATAAATCTAAAAGTTAATTTTAATAAAATGCAGCTGTTATAATTTTTAGAATTGATTATTTTTGCCAAAAAATTATATGTAAGTTTGACATGTCAAAAAACAAGCCATAATTTTACAAAAATAGCATTTAAACCTTTGCACACAAACTTATTTAATATCGTTTTAATATCATTTTTCCTAACTATAGGTTGTGGTAATTTATACTCGCAAGAAATAAAAAACAAAAAAAAGCCTTTACCTGCTGTAAAACAAACAGATAAAGAAAATCCTGCAATTACAGACACTATAAAATTAGATACTGTTAAGCCCAAAAAGACTTTTTTGGATGGAAAAGTAAGATACAAAGCAAAAGACTATGCTAAAATTGATCAGAAAAAAAAGCTGATCACTTTATATAATGAAGCGGAATTATACTATAAAGATGTCGAATTAAAATCTGGTATAATTGTTCTTAATTATGAAAAAGACGAAGTTTATGCTGGAAGAATTAAAGATTCAGCAGGAGTATTAACTCAATATCCTAACTTTAAACAGGGGTCAAGTGAAGTACAACCAGATTCTATCCGCTTTAATTTTAAAACAAAAAAGGCTTTAATTTATAATTCAAGAACAAAACAAGGCGAATTAAACATTAAGGCTTCTGTTACTAAAAAAGAAAACGACTCTGTCTACTTTTTGAAAGGTGCGCGTATTACGACTGCACAAGATATTGACCATCCTGAATACTATTTTCAAACGAGTAGAATTAAGTTTGTACCAGGCAAAAAAATTGTTGCAGGCTTAACACAAATGGTAATTGCCGATGTTCCTACCCCACTGGCATTACCTTATGGTTTTTTCCCTTTAAGTAAAGAAAAAAGCGTATCGGGTATTATAATTCCGAGCTATAATGATTCTAATACACGTGGATTTTCATTGCAAAATGGAGGTTATTACTTTGCTTTGAGCGATAATTACGACTTAACCGTACTCGGTGATTATTATACCAACGGAAGTTATGCCATGCGTTTTGAATCTGCATATGCGACAAGATATAAGTATCGAGGAAATGTGAACATTCGTTTTGAAAATTTAATTAGCAGCGAACGCGGTTATCCTGATTATTCAAAACAAAGCATTTATAATATTCAGTGGTCGCATTCTAAAGATACAAAATCAAACCCTAATTCTACTTTCTCTGCTTCTGTCAATATGGGTAGCAGTAAGTACTTCAAACAGTCTATCAACCAAGCCAATATTGGATCGAACTTAAATAACACATTAAGCTCTTCTATTTCGTATAATAAAACATTTAATACGATCCCAGGTTCTCGTATTGCGCTATCTGCAACTCATAGCCAAAATACACAAACAGAAGATATTATTATGACGCTTCCTTCTTTACAAGGAAGTATTGATCGTATATATCCATTTGTTGGCAAGAATGGCGTTAAAAAAGGATTAATCAAAAATATCAACTTACAGTACAATGTAAGTGGTAAAAACTACTTTAAAACAAAAGATTCACTTTTTTTCAAGCCCCAAATGTTTGATGATGCTCAATTGGGATTGCAACAGACGATTCCGTTAAGCACGAACTTTAAAATCTTCAAATATTTTAGTGCTGGAGCTTCTACAACTTATCAGGAAACATGGGTAAATAAAACAATTCAAAAAGTTTACGACCCTACTGAAGGACAAACGGTTAACAAAACAGTAAATGGTTTTGACTCATTTAGGACATACAATTTCAGCACCAATTTAGGTACGACGATTTATGGAACTTTTAATTTTGGAGACGATAAAAGAATCCAATCTATTCGACACGTAATGCGTCCGAGCGTAACGTATGCCTATACTCCAAGTTTTGAAAAATACTACGACACATATGCTGTCGATGCTTCTGGTAGAATTACTTCTGAGTATACGCGATTTGAAAGCGGAATATACGGATCGCCAGGAAAAGACAATTCAAACATTGTTGGTTTTGCCTTGAGCAATACTTTTGAAGCTAAAGTAAGAGATCGAGACAGCACAAAAACAGAACCTAAAAAAATAATGCTGCTAAACAACTTAAACTTTAGCACAAGCTACAATTTTAATGCTGACGGAAAATCAACTTTTGGATGGCAGCCTGTATTAGTTAGTGGTGGAACACAGTTTTTTGACAATAAAATGAATATGAATTTTGGTGCAACATTAGATCCTTATGCGATTGATAATGGTGGTAACAAAATTGACAAATTCAATATTGACAATGGCGGAAGTTTATTCAGAATGACAAGCGCAAACGTAACTGTAAACTATTCATTCTCGAATAAAGGAAGCGGAAAAGAAAAAGAACAAAACACACAGAGTCAGCGAAACGGAGGTCGAAGCGACGATTTATTTGGTACCAATACAGACTTAAACGACAGTCGCAACAGTCAGTTTGCCAATGAACCTGAAAAAGATGATGTAATTACAGAATTTTTCAATTCGAAAGTTCCATGGGATATGACACTTGCCTATTCTTTAACCTATTCAAACATAAAAAGAGAAAGCACTATTTCTGGAAACTCTCTTATGATTTCTATCAATACCGACCTTACCCCTAAATGGAAAGCTGGGGTTTCTACAGGATACGATTTTGTACAAAAAGGAGTTACCTTTACACAATTCCGTTTTGAAAGAGATTTATTAAGCTGGAGAATGGCCTTTAACTGGCAGCCTTTAGGTACAAATTCTAACTGGAACTTCTTCATCGGAATTAAATCTGGTATGCTTAGCGATATCAAATGGAACAAACGAAGCGTTTCAAATAGATAAAATACTTTCGAATCAAAATAATTTTATTATGAAAAAGATCATCTTCACCGAGAAAGCTCCGGCTCCAATCGGGCCTTATAATCAAGCCGTATTATCTGGAAACACACTTTATGCTTCTGGACAAATTGCAATCAATCCCGAGTCAGGAGAATTGATTACAGACAACATTAATGATGAGACTAATCAGGTTATGAAAAACATTGCCGCGATTCTTGAAGCAGCAGACATGACATTTGAGAATGTTGTCAAATCAACAATTTTCATCATGGACATGAATAACTTTGGAGCAATAAATACCGTTTACGGTTCTTATTTTAACGAAAAAACCGCTCCAGCTCGTGAAACGGTTCAAGTGGCTTGTTTGCCAAAAAATGTTAATGTAGAAATTTCTATAATCGCTGTGCAATAGCATCTAATAATAATTGTGCCGTTGCTTCATTTGTTGCCAGCGGCACATTATGAACATCGCAAACACGAATTAGCATATTAATATCAGCTTCATGCGGATGACTTGACAAAGGGTCTTTAAAAAAGAAAACCATCTGCGTAATTCCTTCTGCAACTCTTCCTGCAATTTGCGCATCGCCTCCAAGAGGTCCAGATAGCATTCTCTGAGTTTTAAACCCTGCAGCTTCTGCTTTTCCTCCTGTAGTACCAGTTCCAATAAGCCTTATCTTTTCATTATGCAAAACAGCTTCATTTTTGATTAAGAAATCAATTAAATCAGCTTTTTTTCCATCATGAGCAATAATGGCAATTTCCATAAAACCAGAACTATTGATTAGCGACATGGTAAGCAATTAATCCATCAATAGGTCTTCTTAAAACATTCCCTAATTGAAGTTCATATTTATTAAACGTCTCTTGTAATTCATCTTTCAAATAAAATGCAATAGATCCAACAAAATGTACTGGAACTTCTTTACAGTTATCGAATTGTTTAATATAATTCTTAACGAAAGATTTCATCCCTTTAAAGATAATTTTTCTACAGAACTCTGTGTCTTTATGCTTAATCAAGAACTTTGCGTATGTTGCTAAATAAGCATTTGGGTTTGGTTCTTTATATAATTTATTTTTAATAAAATCTGGATCAACGTCGTACTCTTTTTCAAGTTCAACAGCCAATTCTTTAGGCATTTTATTAAAATAGTATTTTCTAATTAATTCTTTTCCAAAAACGTTACCGCTGCAATCATCCATTACAATATAACCTAATGATTGAACTTTTTGATGCAATACTTTTCCATCAAAATAACTGCAGTTAGAACCAGTTCCTAAGATGCTAACTATTGCCTCTTCTCCTTTTGGAGTTGTTGCATAAACAGCAGCGTAAGTATCTTCTTGAACGTCTACTATAGCGTTAGAAAAATATTCTTGAAAGATTCTTTTCAGCCACTCTTTCATTCTGTCCGTACCACATCCGGCACCGTAAAAGAATAAATGTGTAGCATTTTTTTTATTTTGTAAGATATCAAAACGGTCATTTAATCTTTCGATAATTTCTGGCTCGTCTAGAATTTCAGGATTTAATCCTAAAGTTTGTGTTGTGAATAATACTTTTCCATTATCATCTATCGCAATCCAATCGGCTTTAGTAGATCCACTGTCAACTATTAATTTCATTTGTTTAGTTTTTGGAATTAGGTTTCTCTATTTTTAATTTAAAAGTGTATTTTTTACATTAATCATAGAAGTAACAAAATAAGAAAATCCCGTTATGGTAAAGTAACGGGATTTTGCAAAAATATATATTATTATTTTAAACCTGCAATATGTACAGATAAATCGATTAATTTACTTGAGTATCCGTACTCATTGTCATACCAAGAAACTAATTTGAAGAAAGTTGAATTTAAACCGATTCCTGCACCAGCATCAACGATAGAAGTTCTTTTATCTGAAATAAAGTCTTGAGAAACAACTGCATCTTCAGTGTATCCTAAAATACCTTTCATTTCATTTTCTGAAGCTTTTTTCAATACAGCTAAGATTTCTTCGTAAGTAGTTTCTTTAGCCACTTTTACAGTTAAATCTACAACAGAAACGTCAGCAGTAGGAACACGGAAAGACATTCCAGTTAATTTTCCATTTAAAGATGGAATAACTTTTCCAACCGCTTTAGCAGCACCTGTTGAAGAAGGAATGATGTTGATTGCAGCAGCACGTCCACCTCTCCAGTCTTTTCTAGAAGGTCCGTCAGCAGTCATTTGAGTTGAAGTAGTTGCGTGAACAGTAGTCATTAAACCTTCAACGATTTCGAAATTATCGTGGATAACTTTAGCTAATGGAGCTAAACAGTTTGTAGTACAAGATGCGTTAGAAACAACTAAATCAGAAGCTTTTGCAGTTTCGTGGTTCACTCCCATTACAAACATTGGAGCATCAGCAGAAGGAGCAGAAATGATAACTTTCTTAGCACCACCTTTTAAGTGCTCACTTGCAGTTTCGATAGTTGTGAAGATACCAGTACATTCAGCTACTACATCTACATCAACTTCGTTCCATTTTAAGTCAGCAGGATTTCTTTCTGCAGTGATACGGATGTTTCTTCCGTTTACATATAGTTTTCCTTCTTTAACTTCTACAGTTCCGTTGAAACGACCGTGAACTGAATCATATTTTAATAAATAAGCTAAGTGGTCTACGTCTAGCAAGTCATTGATTGCAACAACTTCTACATTATCTCTATTGAAAGACTCTCTAAAAACGATTCTTCCGATACGTCCAAATCCGTTTATTCCTAATTTTACTTTTGACATTTTACTAAATTTTTTGCTTTTGTTTTTATTACACTAATTCAAAGTCTAATTTCCTCACAATAAACTTCTCTCTCTTTTTAAACTTTATATTGGTTATGTCGACATAATGTCAGACACTCTTAATAATTCTCTATCAATTTCTGATTTGCCTTTAATAGCTTGCTCAAGCGGCGTTAAGATCACTTTATCTTCACGAAGTCCAACCATATAGTTAGATTTTCCTTCAATTAAAGATTCAACTGCTTTAACTCCTAAACGACTTGCCAAAACACGGTCAAAACAAGACGGCGAACCACCACGCTGCATGTGTCCTAATACAGAAACACGTACATCGTATTCAGGTAAATTAGCTTCAACATAATCTTTTAATTCGAATACATTTTTACCAATTTTATCTCCTTCAGCGATTACAACAATACTAGATGATTTTCCTGATGCTTTACTTTTTTGAAGTGAATCTAAAAGACGATCTAAACCTAAATCTTCTTCAGGAATAAGAATTTCTTCTGCTCCTGCACCAATACCAGCGTTAAGAGCAATATGACCCGCATCTCTACCCATAACCTCTACAAAGAAAAGACGGTTATGAGAACTTGCCGTGTCTCTAATTTTATCGATACAGTCTACAACAGTATTTAAAGCCGTATCGTACCCTAAAGTAAAACTTGTACCAAAAATATCATTATCAATTGTACCTGGAATTCCCATTATTGGGAAATCGAATTCTGAATTAAAAATTAATCCTCCGGTAAAACTACCATCACCACCAATAACAACTAAAGCATCCACACCAGCCTTAACTAGGTTTTCGTGTGCCTTCTTTCTACCTTCAGGGGTTCTAAACTCAACTGAACGAGCCGATTTTAAGATCGTTCCACCTTTGTTTACAATATTATTTACGCTTCGTGGTCCCATTTCTTTGAAGTCGCCTTCAATCATTCCCTGATACCCTCTATAAATTCCGATGCATTCTATATTATGGTATGCGCAAGTTCGAACAACTGATCGTATTGCAGCATTCATTCCAGGTGAATCTCCTCCTGAGGTAAGAACACCTACTTTTTTTATTGTTTTTGGCATTATTTAAGTATTAAAGTGTAAAATTAGCAAACATTCAGCACTTTTCGGGTTACGATTATCATAAATTAATAAAATCTGTTAAATTCAAACGTTTTCGTTAATAAGTTTTTTCTAGGAAAAAATTTCATTAAAAATAATAAAACAGTATTTTTTTAATTAAATCGTCAAAATTAACAATACCCTGATGAAGTGTTATAAAAATGAGAATTTCCCGCTCACCTGGAAAATTCTATTAGAGTGCCTAAATTTAGCACAAAAAAAACCATTATGAGAATAATGGTTTTATAAAAGTCTATTTTTAACAAAGTGTTAATAATCATTGTCTGGAATTAATCCTTCATTATTATTATTTGGAGTTTGTGTTTGTGACTGCTCCTTTTTCTTCTTTTCTTCTTCTTTTTTTCTTTTTTCCTCGTCTTCTTTTGCTTTCTTTTTATTTTTCTCAGAATCTTTTTTACTTGTAAAATTCATATAATCCGGATTTAAATAAGAATCCTGCGTTTGATCGGCAGAAGAACCTTTTACAGCTTTTTCAATTTTATGGCTTTTAAACAGTTTATTTACAAGCTCGCTAAAGGTATCAAAATCTACTTCATACGAGATACCAACTCCTTGCGTATATCCAATTCCCTGTCCAATATAATTAATGTCATTTTCTTTATTGAATAAGCGAAGATTCATCGTACCGTCTTCATTTACACGATACAAAATCTCAATATCTCCAACAATAGCAGATTCGTTCACACCTCCAACAGGAACCCCTAATTTACCATTGATCGTAATTCGTTCATTTACTTGAGACGATATATTGGCTACAAACTGACCATCTACCTCCTGCCCTGTTCTTCTATCTGCTGCAATATAATTCAAATCGATGTTTACTTTATCATTATCCGATTTGATAATTCCGCCCAGCAAACTTGAAGCAGTTTCTGTTAATGTTCCAGAAAAATCTCCTTGGCTAAATCCATCTGTACTCATAAACGAACCCGTTGACAATAAATAAAGCGCTTGCGTCTGACGAATATCCTTATCATCAAGCTTATACTGTATCTCCGATTTTAACACATTACTTACTGATGGGAATTGAATATCAAAATTAGGTTCAGGACTGGCCAAATCTCCTCTCAACCCAATAACAACTTCTACAGGAACTTTTTTATTAAATGAAGAAGTATTATCTAAAAGCACCGCTGGATTGGCCTGCGTTTTATAAACGGCCTCCAAATTCAGCTGAGCACGCATAGGATTTCCTTCCCAAATAATAGAACCTCCTTTTTTAACCGTAAACTTTTTATCGATAAGTCCGCCATATTTAAAGTTATAAGTTCCTTCGTATGCCTGGAAATCCCCCCACATATTAAATTTACCCAAAGTATTAATTTTAAACAAAAGCGATCCATATCCTTTTCCTTTCATACCATGACCAGAATTTCGATCTAGGATAACTTCTACTTCGGCATCTGGCGTAATATCAAAATCAAATTCTAGCTCAAGTCCATTGTAGTCTCTGGTTTTTTCTACAATTCCATTGGCTAGATTATACTTTTCTTTTGGTGTTACAAAATGAATCCAGCTACTTTCTCCAACACTTTGTGTATTATTAATTGGTATCTTAACCTCGGTGCCTTTTTCAGATTTTGCATCTACCTTAATAAACAGAGCATCAACAGGACCTTTTATGCTGGCCGATCCGTTTATAAATGCCGTTCCAAAATAGGCCGCATCATCGCTATCTTTTGTATCGAGAGCCACTAATCGTTTAGAAGTAATATTCAAATCTAATTTCCAATCTCCAAAATTATTATGCTCAATACTTCCATTCAACAAACCTTTTGTATTGTATTTAGTATCTGTCAACTGATTATTCCTAAATAAGAATTTCTCGTTCGTTAAATCAATTACCGTTCGATCGCTAAGTTCGTAATCTGTATTTAGGTACGGAATGGTCATTCCTGCTTTTTCTACATACAAACGACCGTTGATTTCTGGTTTTTTCAAATTTCCAATAACAGCGGCATTTCCAGAAACAGAACCACGAACGTTCGATAAAACATCTCCACCAATAGTTCCTAATGTAGCCAAGTTGAAACCTTCAAGTTTCAGACTCATGTCCATAACTGTTTCTTTATTTTCTACAGCAAAAGTTCCGTTTGCCCTAAACGATTCTGTAAAGCCATTTTGAATCGATGAATTAACCGTAAACTTTTTAAAGCTTTCATCTCCAGAAATATCAAAATTAAGAGTACCCAATTCGGTCTTATTCATAACCAGATGATCGATTTTTATGGATGCCGTGGGCTGATAAACATTTTTATTCTGCTTATAATTGACATTTCCATTCAAGTTACCATCAAATACAAACTTGGAATTTACAGGTGTGATTTTATTAATATCAACATCTTCAAAAGTCAGTTCGAGATCTTTATAATCTGTCCCTTTTATAACTCCGTTTAAATCAATTTTTTGGTTTTCGTGAGATAAAACGATATTATCAAATGTGAAGTTTTTAAAAAATTGATCAATTATAATCTGATTATCTTTTTCAGCATCTTCATTTAAGTACCAGATATAATCCTTAAACTTCATTTCAGATTTCTTGATCCCAACAATATTGTTTTTGCTCTTATCTATAGTATGGTATAAATCTAGATTAAAGTAATCCTCACCCTGATTTCCTCCTTTAAACTCCGAACGCACATAAAGAGTATCATTTGCAGTAACATTAATCAAATTGAAATCACTTATTTTATAATAAGGCGTCTTAATACTATCTAACTCGACATACGCATTATAAAGCGGGTTTTTATTATCAATATTAATACGGATATTATCAAAGGTATTTTTGTCTGCTGTAATTTTTTTAGATCTAAAACGAAATTTAAATTCTTGCAAATCCGAATCAATCTTCCCGCGCACAACTGTAGACGAATCAATATTTATTTGCGGATAAAGCATTTCAACGACTTTATCGTAAACACGGAAATTAAAGCGTAAAAATTGCCCTTTTCCAACTTTATAAGGCTTATAATTGGTATACAAACTTCCTACAGAATTCATAACCAATTTATCCAATTGATCAAATCTAAATTTACCCACAATTTTTCCGTCAACCACATCATTCGAACTAATCGTGATGGTTCTCAAACGATCGGAATCAAAACTTGAGTTCAAATTTACCTGATCAAAAACGTAAGTCGATTTTGGGTTTTCATATTCTGCATCATTAATAAAAATGTCACCTTGCAGATTTTCTATAGAATTTCCAGTTAATTGAACTACAACATCTCCTTTAAAACGCGAAATCGAATCTTTGACAAACTTAAGTTTTCGCAAATCTGAATTTTCAACATTGATATGAAAATCATAACGATTCTCTTTCTTGCTCAAATCCAGCAAACCATCAAAACTTAAATTCAAGTTCGGATCGTTTATCGCAATTTGACCTTTATAATAAGGAAGCTTAAAGTTTCCGTTTACTACTATATTGTTATAGGTATATTTATTGTAATCCAGCTTCGCAATATCTCCTTTAACAACTGTATTTAAATATTTTTCAGTAAAACCAACGCCGTCCACATCAAGATTCAATGTAGTTCTGCCAATATCCTTTCTACTTAAAACAGCACCAACATCAAAATTCGTCAAAATGATATTCCCAGCATAAGAAGCTCGATCAATAAAATCCATATTATTCATATGAAGATCAATCTGTCCGTTCCCGATATCGGTTGCCATTTTGAAATCTGTTTCCAATGCTGTGGTCGAAACTTTTGCTTTACCTACAATATTAAATTTACCAACTTTCTTCATTTCCTTCGGAAGTCTTTTTCCTAAAACTCCTGGAAGTAAAATCACCAAATCATCATAACTAGAAAGCAATTTGTCAAATTTTCCATCCATAGAAAACTTCTGTTCCTTGCTGCCTAAAAGATTTCTAAAATTGATTGTTCCGTTAATTTTTGATCCGTTTGTATCGCTTAATCTTAACTTTGTAAGCGTCATATTATTCAACGGACCATCCAATTTTGTTTTCAGTTTAAAATGCTGATTTTTGCCTAAACCATCATAAAAATGACGGATATCGTTTGTTGCAATAGAAGACGAATCTATCACAACATTAAATCGAACTTTATCTGTAAAATCAATAAAATCAGACGGTTTATAATTTAAGATTGCTAAACCATAAATAGAAGATCTTTTGGTTTTAATGGCCAAATTTTCAACTTTGATCTGTTTTTTAGTATAGCTAAATTTTCCGGCAAAATTAGAAACATACAACCCACGGTGGTCCATAAAAGAAAATCTATGGATGTTCGTATTTACATCTGGCCCATACAATTTAAACTCACTGATGTACGCATTTAATTTTGTAAAATCGAGAAATTGAGGAGTCGTTTTATTTTCATCTACTACAGAAAATCTTCCTTTCTCGATATAAGCATTTTTAGCTGTTAATAAGAAGTGCTTCGTCGATTTTTTCTTCGGGGTATTCTCAACTTCAAAAGCTTGAATAAACTTATTTATATTATTTTCGTCTTCGCCTTTGTAAGTTTTCAGATTAAAAATCAAACCTGTCAAACGTAAATCTCCAAAAATTAAATCTCCGTCTAACAATCTGCTGAAGCTGGCAATATCGGTCGTAATGATATCCGAATAGATCATCGTTTTTTTATGATGATCCAGAATCGTCACTTTCTTCAATTTTACGCCGCCGAAAATATTAATTGCCGTTTTTTCAACATTAATATTAACCTTGTAATCCTCGTTTAATGAGTTGGTAACATAATTGGCAATCTGTGTCTGAACGACAGGAAGAGATAGTATGATAGCGAGTGCTAACAAAAGTAAAATCAACCCAATTAGGGTTCGTGATATTATTTTCTTTACTTTTTTGATAGCTTCTTTAATTTTAGTTTTTCTTTTAATTTATTTTGAACAGACAAAGTACGGCTGTTTCTGATAAAAATTCTTTAATTTTGGGGCACTGCTTAAATCAAAGAAATTTAATCATTTGATTTGTCAAATATAATTCAAAATTTGTGCCTTTATATGCAAAATCCAGAGGTTTTTATTCTAGCCATCGAAAGTTCATGCGATGATACTGCTGCCGCGGTTTTACATAACGACAAAGTATTGTCAAATGTTGTAGCCAATCAATTAATTCACAATCAATACGGAGGTGTTGTTCCTGAATTGGCTTCCCGAGCGCATCAGCAAAATATTGTCCCTGTGATCGATGCTGCACTTCGTAAAGCAAATGTACAAAAAGAACAGCTAAGCGCAATCGCGTTTACGCAAGGACCAGGATTAATGGGCTCTTTATTAGTCGGGACTTCTTTCAGCAAATCATTGTCACTGGCTTTAAATGTGCCGCTAATTGCTGTAAATCACATGCATGCGCATATCTTAGCTCATTTTATTGATGAAGAGGGCTATGACAAACCAGAATTCCCTTTTTTAGCTTTAACAATTAGCGGTGGACATACTCAGATTGTAAAAGTGAATAGTTTTTTTGATATGGAAATTATCGGAGAAACCACCGACGACGCTGTAGGTGAAGCATTTGACAAAAGCGCTAAAATTCTTGGCCTTCCTTATCCTGGCGGACCTTTGATTGATAAATATGCAAAAGAAGGAAATCCGAAAGCTTTTCCTTTTACAAAACCGAAAGTTCCGGGATTAGATTTTAGCTTCTCTGGATTAAAAACAGCTATTTTGTATTTCATTCAAAAGAACAAACAGCAGAATCCGAATTTTATTGAAGAAAATTTGAATGATATTTGCGCTTCTATTCAGCATACGATTATCGAAATCTTGATGGATAAAATTAAGTTGGCGGTAAAAGAAACTGGAATTACACAAATTGCAATTGGCGGTGGAGTTTCGGCAAATTCAGGAATTAGAAGCACACTAAAAGAGACCGAAAGCAAATATGGATGGAAAACTTTTATTCCGAAATTTGAATATACAACAGACAATGCTGCAATGATTGGAATTGTAGGATACCAAAAATACTTATCTAATCGTTTTGAAACTTCTGCTGTGGTTTCTAAAGCAAGAATCGAATTTTAAATCATGCAGTTATTTTTTAATCCGAATATAGACGAAACAACCGAAAGCTTTTCTTTTGATAAAGAAGAAAGCCGTCATATTATAAAAGTCCTTAGAAAAAAAGATGCAGATATTCTGCATGTTACAAATGGTTCTGGGCTATTGTTTGAAACTCAGATTACATTGGCTTCAGACAATAAATGTATTGTTGAAGTCCTTAACATTACGAATGCCGAAAAACCAAAATTTCATTTACACTTGGCTGTTGCGCCAACTAAAATGAACGATCGTTTTGAATGGTTTCTGGAAAAAGCTACCGAAATTGGAATTCAGGAAATCACTCCTATTTTCTGTGATCGTTCTGAAAGAAAAGTGATTAACCGAGATCGCTTTGAAAAAATCATTCTTTCGGCAATGAAACAATGCAACGAAACATTTCTTCCGAAATTAAATGAAGCCATTTCGTTTAAAGAATTTATTAAGCAAAAGCAAAATGGTTTACTGTTAATTGCACATTGTGAAGAAACAGATAAAAAATCGCTGAAGGAAGTTTTAAAACCAAATGAAGACGTTACAATCTTAATTGGCCCTGAAGGTGATTTTTCTGAGAAGGAAATTGCATTGGCATTAGAAAACAATTACAAGCCCGTAGCTTTAGGAAATACACGTTTGAGAACAGAAACGGCTGCTGTGGTGGCTTGTCATAGTGTTGTTTTTTTTAATGAATAAATTAGCAGCACAAAGTTTGTCATCTTGAGGAACTAATGATCTCACACGTAACTAGACAATAATTGGCTACAAACTATAAGGAATTTCTAGTGTAATTTCTCCTTCGTCGAAATGACAAAAAATGCGAAAACAAGATATTTAAAACTTACATGAAAAAAATATTCTATTTATTATTCCTTTTTTCAATCTCTTCTTTTTCACAAGAAATTGCTTTGCTTAAATACAGCGGCGGCGGCGATTGGTATTCAAATCCTACTTCTTTGCCTAATCTGATTAGTTTTTGCAACGCTAATATTAATACGCGTATTAAAAATAAACCTTCGACTGTAGAGCCAAGTAATCCAGATTTATTTTCGTATCCGTTTGTACATATGACGGGTCACGGAAATGTAGTTTTTAGCGACGCCGACGTGACCAACTTGAGAAATTATCTGACTGCCGGTGGTTTTCTGCATATTGATGACAATTACGGAATGGATCAATTTATTAGAAAAGAAATCAAAAAAATATTCCCAAATAACAGTTTAGTCGAAATTCCAGCGAATCATCCTATTTTTCAAAAACCTTTTCCTTTCCCAAACGGATTGCCGAAAATTCACGAACACGACGGAACGCGCCCTCAGGCATTTGGAATTTTTATAGATAATAAACTGGTTTTACTTTATACTTACGAATGTGATTTAGGCGACGGCTGGGAAGATCCCGAAGTTCATAATGACCCTGCAAACGTAAGAGACAAAGCCCTAAAAATGGGCGCAAACATTATCAATTATATTTTTACTAATTAGTGGCTAGTCCCAAGTAATTAGTAACTAGTAATTCATCAATTTTATAAAAACAACATCACCTCTCAACACTATTCACTTTTCACTAATCACTAATCACTATTCACTTTTTTACTAACAAAATGCAACTCACTCACGAAGAAAATCAATTTGAAAGAAAAACGTTTCCCATAACTTTAGTTTGCGATCATATTTACTTTCAGCAGAATATTGGTTCTTTGTTCCGAATTTCTGAAGCTTTTGGAGTAGAAAATATTATCTTTTTTGGAAAAGATATTCCGCTGACACCTCGTAAAATCAATAAAACTTCACGCAGTACACATCTTCATGTAGCACATTCTATTATTGAAGATTTTACTGAACTTCAATCTTTTCTATTGGATAATAATTTTGAAATTATCTCTCTAGAAATTGCTTCTAATAGCAAACCTTTAAAAGAAGTTAATATTCCGAAAAATAAAAAAATTGCGCTTTTAATAGGAAGTGAAATCAACGGAATATCTGAAGAACTTCTAAAACTTTCTCATCAAATCGTGCATATCAATATGTTTGGCAAAAACAGCAGTATGAACGTGGTTCAGGCTGCGAGTATTGCACTTTATGAGATTACTTCTTTGTAAAAATTCTTTTTGAAGCATTGTATTTGTTTTTTTTATATCAATTTGATTTCTCAAAATTATCGTTAAACTACAGATAATCACGATGAAATACATTTTAAAAACACAAAAGAAAGAAAAAACTTATTAATATTTTTTACATAATTTTTGTAGGAATCAATGTTTGTAAGGGATTGTAAAATTTCTCACAAAATAATCTTTGTAATATTTTTCCACAATATTTTTTTGTTATAAAATTGCTGCATTATTTAACTAATCAACGTTTTTATAACAAAAAACCCAAATTATTATGAAAAAAGTTATTATTACCACATTTGCGGCATTAGTGCTGTTTGCTTGTCAAAATGATCAATCAGCAGAATCTGCTAACTCAGATGCAAGTGTTGCTTCTAGAAGAGGATGCGCAACACAAGAAGTTTTAGAAGCTCAATTAAAAGCTGATCCATCATTGGCTATTAGAATGAACGAAATCGAAACTTTTACTGCAACACATGCAGGTTCAAATTTCACAGGCCGTTTGGTAAATGGAAAAATCGAAATTCCAGTTGTGGTCAATGTTCTTTACAGAACTGCTGCGCAAAATATTTCGGATGCACAAATTCAATCACAAATTGATGTTTTAAACAAAGATTTTAATGCTTTAAACTCAGATTACAATAATGTGCCAGCATTATTTTCTGGAGTTAAAGCTAACATTGGAATCACTTTTGTTTTAGACCAAGTTATTAGAAAATCTACAACTAAAACTTCTTGGGGAACAAATGATGCAATGAAAAAAACTGCTCAAGGAGGAATTGCTCCTACTTCTCCAACTACAAAATTAAACATGTGGTCTTGCAACATTGGAGGCGGAATTTTAGGTTATGCACAATTTCCTGGAGGTTCTTCTGCAACTGACGGAGTGGTAATCGATTCTCGTTATTTCGGTTTATCTGGCTCGGCAAACGCACCATTCAACTTAGGAAGAACTGCTACACACGAAGTTGGCCACTGGATGAATTTACGTCACATTTGGGGAGATGCAACTTGCGGAAGCGATCTTGTTGCTGATACTCCTACTCATAATACTGCCAACTATGGCGTTCCTGCATATCCACACTACAGCACTTGTTCTGGAACACCTGTAGAAATGACAATGAACTACATGGATTATGTTGACGATGCTGCAATGTACATGTTTTCAACAGGTCAAAAAAGCAGAATATCGGCTATTTTTACAACTGGAGGAGCTAGAGCCTCTTTTGCACAATAGTTAATCTAAAAAAAGACAGAAAAGCGAGATGAATTTCATCTCGCTTTTTTTTTATCTTAAATTTTCAGAATGCTTTTCCTATATTTATAGTCTAATATTTAAACATGATTACATCAAAAACTATTTCGAACGGAATTTTAAGAGCTTTAGCGACAATCTTAATCATTGGTATTGTTTTATATTTTCTCTATGAAATACAAACTGTTATTGTTTATCTGTGCATCTCTTTAATACTATGTTTAATTGCGAATCCGTTAGTTTTATTTTTAAAGAATAAATTAAAATTCAGCAATTCAATGGCGGCCACTACCACCATTATATTTTTTATATTTCTAATTGTGGGTTTCATTCTTTTGTTTGTTCCTTTAATTATTTCTCAAGCCAATAATTTAGCGCTACTAGATACTGCACATCTTCAAACTAATTTTATAGAGGCAGAAAAACACCTTGAAGAATACTTTAATATTCAGCATATTGATTTAAATAAGGTGATAAAAGATTCTAAGCTTACTTCTGTTTTAGATTTCAGTTATTTTACAGGATTTATCAATTCGATAATCAATTTTATGGCTAATATGGGAATGGGGTTGGTTTCTGTTTTTTTTATTACTTTCTTTTTTATTAAAGATCAGGATATCTTTAAAGATCAGGCAAGAAGAATATTACCAGATTCAAATGAAGATAAAATCTTAAATTCTATTACTAAAATAAATCATTTACTGACTAGATACTTCATTGGATTATTATTGCAATTGATCGTTGTTTTTATTCTTTATTTAATTGTCTTACTGATTTTTGGAAATAAAAATGCTTTTGTAATTGCCTTCTTATGTGCCATTCTAAATATAATACCCTATTTGGGTCCAATTATTGGAACCACTTTGGCTGGGTTATTAACTATGATAAGTATGATCGGAAAAGATTTTCAATCAGAAATTCTTCCTACAACTATTTATGTAATTATTGGTTTTTTAGTGGTTCAAGCCATTGACAATAATGTTAGCCAGCCAATAATTTCATCAAAAAGTGTAAATTCGCACCCGTTAGAAATATTCTTGGTTATATTAATCAGTGGTATTACGTTCGGAATTGTTGGTATGATTATAGCAATTCCTGTTTTTACAATGATTAAAGTAATTTTAAAAGAATTTTTTCCTAATAATAAAATTGTCTCCGTATTAACCGAAAGAATTTAGCTTTGAACACTACTATTTTGCATCAAGAAATAAAGGAATTTATAATCCAAAATACTGGTGCAGATGTAACAAAATTGGCGCTGCAAAAAAATCCATTTCCAGATGTAGATTGGATTTTAATTTTAAACCAAATTGAAGCCCGAACAAAAGCCAAAGAAAAACTGCCGACTTGGTTTGTTACGGAAAATGTAATTTATCCAAGTAAAATATCAGTAGAACAAACTTCTTCAGAGAAAACAGCAGCTTACAAAGCTTCTTTAATTTCTGGCAAATCTTTAATTGATTTAACTGGAGGTTTTGGTGTTGATGATTATTATTTTTCGAAAAAATTTAAATCGATAACCCATTGCGAAATAAACGAAGAATTATCTGTTATTGTTTCACACAATTTTAAACAGTTAAAAGTTGAAAATTGCACTTTTCATGCTGGTGATTCTATTCATTTATTAGAAGAAATCAATCAGAAATTTGATTGGATTTATATTGATCCTTCACGAAGAAATGACAGCAAAGGTAAAGTCTTCATGCTAAAAGATTGCCTTCCAAATGTTCCAGAACTGCTCGATTTTTATTTCGAAAAATCAGATCATATTTTAATTAAAACGGCCCCGTTATTAGATATTTCAGCGGGATTGTCAGAATTAAAAAATGTAAAGAACATTCATATTATAGCGCTAGAAAACGAAGTTAAGGAACTGCTTTTTGAAATTCACAAAGGCTATTCTGGTAACGTAACTTTAAAAACTGCTAATATTCTAAAAGAAAAAACAGAAATTTTTGAGTTTGTTTTGGGCGATGAAATCTCGTATCCATCCTTCGATTTCCCAAAGAAATATCTTTACGAACCAAATGCCGCTATTATGAAATCTGGTGGTTTTGATGAAGTAAGCGTCACTTTTGAAATCGATAAACTTCATAAACATTCTCATTTGTATACTTCTGAAGACTTAATTGACTTTCCTGGAAGAAAATTTGAGATTCAAAAAGTTATTCCATACAATAAAAATGAAATGAAAAATGAGCTTGCAAATCAGCAGGCGAATATTACCACTCGCAATTTCCCCGAGACGGTAGAAAACATTAGAAAAAAGTGGAAAATAAAAAATGGCGGTAATTTGTATTGTTTTTTTACAACTGATGTAAAAGCTAACAAAATAGTTTTAATTTGCACCAAAATAAACTAATACAATGAAACAACTAATTACACTAACTCTTTTTTTATTGACTATTACCGCATTTGCACAAAAACCATGTGAATACAGTGTAAATGTAAATGACTCAATTGGAAGCTATAAAGTAACTAATGAGTATTTAATGAGTGAAAAATATTTTGGAGGAAACTTTGATTACATTTTCTTTTCATTAGCACAAACCGACGGATTGCCAACCTTAAATCTTCAGGCTATTCAAAAAAGCAAAGATTTTATTAAGGCAAATTGCTTTGATAAAAATTCAAAAATCTTTTTACAATTAGAAAACGGAAAAATTGTAACCTTAATGCATATTAATCAAGAAAATTGCGGAACACTAATTCGTGATGATAAAGGTTTTAACAATCGTGTAAACACCGGTATTTTCATGTTTATGAAAGACAATTACGAAGAACTAAAAAAATCTCCTATCTCGATTATGCGAATAAAATACTTGACAAACATAGAAGATTACGTTGTAAAACGAGAGCTAACATCTGAGTTAACAGGAAAGGTAACCAATCCGAATACTTATTTCATGGAGAATATCAGATGCGTTGAGTAATCAATTGCATTTCCATTTTTGATTGGAAACTTTATCTTTTAAACCTGCTTTTAAATTATAATGCCACCACTCAGAATCAAATGAATTGAAGCCATTTTTAATCATTGTATTTTTTAAATAAGCTCTTTTTGAAAGAATTTCTTCTGAAAGCTGTTTAAAATTATGACTGGCCATAATTCCAAAAAAATCAAAAGAAGTTCCCATATCAACTTCTTTTCCTGTTAGATCAACCAAAGAAATATCTACGGCTCCTCCTCTATTGTGGATGGAGCCTTTTTTTGGATCTGCAACATAAGTCGGATTCGACACAATCTCCCACATTTTTTTCTGAATATCAAAAGGTCTATAACAGTCAAATAATTTGATTCGATATCCTTTCTTCAAAAAATCATTATTGGCCGCAATTAAAGCTTTTACAGTCTTTAAACGAAGCATACATTCTGCGCAATCGTACACTTTGGTTTTCAGAAAATTATCTTCCGTTGCATATTTCATATCATAAACAAAATCATTGCTATAATCTCTTAGGTTTACAAAAGTCGTATCTGAGATTTTAGCTTCTGATGAAGATACATAAGCTTCATTTTGCGCTTGTAAAGAGCTAATTCCGAAAAGAAAAAAAACTAAAATTTTCAAAGTGTGATTCATCGCCAAATAATTTAAAAAATTGAAATTAAACAAAAAATATTAAAAAACGGATTCTTACTGTTCTTCTTTAAAGCTAAAAAATTAGTTTTTTGAGTCCGAAATCCATCATAAACTACTTTCAAAACAAAAAATATTTTTAATATCTTTATGAAAATTAGATCATTACGACTTTGTATATTAAATTATTAATTCAAAAAATCAGTTATATGAATTACAGAGCCACATACCTTTCAACAGTTATATTGAGCAGCTTACTCTTTGTTTCGTGCAAAAAAGAAAGCATTAAAAGTATTCCCAAAACAGATTCTACTTCAATAAAAACAGAAGCTTTAAAAGAAGATAGTGTTGTTTTAAATCCAAATGATTCTTTATATGGTTTAGCTGACAAAAGCGTCATTGGAACTCACTTTTTGACTAAAAGCAAGTTGGCGCCAAGATTAAAAAAACTATTAGGAAATGACTATGACCAAATGGTAGCAAACTGGAATACCGAAACTCCTTTTGAAAAACAAGATAATATACTGCACGCTTGGGGATGCAAACAGCACGACTGCAGCACTTATTCGTATGATTTGTATATTGATGTTAAAAACAATAAAATTAATGTCTACAAATTTGCCGAATCAAAACTAACAGTATTTAAAGAAGATAATTTTGATATTGAAATTAAAGACAACCTTTTAAAAGACTTGAACATTAAAAAAGAAAATATCACGAATAAAAAATAAGCACAACGTTAAAAAATTTTATATATCACTCCGTTGGAGCTTTTTAATACAAGAAATTAAATCATAAATATACGCTCTGCTGGAGCAAATTCAAAAAAAGGCTGGTTCAATAATGAATCAGCCTTTTTTTCAAAATAGCTTTTAGTAACTATATTTCTCCTGTTACTAAAATATTTTCTTTTACACCTTTGTTTTTCAACATTCTAAAATGAGAACGAACGGCATGATAAAATGGATACGAAGTATAGGGCAAATTATATTCTGCTGCATAACGTTTTATAATTGGCGTAATATAAGGATAGTATGTATGGCCAACCGCTGGAAAAAGATGGTGCGCAACGTGATGCGTAAATCCGCCGTATAAAAAATTAGCCAATTTGCTTTCCGTACTAAAATCTTTAGTTACAATCATTTGATGCACCACCCAAGTATCAGAAAGGTTTCCTTCTTCGTCTGTATTCGGAAAATGAGCATCTTCATCAACGTGGGTCGAAACCAGTGCTACCACCCCAATTGCACTTCCGCATAAATGCATCGACAGCCAAGCAAAAAGAACGATATACCAAGGCTGGCTTAAAAGCATCATTGGAACAAAAAGCAGGTAAGTTAAATTAATAATCTTGGCCGCAAACATTCTGTAAACTTCTTGTCTCGGAATCTTGTCGACTACTCTTTTAACATAATTATCCTTCGTGCCAAAAAAGTCTTTAAAATCTCTAATATAGAGCCAGTTTAAGCTATAAAGCGGATAAATAAACCACATATAAATGTGCTGATACTTATGATAATTAAACAATGGACTGTTTGGGAATATTCTAATAATATCGCTTTGTTTGATATCTACATCCCAATCGGGCACGTTTGGATAAGCATGATGCAAACTTATATGACGTCGCATCCAAAGCCAATGATTACTACCAAAGAGTTCTAAAACGTACAAAAACCATTCATTATGCTTTGGCTTTTTGAACAAAGCTCCATGTGCAGCGTCATGAAAAGCATTTATAAATAAAACAATCATGGTAATACCAGACAAAATGTAAAAAAGAAATAGTAAGGAGGTCTGGTTACCGAAAATTAAAATACAGACGTAGAATAAAAAAAATACTGCTAAAAGGCCGAGGGACTTTACAACATTTAGTACATATAAGGACGAGTTTTTTAAGACCGTTTCATTCACTTCTAAACGCATCTTTTTAAAAAAATCATCTGTTCCTGGTTTAACATAAACCGGTCGTTTTAATTTTTCCATATTGGTTACTGCTAGAAATTGTTAACCAAATTTAATAAAAAAAAACTTAACCTCTTAGAATAGAATCAACTAAAAATCAAGTATTTCACAATAAAAAACCACTCTAAAAAGAGTGGTTCAATTAATACTGTCAAATTTAGAATTGTTAGATTTTTTTTGGAAAACTATTTACTATTCCTCAAACTTTTTGTTTGCTAATCGCAGTCTAATATCATGAATACGACCTTCTATTTCTTGTAAATCATTTAAAATAGTTTGCTTTTCATAAACTGCTCCAGCTTCATTAACCAAATTTTGCTCATCGGGAGCAAAAAGATCATTCAAATCTACATCCGGAAAGTTTTTACTTAAGCTAAGAATAAATTCAGAACCTATATTAGCCGTTCCATGTAAATACCTTCCAATCATTGCAGGGCTAAATCCTAAAATTGCCCCAACTTCCTTCTGCTTTAATCCTTTATCCCTAAAGAATTTACTTAGTTTCTCGTGATACATCATCATTAAAATTCAAACAAAATATAGTTAAAATATATTTTTTAACATTAAAAAGAATAATAAATATAATATTATTCCTACATTTACACAGACTAACAACCATGCCATTAATAATTAGCAAATATATGTCAAAATTAATCAATAATAGCAATTTTAAAGAAGATAATTCTCACAATAAAAAAGCTTATGAATTTATAGATAAGCATTTACCTGTAACTTATGTCGACCTTACCATTTCTTGTATTATTAAAAAAGGACACCCTACTCCAAGCAAAGCATTAATTAGAAATGTAAGAAACAAAACAATACTTAGAAATGATATTTTATTAGCATTGGTAGAAGTAGCATATGAAAACAAAGAAGCTATTGAGAAAATAAAACTCTTAACCTCAGAAATCTAGAAGAGACTGAACCATTTTTAACCAATGCTTTAATTTTATGACAAATCAAAATTCTAATAAAAAAGAAAACAGCCAATCAGATTCTATTCAAAATCAATTTGAAATTTCATCTTTAAATAAGATGCCTTTAGAAAATATACCTTTCTTGTACGGAATGACGCTTGAACAATACAAAGAAGGTCTTGAAATTCATTCACAATGTTTTAATCAATTGGAGAAATTAAAAAGGATAACGAATTAAATTAATAGGCTAATAAAAATCCCATCAAATACACATCAATAGTATTTCCGTTAGAACGATTAACACTAATAAAATCTGTATGCATCGTAAAATCCTGATTTTAGCATAAAACCATTTAGTTTAGGTAAATTTTCTCTTTTTTGTAATTTGCCTCTTCTACTAGCTAAAAAACTAAAACCATGTTACAATTCAGCAAACAAGTAAACTTTGTACTAATCGTTTTGTTTATTTCTATTTCTGCATTTAGCAAAACTACCATCTTTGTAAATCAAGTAGGCTTTGATCCGAAAAGTCCAAAAATTGCCATTATTGAATATGACAGCGATCATTTGAATTCAAATTTTGAAATCATAGATGCTGACTCTGGAAAAACCGTTTTTACCGCTAAGATTGGAAAGGCAGAAAGTATTAATGACTGGAATTTAGGCAATTTTTACTATAAAGCCGATTTTTCGTCTTTTCAAAAGCCAGGAAACTATAAAGTTACATTAAAAATTGCAGATCAAGTTTATACTTCTGCACGATTTTCAATTGAAGAAAACATATTAGCCAAAAGAACTATTTCTTCAATCGTGCATTACTATAACAAACAAAGAGCCAATACTCCAGAAGAACTTGAAGCAGACAAAAACATGCTCCTGTTTGGAAGCACCAAAAAAGTGGACGTACATGGCGGATGGTGCGATGCATCTGGCGATGTAAGCAAATATTTTTCTCATTTAGCTTACGCTAATTTTGTATCGCCACAGCAGACTCCTTTGGTAACTTGTTCACTTATCAACACTTCTGAAGCTATTCCGAAAAAGCTTACCCAATGGAAAATAAAAGATTCTTTAGACAACGAAGCCATTTGGGGCGCCGATTATATGATGCGCTGTCTTTCTGATGAAGGTTATTTTTATATGATTGTTTTCAGTTATTTTGATAAAAATCCAGCAACAAGAAGAATTGTTGGACTAAAAGCCAATAGCGTTACAACAGATGAATATCAATCTGCTTTTCGCGAAGGCGCTGGAATGGCAATAGCTTCTCTCGCAAGAATTTCAAAATGGAATAAGAGTGGCGATTTTACCTCAAAGCAATATCTGGAAGGAGCTAAACGAGCTTATGGGCATCTTTTAATCAACAACACCAAATATGATGATGACGGAAAAGAAAATATCATAGATGATTATTGCGCTTTGATGGCTTCAACAGAATTATGGATTGCGACCAATGACAATTTCTACAAAGAAGAAGCTAGAAAATGGGCTCATAAACTTGAAAATCGAATGACAGATAAAGGCTGGTTTAGAAGCAACGATGGAAATCGTCCGTTTTGGCATGCTGCAGATGCTGGATTGCCTATTGTTGCATTAACAAGATATTTAAAGAAAGAAACAGACAATAAAGAAATAGCTTCCGCTAAAAATGTCATCAAAAAAGCTTTGGAATATAATTTAGCCGTTACAAACAATGTTACTAATCCGTTTGGTTATGCAAGGCAAAGTTTTTTATATAATGATAAAATTCAAGATGGATTTTTTATTCCGCATGATAATGAAACAGGCTGGTGGTGGCAAGGCGAAAATGCCAGATTAGCATCATTAGCAACTGCAGCAGTGGAAGGAGGAAAAAGTATTTCAATTCAAAAAAATAGCGATACAAAAAAATCGCTCGATTTGTACGCATCACAACAATTGTCTTGGATTTTAGGATGCAATCCGTATTCGATGTGCTTTTTGTACAAATTTGGAGAAAAAAATGTACCATACATGCATTCTAATTATGGCCACGGATCGGAAAAAGGCGGAATTTCTAACGGAATTACAGGTAAAGACGGAAATGGTGACGGTTCAGGAATCGATTTTAAAACAGAAGACAAAGGCAATGAATGGCGCTGGACCGAACAGTGGATTCCGCATTCTGCATGGTTTTTACAAGCAATTACTGCAACAGTTGAACCCTAATCTAACAAATCATTTTCATGAAAAAATCAATAGCATTTATTTTACTTGTTTTAAGCTGTGTTTTTCAACAAGACGGTCTAGCTCAAAAACAAAAAAAATCTCGCTTTAAAGCTTTAGTTTTATATGAAAACGGCGGACATCATCTTGATTTTACAAAAGCCGCAAAACCTTGGCTAAACAAACTGGCAATTGACAGCAGTTTTACAGTTGATTATATCGAAAATACCAAAACAATTAATGAAGCACTTTTAAAACAATATCAAGTTTTTATACAACTAGACTATCCTCCCTACACTTGGAGTGAAGAGTCAATGCTTGCATTTCAGAAATACATGAATAGCGGAAAAGGCGGTTGGGTTGGTTTGCATCATGCTACTTTACTTGGTGAATTTGACGGATATCCTATCTGGAAGTGGTTTTCTGATTTTATGGGCGGAATCAGATTTGTGAATTACATTCCTGATTTTGCAAGTGGAAAAGTAAATATTGAAGACCAATCTCATCCTATAATGAAAAATGTTCCAACCAATTTTCTAATCAAAAAAGAAGAATGGTACATTTATGATAAAAGTCCAAGACCAAATGTGCACGTTCTAGCATCAGTTGATGAAACTACTTACCATCCAGATTCAAAAATAAAAATGGGAGATCACCCTGTGGTTTGGACAAACAATCATTTTGCTTCCCGAAATGTTTACATTTTTATGGGACATGCACCAGAATTATTCGAAGACGAAGCTTACACTACTCTATTGAAAAATTCCATTTTCTGGGCAGCTGGAAAAAGATAAAATCAATATCAGCATAATTACTATTTTTGTCCACTATCAAAAATTATTTTTTTTCAATTGTGATTCAGAAAGTCAACAGAACAGAATATCCAGAATTAATTTCAGTTTGGGAATCTTCCGTAAAAGCAACGCACGATTTTTTAAAACCTGAAGATTTTACATTTTACAAAGAACTCATTCCAAACTTTTTTGATAATGTTTTATTGTACTGCATAAAAAACGATCAACAAGAAATTATAGGTTTTCTGGGAACTCACGAAGAAAATTTAGAAATGCTATTTGTAAGAGCAGAACAAATTGGAAAAGGAATTGGGAAAAAGTTACTCCTGTACGCCATGGAAGAACTTAAGATCTCAAAAGTAGATGTAAATAAAGACAATGCAACAGCCACAGCATTTTACAAGCATTTTGGTTTTGAACTAAAATCAACATCTGATGTAGATGGCTGCGGAAAACCGTATCCGATTCTGCATTTAGAACTAATAAAAAAGTCGCTTAATTAAGCGACTTTTTACATTTATAATAAACTACTTTTATTTTTTCCAGTACTTTAAAAACAGTTCATATAATTCTTCTGCATTAATATCAACCTCTGAGGCAGAATACATTAAGTTTAATTTCGAATTTTGTTCATCAAAGGCCAGTTTCCAAAGAAACTTAGAAGCGCGACCATCATACTTGGCTATATTATCAATTGTAACGGCAACTAAAGTGTCCCCTCCAACTTTATTTAATTGCAAATCGGTAACATCTTGCCACTCTATTCTTCCAAAAGCTTTAGCCACTGGAGTGGTTCTTCCAGAAAAACCATTTGTATCTATTTGAATTAATGGAGATTTATCTTTAATACTGGCAAGAATTTTAAATATTAAAACAAGCATAATTAAAAGAATCGCGCCAGAGGCAATCGAAAGTTTTATTTTAAATATTCCATCAAAAGTCCCTATGCCGTATAAAAGCATAATCGCTATTAAAATACTGATTGCGCTGGCATATAAAAGTAAGTTCCTAGTTTTCTTAGAGTTTCGGTATAATTTTATTTCTTCATTCATGGATTGCAGTAAAATTTTTCGTTTGTTATTAGGCTTAAAAATGAAGAAGCAATTTACTGCAAAATAATTTAAGAACCCAAGCAACTCCCGTAAACATTGGGTTAATTAAATTAACAAAAACCAATTTCAAAAATATTTTTGAAGTAATTAAGCTTGCAAAACATTATAAATCAATTTTCTAACCGACTGGGAATTGTATAACTTCTATCCGAAATTAAATATTTACAAACACCATCTCCATTTGTACCTTTATTATAAAATTAAATATTCATACTAAAAATACAGGTTATGGCAGAAATTAAAATTGAGAAAAAGAAGCCAATTTGGCCGTGGATTGTAGCAATCCTACTAATCTCAGCACTTGTATACTACGTCTTTTTGAAAGATGATCAGGTGCGAAATGAAAACAGAATGGAAATCGAAAACAATTCTAGTGTAGATAGCACAGCAAATTATTAAGAACTATGGAAAATAAAGACAAAAATTTATACCGATTAGATGAGCTTTCTGATTATAAAGTTGCCTCAAACTATTCAGACGTAAGAGGTTGGAAAATTGTAGACTCAGACAACCGCACAATAGGAAAAATTGATAATCTTTGGGTTAATAAAGATATGCAGCGAGTTGTTTATCTTGATGTTAATTTAGACAAAGGATTAATTGAAGATACTCGTAATGAGGTACATGATGCAATAGAAAATGAAAATGGAAAGGAATTTATATACAAAGATGGAGACAGCCATATAATTATACCAATTGGTTCTGTAAGCATAAATAAAGACACTAAAATTGTTATGGCAAACAACATCGGATATGAAACGTTTAGAAAAACAAGCAGATACAACCTTCAGCAAGATTTTGATAGAAATTATGAAAGAAGAGTATTGAATTCTTACTATCCTAATAATGAATCCCCGTTTGCATCTGACAGTGATGATGATACTTTTTACAAACGTAAAGAATTTGACAATTATTGATAAACCGTAATTGGCATTAAAAATAAATCTTATAAACAAATAAAGACCAAACGTTCAAGAATGTTTGGTCTTTATTTATTTTGGTAAGCTGTTCAAAAAAGAGATAAAAACAAAAAAGCCACTCTATTGAGTGGCTTCTTGTGATCGCAGAAGGATTCGAACCTTCGACCGCCTGCTTAGAAGGCAGGTGCTCTATCCAGCTGAGCTATGCGACCATTATTTCAATTGTAGTCGGGGTGGCAGGATTCGAACCTGCGGCCTCCTGCTCCCAAAGCAGGCGCGATAACCGGGCTACGCTACACCCCGAGGCAAAATTTAAGCGGAGAGACAGGGACTCGAACCCTGGCGACGGTTACCCGTCGACAGATTAGCAATCTGCTCCATTACCGCTCTGGCACCTCTCCTTGCTCGTGGAATTGCTTCCGTTTTGCGAGTGCAAATGTATAACAACATTCCTTTTCTCACAAGCTTTTTTTGGAGTTTTTTTAGTTTTTTTTAATCTTTTTTCAAAACCTCTTCACAATCAAACAAATAGAATTAACAAAAATTTCACCTTAAATTTAAAATCAACCCTATTTAATACAAAATTTGAATTTATTCAAATAAACATTAAATTTGCTTACTAACTATTATTAAACAGAAAATGAACAAAAGAGTTGTTATCGTTTCTGCCGTTAGAACACCTATCGGAAGTTTCATGGGCGGGTTATCTAGTGTACCTGCACCAAAATTAGGAGCTGCTGCCATAAAAGGAGCGCTTTCAAAAATTAATCTTGACCCAAAATTAGTCGATGAAGTTTTCATGGGGAACGTAATCCAGGCCGGAGTTGGACAAGCACCAGCGCGCCAAGCTGCATTGTTTGCCGGATTATCAGAAGAAGTTGCTGCTACAACAGTAAACAAAGTATGTGCATCTGGAATGAAAGCCGTAATGTTTGCTGCTCAGGCAATCGCATGCGGTGACGCAGAAATTGTGGTAGCAGGCGGAATGGAAAGCATGAGTTTGATTCCTCACTATGTGCAAATGCGTGCCGGAAACAAATTTGGTCCTGCAACAATGCTTGACGGAATGCAGAAAGACGGTTTAACAGATGCTTACGACAACAACGCAATGGGAGTTTGCGCTGATGCATGTGCAACTGAATACAAAATCAGTCGTGAGGAACAAGATGCATTTGCAATTCAATCATACGAAAGAAGTGCAAAAGCGTGGGACGCTGGAAAATTCGACAATGAAGTTGTTCCTGTTGAAGTACCGCAAAGACGTGGCGAACCTCTTATATTTTCAAAAGATGAAGAATATACTAATGTGAAATTAGATAAAATTCCATCTTTGGCGCCAGTTTTCACAAAAGACGGAACTGTAACCGCTGCAAACGCTTCAACAATTAATGACGGAGCTGCTGCTTTGGTTTTAATGTCTGAAGAAAAAGCAAACGCATTAGTATTAAAACCTCTAGCTTACATAAAAGGCTATGCAGACGCTGCGCAAGAACCAAAATGGTTTACAACAAGTCCAGCAAAAGCATTACCAAAAGCTTTAGACAAAGCGGGAATTTCAATCTCAGATGTTGATTTCTTCGAATTCAACGAAGCTTTCTCTGTTGTTGGATTAGCCAATGCAAAAATATTAAACCTTGATAACGATAAAGTAAACGTAAACGGTGGTGCTGTTTCATTAGGACATCCTCTTGGAGCTTCTGGAGCACGTATAATCGTAACTTTGCTTAATGTTTTAGAACAAAACAATGCAAAAACCGGAGCAGCTGCAATTTGCAACGGCGGCGGCGGCGCATCGGCAATTGTTATCGAAAGAGCTTAAAACAATATCACAAAAAAATCAGGAGTCTTAAATACAACTCCTGATTTTTCAACTTATAAATTTCCTTAAATGTTTGGAATTTGCAATTTAGCCATAGTACCCGTTCGAGCTGAAGCCAGCGACAGAAGTGAAATTGTCACACAGCTTTTGTTTGGCGAGCATATAGAAATTTTAGAACGCAAAAATCAATGGGCACGAATTAGGATTCAGTTTGATGATTATGAAGGTTGGGTAGATTCTAAGCAATATCAGGAAATTACCAAAGAGCAATTTGATCTTTTGAGCAAAGAGTCGATTATTTTAAATGCGGACTTAATTGATTACATCACGGCTCCCAACAATCTACTGCTTCCAATTCCGCTTGGAGCTTCATTATCCTTTTTAAACAACAGCGAAATCAATATTTCAAATTTCGAGTTCGAAGGAACCAAAACCAGTGGCATCAAACCTAAAAGCGCTTTAATAAAAACTGCTTTTATGTATTTGAATGCTCCATATTTATGGGGAGGAAAAACCCCTTTTGGCATTGATTGTTCTGGTTTTACTCAAATGGTTTATAAATTGAACGGATACAAAATTCATCGTGACGCTTCTCAACAAGCTCTTGAAGGAGATCCTTTAAGTTTTATTGAAGAATGCGAACCAGGCGATTTGGCTTTCTTTGATAATGACGAAGGAAACATTACCCATGTCGGAATCATAATGGACAACAATTATATCATTCACGCAAGTGGAAAAGTTCGTATTGATCGTTTGGACCATACTGGAATCTACAATCCAGAATTAAACAAACATACTCATAAACTGCGTGTAATTAAAAAGATTATCTAACTCTCAAAAAAGCAAAATGACAAAACTTGAATTATCCAAAACAGGCTTTCAGATTAATAACATAAACATCGAATTCCCAATTGATATCACAGTTTTAAAACAAGCTCTAGGAGATTTTAGATATACCAAAAAACAATACAATCACATTTATACTTGGGATGACCAAGGTATTATGGCTTTTTCTAAAGAAGGAGACAAAGTCGAAAGTTTGGCTATTGAATTTGAAGTTAGAGAATATGATTATTGCGCAAAAAGTATCTTTAGAGGAGAATTTATTTTTGACGGACAAGAATTATTTCAATACTACGAAGAAAACAAATATCAGCTTGTAAAGCTTTTTAAAGGAGACCGAAGTGGTGCTTTCATTCTTGACGGAATAAGTGTCTGGTTTGATAAAGAAGATGGCAAAATTACATCTCTGAGCATTTCTGTTTCCGAAGAAAAAGAAAAGAAAATCACTGCCCCTATTGACCCTGAATTCAAATTGTTTGAGCCCTTATGGCAAGAATGGATTTCGGAAATCAATAAAATTGTTTCAACAAACAACGATTACTACAATCTTACAGAAGGAATTTCTGAAGAAGATATTCAAGAACATATTGAACTTGAAAATGATATTACTATACCACTAGCTCTTGTAAATTTTTATAAAGTTAAAAATGTAGATTACGACCCAGTAACGGCTGTTTTTCAGTTTGGAGTAAACAATTGGAGCTATGATTTAATTCCGTTTGAAGATATTGCAGAAGAATGGAATTCAATTCAAGATTTACAATTTGACGAAGACGATTTACCCGAACAAGAAATAGATTTCGAAAAAATCCAAACCAATAACTACGCTAACCCAAAATGGATTCCGTTTGCTACAGGAAGAAATGGCGATTATTTGCTTTACGATACAGATCCAGCTTCAAAAGGAAAATTTGGGCAGATTATAGAACTCCAAAATGAATCTTGGGACAGAAACATCGTCGCTGATTCTCTAGAAGAATTAATCCAAAATGAAATCAGTAATTTAAGAGCAGGTAAAACTGAACACTTCGATTTTATTATTGGTAAAGAAAATTCTTGATTAGAGTAATCTATTTATTGCAAATTAGGATACGGATTTTCTAAATTAGAATTTCTCCATACACTAAGATTCGATCTTTTTATTGCTTCATCTAAATTAAAATCATTTCCTAATTTATTTTGAAGAAAGCTATAATCATATTTTAAATTATCAATAAAAATACAATGAGATGTTTCTTTAGCAAGGAAATACCCTACTCTATTTGCTATCAAAATGTTTGAAGAAGAAACCTCATAAATCGATGGTGTATCCTCTAATCTCGAAACTGAAAAACTTTCATCAACAATCTCTCTACTGGACATATAAAGATCCGTCCAACTCCTACTTGCAGGATTAAAACTATCACCATCAGAATCTATATTATGATTTTCTCCCCAAATAAAAACTTTAAAAAGTCGAAAATCCGGAAGATCAGATTTTACTTCAACGTTTATTTTATACTTAATCATCTTTTTGTTTTTAAGCACTCAATCGAATCGTTTTTCTAAACTCAGACGGACTATATCCTTTCTGTTTTCTAAAAAACTTATTGAAATGGCTTTCATCAGTAAAACCAAACTCATACGCAATTTCGTTAATGCGCTTATCGCTAAATTGCAAACGGTGCTCAATCAGTTTTGTTTTATAATTGCTGATATATTGTTGCATCGTTTCATCAGCATGTTTTTTAAAATAGCGCCCTAAATACGTATTCGAAATTCCGAAATAATCACTTATAGATTCTGCTTTAATTTTTTCCGGATAATAAATATTCGTCTGGATATATTGTAAAATATCCATCGCTTTAGCTTCAGTTCCTACATTTACCTGTTCTGGTAAATATTTGGCAATATTTCTGGCAACAATAATGATAAGCGTATTTACCAATTGTTGAATCAATTCCTGATTGTAAACATCTTTATCCTGATGTTCTCTGCAAATCGCTTCAACCATCACTTTCACCAAACATTTATCGGCATCATTCTTTAAAATACAACCCGGCTGATGATTCGCATTTTGCAGAATATATTCCAAACGTTGAATATTTTCATTCTGCAGACTCGAATTCTTCAAATAAATATCATTAAATCTCAAAAAGAAAAACTTCGTTTTGGTTTCAATCGTAAAATTGTGACAATCTTCCGGAGTTAATAAAAACATGTGTCCGGCATCATATTCAAAAATATTTTTATTAATGCACTGCCTTCCTGTTCCACTTAAAATGTATACCAATTCAAAGAAATTATGACGATCTCCAACATCCGGATATTCATCTAAAGTTTCAAATGAAACGGTAAACGGTTCGTATAAATTTTCTTTTTTCATGATGCATAAATTATTTTAAGTTGCAAATTTACATAAAAAAGACAAATATATACCAAATAAGAATCACAAAAACAGTATAATTTTGCCTCATCAATTTAAATATAAAAAATCACAATCATGGAATATAGAAAATTAGGCAACTCAGAACTTGAATTATCAGCTATTACTTATGGTGCATTTGCTATTGGCGGAACCATGTGGGGCGGAACAGAAAAGAAAGATTCAATCGACTCGATTCACGCTTCAATCGACAACGGCGTTACCACAATCGACACCGCTCCTTTCTACGGATTTGGTTTAAGCGAAGAAATGATTGGAGAAGCCGTTAAAAGCGTAGATCGTTCTAAAGTTCAGTTATTGACTAAATTTGGTTTGGTTTGGGATGGAAGTAATAACGGAAAAGGCGATTTCTTTTTCGACGCCGATGATAATGGCAAAAAAGTTCCAATTTACAAATATTCATCAAAAGCGAACGTAATTAAAGAAGTTGAAGAAAGCCTAAAACGCCTTCAAACCGATTATATCGATTTATTGCAAATTCATTGGCCAGATTCAACAACACCAATTTCCGAAACAATGGAAGCAGCAGAAAGCTTAATTCAGCAAGGAAAGATCAGAGCTTTTGGAGTAAGCAATTACAATGTTGCACAAATTAAGGAAGCACAAAAAATAATTCAAGTGTCTTCAAACCAAGTGGCTTACAGCATGCTAAACCGTAAAATTGAAGAAGAACTAATTCCTTTCACAGTTGCAGAAAACATCGGAATCATTGCTTATAGCCCAATGGAAAGAGGTTTATTAACTGGAAAATATTTCACAGACAGCAAATTAAAAGAAAACGACCATAGAAACGGTTACTTCAATCAATTTGATCTTCAAAAAGTTAAAACTTTAGTTGAAGAATTAACTTCTTTAGCACATGCAAAAGAAGCAAGCTTATCTCAATTAGTTTTACGTTGGACATCTTTACAAAAAGGAATTGCAATTGTTTTAGCGGGAGCAAGAAACGCAGAACAAGCCATTTCAAATGCCAAAACAATGAATTTCGATTTATCAGCTTCAGAATTGGATTTTATTAATCAGGCAATTGCTAAAATAAAATAATTCTCTTTTTAAACACATAGAAACATAGGTTTTACTTTGTCTGCAAAGACATTTCACTTGAATTCACAAACATAATCTGCGTAGTCTTGTCATTTCGAGGAACGAGAAATCACACTAGAAACTCTGCAAACTAAGGCGCCATTCTTTGGCGAGCAACGAATGTGATTTCTCGTTCCTCAAAATGACACACTTTGAGAACTATATGTTAGAAACTACTTTTCTTTCCATTCCCTTTTCCAAGAAAGAAAAACCTATGTTTCTATGTGTTTAAAAACAATCTCAAAATTTAAATAATTAGAATTTGGGCGTGCCCCTCCGGGTCGGGCTTTCGGCTATATCTTTTGCTCCATTTCATTACGCAAAAGGATACCGCCTCAATCCCTCACGCATCCATTTTCATAAGAAACAATAATTTTAAAATGAAAAAAATATTTATAATCAACGGCGGACAAAAATTCGCGCATTCAGGCGGAAAATTCAATAAAACAGTTCAAGATTGGACAGTTGAATTTCTTTCTAAAAACAGCGAATATGAAATAAAAACAACTCATATAGAAGACAATATTGATCTTCAGGAAGAAGTAGAAAAATTCGTTTGGGCAGATTTAATCATCTATCACACACCCGTTTGGTGGTTTCAATTGCCAAATCTTTTCAAAAAATACATCGATGATGTTTTCACACAAGGACATAACAACGGAATTTACAAAAGCGATGGAAGAAGCCGCGTAAATCCAGATATCAATTACGGAACTGGCGGACTTTTACATGGACGAAAATACATGCTTACCACAAGCTGGAATGCTCCTGCAACAGCATTTACGCTTCCTGGAGAATTCTTCGATCAGACTTCTGTGGATGATGGTGTAATGTTTGGTTTTCATAAAATGAACAAATTTACTGGAATGGAAAAAATAGACGGATTCCATTTTCATGATGTAGAAAAAGGGGCAACACCAGAAAATATTATTATCTTTAAAGAACAATACACCAAACATTTAGAGCAAACTTTTAAAAACTTATAATTATGATTTCGATTACCGCAATTTTAAAAAGCAAACCCGAACATTTAGGTGAAATTAAAAATATGCTTAACCATCTAGTTACCGAAACAAGAAAAGAAGCAGCCTGTATTCGTTACGATTTGCACACTTCTGACAATGTTTTTATCCTTTGGGAAGAATGGAAAGATCAGCCGGGATTAGATCTTCATAACACTCAATCCTATTTACAGGAATTTATCAAAAAAACAGAAGCCTTAGTGGCAAGCCCAATTCAGGTTTATAAAACAGCTCAGATTTTATAAGTTTTTTTTGTTAGCCACGAATGCACGAATTAATTTAAAATCTTTACACATAGATTTTAAAAATAAAATTCGTGCATTCGTGGCTATTAAAATTATCCGAAAAAAGCTAAATTGCTTCTGTTTCAGAAATATAAAAATCATGAGTAATTACCATCTTGCCGAAATTAATATTGCTAAAATGAAAGGAGTCGATATTAACGACCCTATTATGAAAGAATTTGTAGATAATTTAGACTTCGTAAATACTTTAGCCGAAAAAAGTGAAGGTTTTGTCTGGAGATTAAAAGACGATACAGACAATGCCACAAGTCTGAATCCGTACAATGACGAACAAATTATCATCAATGTTTCGGTTTGGGAAAACATCGAAACACTAGAGCATTATATGTACAAAACCTTCCACAGCGAATTTCTAAAACGTCGCAAAGAATGGTTTCAGAAATTTGGAAAAGCCCACACCGCTATGTGGTGGATTCCAAAAGGACATATTCCAACTCTTGAAGAAGCGGTTGAAAAATTAGATTATTTACAGCAAAATAGAGCTTCGGAACTTGTTTTTGATCTAAAAAACAAATTCCCCTCACCAAGTCTAAATAAAACAAAAGCGAAATAAAAATCTTTATTTCGCTTTTGTTTTTGTTGTTATTTTTTAGTTGCCGCATCAAATATTCGGCAATAGTTACCTCCTCCAATTTTTGCAATTTCCTCCTCTTTGTAACCCGCATTCAATAAGGCTTCAACAACAGTATAATAAAAACCTGCTTTTGATTCTCCCCAAGCCATATTAGTTCTATCACTGCCCTGCTTTTTACCACTAGGACCTTTTTGTTCATTTTCCTTTTTTGGCGGACCATCCTGACCTTGAGGCTTTTTATTGCCTTCTTGTCCCCAACCTTTGTCATTCGGAGAACGATAAGCTGGAGTTAATTTAGTATCAGTCCCTATACAGACATGATCCACTCCCACAACATCAACCATCGCTTTAATATTGTCAGCAAATTCAGCTGGCGAATCAGCGAGATGAGTCCAAACGCCTATTACACCTTTATTATCAGCCACAATTTTAGCTTGTTCTTTACTGATCAATCTCGGCATCATCATTTTAGACATAAACTCATTGCTTCCTAAACGACTATTTAATCCTGTATGAGAAACCAATATAGGTTTTGTGGCTACTTTCAAAGCTCCGTTTACCGTATTATTATCACAATGTGACAAATCAACCAAAATACCTAATCTTTCACATTCTTTGATTGTTTCAGCGCCAAAAGTTGTCAATCCGCCCCATTGTGGTGCTTTAGTAAAAATATCTCCAAGCGGTACCGAAGCATCATTATCATGAAGCAGTCCTAAATGTCTTAAACCTCTATCATAAGCAACTTGCAGACGCTCGATTTTACCTTCTAAAAAATGTCCACCTTCTACTGACTGAATCACTATTGGCTTTTTAGCTTTATGAGCATGCTGCAAATCAGCATAATTAAGAGCGCGTTTCATATCATTCGCTTTTAAAATTTCATCCATCGCAGTAAGACCATTTAAAAATCTTTCGTAGGCATCCCCAGGATTAATTAATTTCTGATAATCAACAGCAAAAGTCATGCAAATAGCCGATAAACCAGATTTTTTCATTTCACCGGCCAAATCAACTTTTGGGCCCGGAAGCTCCGATTTTATCAAAGGAACATCAATATGATTATGCGTATCGATTCCGAAAGTCCTGGCAACAATAGCCGCAATTCTCGGATCTAGCTCCGTTGACGCCCATGACAAAAGCGGATTTAACATTAAAGCTGCTCCTGCTCCACCCATTGTAAAGAGAAAACTTCTGCGATTCCATTGTTGATTATTGCTCATCTGTAAAAATTAAATAATATAAAACGAAAATTTAAATATACAAATCAACACATTTTTTAGATTCAAAAACTAATTATTATACCGATCGAAACTAACAGCCGACCAAAAACATGAATCAGTCGATCAGCTTCTTACTTTATTCCTCCAAAAGCTCCGAAACACATATTCTTATGCAAAATTTCGACTTTTGAAAAACCTACTTTTTTCATTAAATCCAACTGATAGTTCATTGATCTTGGCGAATCTTCTTTCTCAATATAATCTAAAACTTTCTGGCGATACGCTGCACCTCCTATACCTTCCAAATATTCTCCATAACGCTGCCAAGTATATTCATTTAACAAATCGGTATCTTGCGTTATTAAATCAGAAATCATTAAACATCCGCCTGGTTTCAATAATTTAAATAATTTAGTAAAAGTTGTTTCCCAATCTTGATCGTCTCTCAAATGATGCAAAACAGCACCAGCTAAAATAATGTCAAAACTGTTTTCTTCTAAATCTATTTCTCTAATATCCCCTTGCTTCACAACAACTTTTCCGTTTGTTTCTGCTGACACCCTTTCAAAAGCTTTATCTAACATTGGCAAACTCAAATCGACCAAAGTGCAGCTTAAGTTTGGCACTTTAGACAACATCTTTAAAGTATAATTCCCAGCACCGCATCCCACATCCAAAACAGTTGCAGCATTAGGAACAATTCGTTTTGAAGCTTCGGTTATTAATTCTAAAGAAATAGTAGCATCGATTGTTGCCACTTGACCAGTTTCTAAATTTGAAAATCGTTCGACATCATTGTCAAATCTTTCCTTGATTTCTTCAATAGTTGATTTTTTCATTGTCTTTGTTTTTTTAATCTCTCGCAGATTTCGCGAATCTTTATGCTATTATAGATTGGATATTATGGTTTAGACGATTTTATCTAAATTAATAATCTGCTTTATCTGCGAGAGACTTATTTTTTGATTTTTCAAAACTATTCTTTTCATAAATACTTTAAAAATACTATTTTTATCAATTAATAATACTTTTAAAGTATCATGGAATTACGTCACTTAAAATATTTTTTGGCTGTAGCCGAAGAACTGAACTTTACCAAAGCATCAGAAAAACTGTTTATTTCACAGCCACCGCTGAGCCGTCAAATTGCTGAATTGGAAGAAGAACTTCAGGCAAAGCTTTTCATTCGAAACAATAAAAAAGTAGAATTAACCGAAGCTGGAAAATATTTTGAAAAAGAAACAAAAGAACTTTTTCAAAATTTGGAACGTATTTCTACTAAAACAAAAAAGATGGCAGAAAACGTGTCGGGCGAATTCAGAATTGCTTATATCAGTTCGATTTATTCGTCTGTTATTTCAGATTTAATAAAACATTTGAAAGCGCAGTTTCCATATGTCAATTTCAAACTTTTTGAAGTTTCAACAACAAAACAAATCGATGCTTTAGAAAAAGGAAAAATCGAAATGGGAATTATCCGATCACCTATTCATTCACCTAAAATAAAATCGCATTTATGGTTTAAAGATGGCTTTTCTTTAGTTTACAATAAAAACACGATTCAAATAAAATCAGAAAATGATATTTTAAAACTGAAAGATGAAACGTTTGTTTTCTTCAATAAAGATTACGCACCGCATTACCACGAAGTTCTATTGGAACTTTGTGCATTTTATGGCTTTTCGCCGAAGATTATTCACGAAGCGAATAATATTAATTCGATAGTGCAATTGGTGAAAAACGATTTAGGAATTTCGATTGTTCCGTCAAACATTGCTAAAAACAATCCCGATTTGGAGATTGGTTTTATCGAATTGAAAAAGGTTAATTTATTTACGAATGTTTCAATTATCACTGCAAAGGAAGATGAATCGGAAATTACAAGATCAGCTGTTGAGTTTTTATTGCCGCAAAGGCGCTAAGTCACAAAGTTTCTAATACTCATTTTGAGTATGCGTATAATTTGTCATTTAGACAAAAATGAGAGAAAATCCTTTTCAATCATTACAATCTGCAGCAAAAAAAACTTTGTGTCTTAGCGCCTTTGTGGCATATAACAAAAAATCGTTACAATTTAGTACAGTAAACCGCATCACAAAAAGAGAACTTTTAAATATCTTAGCAAATTCAAATTCTACAATAAAATTTCAATATAAAATGGCCGAGCAATCTTCAATTCAGTGTCCAAACTGCGGAACTCCTATCGATGTCAATGATGTTTTAAAACATCAGTTGGAAGACAGCATCCGTAAAGAATTTCAACAAAAAGCCAGTATTCAAAACCGTGAAATTGAGCTTAAAAATGAACAGTTTGAAAAAGCCAAAGCCGAGTTTGAAGCCAAGAAAAAACAAGAAAACGAACTTTTTGCTGAGCGTTTGGAACGAGAAAGAAAAATAGCCGAAAAAGAAATTTCTGAAAAGCTTAAAATCAAACTTGAGGAAGAAAACAAAGACCGTTTGCTTTTGATGGAAAAAGAACTCTCTGAAAAATCAGAAAAAATCAGGGAATTAAATAAAATGGAAGGTGAAATCGCAAAACTACAACGCGAGAAACTGGAAATGAAAGATGCAATCCAAGCTGAAGCTGAAAAGCAGTTAAATGCACAACTGAATTTGGAGCGAGAAAAAATCAGAAAACAAGAAGACGATAAAAACGAGCTTAAATTCAAAGAACTTCAGAAACAGCTGGAAGAACAAAAAAAGCTGACCGAAGAAATGAAACGCAAGCAGGAACAAGGTTCTATGCAATTGCAGGGCGAAGTAATGGAATTAGCTATAGAAGAATGGCTGGCCAATAATTTTCCATTAGACAGCATTGACGAAGTTAAAAAAGGCGCAAATGGAGCCGACTGCCTTCAGATTGTAAATACCCGAGAACATCAAAACTGTGGTTCGATATATTACGAAAGCAAAAGAACAAAAGCCTTTCAACCTTCATGGATTGAGAAATTCAAAAATGACATCAGAACCAAAAGAGCCAATATCGGGGTTTTGGTTACCGAAGTAATGCCAAACGGAATGGAAAGAATGGGTATGAGAGACGGAATCTGGATTTGTACGTATGAAGAATTTAAAGGTTTAAGCGCAGTTTTGCGTCAGTCCTTAATTCAAATCAATCAAGCGGTTCAGGCACAAGAAAATAAAGGCGATAAAATGTCTATGTTATATGATTTCCTTACAAGCAACGAATTCCGCTTACAGATTGAAGGAATTGTAGAAGGTTTTACCCAAATGCAAAGCGATCTGGACTCTGAAAAAAGAGCCATGCAAAGAATCTGGAAACAGCGCGAAAAACAAATCGAAAAAGTGGTTCACAATACTTTAGGAATGTACGGTTCAATTCGTGGTATTGCAGGAAATGCAGTTCAAAGCGTAAAAGCTTTAGAGCTGGATTTTATTGAAGAAGAATTAGAAAATGAAGAAGATCCTAAGGAATTGTTTGAGTAACCCTATTTTTATCAAAATAAAAAGGCTTCGAAATCAATCGAAGCCTTTCTTTTTAAATTAACCCTTTTTAAAAGACATTGTAAGTCCAAATTGATTTGAGAGGAAAAGTTTATTATCCTTAATAGAATAACCAGATGTTGTTTTCAACAACTGCGTAAACTCACCTTCTTTTTTTGCATCACACTTTTTAGTTTCTGTTGTGAAATTTGAAAATTGAATTTTCCCATCACCTTTTGAAACCAGATTGCCCTTTACAGCATTACATCCTGTCGATCCAGAAAATGCAGATGGCGTAATTACAATTTTCGGAGAACTTGAAAAATCTTTGTCAGTAATAACTTTTCCGTTTAAGTTTTCCAAAATCCAAGTTTGCTGTAATTTCTTTTCAACTAAGCCTTCACTACTAGAAGTGGTTGTTTGTGTTTCTTTAGTCGATTTACAACTGCAAACTAACACCATTGTAATTAATAACATTAAAATCCTTTTCATGTAAAATAAATATTATAAGTTTTATTTTACAAAAGTATTTTAGCGATAAAACAAACAAGAGCCTAATAGGCTTTTTTTTAGATACAATACGACATTTTTAAGCTCTAATCTACTTTCTTAAAAACAGCCAATTTCCCAGAAGGATTAGACAAAGTCAATTGATTGTTCCCAATAGAATATGTTGTGGTGCTTTGTAAAGCTTTCAAAAACTCCCCCTCTTTATTTCCTTGCGGACAAGCCATTAACGTTGAAATTACTTTAGTAAAACGTAAAAGATCTTTCTCAAAAAAGATTTGCCCGGATATAGAATTGCAACCGCCATATCCCATAAATCTGTTTTCTGCTGAATTAATTTCGATTCTTGGAAATTCCTTTTGAAAATCGGTTGCAAAAACTTTATAGCCATTTAATTCTTCTAACACCCAAATATCATGAAGACGATAATCGGTAAGATATTTTCCGCAACCGCTTAGCTTCTTTATCTCTAATTCTGAGTTGTTCTTAATTTCAACTTTCACACTATAAGGCGAAATTGTACCAGACATTGAATCTTGGCAATCCAATTGCTGAATCGTAATCGTAGCCGAAGCAGTTTCATTGCTTACTTTATACATTTTCACATTGGCATCCATAGCCCTAATCGCATCAACTGATGGAAAAGTAATTTTTTCTTTCCCAGGAATTAATGATGTAAAAACGATTTCCTCATTCCCTATTTTGATTGCCCAAAACGGTTCGTTTCCAGTTCCTTTAAAATAATATTTTAAATCCTCCTCCGTAGAAATTACTGAACTTGTTCCAGCAGATTCTTTATTTGCTGCCGTTTTACAGCCTATCATTAAAAATGACAATACGAGTATTGAAAGTATTTTTTTCATGAGATTTCCTGTTTAAAAATGTTCTTCTTTGTAAAACATCCGTAAAATTCTTATGAATTTACGATATTTTTTTGAAACGCTTATTTAGAATCCTTTCAAATTTAAAAATCCGAAGTAACGAAAAAATCATTCAAAACCCGCACTACGTAAAAGATTAAGACAAAATACGTAGTCTACAAACCTACTTAGTACTTAAAAAATATTTTTATTTAAGTATTTTATAAGTATAAATACTTATATTTGCGTAGTAATACTTAATTAAAGAAATCATGATTAGAGTAATAGTAGTTGGAAACGGCATGGTTGGTTATAAATTTTGCGAAAAATTCGTTGCAAAATCAGGACAAGAAAAGTATCAAATCACAGTATTTGGTGAAGAACCAAGGCGAGCTTATGATCGCGTTCACTTAAGCGAGTACTTTGGAGGCAAAACAGCAGATGACTTATCTTTATCTACAACGGAATGGTACTCAGAAAACAATATTATTCTAAATACATCTGAATTAATTACAGATATTAATCGTGATGCAAAAACAATTCATACACACTTAAACAAAACACATACGTACGACTACTTAGTTTTAGCTACAGGATCTTCTGCTTTTGTTCCTCCAATTGAAGGAGTAGAAAAAGAGGGCGTTTTTGTATACAGAACTATTGAAGATTTAGATGCGATTATGGCATATGCCAGAAAAATTAAACAAAAAGGCGCAACCGAAGCTGCAGTTTTAGGCGGAGGATTATTAGGTCTTGAAGCAGCAAAAGCTGTTAGAGATTTAGGGTTAAATCCACATGTGGTGGAATTTGCTCCGCGTTTGATGCCGAGACAATTAGATCAAGGCGCAAGCGATATGCTTCAGTCAAAAATTGAAGAATTAAACATCGGAATTCACCTTAACAAAGTAACGCAATATATTGACGGAAAGGAAAGTATAACAGGAATGATGTTTGCCAATGACGAATTGTTAAAAGTAGATATGTTGGTTATATCTGCCGGAATTAAACCTCGCGACGAACTGGCCAGAGTTTCAGGACTTGAAGTTGGTGTACGAGGCGGAATTGTAGTAGATAATCAAATGCGAACATCGGATCCTTCTATTTTTGCGATTGGCGAAGCTGCATTGTACAATCAAAACATTTACGGACTTGTGGCTCCAGGTTACGAAATGGCAGATGTAGCTGCTGTGCAAATCTTAAATGGTGACAAAACCATGAGAGAAACCATCGATATGTCAACACAATTGAAATTGATTGGTGTTGAAGTGGCGAGTTTTGGTGATCCTTTTATTGAAAATAGTGACGTTACAGCTATTATTTACGAAAATAAATTAAGTGGCGTTTATAAAAGAATCAACGTTACCAAAGATTCTAAAAAGCTTTTAGGCGGAATATTAGTTGGAGATTCCAGCGATTACAATTCACTTTTCCAGATTTACATAAACGAAATGGCATTGCCTAAAAATCCTGAAGATTTAATTTTAGGTTCTCGTGATGGATCTGAAGGCTCTTCTTTAGGAAGCGTAATGGATTTGCCAGATACTGCTGTAATCTGCTCTTGCGAAAACGTAACGAAAGGTTCTATTTGCTGTAAAATCCTAGACGAATCTTGCGCTACACTTTCAGATGTTGTAAAAGCAACAAAAGCGACTTCTGGTTGTGGAGGCTGTAAACCAATGGTTTCTGATTTAGTAAAAGCGACCCAAAAATCACTTGGAAAAGAAGTAAAAGAAGTGATCTGCGAGCACTTTAACTATACTCGTCAAGAATTATTCGATTTGGTAAAAATCAATAAATATGAAAATTTCTATGATGTTCTCGATCATCACGGAAAAGGCGACGGATGTGAAGTGTGCAAACCAGTTGTCGCTTCAATTTTCTCTAGTATTTATAATGATACGGCAAATAAACACGTAACAACACAAGACACAAACGATAGATTTTTAGCAAACATTCAAAGAAACGGAACGTACTCTGTTGTTCCAAGAGTTGCAGGAGGTGAAATTACAGCCGAAAAACTAATCGTAATTGGCGAAGTAGCCAAACAATTTGATTTGTACACTAAAATCACTGGAGCACAAAGAGTGGATTTATTCGGAGCGCATTTGAGTGATTTGCCAAAAATCTGGAAAATCTTAATCGATAACGGTTTTGAAAGTGGGCATGCTTACGGAAAATCACTTCGTGCCGTAAAAAGCTGCGTTGGAAATGCTTGGTGCCGTTACGGAATGGACGACAGCGCCGGATTTGCTATCGAACTCGAAAATAGATACAAAGGAATCCGTTCTCCTCATAAACTAAAAGGTGGCGTTTCAGCCTGCATTCGCGAATGCGCAGAAGCACGTGGAAAAGATTTCGGATTAATTGCTGTTGAAGGCGGATGGAATTTATACATCGCTGGAAATGGCGGTGCAAATCCTAAACACGCTGTTTTATTGGCTGAAAAAATCGACAAAGAAACCGTGATCAAATATATGGACAGATTCTTAATGTATTATATAAGAACTGCTGGCCCGCTGATTCGAACTTCAACTTGGTTAGAAAAACTAGACGGAGGTTTAGATTATCTAAAAGAAGTCATTATCGAAGACAGTTTAGGAATCTGCGAAACCCTTGAAGCCGAAATGCAGACTTTGGTAAACACTTTCGAATGCGAATGGAAACAAGTTCTAGAAAAACCAAGATTATTGAAACGTTTCAATCACTTTATAAACTCAGACGAAAAAGATGATAATGCTGTTTTTGTTCCGTTAAGAGATCAAAAAGCACCAAAAGCCTGGTCATAAAAAACTAATTGGAATTGCCTCAAAGACGCTAAATCGCAAAGCTTTATTGTAAGAATTAAAAAAAGAAAAAAACTTTGCGTCTTAGCGCCTTCGTGGCAAAATAAAAAATCAGCTCCAAAAAAAAGAAAAAAAAATCATTAAACGTTTGCTGTCCTTCTTACCCTCTTTTTTACTGCGCCATCAAATCTCTCTTGATTGTAAAAAGAGGGCTAAGAAACAGGAAACCAAAACTTAATCAAAATGGAAGAAATCTTAAATCAATACGAAACAGTTCATGCGAGCGATGCAACAATTTGGTTCAAAGCAGGTAAAGTAGAAGATTTTCCAACCAACCGAGGCGGCTGCATCAAATACAAAAACAAGCAAATTGCCATTTTTAATTTTGCCCGCAGAAATGAATGGTACGCTTGTCAAAATGCTTGTCCGCACAAAATGGAAATGGTGCTTTCAAGAGGAATGACAGGATCTGCAGATGATATTCCTAAAATCGCCTGCCCAATGCACAAAAAGACATTTTCTCTGGTTGATGGTTCAAATTTAAACGGCGACGATTACCAAATTGCAACTTATCCTGTAAAGGTTGTTGAGAACGAAGTCTTTGTTGGCTTTGTAGATTAGAAAAAATGTGAGATGCTAAAAGTAAAATGTGAAACGAATTTTAGTACTTAAAAATACATTCTCAATTTTCACTTTTTACTACTCACATTTCACATTTCACATATTTACTAATTCCGTATCTTTGAAATCTATTATCAAACCAAACAATGACAACACCTTTCCAAAAAGCAAGTGAATGGATTGATGCCGAAAATGCACAAGATCCGAACATCGAAATCGATCAAAACCAGGAATATCCTAAAGAATTATTGTATTCAAACAGGATGTACGAAAGACTGATGCAATTTGAGCCGAATGCATCTGAAGAAATTCAGATCGCATCAAAAGCACAGCATATCTGTCGATGGAAAGTTGCCCGAGAATCGTATCCAATGGATCGTGTTGGTTATTTGAAATGGAGAGAAGAACTTAAAAAATTCCACGCCAAAACTACTGCCGAAATTCTCCAAAAAGCAGGTTATGATCAAACTTTTATTGATCGTGTTTCCTTTTTAATTGAAAAAAAACTGCTTAAAAAAGACGCCGAAACCCAATTACTGGAAGATGTAATTTGTCTTGTGTTTTTAGAATATTACTTAGAACCTTTCGTTCATAAACATGATGAAGAAAAACTTAAAAATATCATCAAAAAAACTTGGGATAAAATGTCTGATAAAGGACATCAGGAGGCCTTAAAAATCAATTATTCTGAAGAAAATTTAAATTTAATAAAAGCTTCTTTAGGATTGTAAAAAGATTTAGATGAAGAAAAGCAATCAGGAAGCTGCAGAAAAAATCACTTTCAAAAATTTACGCCGTCTGTATTTTTTTGCGCTTCTTACTATTGCCTTAACTATAATTATCAGTCAGTTTTTAGTACAATATAATCTGAATCAGCAGTTAAGCGATTCTAAGATTATCAATTTTTCTGGTAAACAAAGAATGCTAAGCCAGAAAATTGTAAAAGAAGTTCTGATTTTACATTATGTCTCTGATACCGCTTCAGCTAAACAAATTTTACATTTAAAAAGCGTTTTAAATCTTTGGAAAAAGAACCAAAATGCCCTCGTAAACGGCAGTGACAGCTTAGCTTTTCCAAAAGAAAAATCAGAAACTCTTTCTAAATTATATCTCGAAATCAATCCAGTTTTCAATAAAATTGCAGAAACTACAGATTCGTTTTTATTGAATTTGCAGCAGAAAAAATCGGCCTCTGAAAATCAAAAATTGGTACAAATTATTTTGGAAAACGAAGGGATTTTCCTTTCTAAAATGAATCAGATTGTAACCCAATACGATCTGGAAGCGCATGAAAAAGTAACCGAACAACGCCGAATCGAATATTGGATTTTTGGTTTTACATTACTTGTTCTGCTTTTGGAATTTTTCTTCATTTTCAAACCCACAAACAAGAAAATTGAACGCTTAATTGCTAAGCTTTTATCATCAGAAAAGAAAGCTTTAAAACTGGCATACGATACTGAAATTCTTAGCGAAATCAAGGAAAATTCGGTTAAAGAGTTGAAATCGCTCAACTATGCCATGGAAAATACATTATTGTATTGTAGAATTTCGCCAGACGGTTCAATTATTCATATTGGCGAAAAATTTGCCAAACTCCTCAATTACACAAAATTTTCATCCAACAAAAAATTCTCACAAGTTTTAACTGTTGACGAAAAAGAACAATCCAATTTTGACCGCCTAATTTTCGAAAAACAAAGAAGTGGCTGGCAAGGCGAAATCAATATTTTAAACAAAGAAAACGAAACCATTTGGCTTGATTTGTCGATGGTTCCCGTAATGATCAAAAAAGACGAATTAGAACTTTTAATCGTCTGCTTCAACATCACCGAACGTAAAAAAGCGCAACGCGAAGTAGAACGTTTGAACCTTGAAAATACAACCGAAAAAATCAATCAGCAAAAGATCATTTCAAGCAAAATTGTCGAAAATCAAGAAAACGAGCAAAACCGAATCGCCAAAGAAATCCACGACGGAATCGGCCAGATGCTTACGGGCTTAAAATTCAGTTTAGAAAGTATCAATTTAGACGACAGAGAAAAATCAGAACAAAAAATCGAGTATTTAAAGAAACTTTCTCTTGATATTATAAAAGGTGTCCGCACAGCAACTTTCAACTTAATGCCACCAGAATTAAGCGATCACGGAATCGTTTCTTCGCTGGCAAAACTTACTCAAGAACTTTCAAAACTTACTGGAAAAGAAATCCTCTTTTACAACAAAACCGATTTTGACCAACGTTTAGATTCTTTAATCGAAATCAATATTTATCGTCTTACACAAGAAGCAATTAACAATGCGATTAAATATGCCGAATCTTCTCATATTATTGTCCAGCTTTCTCACAGCGAAACGCTTTTAAGCATCATTGTAGACGATAACGGAAAAGGTTTCGATGTGAATTCAGTCGATAAAAAACGCAACAGCGAATCCGGAATGGGACTTTTATTCATGAAAGAAAGAATCCAATACATCAACGGACGCGTTTTCATGAACTCCATTCCAGGCGAAGGAACGAGAATTACGTTCAACATTCCCATTCTCAAATGAGAGAATTAGTCAATTTGAAAATTAGATAATTTATGTAAACGTCTAATATCCATTTGTCAAGCTGAGCGAATTCGAAGCCCACGCAAAGTAAATCATCATCACATTATCTAATTGCCACATTAACTAATTATCATGGCGAGCCAGCATCCCGATAAGAGGGCAAATTTACTTTGTCTTTATTCGCCCTCTTATCGGGATGCTGTCGGGCTATCCGCGCTACTTCGGTAGCTTGCTCCTATCCCTCTCGCGGACATACAGTTTCAAAAGATGATTTGATTTTATTATAGACCTTTCCAGTATTTTTTGTCATCTTGACGCAAGAAAGTATAACACAAAATATTCTCAATATTGTCATTTCGAGGAACGAGAAATCTCCACAAGTAGCACTACAAAGATTGGCGATTTAGATTGTGGAGTTTCTTTGCATGAACTTCAACTCCGCTCAGCCTAACAATACTAAGTGGTTAAATTTACATTTAGGTATTGAAATTGATTTTTGCAATTGCCATTGATATTGCATTTTTTTCTAATGATTTTTTAATATTGGAATTTAGAATTTCACAAATCAGAATTTAAAATCTAAAAAATTACGTATATTAGCGTCTTCTTTATAGATGAATATACGTAAAAATCGAGAATCAAAATTAAGTAAACTATGAGCAATATCATTCGAGTAGTACTGGCAGATGACCATGTTTTTGTTAGAGACGGAATCAAATCCTTACTGGAAAATGAAGCAAATATCGAGGTTGTAGGTGAAGCAATCGATGGTGCAGATGCTCTGGAAGTAGTTGCCGTAACCCAACCAGATTTACTTATAGTAGATATTCGTATGCCCAACTTAACTGGTATCGAGGTAGTAGAAAAACTTAGAAGCGAGAATAACAACGTAAAAATCATCATGCTTTCTATGCATGAATCAGAAGAATATGTGTTGAAATCGATAAAAGCTGGCGCCGATGGTTATTTACTTAAAGGTTCGAGCAAAGAAGAATTTCTAAAAGCTTTACACAGTGTTGCTGTTGGAGGCAAATATTTCAGCGGTGATATTTCTTCAATTTTAATCAGTCAACTCACTAATTCATCGCCATCTTTAGAACCTAAGCAAAGCTTGGGTGAAGAAATGATGATTACAAAAAGAGAAAAAGAAATCTTGACGCTTCTTTTATCAGGAAAAGGAAATAAAGAAATCGCTGAAGCGCTTGACATTAGCAAACGAACTGCCGAAGTGCATCGTTTTAACCTTATGAAAAAACTGAAAGTAAAAAACCTAATGGAACTTTCAAACAAAGCGACTGAGTATTCTTTAATTTAAAAATACGTATAAATACGTAATTATTTTTCAAAAACTGCGTTTTAGCAGGTTTTAACTAAGTTATAGTACTTATTTTTACATAAAAATATAAGTGCTATGAAAAATACAAATTCACTATCGCAATCACACAAAATTTTATTTTTGAACACATTGGCATTTACAGTGTGTTTTGCCTGCTGGACCTTAAACGGGGTTTTGGTAACCTTCTTAGTCGATAACGGAATTTTCCATTGGGATGTTATTCAAGTTGGATGGCTTTTAGGTATTCCGATCTTAACTGGATCAATCATGCGTCTTCCCATCGGAATTTTAACTGATAAGTTTGGCGGAAAATATGTTTTTTCACTTCTACTGCTTCTAAGTTCAATTCCGTTGTTCCTCCTTCCCTACGCCGACAGTTTTTTCATGTTTGCCGTACTTAGTTTCTTCTTCGGAATGGTCGGAACCAGTTTTGCAGTCGGAATTGGCTATACCTCTATCTGGTATCCAAAAGAATGGCAAGGACGCGCTTTGGGAATATTCGGAATGGGAAATGCAGGCGCAGCAATTACGACTTTTTTAGCGCCTTCTCTATTAAACCATTTCTCTATTGATGATCCGCAAAATGGCTGGAAAGTTCTTCCAATTATTTACGCTATTTCATTGGTTGTAATTGGCGTTGCTTTTCTCATTTTTACTCAAAATAAAAAACCAGAAAATAATACTAAAACAGTTTCTCAAATGCTTACTCCTTTAAAATCACAAAGAGTTTGGCGTTTTGGAGCCTATTACTTCTTAGTTTTTGGATGTTTTGTTGCCTATTCTCAATGGTTACTTCCAAATTTCATGAACGTGTACCAAACCAGTTTAGTAATGGGAGGATTGTTTGCAACGATGTTTAGTTTACCATCTGGAGTAATTAGAGCTTTTGGAGGTTATTTATCGGATAAATTTGGTGCACGAAAAGTGATGTACTGGGTTTTGGGTTCTTCCGTAATTTTGAGTGCTCTACTGTCGATTCCTAAAATGGAAATTACAACTTCCGGTCCTGGAATCTTGGCAGCAAAAAAAGGCGTTGTAAACGTAATCAGCAACAAGGCTGTAAAAATTGGAGATAAAGAGTATCCAATTGCGCAAAAAACAGCCAATAGTAATGAAAATGCTATTTTTCCAACTTCTACAAGCTGGCAAGATGTTGTAGTAGCGCATAATCAAAGTGTCGCAAAAAAAGAACTAATTGCCAAAGGAGTAACGGTAATTAAATTTGATGCTAATATGTGGGTGTTTTTAATTTTAGTAATTCTAATCGGAATTTCTTGGGGAATCGGAAAAGCAGCGGTTTACAAACACATTCCTGAATATTTCCCGACAGAAGTTGGTGTTGTAGGCGGAATGGTTGGAATGATTGGCGGTCTAGGCGGATTCTTTGGACCAATTATCTTTGGATATTTATTAACAGCAACCGGAATCTGGTCAAGTTCATGGATTTTTATTTTAATATTTTCAACCGTTTGCTTAGTTTGGATGCATTACACTATTACCCAACTATCTAAGGAAAAACAAATTAAAACAAGTAAAGCAAAATTAGAGCCTGCATATTAAACTTAGATTAAAAAAAAATTAGAAATATGACTGAAATCATAATAAACAATGGCTTTTTCTTATAAATTTACTTTCAATAAAAATCAAAAAATTTTATGAAGAAACTTAAACTAATTTTAATACTTATCGTAGGATTAAGTTTTGAAATTCAAGCACAAGAATTAGATGTAAATCTGCAGATTAGGCCACGTTTTGAATATCGTAACGGTTACAAGACTCTTCTTCCAGAAGGACAAAAAGGAACTTCTCAAATTTCGCAGCGCTCTCGTTTAGGCATCAATTTCAAACAAGAAGATTTAATTGTAAAATTAACTTTCCAAAACACAAGAACTTGGGGAGATGTTGCACCAACGGCGGTTGCCGATAAAAATGGAGTTGCTGTTTTTGAGGCGTGGGCGCAATATAATTTCACTGAAAAATGGAGCGCTAGAATGGGACGTCAGGTTCTTTCTTATGATAATCAGCGTATTTTTGGAGAACAAGATTGGGGACAACAGGCACAAAGTCATGACGCACTTACTGTAAGTTATCATACAGAAAAGCAAAAATTAGATTTTGGAGGCGCCTATAATTCTACTGCCGAAAATACTTTCCAAACGCCATACACTGTTGCCAATTATAAAGCTTTGCAATATGCCTGGTATCACAATCAATTTAATGAGGATTTAGGTTTAAGTTTTTTATTATTGAATACTGGTTACGAATATGCAAATGCTGACGCAAAACTATTGGTTGATTACAAACAGACTTTTGGTCCTTATTTAACTTATAAAACAAATAAAATAGATAGTAACTTTTGGGCATATGGGCAAACAGGAAAAAGCACCGATTTACAAGTCAGTGCCTGGAACGCAGCTGCAAATTTTAACTACAGCATAACCGATTCTTTTAAAGCTGGTTTAGGATATGAATTTTTATCAGGAAAAGCTACTAACGACGGAAGTACGGTAATCAAATCATTCAATCCTATTTTTGGAACCAACCACGGATTCAACGGTTATATGGATTATTTTTATGTTGGAAACCACTTAAACAGCGTTGGTTTACAAGATGCTTTTATCAAATTAAACTACAATGTCAACAAATGGCAGTTTGCTTTGATTCCGCATGTATTCCTATCTGCTGCTGATGTAGTTACGCCATTAAACGAAAAATTAGATTCCTATTTAGGAACTGAGATTGATGCAACTTTTGGATATAATTTCAAAAAAGATATTACAGTGACAGGAGGTTATTCTCAAATGTTTGGCTCTAAAACTATGGAGTTTATTAAAAATGGAGATGCCAATCATACTAATAATTGGGCATGGTTAATGGTTTCTGTGAATCCGAGAATTTTTAGCTGGAAAAAATAATTTTTCTTTAAAATTAACCTACAAAAAATCCCTTTTTCTTATTTCGGAAAAAGGGATTTTTTTTCACCCCTAAAAAACTTCATTATTTGCTTTAATTATTTATATTTGAATCGATTATGAACCCCCAATTCTATCCTAATGAAACCATTTCTAAAACTGTCATTGGTGACTTTTATTGTCACGCAAACAGGCATTGCTCAAAAGTACAATGATGCCTTAATTTCTAAAAACTCAGAAATAAATTTTGCAAAAACGCAAAAAAGAGGAATCAAAAAAAACAACATTGTTTATTATGTCGAGAATGACTTACAAACCATTTCTGCCTACAAAAGAAGTAAACTGAAATGGCAAACCAATGTAATTTCTGTTTGCGGAAAACCAAAAAAAGGAGAACCTGAAATTAGATATGTTGGTTATAATTTAGACAAACTGCTTATCGTTATCGGAAAACATAATTTTGCTGAAATTGATGTAAATAGTGGTGAAACTAAATTTGTTGGTTAAAATAAAAAAGCATTACTTAAAATATATTATAATTTACCCTTTTTCAGTTTCGGAAAAGGGTATTTTTTTGAGTTTTATTTGGGTATATTTGAATTAAATTTTAAATCTAATTATATTTAAAATGAAACTAATCGCTTGGAATTGCAACATGGCATTCAGAAAAAAAGCTCAATATATTCAAGCTTTGAATCCTGATATTGCCGTAATTTCTGAGTGTGAAAGTCCTGAAAAACTCAAATTTTCAAATGGCATAAAATTACCTTCGGATATTCTTTGGTACGGCACAAATCCAAATAAAGGAATTGGCGTTTTTTCTTTTGGAGATCATAAATTTCAATTGTTAGAATGTCATAATCCAACTTTCAAAAACATCCTTCCAATTGCCGTAACAGGCGGAAAAATTGACTTTACTTTATTTGCAATTTGGGCAAATAATCCCGCTGATAAAGATGGCGCTTATGTAACCCAGATTTGGAAAGCGATTCATTTTTATGAAGATTTAATCAAAGAAACCAAAACCATTTTAATTGGCGATTTCAACAGTAACACCATTTGGGACAAACCGCGAAGAGAAGGAAATCATACAACGGTTGTAAATAAATTGGCCGAAAAGAATGTTTTCAGCACATATCACAAATACTTCAATCAGATTCAAGGTAAAGAAGAACATCCAACTTGGTATTTGTATCGTCATGAAAATAAACCTTATCATCTTGATTATTGTTTTGCTTCGAATGATTTTATGGAAGCTTTAGAAAGCGTTGAAGTCGGGAATTATAAAGATTGGACAATGTATAGTGATCACAAACCTTTAATAATTAAGTTTAATTTATAATTTAAGGGCTGTAATTGTAACCGACCATCAAATAATACTACAATATGAAGAAACTAGTATCCTTACTATTTATTATGTCTATTATACTATTTACAAGCTGTAAAAAGGAAATTTCAGATCTAGAATTTGAAAAAAACATAATGACCGAAATTTTTCCGAGCTTAATTGATTCAATCTGTATGGACACAAGGCTTTTTACTAACTTTCCTCCCGAATATGGTGAATCAATATTTGATAAAACAGGGCACTATATTGGTGTTGACAGCACAAAAGCAACAAAAGAGCAAAAACAAAAATTGTTGGAGTGGAAAATTAATACTGAAAAAATCAAAAAAGACACTTCTAAAATCATAATAGCATTTAACCCTATAATTGAATATAGCAACGAAGATTTAAAAGAGTATCTTGAAAAACACTTTAAAAATACCAAAGCATTTGTTCCAAAAGAAAAAATTTACAATGAATACGTCCTTGACTTTCAAAAAATCAAACTCAATAACAGATTTGAACTACGACATATAAATCAGTTCCCAAAAGAGAGAGGCAAAATTTGGCTGACTAAATACAGCTTCAATTTTTCAGGAGCTGTTTTCTTTTCTAGAATACAATTTGATCACAATAAAAGGTTTGGAGTTTTAAATGGTGGATTTGCATGCGGAAGGCTTTGTGGACAGGGATTTAGAATTTACATAAAAAAAACAAATCAAAAGTGGGTAATAGATAAAATTGAAGAAACGTGGGTTTCTTAAAAATAACCTTTAAAATTTAATTTAATAAATGAACAACTGGACAAAAAGATGGGACGACAGGTACAGCAGTGAAGAATTTGCATACGGAGAAGAGCCCAATAATTTTTTAAAAGAACAACTAGAAAAACTAAGTCCTAGCACCATTCTTTTTCCTGCCGAAGGCGAAGGAAGAAATGCCATTTTTGCGGCAAAATCAGGCTGGAAAGTTACTGCTTTTGACATTAGCGAAGAAGGTAGAAACAAAGCGCTACGTTTAGCAGAAAACAATAATGTTTCAATTGATTATCAAGTTGGAGAATTGGAAACGTTAGATTTCGAAGAAAATCAATTTGATGCAATTGCATTAATCTACGCACACTTTCCTGCAATGATAAAATCTGAAATTCATAAACAACTTGATAAACTTTTAAAGAAAGACGGAATAATTATTTTCGAAGCTTTCAGTAAAAAGCATTTAGAATACGTTACCAAAAATGAAAAAGTTGGCGGACCAAAAGACATCGAATCTTTATTTTCAGTAGAAGAAATCAAAGCTGATTTTCCTAATTATGAAATTATCAAATTAGAAGAAAAAGAAATCGAACTTAACGAAGGTTTATACCATAACGGAACTGGTTCTGTAATTCGATTTATTGGCAGAAAAAAATAAATTATACTCGACGTAGAGACGCATGCGGTTAAAACGCACTACAGTGCGTCTCTACAAAAAAATCAAAATTTTTACAATAAGAAACCTTAGCATCTTAGAATCTTAGCAACTTAGAACCTTAAAAATACTTATGTTCCATAATTTCAGATCTCAACTCTGAAACTTCCAAAATCCCAACACGTTTTCCTTCTGTTTTAATCAATGCTTCTTTTTTAAGGCTTGATAGAATACGTATTGCCTGTTCTTCTGTAGTTCCCGCAAAATCGGCAATTTCTTTTCGCGAAAGCTCAATATCAATTAAACCATTAGTTTGTCCGAATTTGCGATGAATATAAAGCAACAAATCAATTACACGTTCGCGAACATTCATGTGTGCAATCTTACGGATATTGTTTTCGCTTTTGTTCAATTCTTCGGCATAAAACAACATTAAAGCATAAGTAAATTCAGGAACTTGCTGTAAAATTTCGAGCATCGTTTCATTACTAAAATTACATAGAACCGTATCTTCTAATGCGTAAGCTCCAATCAAATATTTTTTTCCAGTTCCAAATCCGCGAAAACCAATAATATCGCCACTTTTAGTCAATCGAACAATTTGTTCACGGCCGTTAATTCCAGTTTTTACTGTCTTAGCCTTTCCTTTACAAATAAAATAAAGCCCTTGCATTGGCGCACCTTCAATAATAAACCGATCCGATTTTTTACAGATGATATTTTTCTTTTTAGAAATGTAAGCGGCCATCTGCTCTAAATGCAGATGTTTCTTGATAAAACAATTTTCATTGATGCAGGAATAACAAACGGTTTGCTCTTCTTTCATGAGTCCTAAATTTTAGCAGATTAAAAACTAATTTGTTGCCCCCATTTATTTTTATCAAAATTAGAAAAATAAATTTAAAAAATACGTATTAATACGTAAAAATACTTATTTTTGCGTAAGTACTTTTCTAAAGTCAGATCAATCAATAAAAATAGTATCTCTAAATAGAACTCTAATGCAAACTACGAAGATCAAAACTACCTGTTCCTACTGTGGCGTTGGCTGTGGTATAATTGTGACCAACGATGCAAAAAATGGAGTAATGGTAGAGGGCGACAAAGATCATCCTGTAAACAAAGGCATGTTATGTTCTAAGGGGATGAACTTGCATTACGTAGTTAATGACACCTCTGACAGAATTTTGTACCCTGAAATGCGCGGAAGCAAATCCTATCCGCTGGAACGCGTAAGTTGGGATACCGCTTTGGATCGCGCTGCAGCTGTTTTTTCTTCTATTATAAAAAAACACGGTCCTGATAGCGTCGGATTTTATATTTCTGGACAATGTCTAACTGAGGAATATTACTTAGTCAATAAATTGGTAAAAGGGTTTCTAAAAACCAATAACATCGATACCAATTCCAGACTTTGTATGAGTTCTGCGGTTGTGGGTTATAAAAAAACTTTCGGAGAAGATTCTGTTCCAATTTCTTATGATGATATTGAACTGGCAGACACTTTTTTAATTACAGGAGCCAATCCGGCTTGGTGCCACCCTATTCTTTTCAGAAGATTAGAAAAACACAAAGAGAAAAATCCGAAAACCAAAATAATTTGTATCGATCCTAGACGAACCGATACTGCTGCCTTTGCCGATTTACATTTGCAAATTATTCCTGGCTCAGATATTATTTTATATCATGCCATTGCCAAACGCATTATTGAAAAAGGTTACGTCGATCACGATTTCGTTAAAAATCACGCGGAAAATTTTAAACAGTATAAGGATTTAGTTTTAAGTACTTCTTTAGAGAAAGCTTCTAAACTCTGTGGAATTCCTGTAAACGATATTAAACTGGCGGCAGACATTATTGGAAAAGCAAAAGGCTTTATTTCGCTCTGGGCAATGGGCTTAAATCAAAGTGCTGTTGGCGTCGATAAAAATACAGCATTGCTCAATTTATCTTTGTTAACGGGACAAGTTGGAAAACCGGGTTCTGGGCCATTTTCATTAACAGGTCAGCCCAACGCAATGGGCGGACGAGAAGTTGGCGGAATGGCAACACTTTTGGCTGCACATAAAGACATTGCCAATCCGACGCATAGAAAAGAAGTCGCAGATTTCTGGGGCGTCGACGAGATTTCGGACAAACCAGGTTTAACAGCGACAGAAATGTTTGAAGCATTAGAATCTGGAAAAATGAAAGCGGTTTGGATTATTTGCACCAATCCGTTAGTGAGTTTACCCGATTCGAGAAGAGCCGAAAAAGCGCTTCAAAACGCTAAATTTGTAGTAGTTCAAGATATTTCACACAATGCGGATACAGCCAAATTTGCCGATTTATTATTGCCTGCTGCGGGTTGGCTAGAAAAAGAAGGAACGATGACCAATTCGGAGCGCCGTATTTCATATCTGCCAAAAGGAATAAACGCGCCTGGAGAAGCACTTCCAGATATTGAGATTCTCATTCGCTTTGCGAAAAAAATGAATTTCAACGGATTCAATTTCAACAGCGCCGAAGAAGTTTACAAAGAACATTGTGCACTTACCAAAAACACTAATATTGATATTTCTTTCTTAAATTATAATCGTTTAAAAACCGAAGGCACTTTTCAGTGGCCAGTTCCAGATTATGGACATCCGGGAACGCCGAGATTATTTACCGACAAAAAATTCTATACGCCTTCTGGAAAAGCAATTTTTAATCTTCCTATTTCGATCGAAAATACGTCGGTGCAGCCAAATGATGAATTTCCTTTTATTTTAACTACAGGAAGAATTCGCGATCAATGGCATACGATGACAAAGACTGGAAAAGTCTCTCGTTTGTTAACGCATATTCCAAGTCCAGTTTTAGAAATAAATCCAATTGATGCTTTCAAAAATGATATTAAAAATGGTGATATTGTTGTAGTTTCCAGCAAAAACGGAGAAGTCCGCGTAAAAGCAAAAGTTACCGATACTATCAAGGAGAAAGTTGTTTTTCTGCCAATGCACTGGGGAAAACAATTAGAAAATGATCTAAATCGAACCAATAATTTAACCAATACAGTAGTCGATCCAATTTCAAAAGAACCTGATTTTAAATTTACTACGGTTTCGATTACCAAATATGTAAAACCATTTCAGAAAATTGCTATTGTTGGCGCGGGTGCCGCTTCCTTCCGATTCATACAAAACTATCGCGAATTCAATTCGACCGACGAAATTATTGTTTTTTCGAATGAAGTAAATCCGTTTTATAATCGCGTTCTGCTTCCAGAATACATGACTGGAGAATTTACTTGGGAACAGCTTTTAAAAGTAAAAGATGGTGAAACCTTCAGTAAACTGAAAATCACTATGAAAACGGGAGTGGCAATTGAAAAATTAGACTCAAAACAAAAAACAATTGTAGACAGTCTGGGCGAAATTCACACTTTTGATTCTTTGATTTTAGCAACAGGAAGCCGTCCTTTTGTTCCAGAAAATGCACAGCTTCATCTTCCAGCACGTTTTACCGTAAGAAGAAAAGAAGATGCCGACCGTTTGAAAAAACATTTAGACAGCACCAATCTTCCTCCAGAAGAACAGCATGTAGTAATCATTGGAGGCGGTTTATTAGGATTAGAATTAGCCGCAGCTTTAAAACATAAAAAAGTAAAAACAACTATAATCCAAAGAGCTTCGCGCTTGATGGAACGCCAATTGGATCTAATCTCAAGCAAATTATTGGCCGAAGAAGTACAATTACGTGACATTCAGATTTATTTTGATAATGAAGTGAGCACCGTTTTTGAAACCGATAATCCGAATGAAATTGAAATTGCTTTAAAGAGCGGAAAGATCATTACGGCAAATGCAATTGTCTATACGATTGGCACTATTCCGAATATTGAAATTGCTCGTGAAAGCGGTTTAGCCTGCGGACGCGGTGTGAAAGTAAATCAGTATTTACAAACTTCAAATCCTGATATTTTTGCAATTGGAGAAATAGCAGAATTTGATAATAAACTGTTCGGAATCACTTCTGCAGCTGAAGAACAGGCCGATATTCTAGCAAATTTCCTTGCGGGCGATATTAGCAGTTATTACAAAGGTTCCATTTTAATGAACATTCTAAAATTAGAAGATATTAATCTTTGCAGCATTGGCGATATTACAATTCCTGAAAATGACGATTCATACGAAGAAATTGTTTTTGCCGATTTGAAAAAACGTTATTACAAAAAATGCATCGTAAAAGATGATCTTTTGGTTGGTGCTATTTTAATGGGCGACAAAAATGAATTTGCTGAATTTAAAACAATGATTGAAAGCAAAATCGAATTATCTGACAAACGTAATACACTTTTAAGAGGAAGTTCAAATGCAAAACCAGTTTTAGGAAAATTGGTTTGCTCCTGCAGTCAAGTCGGAGCTGGAAATATTGAAGAAACAATTAAAAGTGGTGTAAGTGATTTTACCGATTTATGCAAAAACACAGGAGCAGGTTTAGGATGCGGAAGCTGTAAAACAGAAGTTAAAGAGATATTGGCGAAGTGCAAATAGTTTTCAATCGCAGTTTTCAGTTTACTTTACTTTGAACATAAATTTTTAACGCAAAGTTCGCAAAGGTTTTTCGCAAAGTTCTAAAAGTTTGTTTAATTTATCTTTAAAAGTAGACAAAGTGCTCAAAACTTTGATAATAGATTTTAATCACGCTTTGTGAACTTAAAAAAAAATACACACAGAACTATAAACCTTAAAAAACTTTGCGAAAAAACTTTGCGAACTTTGCGTTAAGATCAACACAATCTAACGACCTGAAACTTGAAACTTGAAACAAAAAAAACAAAATGGAACTAACAAGATTAATAGTAAAAGGAGGCGTTATTTCGCCAGGAGAATTGCGAGAAGTAGTTAATATCGCTTCTGAAGAAGGTCTGGATTCGATTTCGTTTGGTTCTAGACAAGATATTATTTTTCCGAAAGGATTTAAATCTTTGGATAAAACCACTTTAGGAAAACATCATTTTGTTTATCCAGATCAAAAAAGTGGCAACAATATCGTTTCTTCCTACGTGTCAACTGATATTTTTAGAAACACAAATTGGCTTACAGGAAACCGTTTTTTATATATTTTGGAAGAATTTAAAGAACAGCCAAAACTTAAAGTCAACATAACCGATCCAAAGCAGCAATTAGTTCCTTTGTTTACAGGACATTTAAATTTCATTGCTTCAGAGCATGAAGATTATTGGTATTTATACATTCGTCTTCCCAAATGGGAAAAAATAGAAGTCTATCCTGTTTTGGTTTACAGCTGGGATTTGGCTAAAATTTATTACGAAATCGAAAAAATTTCAGACGAAGATGCAGCTGATATCGAACTGCTTTTCACTTTGGTTAGCGAAGCTTTAGACACCAACAACAGAACAATCGACAAACCATTGAATATCCCGTTTTACCCATTTCCTTATTACGAAGGAATGAACAGAATGGGAATTGATCAATATTGGCTGGGATTATACTGGAGAAACAATTTATACGATTTGGATTTCCTGAAAGAAATGTGCGATCTATGTTTTGAATGCAAAATCGGGAAAATCTGTATTACACCTTGGAAATCTTTCATTATAAAAGGAATCCCGAAAGACCGAAAATTAGAATGGGAAAAATTTTTAGGAAAACGAGGCATCAATGTTCGCCACTCTTTATTAGAATTGAATTGGCATTTACCTGTTGCAATGGAATGGGCTTTAAATCTAAAAACTTTTCTAGTTAGAACATTAGATCAATTTGATATCAGTACCTATGGATTGAATTTCGGGATTTCAGAATACAATCGTGACGGACATTATTTTACTTCGATTGTCATCGAAAAAAATGAACTTCCTACAGCTTTAGAATCGATAAAAATCAGAGATACTTATAATGTATTATTCGCCAAGAATTTCGATCCAAATACTCGTGAATATATTGTCCATTCACAAGATATTGACAAGCTCGAACTGCCGACTATTTTAATTGAATTAAGCCGAAAATATTTTGAAGAACTAGGAAATACAACATCTGAAACTACCGAAAAACAACAGAAAAAAGAAAAACCACAACAGGATATTTACCAATGTCAGGAATGCTTAACGCTTTATAATTCAGAATACGGAGACGAAACTCAAGGAATTCCAAAAGGTCTTTTATTTGAAAATCTTCCAGAAACCTATTGCTGTTCTCTTTGTGAAGCCCCAAAAAGCAATTTTAGAATTTTGGAAACAGTTGAAAATTAATACGTTCTATTATTTCTGTATTCAAAAATTGCGTATATTTAGCTTAACCAAGAATTTATACTAAAGCGTCATACTTCAAAAGCTTTAAAACCACTTGGTTACGATCCATTTACTCAATAAAAAATATAGTTATGATAAAAAGAACAACACAATCTTCTGCCGATAAAGCTACCGATGTTCCAGCAGAAACAGCTGTAGAAAGCACTACAGAAATACAGCCAGAAACTAAGACCACCATTAAAAGGACTACTAGAACTGCAGTAAAACCAACAACTGCCAAAACAGCTACAACAAGAACGGCTGCTGCAAAAGCACCTGCTGCGACTGTCAAAACTGCAGCAAAAACTCCTGTAAGAGCAGCTTCTAAAACAGCACCGAAAGCTACTGTGAAAAAACCTGCAACAACATCTGCAAAAACAGAACCTATCGTTTCTGAAATTGTAGAAATTAAAACCAATGACGTGGCAGAAAACAATCCTATTGTAACTGTTGAAAAAATTGGCAAGCAGAAAAATGACATAAAATCGAAGCTAAAAGCTAAACTTAAAGCAAAAAAAGAGAAAGAGAAGAAAAGAGAAAAAGCGATTAAAGCTGTTATCAAAAAATTAGAGAAAGCGAAAAAAGCAAAACTAAAAGCAGCCGAAAAGAAAAAAGAAAAGGCTAAAAAAGCGAAAGCTAAGAAGCTTGAGAAGAAAGCGAAAGTTCAAAAAAAGGCAAAAGCCAAAAAGAAAAAATAGTACTCTGAGAAAGGTTTGACTTTAAAAAAGTTGAACCTTTTTATATTTCCATTAGCAATGTAAAAACAGTTTGTCATTTAAACGAAAGGAGAAACGACAAAATTATGCATTCATTATAAGAATTACCCCCCAATCGCAATCATACTACGGTTATCAAAATGTTTTGTAGGATCATTAATTTCGTTAACGGTAGACATTCCCGCACGCACTTTCTTTTTATTCTGAATCGATTCTGAAATCAAATTGGCAATGGATTCTCCATTTCTAAAAGCCGTTAATAAATCGGTTTCTGAATTAGAGAAAAGGCAGTTTTTTATTTTTCCGTCTGCCGTCAAGCGGATGCGGTTGCAGCTGTCACAAAATGGATTTGTAATCGAACTGATAATTCCGAAATCGCCTTGGAAACCTTTAATTTTATAATTTCTAGAAGTGAAGTTTTTTTCGTCTTCTAATTTCAGCATTTCTTCTGAAGAAAATTGAGTTCCAACTAAAGATAAAATTTCTTGTTGCGAAACCATTTTGCTTCTGTCCCACTCGTTTCCAGCAAAAGGCATAAATTCAATAAACCGAACCGAAATAGGCAGAAACTGAGTCAGTTTCACAAAATCTACAATTTCATTATCATTAAAACCTTTTATCAAAACCACATTTACTTTTACCTGAAAATCATGGTTCAGAAGTAAATGCAAATTATCAATTACTTTTTCAAACTGATTTCTAAGCGTTATAGAAGCAAATTTAGAAGCGACCAAAGTATCTAAACTCAAATTGATTTTTTGGACCTTAAACTGTCTTAAAACTTCAATATGGCGATCCACTAAAATTCCGTTTGTTGTCATGGAAAGTGAAATGCCGAGTTCCGATAATTTAGAAACAATTTCAGGAAAATCCTTTCTCAGTAAAGGTTCACCACCTGTTAGTCTTATTTTGTCAACACCATTTTTTACAAAAGTTTCGGCAATAGCAAAAATCTCATCGGCCGTCATTAAACTGGCTTTTGGAGATAATGCGATTCCATCCGCTGGCATGCAGTACGTACAACGCAGGTTGCATTTTTCCAGCAGCGAAATGCGCAAATAATTATGCTTGCGCCCAAAACCATCCGTCAAAATAGTGTTAGAGGCTGTCATGATTTTTTCCTTTTAAAATATGAAAAACGTGCATTACGTGCGGAAAAACAGCATCCATAGATTCCCTCACTCCGTTTGTAGAACCCGGCAAAGCCAAAACTAGACTTTTGCCTAAAGTACCTGCAACACTTCTAGAAAGCATTGCGTACGGCATTCTTTGCTGGCCGTAATGGCGAATGGCTTCCTCGATTCCTGGAATTCTGCTTTCTAATAATGGTTCTAAAGCTTCGGGCGTAACATCTCTTGGAGATAATCCCGTTCCGCCTGTAAAAATTACCAGCTGATTATCTTTAGCGAAAGCTTTTGTTTTTTGCTGAATAATATCCAATTCATCTGGAATAATTTCATAATGAGAAGTTTCAACTCCATATGAATCCAGTTTCTCTACAATTGTTTTTCCGGAACGATCTTCTTTATCTCCTGCAAAAATCGAATCGGAACAAACGAAAACTGCCGCTTTAATTACATTCGGAAATTTATTTTTGAAAGACGATTTTCCGCCTTCTTTATTAATTAATTTGATGGTCGAAATTTCGATTTCCTTATCAATTGGTTTTAGCATATCATACATTGTAAGTGCTACAATTGATGCGCCATGCATGGCTTCAACCTCAACTCCTGTTTTGTAAACGGTTTTTACTTTAAAAATAATATGGATATCCAATCCTTCGACATTGTATTCAACAGAAGTAAATTCAATTGGAAGCGGGTGACAATCTGGAATAGACAAATGGGTGTTTTTGACCGCAAACAGTCCAGCCGTTTTTGCCATTTCAAATACGTTTCCTTTTGGCACTAGATTATTCACAACAGCATCAATTGTTTCCTGCTTGCTTACTTTGACAATTGCGGTTGCTGTTGCGACTCTTAAAGTGCTTATTTTATGCGTAATATCTACCATTATAGTTTCTTAGGTATTTTGTTTCCAAGTGAATGTATCGTTTTCAAACATTTCTTTGCCAAAAATCGGAACATCGGTTTTAATCCAGTTTACGATGGCTTCTGTTGCTTCATAAACTTGTTTGCGACGTGTTGCCGAAACAAAAACAAACAAACAGATTTCGCCTGCTTTTACAACACCTAAACTGTGGTAAATGTGCATGCAGGTTAAATCGAATTTAGCAAAAGCTTTTTCTCGAATTGCATACAAAGCTTCATTTGCCATATCTTTATACGCCGAATAATCGATTGCTACGACGGTATTATCGTGAATAACATCGGCACGAACTTGTCCTAGAAAAATATTATGTGCTCCAATCGTATGTTTTGATTGATGTTTAGCGATAGATTCCGCTATAAATTCAGGAGCAATTGGCCCTTCTACAAATACATTTTTACTCATTTTTATGTTTTTTAATAAGGACTTTAAAAGCCATTCATCAAACTTTTCAATTCCTTTGTTCTGCTAATGGTAAGCTGCATTCTACAATCTGCGTACCTTTTATTTGCTATAACACCACCGTCACCTTCAGAATAGCATTTAAATTTACAATTTGAATCTCTAAATTTTATCCAGTCTTTTTGAGCAGCAACTAAAGCTGTCTGATCTTTTGTTCCTAATTTTTTTTTCAGCTGATTATAAACTTTATTCAATTCTTTATCCGCTTTATCATAAGCTTCATAAAGCTCTGTTTCACCAGTAGCATCAACTTGAGTTTGCGAAAAACCAAATTGAGAAAAAGAAAAAAACAAAAACAATCCGAAAATAACTTTTTTCATAGTAGCTATTATTTATTAATTAGAATGGATTTTTCATGCAACGATTCTTTCATCACTAAAGCACCACCAGCAATGCTTTTTATATTTTTAAATTGATGCTTTTGAAGCAATTCAACTGCGATTTTACTTCTGATTCCAGATTGACAGAAAACGTAAATCGTTTGATTTGAATTCAGTTTTTTAATTTCATTTTCTAGATTCCCCAACGGAATCTGAAGGCTGTTATTCAAGTTTATTTTTGGCAGTTCGTCTTCATTTCGAACATCTAAAAAAAGGATCTCATCATTTTCTAAATCATCAAAAATAAGCTCAAATTTTATTTCTTCAATCTCATTTTCAGATGAATTGTATTTCTGTTCGAAATCTTCTTTAGTCATTTCTAATTTTGAAGTCTTTTCGAAATCATATTTATGTTGCTCATTATTCAAAACATTATAAATCAGAATCTTTCCACTCAAAACTTCTCCAACTCCAAGAATCATTTTTATGACTTCATTGGCCTGAAACATTCCGATAATTCCAACTGAAACACCAATTACACCAGCGTCCTCACAATTCAATGCACTATTATTTTCATCTGGATACAAACATCTATATGTTGGCCCGTTTTGATAATTGAAAACAGAAACTTGTCCCTGAAATCTAAAAATAGATCCGTAAACCATTGGTTTATTGGTTACGAGACAAGCATCATTAATCAAATATTTAATGGCAAGATTATCTGTTGCATCAACAATTATATCGTATTTTTCAAATAAAGAAATAGCATTTTTTGCTGCTAATTTTTCAGAAAAAGCATGTGCTTTAATCTCAGGATTTAACTGCGAAATCATCAATTTAGCTTCCCTAGCTTTAGAATTTCCAACTACAGAACTTTTGTAAATTACCTGTCTATGAAGGTTCGAAATTTCGATAAGATCATCGTCAACAATTCCGATTTCACCGACTCCCGCTCCAGCCAAATAAGGCAAAACTGCAGCTCCCAAACCTCCGGCACCCACAACCAGAACTTTAGATTTCAGTAATTTGCACTGACCAACATCTCCTATCTCAGGAAGAATAATTTGTCTGTTATATCGTGAAGTTTCGCTCATTAGGTTTAGTTTTATCCTCCGGCAAATGGTGGCAATAATGCTACAATATCACTAGTATGTAAAGTATAATCTGAAGTTTTAGAAACTATTTTCTGATTCACTGCAACGCTGAAAGCCAGCGATTCAAACTCATATTTATCGTTTAAATCCTGTAATAATTGCTGCAATGATACTTCTTCCGAAAAAGATAATTTTTCGAACTCGCATTTTGTTTTTTCAGCAACAGCTCCAAAATATTTAACCTCGATCATTTTTATAAATTTAAATTCTGAAAAATAAATTCGTCTTCAAAGTGTTCTTGAAAATACGAAATCCAACTTGATGTATTTCTCACTACTTCGCCAATCACAATAATTGCGGGCGATGATATATTTTTTTCAGCCACCAATTTAGTAATTGTATTGATAGTTCCAATGACTTTTTGTTCTGAGTTTTTTGTTCCATTTTGGATAATCGCAATGGGCAGATCGTCATTTCTGTTTTCTTGATAGATCGAAATGATTTCGTCTAATTTATGCATTCCCATTAAAATAACCACCGTTGCTGCCGATTTTGATGCTAATAAAATATCTTTTGACAATTTGTGGTCTGATGTCGTTCCTGTGATAACCCAGAAACTTTCGGCAACTTTTCGCTGTGTCAAACTTATTCCGACTGAAGCTGGAACTCCTAAAGCAGATGAAATTCCTGGGACAATAGCCGTTTCGATTCCAAAATCTTCAGCAAATTCGATTTCTTCACTTCCTCTTCCAAAAACAAACGGATCGCCACCTTTTAACCGAACAACATGTCCATAACGATTTGCCATAGAAACAATCAATTCGTTAATCTGATCTTGTGTGTAAGCGTGACAGCCTAAACGTTTACCAACAAACACAATTTCTGCATTTGATGCATATTCCAGTAATTCTTCATTTACTAAAGCATCGTACAAAACCACATCGGCACTTTTTAAAGCTTTAATTGCTTTCAGAGTAATCAATTCAACGTCTCCTGGGCCTGCACCTACAATCGTCAATTTTGGTGTTTTTAAATTTCGCATAGTCTTCAAGTTAAATTGATATTCAGATCATTTAATTCGTCTGCCGAATTGATATTAGTCAAATGATAATTTTCACTTTCTTCGATATTGATAATCTGATGCGGCAATTTGGCTAGCAGATCCATCATTTTTAATTCATTAGAATCAATGGCTTCTTTTATAACCGGAACAATATTTTTTGAATAAATTCCGATTAACGGATGGGTTTTACTTTCGGATGCAAAAACTGTAATTCCTGCTTCTTGAGTATGTTTTGAAATTAATTCCTGCAATAATTCGGTTGAAATTAATGGAATATCACAGCTTAAAATCAAATTGAATTCGGTTTCAGAATGTGATAATGCCGTGTAAATCCCTCCTAACGGCCCTTTGTCTACTACTAAATCCTGTATTTTTTGATAGGGTAAATAATCGTATTCTTTTGATCCGGTAATCAGCTTAATCTGATCTGTTATGGGTAAAATTGCCTGAATGATATGTTCTATAAATGGTTTATCCTGAAACAAAACCAATCCTTTTTCTGACTGCATTCTGGTGCTTTTTCCTCCGCAAAGAATAAATACTGTTAGTGTTTCCATGGTTTTTTGTTTCAAGTTTCAGGTTTCAAGTTTCAGGTTTTATGCTGAATGAGAAAAATTTATTAGCAGCTTTAAAATTAAGTCGCCAAGCTGAATTACTGCAAAGCTTTGCGTGCTTTGCGGTTGAATTCAATTTATTTTCAAGGAAAAATCAATTTAACGCTTGCCATTAAAATTACTGTCCCTAATACCATTTTTAATGTTCTGTTAGAGAAAGAGCCACTTCCGTAAAAACCTCCTAACATTCCTCCTACTATGGCAATTGGAACGAGATAGAAACTTTCCATCGGAATAGTTTTCCCTCCTAAAAAGAATCCTAACATTCCGGCAAATGAATTCACAAAAATGAATAAACTCGATATTGCCGCCGATTCTTTTACTGATGCCCATCCTAAAAATAATAGAATCGGACTTAATATAATTCCGCCGCCTATTCCCAGCATTCCAGATAATAAGCCGATGGCAAAACCAATTGCCAAAGCAAACGGAAGATTGATTTTTACTTCTTCTTTTTCTTTAAAATTAAAAACTCCAAACAATCTCAAAGCAGCAAAAACCAATACAATTCCTAAAACAATTTTATAAATCGCATTATCTAAGGTTATAAAACCTCCAATAAACGCCGCTGGAATCGATGCTATCGCAAACGGATAAAAGAGCTTGGGTTTGAAATAATTGTTTTTATAATAAAACAAAAACGAAATACTCGAAACAAATAAATTCAACAGCAAAGCCGATGGTTTCATTACAGAAACTGGGAAAGCAAAAATGCTCATCAAGGCCAAATATCCCGAAGCTCCGCCGTGCCCTACGCTTGAATATAAAAATGCTATTATAATTAAAGCAAAACTGAATAATAGTATATTTTCGGAAGTTAGGAGACTCATATTTTTGTTTAATCTTTTATTTTGGTTAACTTTTTAATCGTTTTTTATTCGCTATGTGTTTTTAATTATATAGCGCTTTTCGTCTTTTATCTAAAATCTTTCTCTTTTCTCTTTTCTCTTTTCTCTTTTCTCTTTTCTCTAATCAATCGGCAGAATCGTTACCGACTCGCCTTTTTTAATATTTTCGACATCCTGGGGTACTATTACTAATCCATTCGCTACAGCGAAAGAATTTAGCATTGCAGAACTTTGTCCATCTAAAATTTCAACACTTGTTTCATTGTATAATGCTTTTAAAAAAAGTGTTTTACCTGTGTTATTTACGATATCGTTGTCTAATTTTCGAACAATCTTGGGCAAATGTGTATTAGAAAACCCCATACGATTTTTGACTGCTGGATATACATAAATATAAAAATTAGTCAGAGACGAAGCGGGATTTCCTGGCAGCGCAAAAACCAAAGTATCTTTTTTAGAACCAAAAAACATTGGTTTTCCAGGTTTTTGATTGATCTTGTAAAAAAGCTCTTCTACTCCATTTTTCAATAATGCTTCTTTTACAAAATCATAATCCCCAACAGAAATTCCGCCAGATATGAGCACAATATCATTCTTCTCAAGAATGGACTTCAATGCTTTTTTTGTCGCTTTTAAATTGTCTTTAACAGTATGAACTTTGATTTTATTAACTCCACTAGTCTGCAATGCAGCCTGAAGCATTACAGAGTTGCTTTCGTAAATTTTACCTTTTGAAAGTTTTTTACCTGGTTTTACTAATTCGTTTCCTGTGACTAAAATAGCCACTTTCGGTTTTTTAAAAACTGTTATTTCAGTAATTCCTAAACATGCTAAAAAACCAATTGCCGCCGGCGTAATCAATGTATTAGCTTCAAAAACAACATCTTCTGCATTAATCTGTTCCCCCTTACTTCTTACATTAGCAAACGGTTCTGGCATTTTTGCAATTAAAATTGAATCTCCGTTTACCATTACATGTTCTTGCATAACAACGGTATCGGCATCATTAGGAACATAAGCACCAGTAAAAATACGAACAGCTTGAGTCTCTTTAAGTTTTATATTGGCATGATCTCCAGCTTGAGAAATACCTACCACATCAAACTGATGTCTTCGTGAATGAATAAAAGCATAACCATCCATTGCTGATTGGCGAAAAGGAGGCATTGAAATTGGCGAATAAATTGTTTCTGCTAAAATATATCCCAAAGCTTTATGCACTGAAATTTTCTGAGTGGACAAAACAGAACTATTTGCTGCAACAATTTCTAAAGCTTCTTTTACTTCTATCATTTCTTTGGATTATAAAACTAAGTAAAAATACTTAATACAAATATAAGTATTTATCATTAGGTTGATTAAAAAATTTAAATTTTCTTTTTGCGATGTATAAAATTACTCTAATTTATTCAAAATCAACTTTAAATTCAAGTTTAGATTTTATAAAATAAACAGTAAAACAGCTTTTCACGCCTTTTTTTGTCGTTTTTATCATTTAGAAATCTGTTTAGAGCTATTTTTAAATTAAAAATAAAGTGTAAAATACTACAATTTTACTTAATTCCTAAGATTTCTTTTAACATTTATTGGAAACTCAAAGATCTTGTAAACACCTTTAAAATAAGGCAATGAGTAAAATTATCTTTTTTAGAATATCTCTCTACATGCATATTTTTCAAAAAAAAATCAACAAACTTTTGGTTTTTATTATATAAAATTTAACTTTGTCTATAGGATTAGTAGAGTTTAAGATAATATTTCCAACTATAAAAATTATTATTGTGAAAACAACAGAAAGCATATCGCGTTACATTCTTCCTAAAAAATACACTTATAGCACTATTTGTTATATGTGTTTCTGTTGTTAATAATCTACTTTTATTTTGTTTGCCTTTAGAATACATATCAAAGCAAATCAAAAAAAACACCACCAAAAATATTTACTGAATTTTAACCAAAAATCTCTCCGATGCATTCAATTGTGTTGGATCAGATTCTTGAACCATACCTATTATTCAACAATTAAATAACTAACAACTAAAAAAACTAAAATGAAAACATTGCAAACGTGCTGCTGTAAATAAAAAAAGCCATTTCTGCGGCAACAGAAATGGCAAGGCTTAAAGAACATTTATCACTAAATCAAGAACACTTTTAGAGTGCTGTATAAACAGTGCTCAGGGCGTCTTGTTAATTACTTAAAACCAACACAAAGAAATGAAAAAAAAGTTAAACATACACATACTGCTGTTTCTACTCTTGATAACGGCAGGATTACAAGCCCAAAATACCACCCCGCTTATCCAATCTAAACTCGACGGAACTGTTGTAGATGCCATTACAAATCAGCCTATTATAGGTGCTTCTGTAACCATTAAAGGAACAACTCACGGCGTAGTTACAGATGCAGAAGGAAAATTTTATTTTCAGACGGGACAGAAATTTCCTTACACTTTGATTGTAACTTACATCGGATATAAAAAAATAGAAGTAATTGTTGAGAAAAATCCAGTAATCATTAACCTTAAAGAAGAACGCCAAGAACTAGACGAATTGGTTGTGGTAGGCTACGGAACTCAAAAAAGAAAAGACATTACAGGTTCTGTAGCTTCAGTTCCAAAAGCTAATTTATCTCAAGTAACTTCATCGGCAGATAATCTTTTAAGAGGTGCTGTAGCTGGAGTTGTAGTTACACAAAGTTCGGGCCGTCCTGGAGCTTCTTCAAGTGTTCGTATTCGTGGAGGAAACTCTATTACTGCTGGAAACGAACCTTTGTACGTTGTGGACGGAATCTTAATTTACAACGACAACAGTAACAGCGGAGCTGGAGTAACGTATTCTGGCGCGAGCGTAAACGTCCTGTCAACTATAAACCCTGCCGATATTGAATCGATAGAAGTCCTAAAAGATGCATCGGCAACAGCTATTTACGGTTCTCGCGGTGCAAACGGAGTTGTAATTATTACGACTAAAAAAGGAACAAAAGGACAAGATAATATCTCGTACCAAGGCTATTTCGGTTTCCAGAATATTTCAAAAAAATTAAAGTTAATGAATGCGAGCGAATGGGCAAGTTTAAGAAATGACGTTCAAGCAAGTATTGGCCAAGCTCCTTCTTTTTCAGCTGCTCAAATCGAAGCTTTAAAGACTTCTGGAAATTACGATTGGCAATCGGCAGCATTTGTAACTGCAGCACCTGTTCAAAGTCATAATCTATCTTTTTCTGGCGGTGACGAAAAATCAAGATATGCTATTTCGGCAGGTTATTTTGATCAGGATGGAATCGTATTAGGTTCTGATTTTAAACGTATTTCACTACGCGCCAATTATGAACGAAACTATTCTCAGAAATTTAAATTTGGCGTAAATGCAAACTATACCAATTCAATTGCAAACGGAGTGGGTACAAATGGTGGTGCAGCAGCTGGAAGAAATCCAAACCCACTTGTAAGTGTGGTTTTGAATGCTCCTGTTGTTCCAATTAAAAATGCAGACGGAAGCTATAATGTAACCAACAATCCTTATGCAACTTCTGTAAATGGTTATATTCCGAATCCAATTAACGATTTGGATAATACAACCAACGAAACCAAATTAAACAGAATCTTAACCAGTTTATTTGGCGAATATAAATTCAACAAAGAATTAACTGCGAAAGTGGCAGTGAGTGGTGATGTTTTAAACACCAAACAAAATTACTATGCTCCTTCAAACACCACTACTGGTGCAGGAACAAAAGGTTTAGCTTCTATCGGAGAAAGATCAGTCGGTTCTGTTTTGAATGAAAACACATTAAATTACAATACCCATTTTGGCGAAAATCATAAATTTTCTGCTTTAGGAGGTTATACACTTCAATATACAAAAGGCGAAGTTGTAAATGCTGGAGCTCAAACTTTTGTTAATGACGCCAATACTTACAATGCTATTCAAGACGGAGTGCCTGTAAAACCATACAGCGATGCTTATGAGAGTGTTCTAAAATCTTGGTTAGCGAGAGTAAATTACTCTTATAAAGGAAAATACAATTTAACCTTATCTGGACGTGCAGACGGTTCTTCGAGATTTGGTTCAGAATCGCTTTGGGGCTATTTCCCTTCTGCAGGATTTTCATGGAATATTACCGATGAAGAATTTGCCAACAATATTAAAGGGGTAACAGAAGCAAAACTGAGAATTACAGCGGGAACAACAGGAAACCAAGAAATTGGAAACTACCTGCCTTTGGCTTCAATGGGATCTGTAAACTATTCTTTTGGAGGAACATTATACACAGGTCTAGCGCCTACCCGATTGGCAAATCCAGATTTGAAATGGGAAAAAACAAATCAGTACAACATTGGACTGGATTTATCCTTATTGGACCGAAAAATCAATTTTGTTTTTGATGTTTATTACAAAAAAACAAAAGACCTGTTAATTAACGTGCCAGTACCGTTGAGTTCCGGTTATGCGACAGTGCTTCAAAACATTGGAGGAGTTGAAAATAAAGGTTTTGAGGTTGGTTTAACAACTGAAAACATCAAAACAGAAAACTTCGCTTGGAACTCTAACATCGTCTTTTCTTTAAACCGAAACAAAGTTACTGAGATTGGAAATGGTGTAAACGAATTTTTCCCAGTAGTTCCAAATGGTTCTTTGTTACAGCAACAACCTGTTATTGTAAAAGTTGGCCTGCCTTTGGGAAGTTTCTGGGGATATAAAACCAACGGAATTTTCCAGACTCAGGAAGAAGTTAATACACAGCCAAAAATCAACAGTTTAGCGAATACAAAAGTTGGGGATAGAAAATATGTAGATACCAATGGAGATGGTGTTATTACAGCACTTGACAAAGGAAATTTAGGTACTTCTCAGCCCAAATTTGTTGGAAGTTTCAGTAACACTATTTCCTACGATGATTTTGATTTGAACTTTTCATTTCAAGGAGCTTACGGAGGAAAAATCTTCAATGCTTTAAATCAGCAATTAGAAATTTCGACTCTTGGAACCAATGCTGCTGCAACTCTGAATGACAGATGGACACCAACAAACCCGAGTAATGAAATTCCGAGAGCATCTAGTTCTCCGCTTGGAATTGTTTCAGAACGTTATGTAGAAGATGCTTCTTTCTTACGATTAAAACTAATCACTTTAGGATACACTTTACCAAAAAGCGTTTCTAAAAAACTGGGAACAAAAAGTGTAAAATTCTACATCTCAGCAGAAAACCTCATCACGTGGACCAAATATACTGGATATGATCCAGAGGTAAGTTCATACGAACAAAACAACTTATATCCGGGAATCGATTTTGGTTCTTATCCAAACTCCAAAACATTCATCTCGGGCTTGAACGTAACTTTCTAAGTAAAAAAAATATATAATGAAAAAGATAATCATAACATTCCTTTTAAGTGCCGGTCTATTGGTATCGTGCGCTGATCTTGAGGTAACACCTACCTCTTTTGTAACCGAAGACAATTATTTTATCACGCAAGACGATGCTACTGCAAGTGTAACTGCTGTTTACGCTTCTTTAAGTATTGATCCCGGTGAGCAGAGTTTGTTTGGAAGAAACCTTTATTTCTTAACTGATATGGCTTCAGATTATGCGTCGGCGGGAGTTTCGGCAACCAATCCGCAAGTTAGAGCTTTGAGCAGTTTAACTCATGACGCGACTTCAGATCGTGTTCAAGTAGCATGGAGACAAATTTACAACGGAATCAACAGAGCCAATGTGTCTATTGATAATATTCAAAAAGTTTCTGGTTCAGAAGTAATTAAAACTAGGTTAATTAATGAAGCCAAATTTATTAGAGGACTCTTGTATTTTCAGGCAGTTCGTCTTTGGGGCGGAGTTCCTATTGTTTTACATGAAGCGACTTCTATCAATTTAGGAGATTTAAAAACCAATCGTTCTACAGTTGACGAAGTTTACAATCAGATTATTAAAGATTTAACAGATGCTGAAGCCTTGCCTAAAACGTATACAGCCGCAGATGCTGGACGTGCTACATCGGGAGCTGCAAAAGCTATTTTAGCAAAAGTATATCTGACTAGAAAAGACTGGCCAAATGCGATTGCAAAATCTAGGGAAGTAATTGATGGCGGTTACGGATATGCTTTGTTTGAAGAGTTTCAGGATATTTTCACTAAAACAAAAAAGAACGGAAAAGAGCATATTTTCTCGGTTCAGTTTGAGCCCAATCAAGCAGGAAACGGTTCTAGCGGAAGCACTTTTCAAGCAACATCATTTACAGGGTTTACTGCAACAGAACCAGCAGATATTATCTCAGACGTTGCTTTCTTTTATGATATTTATGCTCCTGGAGATAAAAGAAGAGATGTGAGTTACGCCAAACAATTGTTGAATCCGACAACTGGAACACTTTATACTTTTCCGAAGCCAATCTTCAAAAAATACTTGGATTTATCCAATTTGGCCACTCCTGGAAACGTAGCGATCAACTTTCCTGTTATTCGTTATGCGGACATTCTTTTGTCTTTAGCGGAAGCGATAAATGAACAAGGCGGACCAACTGCAGAAGCGTACGAATTAATCAATCAAGTAAGAAGAAGGGCTTTTGGAAAGCCTATTACAACTCCAGATGCTACTGTTGATTTATCAGGATTAAATCAGAGCACATTTAGAGCGGCGATTCAGGAAGAACGCAAGAAAGAATTTGTTCAGGAAGGACAAAGATGGTTTGACTTAGTACGATGGGGAACATTGGTTACTGAAGTGAAAAAAGTAACGGCTAAAAACTCGGTTTCAGAACGAAATAATCTTTATCCGATTCCGCAAAGCGAAAGAAACATCAACCCTGATGGATTACCTCAAAACCCAGGATATTAAATATTAACACATAGAAACATTTGCTCTTAAATAAGTGAAGCATTTTTTATCGGTTCTAAAAACTATAGATCTATGTGTTGGAAAAATTGAATTGTAAAAAACTATATAACTAAAAACTATAAACAATGAAAAAATTTAAAAATAGTATTGCAGTCAAAAGTCCAAAGAAAGGGCTTTTGATCACTGCCTTCCTGATTGCACAATTGGGAATAGCGCAGGAACAGACAGAATTTAAAGGAGTAATCGGAAAAACGCTGGCAGATTCTAAAGAATATTGGCCAGATCCTGTAACAGCGCCAAAAGGAGCTCCAAATATTGTTTGGATTCTTTTAGATGATGTCGGATTTGGAGCTTCAAGTACTTTTGGCGGTTTAATCAACACTCCTACTTTTGATAATCTGGCAAATAACGGTCTACGTTATACCAACTTCCATACAACAGCAATTTGTGCACCTACTCGTGCCGCGTTATTGACAGGAAGAAATTCAGGAAGAGTTCACGTAAGCGGATTTTCTCACACCATTTTATCTGCAGGTTTCCCAGGTTGGGACGGAAGAATTCCTTCTGATAAAGGAACAATTGCAGAGATTTTACGTGACAACGGTTACAACACTTTTGCAGTTGGAAAATATGGTGTTACGCCAGATGAAGATGCTACAGATGCAGGTCCGTTTGACAGATGGCCAACTGGAAAAGGTTTCGATCATTTCTACGGATTCTTAGGTTCACAAACCGATCAGTACAATCCTGATTTAGTGGAAGATCAAGTTCATATTAAACCTGACGGACGTCATTTAAACGAATTGATTACAGACAAAGCCATCAGTTATATTCAGAAACAGCAAAAAGCGGCACCAGGAAAACCTTTCTTCTTGTATTATGCGCCGGGAGCAGTTCACGCGCCTCATCAGGTAGCTGAAAAATGGGTGGAGCCATACAAAGGAAAATTTGATGAAGGCTGGGATGTTTACCGCGAAAAAGTATTGGCAAACCAAAAGAAATTGGGAATATTTCCTCAAAATGCAGGACTGCCAGATCGTAACGCTTTAATTACTGAATGGAAAAAATTAACTCCAGAACAAAAGAAAGTATACGCAAGATTCATGGAAGTTTATGCCGGATTCCTAACGTATACCGATTATGAAATTGGAAGAGTTGTGGATTATTTAAAACAAAGCGGACAGCTGGACAACACTTTAATTTTTGTGGCAATTGGTGATAATGGAGCCAGTAAAGAAGGAACATTGCAAGGAACAATCAACCAGAGTTTATTTGCTCAAGGAAAAACAGATGAAGAAAACTTCCAAAGTAATTTGAACAATATTGGTGAAATTGGAACGGCAAAAGGTTTAAACACCAATTATCCTTTAGGATGGGCACAGGCAACCAATGCTCCTTTCAAAAACTGGAAACAAGATGCGCAATCTGAAGGCGGAACTCGTAATCCTTTAATTGTTTTTTATCCAAACGGAATTAAAGATAAAGGCGGCATTAGAAACCAATACAGCCATGTAACCGATTTGCTTCCTACCACTTTGGCTATTGCCGGAATTAAAGCTCCAGAATACATCAAAGGAATCAAACAAGATATTATTCAAGGTTCTTCTTTCCAAGCTTCTTTGGATAATCCGAAAGCCGAATCATTACACAAAGTGCAGTATTACTACATTTTCGGAAACAGAGCCATTTATAAAGACGGATGGAAAGCTTCTGCAGCACATTTACCAGATTCTTTTGCTGTGAAAAAATCTTTGGGAAGCAACGAAAAACCTGCTCCAAGCAATTTTGATACAGATGTTTGGGAACTATACAATCTAAACGAAGATTTTAACGAACGTAACAATCTGGCGAAAAAATATCCTGAAAAACTGGCCGAACTTCAAAAACTATTTGACGAACAAGCCAAAGAAAACAACGTCTATCCTTTGATCGACTGGCAGGATGTTTACAACAGAAGAATTCACAATACAGGCGCCGACAAAGGAAAAACAGTTTCTGATTTAATTAAACAGGCAACTAAACCTGGAGGAACCAATAATTAATTATACCCAACCTGCAAGGTTTTCAAAACCTTGCAGGATATAAAAACATACGATTATGAAACGAGTAGATTATGAAATTATAGGAAAAAAGATTGTCGTGGGGATAATCTTGTTTTTAGTTCCACTGGCAATTCTGGCTGGCGGATTAGCAGTAGTAAATCAATTTTTAAAATAAGAAATCATGGCTATAGTTCAAAAAGAAAAATTAACAAGAGACTTAACAATAAGCTTCTTCATTTATTCATTGCCTGTCGTGGCAATTTATCTGTATTTTAAACTAACAGGCGCAGCTGCAAGTGAATCGCATATTACACTGCCTTCATTTTTAGAGTTTGCACAGCCTGCTTTTGCAAACATTAGAACTTGGGGATTAACTGTTTTTATGCTGGTTCTAGGCGTAATTGAATTTGCAGCAGGATTATATGACGACGAATGGACAGGCGAAGAACGCAAAATAGATATCGTTTGTTTCTTAGCTCCAAAATTGCTTTTACCTCCTGTAATTGCTTTTTTCAGTTTGACAGCTTTGCCGTATTTATTGCCAAATCTGGCTAACTCATTGTCATGGGTTCCGTTTTGGGGAGGCTTTTTCTTAATTGCCATTGCCGACGATTTAACGCAGTACTGGTATCATAGATTGCATCACCAAGTTCCTTTTTTGTGGCGTTTTCATAGAACACACCATTCGGCTCCATATATGGGAATGGCGATGGCGTCTAGACAAAACTTTATTTACACGGTTTTCTTCTCTCAAATTTATTTGACAGCAACACTGACGTATTTAGGTTTAGGGCTTCCTGCCTTGTTTGTTTTGGTAATTAAAAGTTTTATCACTTTGGGCGCGCATTCTAGCATTCCATGGGATAAGCCTTTCTACAAATACAAAGTATTGCATCCAATTGCGTGGGTTTTAGAAAGACTGATTTCTACTCCTGCCACACATCAAGCACATCACGCAGATACTAGTGGAGATGGTGTCGGACACTTTAAAGGCAATTTCGGAAACATGTTTTTTATCTGGGATATCATTTTTGGAACGGGATTGATTACTCGAAAATATCCTAAATCATTTGGAACAAAATCGTACAAACAAGAAGAATGGTACGCGCAGTTTCTTTGGCCAATTTTTAAATCCAAAAAAGAAGGAAGCTGTCTTGCCGATGGAGTATTATCACTTCCGTTAAAACCTAAGACAGCTGCTGTTGAAGAAACTCCTAAACCTGTTTTAGAACAAGTATAATACTTACTGATATGAAAAATCAATTTTTAAAAACCAGTATAACAGCAATTGCCTTTTTATGGGCAGTTGCTGCTTTTTCGCAAAATGAAAGCCACAGTTCATTGTCATTAGATTCATTTTATTCGAAAATAAAAAGTCAAAAAAATCCGCAGATTGTCGATGCGAGAACTCCTGAGGAATTTGTTTTGAATCATATTGAAGGTGCTGTAAACTTTAATCTTCAATCCGAAAACTACGCGCAATCTATTGCTAAACTAGACAAAACCAAACCTGTTTTTATTTATTCTATCGGAGCTGGCCGAAGTGTGGCTTTAGAAAAAGAATTATTAAAAAATGGTTTTTCAGAAGCCTATAGTTTAGAAGGCGGAATTGCCAACTGGATTGGAAACGGAAAGCCTTTTTATTCTAATCTAAAAAGCAAATTATCGTTGGCAGAATTCAATAAAATCATTGCCGATAACAAAACCGTTCTGGTAGATATTGGCTCCAAATATTGTGCGCCCTGCAAAAAAGTAAAACCAGTTTTAGAAACCATACGATCAGAATACGGAACAAATTTAAAAATCGTAGAAATTGAGCTGGAAGACAGCCCGCAAGTTATTGCCGATTTGAAAACCGTAAAAGTTTTTCCGACTTTGATTTTATATCAAAACGGAAAAATTGTTTTTAAGAAAGAAGGCATCAACGATTTGAAAAATGAAGTTGATGTTGCATTGGCTTCTAAATAGAGAGCTCCAATATTGTCATTTCATTAAAATAACTAACCAAAAACAATATGCCAACCAAGAAAAAAATTACCAAAGTTGTTCTACCAATTTTAATCATACTGCTTATTCTGGCAGCGTTTCTATTTTGGCCCATAAATACAAATGGAACTTTAGTAAAAGAAGACCCAAAACTAGACGAAGGCAAGAAGGAATTTTTAGCATCCAAAGCTCCGTCTGAATCAGCATCAAGCAAAAAGACGAATATCATTATTCTACTTGCCGATGATTTAGGCAAATATGATATTTCGCTCTATGGCGGAAAATCGACTCCTACTCCACAAATTGATTCTTTGGCTGCTTCTGGAGTCACTTTTACTGATGGATATGCGTCTGCAGCGATCTGTTCCCCTTCACGCGCGGGGTTAATTACAGGAAGATATCAGGAACGTTTTGGACATGAATATCAGCCTGGCGATCGCTATCCTAAAAACAATTTAGAATATTATGCTTTCAAATATTTGCTGGATACCAACAATTGGAAATTGAATGATAAGATCGAATATCCGAATGATGCTTCAATTGCAACTCAAGGTTTGCCTAAATCTGAAATCACATTTGGCGATTTAGCCAAAAGGCAAGGTTACAGCACCGGAATTATCGGAAAATGGCATTTAGGCCACAACAAAGGCTTCTTTCCTTTGGACCGTGGTTTCGATTATCATTATGGGTTTTATCAGGCATTTTCGCTTTATGCGCCTGAAGATGATAATCCCGACATCATTAATCATCATCACAAAGATTTTACCGACAAAACCATTTGGAGCAAAGGCCGTGTTGGAATTGGACAAATTCGCCGAGACAGCACCATTATTGATGAAAAAGAGTACTTAACAGAAAAATTTGCTGACGAAGCTGAAGCTTTTATTGATAAAAATAAGAACAAACCTTTCTTGCTTTATATTCCGTTTAACGCTCCACATACGCCTTTTCAGGTTCGCAAAAAATATTACGATCGTTTTCCGAATGTTAAAGATGAAAACAAACGTGTTTATTTTGCTATGATCAGTGCTTTAGACGATGCAGTTGGAAGAATCCGTGAAAAAATCAAAAAAGAAGGTTTGGAAGAAAACACTTTAATCATTTTTGCCAGTGATAATGGTGGTGCCGATTATACTTTTGCTACGACAAATGCCCCTCTTAAAGGCGGGAAGTTTTCACATTTTGAAGGTGGAATTAATGTTCCTTTTGCACTTTCGTGGAAAGGAAAAATCAAGCCTTATACTGTTTACAAAAATCCAGTAAGCACTTTAGATATTTTCACAACCATTGCCTCGGCGATTGGTTCTGATTTACCAAAAGATAGGATTTATGATGGAGTCGATTTAGTCAAAACCGTAAATGAAAATAAAGTTGCCCATAAAGATTTATACTGGCGCTCGGGCGATGCAAAAGCGATTAGAAGCGGCGACTGGAAACTCATTATCAGTGGAAAAACACATGAAAAATGGCTGTACAATCTTGCTTCAGATAAATTTGAAAAAACAGACCTCTCTCAAAAAAATCCTGAAAAGGTAAAAGAATTACAAGTTGCTTTACAAAACTGGGAAAAAGGATTGATTAAACCGCTTTGGCCAAATCTAACCTATTATGAATTTGATTTTGGCAAGCAAAAATACTTTGTCGATCTCTAATTATCCTTTATACAAACCCGACAGGTTTTTAAAAACCTGTCGGGTTTAATCTAAAATTCAAATCTATAATCAATACCTACAAGGTTTTGGAAACCTTGCAGGAAAGAAAACAATTAAATGTCAACCTCAACAAAATTTACTATACACGAAGACTGGACCGTCGTTATTCTCGGTTTTATCATTATCGGAATTTCACTTTTTATTTTTCTTCCACAAGTTCCTGTCTTCAAATGGACAAACGGAAATGATTTAATAAACAATGTTTTCGAAATCAAAAACATTCGAACAATTAGTTTACAATTCCTTTATTTTATTTCTATCGGAACAATTGGAACTTTCTTAGTTGGGAAATCACTTAAAAATTTCATTTTGGGTTTTCCAATTATTTATATCCTAACGATAATCGCCTTAATACTTGCAGGAAATTCTGAAGTAAAAGCTCTAAATCTGGAAGCGGTTATTTTCAGTTTAGTTATCGGATTGATTATCGGGAATTTTTTCAAGCTTCCAGAATGGTTTCGCTCTGCTTTATCCACTGAACTTTTTGTCAAAATCGGATTGGTTTTATTGGGAACGAGTGTTATTTTTTCGGATATTTTAAAGGCCGGATCTTTAGGTTTAATTCAGGCTTTGGTGGTTGTTTTGTCTGTTTGGTATTTTGCATTCTGGTTGTGTAAAAGACTAAAAGTAGACGACGAATTAACGATGATGATTTCTAGTGCGGTTTCTATCTGTGGCGTTTCGGCAGCGATTGCAACTTCGGGAGCTATAAAAGGAGATTCTAAAAAACTCTCTTATGTCATTTCGATGGTTTTGGTTACTGCCATTCCGATGATGATTTTTATGCCTATCATTGCCAGCCATTTTAATTTTCCTGAAGAAGTAACCGGAGCCTGGCTTGGCGGAAGCATTGACACTTCTGGAGCAGTTGTCGCTTCTGGAACTTTGGTTGGAGAAACTGCTTTAAAAATAAGCACGATTGTAAAGTTTTCGCAAAATGTTTTATTGGGTTTAGCCGCTTTTGCTATTTCCATTTATTGGACTTACACTCACAATAAGTCTTCTGAAGTTCAAGAATCAAAACCAACTCTTGGCGTAATCTGGGAACGTTTTCCAAAATTTGTCATTGGTTTTATTGCAGCTTCTATTGTCTTTTCGTTTTTTGTTGCACCAGAAACTCGAGAAAGCGTCAAAGAAAGTTTAAAAAATCTGCAGGGGCTTTGGTTTGCTTTGGCTTTTACAAGTATCGGTTTAGAAACTAATTTTAAAGATTTACTCCAAAGCAATAGCAGAAAACCTTTAATAGCTTTTCTTACTGCGCAATTCTTTAATATCATTATTACATTGATTATCGCTTTTTTGCTTTTCAAACCTTAAAAAAGTATTAATATTCCATATCAACCCCGACAGTTTTTAAAACCTGTCGGGGTTCCTTTTATAATTCAATATCAACCTAAAAAAGCAAGTAAAAACTGTCTAAACAAAAGAGTCTACATCTTCTTTTATTTTTTAAACAAAAAAAACTAAATAACTAATTTACAACAATTTAAAAACACTAATAATATATTTTAAATTCTTTAAATATACTTTTTTCCAAAAAAAATTAAATAATCTTTTGGTTTTCATTATAATAAAATTAACTTTGTCTATAGGATTAGTAGAGTTTAAACAATAAAGAACTACATTTTGAAAACAACAGCTTACACATCGCATTACATTCTTCCTGAAAAATTCACTTATAACGCTTTTAGTTATATGTGCATGTGCTGTTAAAAATTCTATCTCAGTTTTCGTTTCTTATCGAAAATAAAATCACAAACTAGATTACATCTTGACAATAAACGATTAATACGTAAGTATTGAACGATCAACTATGTCAAAACCATATTAACTAAAAAAAATAATAACTAAACAAGATTACAAAATGAAAATAATGCACTGCCCTATCCTTTCATAGTAAAAACCATTTCTGCGGCAACAGAAATGGCAAGACTCAAAGAACATTTATCACTAAAGAAAGCGTTTGGAAATTGGAAAACCAATTTTCCGTACCGCTTTATTATTTAAATCCAAAAAAGTAATGAACAAGCAATTACATGCCTTTTTGTGGCTTTTTGTATTCTTAATTTCGATCGGAATTAAAGCACAAAACACGCAACCCTTAATTAATTCAACCTTAAATGGTACCGTTGTAGATCAGGTTACCAATCAGCCCATTCCGGGCGTAACCATTCAGATAAAAGGAACAACGCACAGTTCTGTAACCGATTTAGACGGAAAATTCTATTTTCAAACGGGACAAAAATTTCCTTACACTTTAATCGTAAGCTATTTAGGCTACGTTACAGCAGAACATATCGCAACCAAAGATTTTATTCAGATTTCGTTAAAAGAAGATGTGAAAGAATTGAATGAAATCGTAATCATTGGATACGGAAGCACTTCTAAAAAAGATTATACTGGAGCTGCCGAAACCGTAGCTCAAATGTCATTAAAAGCAACTCAGAAAACATTGGAAAGTTCGCTTCAAGGTTCTGTTGCGGGTGTTAACGTAACACAAACTTCTGGTCAGCCGGGTGCAGGAATGAGCATCCGTATCCGTGGCGGAAGTTCTATTCAGGGCGGAAATGAACCTTTGTATGTAATTGACGGATTTCCGTTATACAATTCAGAAGTCACTTCTGGCGTTTTGAGCGGTACACCAACCAATCCGCTTTCTACCATAAATCCGTCAGATATCGAGTCGATTACGGTTTTAAAAGACGCTTCTTCAACAGCTATTTACGGTTCTAGAGGAGCAAACGGAGTTGTCATTATCACCACCAAAAAAGGCTCAAATAACGCTACCACTGTAAATTATGATTTTACAATTGGCCAACAGTCGGTTCGTAAAAAAGTTGATGTGCTAGACGCACAAGGTTTTTCAAGATTGAGAAATGCGGCTTTATACGATTCTAACCCATCAGGCGGACCAAACCAATATCTGACTGATGCACAAATTGCTCAATTAGGAAAAGGAACCGACTGGCAAGACGCGGCTTTCCAGAAAGGATTGACACAAAATCACCAATTAAGTGTTTCTGGCGGAAACAATCAGACCAAATATGCGGTTTCTGGAAACTATTACAATCAGGAAGGTATTATAAAAAATACAGGGTTTGAACGTTTTAGCGGACGTGTAAATTTAAATTCAAAAATAAGCAGCAAAGCAAGATTTGGTTTAAACTTAACTATCGCAGAAACCAAAGCAAAAGTGGCGCCAACTGGTTTGGTTACGGCTTTATTGAGCATGCCACCAACTGCAACGATTTATGAGCCAGACGGAAGTTATACTTTAAGAAATCCGTTTGAGAATATTTTTGCTAACCCAATTGCCACTTTAAACGAACGCAAAAATCAATCTATTACCGATCGTATTTTAGGAACTATTTATGGCGAATATGATATTTTGAAAAATCTGGTTTTGAAAGTTTCTTTTGGAACCGATATGATTTTCAATAAAGAAAAAAGTTATCTGCCATCTAGCATTTATGAAGGTTCGATAACAAACGGAGAAGGAAAAATTGGAACTGCCGATTCCAGAAGCTGGTTAAATGAGAATACATTGACCTATACAACTGTATTTGGCGAAAAACACCATCTGAATGCTTTGGCGGGTTATACACAGCAAAGTTCAACCAGAGAATTTAATACTTCTGGATCACAGCAATATGTGAACGATATTACATCTTACTACAGTTTACAAAGCGGAAATGTCGCTTTAATGCCAACTTCTGGTGAAAGCACTTGGGGATTGAATTCATTTTTATCAAGGCTAAATTATAATTATGATTCGAAATATTTCTTAACAGGGAGTATCAGAGCCGATGGTTCTTCTCGTTTTGGAAAAGATAATAAATGGGGTTATTTCCCTTCTGTTGCCGCAGCTTGGCAGATTAGTAACGAATCGTTTTTTAATCCTGTAAAAGACGTTATCAATAGTTTAAAAATCAGAACAAGCTGGGGCGCTACAGGAAATCAAGAAATTGGAGAATACCAGTCTTTATCGACTTTGACGAGTGTAAAATATCTTTTCGGAGATCAGATTTATACAGGTTTTACGCCTACGCGAATTGCAAACGACAATTTAGGATGGGAATTAACCAATCAGTTTGATGCTGGTGTTGATGTTGGTTTCTTCAATGATAAATTGAATTTAACGGTTGATGTCTATCGCAAAACCACCAAAGATTTATTGTTAGATGTTCAGCTTCCGTACACTACAGGATTTACTTCTTCACTTCAAAATTTTGGATCTGTAAGAAATCAGGGAATTGAATTTGGTTTGAATGCTTCTCTTGGAAATACAGCATTTTCTTGGACATCGAACTTTAATATTGCCTTCAACCAAAACAAAATTATTGCTTTAGGAAACGGTGCTGAATTTTATACTTTCGGAAACTACATTTTAAAAGTTGGCGAGTCTTTGGGAACTTTTTATGGTGCCGTTACAGACGGAATTTTACAGACCGATGAAGTTGCCACAAAAGGCGTTTACACAGGAAATGCAGCACCAAAAGCTGGAGATCGTTTGTACAAAGATATTAACGGAGACGGCGCATTTACAACTGCAGCCGACAGAACCAGTATTGGCGATGCACAACCCGATTTTGTTTTCGGATTCTCAAATAATTTCACTTATAGAGGTTTTGAATTGGCCATTTTAGTAAATGGTTCTGTTGGAAATAAAATCCTGAACGGAAACTTACAGGCTTTAGAATTATACAATGGACAGCAAAATGCTTCAACGTCAGCTTTAGATGCGTGGACACCAACAAATCCGAGCAATACAACACCTCGAGCAAAATTAGATCCGGCTCCAGTTTTCTCCAATCGATTTGTAGAAGATGGATCTTTCGTGAGATTAAAAAACATTGCTTTAAGTTACAATCTTCCTAAAAAAATATCAGAGAAATTAAGTTTGACCTCTGTAAAATTCAGAGTAATTGGAGAAAACTTATTAACGTGGACAAAATACACTGGCTACGATCCAGAAGTAACAAACGGAACGACAATTTCTCCAGGAACAGATACTGGAATTTATCCTGCTTCTAAAACAATATCAGGAGGTTTAATTGTAACATTCTAAAAGACTTATCATGAAAAAAAACATAATATTCAGTTTAGCGGTACTCTTTTTAGTGAGTGCTTGCAATACTTTAGACGAAGATCCGAAGGCATTTATTTCATCTACCAATTTTTATAAAACAACCGAAGATGCCGATGCCGCAGTAATCGCGATTCATAATGCTATAAACAGTTCAACACATACGTTGTACAATCGTTTAATTCAAATTGCTACTGAAATGGCAACCGACGATTACGAAGCGGGACCGAGAGCCAGAAATGCGCATGTTAGAGCTTTATCCAATTTAACGCATGATGCATCAAATGACCGTATGATCGAATTGTGGAGACAAAGTTATGACGGAATCAATAGAGCGAATGTGGCTATTGATAACATTGCTAAAAATCCAAATCTTAATTCACAGAAAGACAAAGATTTAATTAACGAGGCAAAGTTCCTAAGAGCCTTATTATACTTTAACTTAGTACGATGGTTCGGAGATGTTCCATTGGTTTTACACGAAACAACAGTTTTAACGCCAGAAGCAATCAATGTTAGCAATACGCCTGAAGCTGATGTTTATACTCAAATTGAAAATGATCTAATTGATGCCGAAGCACTTCCAGTTGTGCAACAAAATAAAGGTCGTGTAACTAGTGGAGCAGCAAAAAGCATTTTAGCGAAAGTATATCTAACCGAAAAAAAATGGCAGAAAGCAGCCGAAAAAAGCAAAGAAATCATTGACAGTAAAGTTTATGATCTATTCGAAAATTATGCTGATGTTTTTAATGTGGCAACCAAAAACGGAAAAGAACATATTTTCTCAGCACAATTTAAAGGATTAACCAACTGGAACGGAAATATGCTGGCTTCTACAGCTGCACCAACTTCTGTACCTGGAATTGCAGGAGATCAAGCAGATGCTTTGCATAAAGAAGGCGGTCTTTTTGAAGCTTTCTCTGAAACAGACAAAAGAAAGTACATCACTTTTGCGGTAGAATTTGTGAGTCCGACCGACGGAAAAACGTATAAAGTTACACCACATTTCAATAAATATTTTGATCCTGCAACGCCAACTTCACCTGGACAGTCTTCTAAAAACACGCCAATTATAAGATTTGCAGAAGTATTACTGATTTATGCAGAAGCTTTAAACGAACAAAACAGCGGTCCAACCCCAGAAGCTTATGCGGCAGTTGACCGAGTGAGAACTAGAGCAGGCATTGAATTATTGGCTACAACATCACCAGCATTAAGTCAAGATGCTTTTAGAGAAGCCGTTTTTGAAGAAAGAAGAAAAGAATTGGTTTACGAATATCAGCGCTGGTTTGATTTGGCGAGAAGAGGCCCAGATTACTTTGTAGCAAAATTAAAAGCGGCAGGCAAAACCAATGCGCAACCAAAACACGTTCACTTTCCTATTCCGCAAAGAGAATTGGATTTGAATCCGAATTTGAAGCAAGTTCCGGCTTGGAGATAATTTTTTAAACACATAGAAACATAGTTTTTAAATGCTGGGTAAAGGCGTTTCACTTGTTTAAATAAACATAAATTAAGATTTAATATAGCTATTTTAAATACTACTTAAAGCAAAAAAAATCTATGTTTCTATGTGTTAGAAAACTTTTAAAAATTAAAATATACTAACAGTAAATTATAAATAAGATGAATAAAAGAATAAACATTTTATTTTCTGTTTTATTGACAGGAATAATAGGTTCTCATGAAACCGAAGCTCAAACCGCATCATCAAAACCCAACGTGATTTTGATTATGGTAGATGATATGGGATATTCAGATTTAGGAAATTATGGATCTGAAATTAAAACGCCAAATCTAGATCGTTTAGCGAAAGAAGGAACACGTCTTCGCGAATTTTACAACAACTCAATCTGCGCGCCAACAAGAGCTTCTCTATTAACAGGACAATATCAGCACAAGGCTGGAGTTGGTTATTTTGATGTAAATCTAGGTTTACCTGCTTATCAGGGTTATCTCAACAAAGAATCTTTAACCTTAGGAGAAGTTTTCCGTTCTGGCGGTTACAGCACTTTAATGTCTGGAAAATGGCATGTAGGTTCTGAAGATCAAGCGCAATGGCCAAACCAAAGAGGTTTTGATAAGTTCTACGGCATTTTAAAAGGTGCCGCGAATTATTTTGATACAAAACCGCTTCCTTTCGGAAAAACGGCTTATCCTGTAAAAATGATTCGTAATAATGAGGAATTACATCCAAAAGATGATTCGTACTATTTCACAGATGAAATCGGAAACAATGCCGTTACTTTCTTAGACGAACAAAACAAAGAAAACAAGCCTTTCTTTTTGTACTTAGCATTTACAGCGCCTCACTGGCCATTGCAGGCAAAACCTGTTGATATTGCCAAATACAGAGGGAAATTTGACGAAGGCTGGGATGCTTTAAGAGAAAAAAGAATTCAAAAGTTAAAAGAAAATGGAATTCTGCTTCCAGGTCAAACTATTGCTCCAAGAGATCCTGAAGTTCCAGAATGGGATAAATTGACGTATGACGAAAAACAATTTTGGAAAGCCAAAATGGAAGTTTACGCGGCAATGGTAGATAACATGGACCAAAACGTGGGGAAAGTTTTAGACAAATTAAAAGCTTTGAAAAAAGACAAAAACACTCTGATTATTTTTATTGCTGATAATGGGGCTCAAGGCGGTTTCAACACTTACAATCCATTGAGAAGAGGTTTGGTTCGTAACGATGGACCAATTGGAACTTCTGGTTCTTTTGATTATCAGGAACAAAACTGGGCATATTTATCAAATACTCCGTTACAAGATTATAAAAACAATATGCACGAAGGCGGATTCAGCTCTCCATTCATCGCTTGGTATCCATCAAAAATTAAAGCAGGAAGAATTGACAAAGGAACTGGACATATTATTGACCTTGCTCCTACTTTCTACGAATTGGCTGGAATTGAATATCCTAAAAACTTAAATGGCGTAACTTCTAATCCGCTTCCAGGAAAAAGTTTACTTCCAGTTTTATTTGACAATGCTTCCGAAGTAAATCGTGGCGCTCCACTATTCTGGGAAAGAGCTGGAAATAGAGCAGTTAGAGAAGGAAAATGGAAACTGGTTTCTATTTATCCGTCTTATCAATGGGAACTTTACGATCTTGAAGCAGACCGTGGAGAAACAACCAATGTTGCCGCACAAAATCCAGGAATTGTAAACGATCTATCGGCAAAATATTTTGACTGGGCAGATAAAACTGGAGTTGTAGAATACAGCAAATTCAAACAAAAAGGAGAATTAATTCCGGGTGCTGCTGCTAAGAAATAATTACTTTTTTTGATATTTTAGTAATTATGCAAAAAAGCGATTGTTATTAAGACAGTCGCTTTTTAAAACAAAAAAATGGTGTACAAAAAAAGCAGCAATTTATTTGCTGCTTTTTTATTTTATATTTCCATTCGATTACCTAAAATCATTCAAAGATTTCTCAATAATCTCCAGACATTCATTAATTTGTTCTTCTGTCATTACCAAAGGCGGAGCCAATCTAATTTTATTTCCGTGAGTTGGTTTTGCCAATAATCCGTTATCTCTAAACTTTAGGCAGATTTCCCAAGCCAAATCAGATTCTTCATCTGTGTTGATTACGATGGCATTTAGAAGTCCTTTTCCTCGTACCAGCGTAATTAAATCATTTTTTTCGGCAATTTTATTTAATCCATCTCTTAAAATAACCCCTAAACGTTCTGCATTTTCAGCTAATTTTTCGTCTTTAATAACTTCAAGAGCTGCGATCGCTACTGCCGCTGCAACAGGATTTCCTCCAAAAGTAGAACCGTGCTGTCCAGGTTTAATCACATTCATGATTTCGTCGTTACATAAAACAGCAGAAACCGGATAAACGCCACCAGAAATTGCTTTTCCTAAAATTAAAACATCAGGCTGCACATTTTCGTGATGAACGGCTAATAGTTTTCCTGTACGTGCAATTCCCGTTTGAACCTCATCGGCAATAAAAAGAACATTATGTTTTTCGCAAAGTGCTTTCGCTTTCGCTAAATAACCTTCAGAAGGAACATAAACTCCTGCTTCACCCTGAATAGGCTCAACCAAGAATCCAGCAATATTTTTAGATGAATTTAAAGCGTTTTCAAGCGCTTCTAGATTATCATATTCAATTTTAATGAAACCATCTGTAAAAGGTCCGAAGTTTTTACGCGCTGTTTCATCATTAGAAAATGAAATAATGGTAGTGGTTCTTCCGTGAAAATTATTCTCACACACAATAATCTGTGCCTGATTTTCAGGAATTCCTTTTACTTCATACGCCCATTTTCTAGAAATTTTCAAAGCGGTTTCAACCGCTTCAGCACCCGTATTCATTGGGAGAACTTTATCGAAACCAAAATATTTCGTTACGTATTCTTCGTAGTTTCCTAATTTATCATTGTAAAAAGCACGAGAAGTCAAAGTCAGTTTTTGCGCCTGCTCTACCATTGCATTTACAATTTTAGGATGGCAATGACCTTGATTTACCGCAGAATAAGCAGATAAAAAATCATAATATTTCTTTCCGTCGACATCCCATACATATACGCCTTCTCCACGCTCTAAAACTACGGGAAGCGGGTGGTAATTATGAGCACCATATTTATTTTCTTTATCAATCAAAACTTCTGATTTTGATGAAAGTGTTTTTTCTGTACTTATCATAATATGCTTTTTATTTCTACAAAAATATCAAAATTAAACGAATTAACACCTGAAAAACCATATTTTGACTTAAATATAACAAAATAAAAGTCAAAAACTCAATTTAAGCACTTTTAAAAAGACATATTTATTTTTTTGGGAATGAGATTATGTGCTGTTTATTAAAAAAAAGAATTACTTTTATAAATAACAAAAGACCCAATTTTTAAACGATTTTTATTGAATGGAATTATTAGACGAATTTGATATTAGCATTATTAAAGAATTAGAAAAAGACGGAAGAATGGCCTTTTCTTCTATCGCTACTAATCTTAAAATATCAAATACAATGGTGCATCAGCGTATTAACAGAATGATTGAACAAGGTGTGATTTCTGGAATAAAACCCATTATTCAGGAAAAGAAAATTGGTTACGACTGGGCTTCTTTTACTGGACTTACTTTAAACAAAGATTCTGATTCTGAAAGAATTATTGAGGCACTTAAAGAAATCCCTGAGATTACCGAATGCTATTATGTAACAGGTTCTTTTACTCTTTACATAAAAATTATAGCTACAAATCACGAACATATGCGCCGCATTCTTTACGAAAAAATCGACGGAATTCCAGGCATTGACAAAACCGATTCTATTGTAGAATTGGGCTGCGCTTTTAAACGAAACATATCCTTATAAAAAAAGAAAAACATTCTTTTAAAGTATTGGTTACAAACCTCACAAGAATTTACTTGTGAGGTTTTTTTGTAACATAATATTTCTGATATTTGTTAAAAATTGAAGAAATTATGAAAAACTCCATAATCATTTTATTCAGTGCAATCTTATTCTCAAATCTTATGAATGCGCAATTAAAACCAGTAAAATATACAGAAGGAAGCCAGCAACTTAATGGCTTATTTATAAAATCTGCTAAAAAAAGCAGTAACAACCCAGGAATCTTACTTTTACCAGCATGGCTTGGTATTGATAATGCTTCTAAAGGAATCGCAGAAGAACTATCTAAATTGGGCTATCATGTTTTTATCGCTGATATCTATGGCGAAGGAAATTATCCTAAAAATACTGGCGAAGCAGGAAAACAGGCCGGTTTTTATAAAACAAATTTCGAAGCGTATCAAAAACGTATTGATGCTGCTTTGAAAGAATTAGTAAAATCTGGCGCCAATGCCGATAATATTGTTGCTATTGGATATTGCTTTGGAGGAAGCGGTGTTCTTGAAGCGGCCCGCGGACATTTGAATGTAAAAGGTATTGCTTCCTTTCACGGTGGTTTAGGAAAAGATGCCAGCAGAAAAAACGAACCCATTTCTACGAAAGTTCTTATTTGTCATGGAGCCGATGATCCGTTTGTTTCAAAAGACGAAATTACTGCTTTCCAGCAGGAAATGCGTGATGGCAAAGCAGATTGGGAGATGATTTATTATGCAAATGCCGTTCATTCTTTTACTAATCCTGAAGCGGGAAATGATAATTCTAAAGGTGCTGCATATAATGCTGTGGCTGCAAAAAGATCTTTTGACCATTTACAGCTTTTCTTAAACGAAGTCCTGAAAAAATAATTTCAAAAAACAAATACCTAAAAACTACCAGAACCAATCAATTAAAATAAACCAATGTCACATAACAAAATTAGAGAAGACAAAACTTGTCTAAATTGCAGGCATGTTGTGGAGCAGAAATACTGCCCAAACTGTGGACAAGAAAATAGCGATAGCCGAAAAACTTTTCATCATTTATTTATTCACTTTTTTGAAGATTTAACCCATTACGAAAATGCTTTTTGGAAAACAATAAAAAATCTTCTTTTTAAACCTTCAACGCTTACTAAAGAATACCTTTCGGGAAGACGTTTGTCTTATCTTGCGCCGGTTCGACTTTATATTTTTATAAGTTTTATTACATTTTTATTGATTTCAATGTTTCCAAACAATGTAGGTGAAAAAATTGACAAAAGTGAAGAAGCGCTGAACAAAGAAATTTCTAAAGCTAGTGATAGTTTAAGTATAAGCAGAAAGGATGACAAAAGGTATTTTCATTTTAAAACAATGAAAGAACTTGATTCAATTCAAAAATATGGAAAAGAAAGCGAGAAGCTAAATGCATCTTCTTATTGGTTTTCTGAAAAAGCGATACACGTCACGGAAAAATACACCAAAAAAGAAATTTATGTAAAATTTGTTGAATCGTTCTTTCACAATCTTCCTAAAATTCTCTTTATAATCATGCCGTTTTTTGCTTTTTTCTTATGGCTTTTTCATAGCAAAAAAAGGTGGTATTATTTTGATCACGGAATTTTCACACTCCACTATTTCTCTTTCCTCTTACTGATTTTCCTCATCATGTTTATTATTGATAGGGTTATTGGTCTTTTTGGAGAAGATAGTCCGCTGTCTTTTATATCATCCCTTACAACATTTGCAGGAACCATTTGGATGTGTTATTATTTTTATCCTGCACACCACCGTTTTTATGGCGAATCTAGAATAGTCTCTTTTATAAAAAGCTTTTTATTGTTTATAATAAATTCTCTTTTTATCCTATTTTTACTCACTTTATACGTTCTTTACACATTTATTAATTTACACTAACTAGAATGAAAAAAATACTCATTTTATTATTAGTTGTTACTGCGTATTCTTGTAAAACTGCGCAGTCAACAACAGCCAAAGACAATTCGGATCCGTCAAAATATGTTAAAGCTATCAGCGAAAAAGATCTTAAAAAAATGCTTTATACTATTGCTTCTGACGAAATGGAAGGTCGAGAAACGGGTTCTAAAGGACAGAAAAAAGCAGGTCTTTACATGATCGAGCAATACAAAAAAAGCGGAATTTCTTTTCCAAAAGGAGCATCGGATTTCTATCAGCCAGTTCCTGCAGCATTTATGAACGCAAAACGCAATCAAAATCTTCCAGATTCTGAAAATATCTGGGCTTACATTGAAGGTTCAGAAAAACCAAACGAAGTTTTGGTAATTTCTGCACACTATGATCACGTGGGTATCAAAGATGGCGAAGTTTATAATGGTGCTGATGATGATGGTTCTGGAACTGTAGCATTGATTGAAATGGCTAAAGCTTTTGCTAAAGCTAAAAAACAAGGTCACGGTCCAAAACGTTCTATTTTGTTTCTTCATGTAACTGGTGAAGAGCATGGCTTACACGGATCTCGTTATTATTCTGAAAATCCATTGTTTCCTATTGCCAATACAATCGCAGACATCAACATTGACATGATCGGACGTCGTGATGTTGAGCATTCAAATACAAACAACTACGTTTATGTAATTGGTGCTGACAGATTATCTTCTGATTTACATAATGCAGTTGTAGCGCAAAACGAAAAATACATTAAAATGGACTTAGATTTTAAATTTAATGATCCAAAAGATCCAAACCATTTCTATGAGCGTTCTGACCACTATAACTTTGCAAAACACGGTATTCCAGCTGTTTTCTTCTTTAACGGAGTTCACGAAGATTACCACGGAAAAGGTGACGAGCCTCAAAAAATTGAATATGACGCTTTAACTAAAAGAACAAAACTAGCTTTTGTCGTAGCTTGGGATTTAGCTAATAGAGAAAATAGACCGGTAGTGGATAAAAAATAGTTGCTAAGATTCTAAGATGCTAAGATTCTAAGTTTTTCTCTTAGCAACGGTTATAAAAAAAGGATGAGTTAAACTCATCCTTTTTTTATTTTTATATCTTTTTTGATTTAGTTTTACTCAAAGCTAAAAGACTTAGAGTCTTAGCATCTTAGAACCTTAGCAACTTTAACTAGTCATTCATCGAAATCAAAAACTCTTCGTTATTCTTTGTTTTCTTGAAACGATCGTTTACGAAGTCCATAGATTCTACTGGGTTCATATCAGATAGATATTTACGCATAATCCACATTCTTTGTAAAGTTTTTTCGTCTAATAATAAGTCATCGCGACGTGTACTTGACGATGTAAGATCGATTGCAGGGAAAATACGTTTATTCGCTATCTTACGGTCTAATTGAAGCTCCATGTTACCAGTTCCTTTAAATTCTTCGAAGATTACTTCGTCCATTTTAGAACCAGTTTCTGTTAATGCAGTTGCGATAATACTTAAAGAACCACCGTTTTCTACATTTCTTGCAGCTCCAAAGAAACGTTTTGGTTTTTGCAATGCATTGGCATCAACTCCTCCACTTAATACTTTTCCAGATGCTGGCTGAACCGTGTTGTAAGCTCTTGCTAAACGTGTGATAGAATCTAACAAAATCACAACATCGTGACCGCATTCTACTAAACGTTTTGCTTTTTCCAATACAATATTAGCAATTTTTACGTGCTCTTGCGGCTCTCTATCAAAAGTTGAAGCAATAACTTCACCACGAACACTTCTTTGCATATCAGTAACCTCTTCAGGACGCTCGTCAATCAAAAGAACAATTAAGTAAACTTCAGGATGGTTAGCTGCAATTGCATTTGCAATATCTTTAAGAAGCATTGTTTTACCTGTTTTAGGCTGTGCAACGATCATACCACGCTGACCCTTACCTATTGGTGAAAACAAATCTATAATTCGGGTTGAAATAGAACTGCCTTTTTCGGCTAGTTTGAATTTTTCTGAAGGGAAAACAGGTGTCAAGTGTTCAAAAGAAACTCTATCGCGAACAACTTGCGGATCGTGTCCGTTAATTTTTAATACACGAACCAAAGGGAAAAACTTCTCGCCTTCTTTAGGAGGACGAACCACTCCTTTTACAGTGTCTCCAGTTTTTAAACCAAATAATCTGATTTGTGAAGTTGATAAATAAATATCATCTGGAGAAGCTAAATAATTATAATCTGATGAACGTAAAAATCCGTAACCGTCAGGCATCATTTCAAGAACACCTTCACTTTCAATAATTCCGTCAAATTCAAAATCAGAATCCCTGAAATTATTATTGTTCTTTTTATTTTTATGATTAGGGTTTTGATTATTGTGATTTCCGTTTCCATTGCCATTCCCGCTCTGATTTTGATTCTGATTTGGGTTTTGATTTTGATTTTGGTTCTGGTTTTTATTCTGATTCGGATTGATCTTTTTAACAGGAGCAATTTGAGGAGTTTTTTCAGCTGTTTCGGCTGTTGGCTCAGAAGTAATTGGCTCTGATGGGGCTGCTTCTAAATTTTCCTCTGCAGGAACTTCTTTTACAGCCTCTTTCTCTTTTTTAAGAGCTACTTTTTTCTCGTATGCCGATTTGCTGAATTTTACAACTTTCGGCTCTTTTTTTGCCACTGGCTCTTTCTTATCCTGTACTTCTACTGTTGCCGTTTCTGCAATTGGCTCAATTGTGTCTGCAGCATCGTTTTTTTGAACAGTTTCCTCTACTTTATCAAATTCTAAAACGGGTGTATTTTTGGTATTTGCTGCTTTTGTTTTAGCTGGAGCAATTCTGGCACGCTTTGGTTTATCTTCTTTAGCATCAGAAACTACTTCTGTTTGAGGAGCTGGAGCTGGCGCAGTAGTGCTCTCTTGGTGTGCTAAAATCTGACTAATTAAAGTCTCTTTTTTGACACCAGTAATCTTTATTGTTTTAGCTAACTTAGCTATTTCTTGAAGCTCAGAAAGCTTCATTTCTTTTAATGCAGAAATATCAAACATGAATGTTCTATGAATTTAATTATTTTAAGGAATACTGTAAAAAGAATAGGTAGATAATTAATTTGAATTGACCGCAGTATGAAGTGCTTACGGTATTATGATGCAATAATACGAATAAAATTTTATCATACAATAGTATTTTAAAAAAAGAAAATATATTTTTGTAAAACATTTTTAGACCATGATACAAAGAATTCAGACTGTATATTTATTTCTAGCTTTTGCTGCAACTGGCATTTTAATGCTTTTTGTTCCGCTTTGGACAACTAGTGCAGGAAAGCCATTCTTTTTTATGCAGGACCAGCTTTATACTGTTTTATTAGGTTTAACGACTATGCTTAGTATTATCAGTATCATTTCATTCAAAAAGAGACAAAATCAGTTTGTGCTAAACAGACTTAATATAATATTAAATTTAATTTTATTAGGATTATTTGTATATCGATCACTAAATTTATCTGGAGGGACTGAAGTCTCTGAGAAAGGTATTGGGATGTTCATGCCGATTGTTGCTATCGTGTTATTAGTTTTAGCTAATAAGGCCATCAAAAAGGACGAAGATCTTGTAAAATCTGTTGATCGTTTGAGGTAAACCTATAAACTTAGTTTATTTTGTGCGAAGAAGAACCCGAATTTTGATTCGGGTTTTTTTTATGCCTTATTTTATCATAAATCAGACCTAAAGAGCATTATAAATGTGTGATTTACATGGTAAATTTGCATTTTCGAATTCAAATATAATCATGACACCAAAAATAAGAATCCATCTTGCAGATGATCATCAGGTATTAATTGACGGTCTTTCCAACCTGCTTCAAACTGTTTCAAATTTTGAAGTGGCCGGAACTTCTTTAGACGGCACCACTGTTTATGATGATGTAATGAATGACAAAGCCGATGTTTTAATTCTAGATATCAGCATGCCAAAGAAAGATGGCATAGAAGTGCTGAAAGAATTTAGCGAAAAAAATATGTCTTGCAAAGCCATTATTTTATCCAGTTACGATGATCTAAAAATCATTAAAGAAGTTATGAAATTAGGCGCAAAAGGCTATCTGTTAAAAAATTGCGCTGGAGAAAATATTATTGAAGCTGTCGAAGCCGTTTATCAAGGGCAGGAATATTTTAGCGACAGTGTTAGAGAGAAAATTTTCAATACTTTTAGAGACAATCCTAAATTAAATCAGAACGCACTTATAGAAAACCCAATTTTAAGTCCGCGTGAGATTGAAATCATTATTTTAATTGCCTTAGAATACAGCGGCAAAGAAATTAGCAAAAAGCTCTTCATCAGTTCACATACTGTCGAAACGCATCGAAAAAACATCATGAAAAAACTTAATATAAAAAGCACAATAGGTCTGGTAAAATATGCTCTTAAAAACAATTTGATTAATCCTTAAAGATTGCATTTATGTTTCGTCTCAAATTCATCCTATCTCTTCTTCTACTTTTTTCTTTTGAAGAAGTTACTTTCGCACAGTTAAAGGATACAGCACAAACTTCACAAATCGAAAACAACCAAACAACCGTTAATTATCTTAGTAAATCAGAACAGCTTCGAAATAAAAAAATCGTTAGTTTAACCATTATACTCACTGTAATCATTTTTCTTTTATTTTACTTTTTATACCAAAACAACAAACTAAAACAGAAAATAAAACGAAAAGACACCAAACAGAAAATCCTTCTCAATATTATTAATTCTGGAATTGACTCTCAAGAAGTAGAGCGTAAAAAAATTGCTTCTTTTCTGCATGACAATATCAATTCACTATTGTCTTCTGCTGGATTACATCTAAATACCTTTACAGCTCAAAACGATGTGAAATCGGAAGAAATACGGAAAGCAAAAGCCATTCTATCAGAAGTGCATGAACTTTTACGCGATATGTCTCACGATCTTGTTCCTTCGCTTTTGGTGCGTTTTGGATTGATTTATGCTTTGGAAGATTTATGCGAGAAAAACTCAAACTCTGCAATTGAATTTGAATTTTCAAGCGCTATTCCTACCAGTAGAAGATATGTTGAAAAATTTGAAATGAAAATCTATTTCATAGTCAGCGAATTGTTTAGTAATATTACCAAACATAGCAATGCTAAAAAGGCAAAACTCTCTTTAGCTGAAAGAGAAAACCAACTAATCCTCCACATTTACGATGACGGAATTGGTTTTAAAACGCAAAAATTAAAAGACGCTGAAGGCTTCGGTTTAAGTAGAATCAGAGCTAGAATCAAAAAATATAAAGGAACTTTATCGATAACTTCAAAAGAAAATCAGGGAACCAAAATAAAAATTCAGATTCCGCTACCACATTAATTACTTCTCTCCTATTTCGACAATTTCCAAATCTTTGATTTTGTCATCATCAATTACAAAACGCAACATGGTTCTCACTTTATGAAAACCACTTTTCCCTGCCGCGCCTGGATTCATATGCAATAAATTATTATTCTTATCAAACATGACCTTCAAAATATGCGAATGTCCGCAGATAAATAATTTAGGCGGATTCAAAGCTAATTCTTCTCTAACATTCTGATTATACTTTCCAGGATAACCGCCAATATGGGTAATCCAAACCGAAACATTTTCACAAGAAAAACGATTATTAAGCGGAAATTCTAATCTTGCTTTTGCATCGTCAATATTTCCGTAAACCGCTCGTAAAGGTTTTAGTTTTTTAATCGTATCTGTAACTACCAAATCTCCAATATCACCCGCATGCCACACTTCGTCTGCCTGAGCAACATATTTTAAAATAGTATCATCGATGTGACTGTGGGTATCGGAAAGAAGGAGAATTTTAGTCATTTTTTTTATGCAGGTTCAAAGGTTTGGAGGTGCAAAGGTACAAAGGTTTTCTTTCTAGAGACTTACCAAAGTGCGTCTTTCGTGTTGTTTTCAAATTTAGCTTTTTTTCCAATCTAACGTGAGACGCACTGTGGTGCGCCTTTACAGATATACGCAACGAAAAATCTTTGCAACTCTGAACCTTTGCAGTAAGACGCACTGCAGTGCGTCTCTGCGGATATGCACAACGTAAAAACCTTTGCAACTCTGAACCTTTGCCCCTTTGCAACTAAAGAAAAAAACCTTAGCATCTTTTTTCGTACCTTTGCAACTCTGAACCTTTGAACCTCAACAGTGAGATATTTTATTCAATTCGCTTATAACGGAACACATTATCATGGCTGGCAAATACAGCCAAACGCTTCTTCAGTTCAAGAAACTTTAAATAAGGCTTTTTCGGTTTTATTAAATGAAAACATTAGCATTATGGGTGCTGGAAGAACAGATACTGGTGTTCATGCAAGCGAAATGTACGGTCATTTTGACACAGAAAAAAAATTAGACATTCCAATTTTAATTCATAAACTGAATTCTTATTTACCAAAAGACATTGCGATTTTTGATATTATTCTCGTTCACGATGATGCGCATTGTAGATTTGATGCTACAAAACGAACTTACGAATATCATATCAATACAGTAAAAAATCCATTTTTGCAGGAATTAAGCTGGTATGTTACACAAAAACTGGATGTTGCTTTGATGAATGAAGCCGCACAGTTACTACTGAAACACACCGACTTTCAATGTTTTTCAAAAGTTAATACTGATGTAAACACATTTGATTGCACGATTTTTGAGGCGTACTGGAAACAAGAAAACGAAAAATTGATTTTTACCATTTCGGCAAATCGTTTTTTAAGAAATATGGTTCGCGCCATTGTGGGTACATTGATTAATATTGGTTTAAAGAAAATCACTTTAACTGATTTTGAAAACATCATTGCCAGCAAAAGCAGAGAAAAAGCAGGATTTTCGGTTCCGGCACATGGTCTATATTTGACCAATATTTATTACGATTATTTATAGCTATTAGCTATAAGCTGTAGGTTTTAAGCACTAAAAATGTTAAGCCTATTGCCTAAAGCCTAAAGCTTAAAGCTTGAAAAAACAAATGAAAGCAAAAGCATTCGACACAGGACTATTCAAACGAATTTTAAAATATACACGACCTTATAAATGGCGTTATTATGGCGTAATCATATTTGCCATTTCGCTGTCTATCTTCGCTGCACTTCGCCCCTATTTACTAAAAGAAACGGTCGATGGCTACATCAAAACTCATGATAAAATGGGATTGCTGATGTATATCGTTTTAATGGGCGTAGTTTTGCTGATGGAGGTCTTTTCTCAATTTTACTTCGTTTATTGGGCAAACTGGCTCGGACAGGATATTGTAAAAGATATTAGAACCAAACTTTTTAAACACATTTTGAGTTTCAGAATGAAGTATTTCGATTTGGTTCCGGTTGGCCAGCTGGTTACTCGCGCTGTTTCAGATATTGAATCGATTGCACGTATTTTCAGCCAAGGTTTGTTTATGATTATAAGCGATTTGATGAAAATGTTCGTGGTTCTTATTTTTATGTTTTATATGAACTGGAAACTAACTTGGATTGTTGTAGTTGCAATGCCTATTCTAGTTTACATTACCAGAATTTTCCAACGTAAAATGCAAGTGGCTTTTGAAGAAGTTCGAACGCAGATTGCCAATATGAACTCTTTTGTACAAGAGCGCGTAACGGGAATGAAAATCGTACAGCTTTTTAACCGTGAAAAAATCGAAGCTGAAAACTTTAAAGAAATCAACAACAAACATAGAGTTGCTTGGATTAAAACGATTTTATACAACTCCATTTTCTTCCCGATTGCCGATATTATTTCGTCTATTACTTTAGGTTTGGTAGTGGTTTATGGCGGATTCAGAATTTTGAATGGAGATCATTTTACAACTTTTGGTGATTTGTTTTCGTATACCATGTTTATCGGAATGCTGTTTAATCCATTGAGACAAATTGCGGATAAATTTAACGAGATGCAATTGGGAATGATTGCTGCCAATCGTGTTTTTGACATCATTGATACGCAAGATCATATTCAAGATACAGGAACCATTGAAGCGCCCGTTTTTAATGGAAGAATTGATTTTAAAGACGTTCGTTTCAGCTATATTCCAGAAGAAGAAGTCATAAAAGGTATTGATCTTTCAGTTTCTGCTGGACAGACCGTGGCGATTGTAGGTTCTACAGGAGCAGGAAAGTCTACTATTATTAATTTACTGAATCGTTTTTACGAAATCAGTAGCGGAACAATTTGCATTGATGGAGAAAATATCGAAAACTATACTTTGGCTTCTTTAAGAAAACAAATTGCTGTTGTTTTGCAGGATGTGTTTTTGTTTGCCGATACCATTTATAATAATATTACTTTGCACAATCCAGAGATTACGAGAGATAAAGTAATTGATGCGGCAAAGAAAATTGGAGTTCATGATTTTATTATGAATCTGCCCGATAATTATGATTTTGATGTAAAAGAGCGTGGCGTTATGCTTTCCTCTGGACAGAGACAGCTTATTGCTTTTTTACGTTCTTATGTGAGCAACCCAAGCATTTTGATTTTGGACGAAGCGACTTCTTCTATCGATACCTATTCTGAAGAAATGATTCAGCGTGCGACAGAAACGATTACAAAAGGAAGAACTTCGATTATTATTGCACACAGATTAGCAACAATTGTAAACGCAGATAAAATTGTTGTGATGGATAAAGGTCTGATCGTAGAACAAGGTACACATCAAGAATTACTTAATAAAACAGATGGTTATTACAAAAACCTGTACGATTCGCAATTTTCAGTAGCTAATTAGCTTTACGAAATTACTTACATCCTTAATTTTCAAAATCTTACAAAAAATTAAATTACTAAAAAACGATTATTCATTGTATTTAAGAAAAAATGAATTTATTGCAACTCAAAAATTTTAATTGTATTCTTACAAATAAACAAGTAAGTTTGAGAAATAAATAATCATTTTTAAAAAATCCTATGAAAAAAAAATTACTTTTTATCGTTTTCTTTTTAGTCTTTTCTGCTAATGCATTCTCAATGCAAATTTTTATAAAAACTTTGACAGGAAAAACTATAACTGTTGAAGTTGAATGTTCAGATACCGTCGAAAATCTGAAGGAAAAAATATACGATAAAGAAGGAATTAATCCTAAGTGCATAAGGTTAATATATGCAGGGAAACAACTTGAAGACAACAGGACATTATGTGATTTTAACATCACAAAAGAAACCACAATACATATGGTTCTTAGAGAGCCTTGCAATTAATTGTTTTTAACGAAGATGACAATTTGTTTAGAATAGTATTTTGACATACTTATTAATTCCATTTCAAAAACAATATTTAGGAAAGCAAAAGGCTCCCAAAAATATACAGCTTAAAAATAATGGGGTTTGACTTTTAATTAAAAGTCAAACCCTTTTTTCATATAGAGTTATGAATTGATTCTAATTGTCCTTCAAGCCCAATCTAGAATAATTTTCATTAGTAAAAAGGACCTTGATAATTTCAAAAATGGGCTAAACCAGTAAATTAATAATTATTTAGCTATAAATTGACGTTTGTTTCTTAAATTAAAAAACTGCGGTATTCATAAATTGTGATTTAAAATCCGACTAAAAACTGTCAAAAACGCTTTAAAACGTTAAATTAGCGTTATAGAAATCATAAAATTGCCCTTTCACAATCAGTTAGATAGCAGAAATTTTTGGTTTATTCTTTATCTTTGAGAATATAGAAATCAAATGTAAAAGACAATGCCACAAAATAGATTTTATCCTGATGAAAAATTCAAAGAAATAGAAATAAATGCCTCATTACAATTAAGATACGCCATTTCGAACAGAGGAAGGCTAATTAGTTTTACCGACGATATTGAAAACGGACGCATCTTAAAAGGAGGTTTAAGCGACGGATATCCAACTTTCCGTTTTAAGGTTAAAAAAGACGATAAAATCGTAAATAAGTATCTCTTCTTATACAAATTAGTAGCTCAGTACTTTATTCCAAAAGATTCTGAAGATCAAACCTATGTTTTGCACTTAGATTACAACAGAGCAAACGATGACGTAAGTAATTTACGCTGGGCAACCAAACAGGAAATGATGGCACATAGCCGTAAAAGTCCACGTGTTATTCAGGCAAAAAAGAACTTAATTGAACACAATCTAAAAGCTGATGGACGAAAATTAACGACCACAAAAGTGATGTTAATTAAAAAAATCCTTGCAAGACCAGAACAAAAAACACGTCTTAAAATGATTGCAAAACAATTTGGCGTAAGCGAAATGCAAATTAGAAGAATTGCCAGCGGAGAAAACTGGGGACACGTTAAGATTTAATTTTTAATTGTGAATGGTAAATTATTAATTCATAATTATAAGCCACAGATTATACAGATTAACACAGATTTTTTTTGAAATCATTTTAATCCTAATAATCTGTGGCTTGTTTTTTTGCCATCAACTATCCACCACAAACCATCAACAATTACTCACTAAATCTTAAAAATCACTTCATAATTCACAATTTACAATTCACAATTAGTTCGCTTTCTGTGAAAAGGCCAATATCTATATCTTTAAAAACAAAATTTCAAGTGTTCATATAAAATAAATCCTTAAATTCGCAATCACAAATAACAAAAGAAGAAATCGAAAGATGAGTTTCGGAAATACAAACTTCATTTTCGATAGTTAATACTAAAAGCAAAAAAAATGAAATACGACGTTATTGTTTTAGGAAGTGGTCCTGGAGGATATGTAACAGCGATTAGAGCTTCACAATTAGGCTTTAAAACTGCTGTAGTAGAAAAAGAAAATCTAGGTGGAGTTTGCCTTAACTGGGGATGTATCCCAACAAAAGCGCTTTTAAAATCTGCTCAAGTTTTTGATTACCTTAAACACGCTTCTGACTACGGATTGAAAGTTTCTGAATTTGATAAAGATTTCCCTGCAGTTATTCAACGTAGCCGTGGTGTAGCTGAAGGAATGAGCAAAGGTGTTCAATTCTTAATGAAAAAGAACAAAATTGACGTTATCGAAGGTTTTGGAAAATTAAAACCAGGAAAAAAACTTGACGTTACTGATAAAGACAATAAAGTTACAGAATATAGCGCTGATCACATTATCATCGCAACTGGTGCTCGTTCTCGTGAGTTACCAAACTTACCTCAAGATGGTGTAAAAGTAATTGGATACCGTCAGGCAATGACATTGCCAACTCAGCCAAAATCTATGATTATTGTGGGTTCTGGAGCAATTGGAGTTGAGTTCGCTCACTTCTACAACTCAATGGGAACAGATGTTACTATCGTAGAATTTATGCCAAACGTAGTTCCTGTAGAAGACGAAGATATCTCAAAACAATTTGAGCGTTCTTTGAAAAAATCAGGAATTAAAGTAATGACTAACTCTTCTGTTGAGCGTATTGACACAACTGGTGCTGGAGTTAAAGCTTTTGTTAAAACTGCAAAAGGAGAAGAAGTTTTAGAAGCTGACATCGTACTTTCGGCAGTTGGAATCAAAACAAACATTGAAAACATCGGATTAGAAGAAGTTGGAATCGCTGTTGACAGAGATAAAATCTTAGTAAACGCTTACAACGAAACTAACATTCCAGGATACTATGCAATTGGAGACGTTACTCCAGGTCAAGCTTTAGCTCACGTAGCTTCTGCTGAAGGAATTAACTGTGTTGAGAAAATTAAAGGTTTACACGTAGACCCAATCGATTACGGAAACGTTCCTGGCTGTACTTACGCAACTCCAGAAATCGCTTCTGTAGGTTTAACAGAAAAACAAGCAAAAGAAAAAGGTTACGAATTAAAAATTGGTAAATTCCCATTCTCAGCTTCTGGAAAAGCAAAAGCTGCTGGAAATGCTGACGGATTCGTAAAAGTAATTTTCGATGCAAAATACGGAGAATGGTTAGGATGCCACATGATTGGTGCTGGTGTTACAGATATGATTGCTGAAGCAGTTGTAGCTCGTAAACTAGAAACTACAGGTCATGAAATCCTTAAATCTATCCACCCTCACCCAACAATGAGCGAGGCTGTTATGGAAGCTGTAGCTGATGCTTACGGCGAAGTAATTCACTTGTAAAAATATACCGTTTTACGGTTATATATAATTCTCAATTTAATAAATCCGATTTGTGAAAACAGGTCGGATTTTTTTATTTTAATATATCTAATGTTCTTAAAATAATTTTCGTGTTTTTGTCTTAATAAAATTCAAAAATCCTTAGATATCATTTTCCTTAAAGTCATAAAAAGATTACTTTTATAAATCATTATAAATATCCTTTTTTATGGAAGAAACAAAAATATTCTACGCCGACGGAGAAAACCCAAAAATGATTGAAGCTTACAAAAAAGCACAAGAAACTTTTAAATATTTCTGGAGAGAATTATCTTGGGAATATCGCAGAATAATTCCTGGACTTGATGTAGCTTGTGTAAAATTGGCTTTCACTCAAGATATAGACGATGAAACTATCGTAGAACATATGTGGATTAACGACGTAAACTTTGACGGCGAAATGATATACGGAATTTTAGTAAATGATCCCAATGACTTAACCAATGTTAGTAATGGAGACGAAATTGCAATTCCGATTAATCAAATCAGTGATTGGTTATTTGCAAGTCAAGGAAAAACATACGGCGCTTTTACAATCCATGCCATGCGCTCAGAAATGGATGAAGACGAAAGAAAAGACCACGACAATGCTTGGGGCTTAGAATTTGGAGATTACAATGATATTCTGGTTGTTACGAATCAGAAAGAAAAACCAGAAAACTTGATAGAGCATCCGATGAGTATAAATATGAAAGAAAGTCTTATCGAATTCTTAAAAAACAATCCAGAAGAAATAGAAGCGCAAGACGATTTAGGCTACACTTTTTTGCATCGTGAAGCGATTGCTGGAAATCAAACTTCTGTAGAACTCATTTTAAAAGCCGGAGCAAATGCAAATGCAAAAACCAAGAGCGGAAAAACAGCTTTAGATTTTGCCAAAGAACTCAAATGGGATCATTTAATACCTTTATTTCAATAAAAAATTTCAGAATCCGGTTTACCAAAAGTAGATCGGATTTTGTTTTAATAAACTGCTTTTCAAAAAAGAATATTTTTTCATTTTAAAATCAAAACTGATCATTTTTTCATCTGTTTGCAATAAAGAATGTGCTACTTTTGCAGCACCAAATCTAACATGCCATAGAATGAAAAAATTATTCTTTACGCTTATACTGTTATCTTCAGTTTTATCTGCCCAAACCAAAACCGACACCGATTTTGCTTCCCGTTTAAAAAGCACTTTTTCTCAATCTACAGACTGTGTGAACGACTTCGAAAAAGTATTGAAACCTGCAGAACTTCAATCGTTAAACACGACCCTAAACGCTTTCGAAAAAAAACACCTTTATAAAATTGTGGTCATAACAACTCCTTCGGTTGAACCTTTTCAGTCTTTTGATGAATTTGCAGTAGATCTTGACAAATTTTTATCAAAAGACCCGCGATTAGATCCAACACTTTTAATTGTTGTCAGTAAAACATTAAGGCAAATTCAGGTTTTAAGTGTCGATTTTATAAAATACAAGTTAAATGCTGAAGACACACAAAACATAATCAGCACCTACTCTATTCCCGAACTTAAAAAAGGAAATTATTTTAAAGCTTTAGAGCAGGCTTCAAATGAATTCATGAAAAAATTACAACAACAATAAATAGGTCAAAATCCGATTTGCGAAAGCGAGTCGGATTTTTTTTTAATATCTGAAAACTACTAGTTAGAAAAAGACCTATTTTAGTGTAAAAAATAAGTTTTACTAAAAATGGAATTAGAACAATACAAAAAAGAATTTTCAGAAGACGACGCCGTTGGATGGTTAGAAATTGATAAAGAATTTGACCGACTCTATCCAGGGCAGGAACCCAAACATTTTGCTCCAGCAATTAGCTATATGCTTGGTGGAGAACATCCGCTTGACGGTGTTAGTTATTACGAAAGTAAAAAACAAGAAGATCATTATCATTTTATTACTTACGGATTTTCTGAATTGTATTATAACGAAGAAAAAGTAGACGGAGAATTTAGCAAATGGGGTTTCGAACTTACTTTTAGATTAAAACCTTTTGAAGCCGATAATGGCAATCCAAGCTGGGCAATTGCACTTTTGCAAAATATCGCCAAATATGTATTTGACAGTGGAAATTGGTTTGAAGAGTATCATTACATGCCAGCAAACGGACCAATTCGTCTGGACACTGAAACCGATATTACGGCATTAATTTTTGTGAATGATCCGGAAATCCCTAAAAAACAAACGCCACACGGCGAAGTTTCATTTTTACAAATCGTCGGCATAACTTCTGCAGAATATGAACACATTAAAGAAAATCCAGAAGGAGTTGAAGAATTAGTTAACAAGCTAAAAGAAAGCAATCCTTTACTAATTACTGATTTAAATCGAAAAAATTAAGATTTAATAGAATTTAAAATGATCAATTACAATAATAAAATCTTTAAACCTGTAAGCAACAGCGAAAACGGCGAAACCTCTAGTGAAACTGCATTTCATTACATACAGGAAGGAAATATTTTAACATCAGAATATTCAGGAGGGAAAATCAAAAAAGGCCATCTTATTGGATTAGTAGACGAAGAAGGAAACATTGAAATGAGGTATCATCAAATAAACGAAAAAGGAGAGCTTATGACAGGAATCTGCACTTCTAAACCCGAAATAGTAGAAAATGGTAAAATAAGGCTTCATGAAACTTGGCAATGGACATCTGGCGATCTTTCAAAAGGTAATTCTGTAATTGAAGAACAATAAATACAAATTCTAAAATGGCGATCATAATAGAATCAAGAGATGCAGATTTACCTCATTTAAGAGAATTATTCTTAAACGAAAGACGGCGCACCTTTACAGAACAAGATATTTCAGAATTTGAATTAGACGATTTTGACAAGCAAACACAAGGCGAATATATTTTAACGGCTCTTGTAAACAATATCCCAGTCGGATTTATTTCGATCTGGATGCCAAACAATTTTATTCATCATCTTTATGTTGATGTTAAACATCAAGGACAAAATCTTGGTACAGAATTATTAAAAGCTGCCATCTTAAAAACCTCATTTCCAATTAGCTTAAAATGTCTTGTAAATAACATTAAAGCAATTGAGTTTTATACTAAAAAGGGGTTTATAGAAAAATCGCGAGGAAATTCTAGCAACGGAACTTATATTCTACTTGAGTTGACCAAAGATATAAAACAACCATAAATGCTAAAGACATGAGCCAGATTCAAGATTACAACAATTCTCAGACCGCAGAAAACAAAGAAATCTGCGATCTTCTTTTAACGATTATAAATGAAAATCTTTCTGATGCCGAAAGCAAAATCTGGCATGCGCATCCTGTTTGGTTTCTAGATGGAAATCCGATTGTAGGTTATAGCAAATTAAAGGATTCTGTTCGATTACTTTTCTGGAGCGGACAATCTTTTGACGAAGAAAAACTCCAAAATGAAGGTTCTTTTAAAGCTGCCGAAATGCGCTACACAAACAGCAATCAAATAAACGAAGAAGACTTAAAACGCTGGTTGGAAAAAAGCAGAGAAATTCAATGGGATTATAAAAACATTGCCAAACGAAAAGGCGAACTGCTTCGAATAAAACCACTTTAAAAAAGCAATCATTTAATTTCCAAGTTTTTATCTTTAATTTTATTACTGACATACTGTTGTCACAAAGGCATTTTACCTTTATAAAATAAAAACAAAAAAAATGGAAACTAAAGATGGAAAATTAGCAATTTATGCCAAAACCAGACAAGATTGGCGCAATTGGCTTGATACCAATAGCCAGACGGAAAAATCCGTTTGGTTAATCTTATATCATAAAAAAAGTAAAACAGAAAGTGTAAATTTAATCGAAGCAACCGAAGAAGCGCTTTGTTTTGGTTGGATTGACAGTCTCTGCAAAAAACGCGATGCCGAAAGTTACTATCTTACCTTCTCACACCGAAATCCGAAAACTAGCAAATGGAGTAAACCCAATATTGAAAGAGCCGAACGCATGATTCAGCAAAATTTAATGACAGAACACGGTCAGAAATTAATCGATATTGCAAAAGAAAAAGGAAAATGGATTACCGAATAATCTAAAAAAATAAAATTCAGTTTTACTTGTGCGTGTCCCTCCGGGTCAGGCTGTCCGCTATATCTTTTATGGTGAACCCCACCATAAAAGGATATCGCTCCCATCCTTCACGCATTTGGTATTCATAAGAACATTTTTGTTCTTATATAATTTGTACTTTAGTAAGATCAGAACTACAACCAGAAACACTCTAAATCATGCTAAAACAAATTTTCATCCTTCTCCTTTTTTGTTTTGCAATTCAATTGCATTCACAAGAAATAGGTTTTACAACTCCAGATTATAAAGCCATCGAAAAAGAAATCAACGACAAAAATTCAAAATTTTACTATCCTAAATTAATGGAAAGACTCACGAAAAACGATACGCTTTTATCGCATGACGAATACCGCCATTTGTATTTAGGCTATGTTTTTCAACCCAAATACAATGCCTTTTGGACGTCACCAGACGAAGAACAGCTTCGCAAATATTATGATAAAGAAGAACTCGAAGTTTCAGATTATGACGAAATAATCAAATTGTCTAATCATACCTTAAACGATTTTCCATTTGACTTAAAACAGCTCAATTTCCTTACTTACGTTTATCATTTAAAAGGAGACGAAACATCTGCAAAAATTGCTTCTTTTAGATTTCACAGCATCATGAATGTAATACTTTCTTCTGGCGACGGAAAGAAATGCGAAACGGGTTTTCATGTCTTAATGGTCGATCATGAATACATTTTACTCAGTCTTTTTGAAATTGAATCGAAAGGACAGTCACTTGTAGAAAATTGCGATTATCTAAGTTTCGAAAAAGGCGCCTACAATGTAGACGGTATTTATTTTAACATCGAAAAAATGCTAGAAAACGAAAAGAAAATGCTACGCTAACATAATTTAAAAATCAAAATACACAGCTTCAGCAGATTTTAATGTTGAAGCTTTTTTTTGATAAAAACTATTTATTTATTGTTTATCAATAAATTTTTATTATTTTAGCAGCATAACTTGTAATCTTGAATAGCATGGAAATTAAAATTGGAACACCGCAAATTCTAAAAATCCTTAATATCTTATCATGGATTATTTTTATTGGCTTATGCGTAGAAGCCGGCATGTATCTTTTTAACGGAATTTATACTATGACCATAAACTCCTATAATGCTCGTCTTCTTCATTTGCTTGACTTATATAATTACAGTCCTAGTTTTTATATTCAAGAAATATGCTTTATCAGCATCGTGGCAATCTTAAAAGCCATTATGTTTTATCTGATTGTAAAAATGTTGCATGAGAAAAAATTAAACATCCAACAGCCTTTTACTGCCGAAATGGGTCGCTTTATATCTTATCTTTCTTATCTCGCTTTCGGAATTGGGCTTTTTTCGTTCTGGGCCTTCAAATTCAACAATTGGCTAATTATTAAAGGCGTGAAACTTCCTTCGTTAGAATCACTTAATTTGGAAGGCCACAGCATTTGGATCTTTATGGCAATTGTCTTGTTTGTTGTAGGACAGATTTTTAAAAGAGGAATCGAAATTCAATCTGAAATTGACTTAACTATTTAAACAAAAAATTATGCCCATTATAGTAAATTTAGACGTCATGATGGCAAAGAGAAAAATGTCATTAAACGAACTTTCAGAAAAAGTAGATTTAACCTTGTCCAATCTTTCTATTTTAAAAACGGGTAAAGCAAAAGCAATTCGTTTCAGCACTCTCGAAGCAATCTGTAAAGTTCTCGATTGCCAGCCGGGCGATATTTTAGAATTTTCTGAAGAATAATTTGAATTCAATTTAATTTGTATTTTCGTATGAATCAGATTAAAATTTCAAAACAATTATAAATCTAAAAAATCTGAAAATGAACATCCTCATTGTTTACGCACATCCGAGCAAAAAATCGTACACTTTTCAAGTTTTAGAAAGATTGAAACTAGCCTTGAATACTGAAAACTGGAATGTAGAAATCTCCGATTTATATGCATCCAATTTTGTTGGTGATATGTCTGAGGAAGAATACGAACGAGAAGGTTTTGCCAAAACACAATTTCCTATTCCTACAGATGTTTTAGCAGAACAAGAAAAAATAGAAAAAGCAGACTGCATTATTTTTCTATATCCTGTTTGGTGGAGTGATTGTCCTGCAAAATTAAAAGGTTGGTTCGATCGAGTTTATTCTGTGGGATATGCCTATGGACAAAATGAAACTTCAAGAAAAATGAAAACTATTCCATACGGTCTTGTAATTTGCACAGCGGGACATCCGAATGAATTTTTGCATGAAATTGAAATTGCACAAAGCATGGAAAAAATTATGCTCGAAGACCGACTTGGAAAACGTTTTACGCATAAAGAAATGATTATTCTAGGCGGAACATTGGAGCTAGAGAAAGTTATGGAAGGGCATTTTTTTCAGATTGACCAAATTGTAACAAAAATTAAAAATCAGAACAAAACTTTAGACTTCTTTTCTAATTAAATTTCATTGAAGCATTAAAAAATATTGATTTTACATAATTATGGTGGTAAAAAAAAATGTACTAGAACAAAAAACAAACGAGCAGCTTGAAGAATATATTAAACCTGAAACTAGATACGTACCGCAGGCTACTAAAATTGCATTCGAAATTCTCAAAACCAGAGGTAGATTTTTTTCTGAAAAAGAAATAGACGCTATTAATCTATTAATTAATAAACCCGAAGAAAAAAAAATACGCCCAATACATCAAAATCACATAAAATCTTCAAATTTTATTTTTATTTCAATAGTTTTCGGATTAATTAATTTATTTTTTACACTAATGTATATTCCAAATCAATCAGGAATTTTTTCTTCTGTGGCAGCTTTCATTTTTGTGGGAATCTTAGGGTATTTAATTCGAGAAGGACGTGATTTAAAGATTCTTTTATTAGCACTGTTCGTGATTGGATTACTTGGTTCGATTTCGACTTTAACTTTTGAATTAACCTATTATCCATTAAACGGAATCCTAAGTCTTTGCCAATTAATATTGCAAATTTTGGCTATAATTTTCTTATTTATGATTCCAAAAAAATTTGAAAGTATAAAAACCAACGAATTTGAATTATGGCTCGCTGCCGAAAATGAAAAAACTATAGAAAAATAGAAGCTATAAGGTTGTCCGAAATACACCTTAAAAATGTCTTACAAACACCGTAATCAATTGATTTTTAGATTGTAATTTTACTTTACTAATTTAAAAATCAATTGATTATGAGTACTCACGATTTTACCACTACTATAATCGTCAATCAAACGCCAGAAGAAGTTTTTAAAGCGATACAAAATGTTCGAGGCTGGTGGTCTGAAGAAATTGAAGGCAAAACAGCAAATATTGAAATTTAAGCATATAATAAATATTAAAATAGTTTAAAATTGCCTTACTAAAATGTAAACAAAATCTTATATTAGAGTTTTTAAAATTATTCAATAATGTTAAACACTATATACCTTTTACTATTTTCATCTCTCTTTCTTATCCTGATAAAAGAAAGAGACTGAAACAATTCCTCTGCATCATAATTTAATTTATTTTAATGGATCAACTGTTGTTGAATTTGGTGATAAAAAGTGGTTCGAACTTCAACCAAAATTGAATATTAAAATAAAAGTGGAATATATTGATGCTATAATCTTTGCATCTCAATTTATTCATGCAAATGCCTGTACCAACTATATGGCGATATTGAATAAAAAAAGATTCAATTTACCTAATTCATAGAAGTCTGCCAGGTGCCCCATGTACTTCAAGTGAAATTGAAAAAATTACCTACATCATCAAAAATCCCGAAATGAATATAAAAATGGCTATAAAAAATGAATAAGATCATTCTAACATTTTTGATTGCAACGTTATTCTCGAACTGCAAGAAAAACGATCAAATTAAAGACCGATTCTCTAATTATGAACTAATTAGCACAAAAGAACAAATTATAGAAATAAAACATATAAAATGGGCCGCTACAGATCGACCAACTTTTGTAACGCAAGAGAATTATAATGCTAAAAGTAGTGATGCTTCATTAATTGATTATTGCTTTTATCTGGATACTAAAGAGAACCGCTTTCAATTTTTTTCAGAAAAGAATCGTGAAAAATTACAAAACGGAGGAACAGTTCGCGTATCAGGAAAATTCTATAAAACCAAAAAGTTTGATGGTTCTTTTCCATATAAAAATTTTCTAGTTTACAGTTTTACACCAAAAAATGGATACTTCATTGTTTTTGTATGTGATACAATTTTATAAATTGCGTTCGAAAACTTACTTTTAATTGTCTTATAAAAAATCCGTTTGGACTAGTTATAAGTAGATGAATTTTTGCATGAAATTGAAATTGCACAAAGCATGGAAAAAATTATGCTCGAAGATCGACTTGGAAAACGTTTTACGCATAAAGAAATGATTATTCTAGGCGGAACATTGGAACTAGAGAAAGTTATGGAAGGGCATTTTGAACTCATAAATAAAATTCCTCAAAAATTTAAAACAATATATAAACCTTAATTTTACCTTATAAAAAATGGCACTAGACAATAATGCAGAAAAATCAGTTTTTGAAGAAATTCCAACCGAAAAAATATACTCAGAAAAAGCCATAAGAATAGGAACATTTTTTGCAGGCCCATTGGTTGCTGGGTATTGTATTGCAGAAAATTTCAAAGTATTTAACGATATTGAGAAAGCAAGAAAAACATGGGTTATTACTATCTTAGCACTATTCACAATTGTTCTTCTTCTTTTTATTCTTCCAGAAAACTTTCCAAGTTTTATTTTTCCGCTGCTTTATCTATCCGCAGCTTCTTATTTCTTGAAAAAATTTCAGGAACCAGATATTCAAAAACACATTCAAAATGGAGGGGAAACTTTCGGCGGGTGGCGCGTTACCTTAATTGGCCTTATAAGTATTATTGTGTTTTTGGGAATTATTGTTTCTGTTATATCGTTGTTTGAAGGGGGTTTCTAAACCTCGATAATATATAGAACCTGTCCGAAATACACCTTAAAAATGTCTTATAATCACCATTATCAATTGATTTAAGATTGTAATTTTACTTTACTAATTTAAAAATCAATTAATTATGAGTACTCACAATTTTACCACTACTATAATTGTCAATCAAACGCCAGAAGAAGTTTTTAAAGCGATACAAAATGTTCGAGGCTGGTGGTCTGAAGAAATTGAAGGCAAAACAGCAAACAAAGGAGACGAATTTAAATACCATTATGAGGACGTTCATCGCTGTAAAATAAAATTGATTGAAGTAATTCCAAATCAGAAAATCGTCTGGCTGATTGAGGAAAATTATTTCAGCTTCACCAAAGACGATACCGAATGGACCAACACAACGGCTGTTTTTGATATTTCGAAAGAAAACAATAAAACGAAACTCACTTTTACCCACGTGGGTTTAGTGCCAGAATACGAATGTTTTGAAGTTTGTAAAGCAGGCTGGACCAATTACATTGAGAATAGTTTGAAAAAACTAATCGAAACCGGAGAAGGTCTGCCGAATGCTACTGGAAAACCACAAATTGAAACCGAAAGAAAATTATCCGAAAAATAAAATCACATTTCATACTATTATTTTAGGCTAAGTCAATCATAGATTTGGCTAAATCTATTTTTCAAATGCTTCGCAACTTTGTATCAACAAAAAAATAATAGTATGAAAATTATAATTACAGGTTCTCTAGGGAACATTAGCAAGCCTTTAGCGAAAGCTTTATTAAAAGAAAAACATCAAATTACAATAATTGCAAGCAGTAGCGAAAGAAAATCGGAAATCGAAAATCTTGGAGCTCAAGCCGCGATTGGATCTGTAAATGATGTTCATTTTTTAACTCAAACCTTTACAGGAGCAAATGCCGTATATTGCATGATTCCACGTGCGAATTATTTTGATCCGAATCTTGATTTAGATGCTTTTACTCGTACAATTGGAAATAGTTATGCAGAAGCTATTGCAAAATCTGGCGTAAAAAGAGTAGTGTTTTTAAGCAGTATCGGTGCACATTTAGAACAAGGTTCTGGAATTATTCAGCGTTATAATGAAATTGAAGCGGTTTTGAACAAACTTTTTGATGTTTCCATTACATTTATGCGTCCAACTTCTTTTTACTACAATTTGCTGGCTTATATCCCGATGATTAAAAACCAATTGATTATCGCTGCTAATTATGGAGCTGACCAATTGATTCCGTGGGTTTCTCCAAACGATATAGCCGAAGCAATTGCAGAAGAACTTACAACTCCGCTTGACGGAAAAAAAATACGTTATGTTGCGAGCGAAGAAGTTTCTGGAGATCAAACCGCAAAAATTTTAGGAGAAGCGATCGGAAATCCAGAATTAAAGTGGAAATTAATAAGCGACGAAGAAACACTAAACGGATTAATTGCTATTGGAATGCAACCTAAAATTGCACAAGGTTTGGTAGAAATGTATGCCGCCCTTTATAGTGGTTTGCTAAGTGAAGATTATTACCAACATCGTCCAGCAGTTTCAGGAAAAACAAAACTGGAGGATTATGCAAAAGAATTTGCTGCCGTTTTCAATCAAAATTAATTACCTTGTAGTATGGCAAATCAGCAACCACTTCGATTTAAGACAATAAGCGAATTTCATGATTTTAGAGATTTGCCAAAACCCGAACATCCTTTGGTAAGCGTTTACAATTTTGAAGATTTAAAATATCTCCATAACGAAGAACCCAAAAGCTTAATGCTGGATTTTTATTCGATTGCTTTAAAAAGAAATGCCAACGCAAAAATGCGATATGGCCAACAGGAATACGATTTTAAAGAAGGGGTTTTAATTTTTCTTTCGCCAGGACAAGTTTTTTCTATTGAAGGAAATTCCGAAATGCAACACACAGGATGGTCATTATTGATTCATCCTGATTTTCTTTGGAATACGCCGCTCGCACAGAAAATCAAACAATATGATTATTTTGGTTACGCGGTCAATGAAGCGCTTCATCTTTCTGATAAAGAAGAAAATATGCTCATTGATATTATTAAAAATATTCAGCAGGAATACCAATCTAATATCGATAGATTCAGTCAAGACGTTATTATTGCACAAATTGATTTATTTCTCACTTATGCCGAAAGATTTTACAACAGACAATTTATTACCCGAAAAATAAGCAGTCATCAGATTCTGGCACGATTAGAAAAACTTTTGGAAGACTATTTTACCGACGATACTTTAAAACAAAAAGGAATTCCAACAGTTCAGTTTATTGCCGAAAACCTAAATGTTTCACCCAATTATCTAAGCGGATTATTAAAAACGCATACGGGCCAAAGCACGCAGCAGCATATTCATAATAAATTGATTGAAAAAGCAAAAGAGAAACTTTCAACTACTTCTCTTTCTATCAGCGAAATTGCATTTGAACTTGGTTTTGAGCACCAGCAATCCTTTAGTAAATTATTCAAAACAAAAACAAACACTTCACCTTTAGAATTCAGGCAATCGTTTAACTAATTCCTTTATTTTTCATACATTCGTTAGGTAAAAAACGAAAATTATGAATCCATTTTTAAGAAATACTTTGGCTGTAATTGCAGGTCTTGTTATTGGCAGTATTGTTAATATGAGCATCATTTTAGTAAGCGGCTCTATAATTCCAGCGCCAAATGGTGCAGACGTTACTACTGCTGAAGGTTTACAAGCAACAATGCATTTATTTGAGCCAAAACATTTTCTTTTTCCATTTTTGGCGCACGCACTCGGAACTTTTGCAGGAGCATTGACAACCGCTTTTGCTGCAATTAAGCACAAAACAAAACTGGCATTCGGCATTGGAGGTTTCTTTTTATTTGGTGGTCTTGTTACAATTTTCACTTTGCCTTCTCCGCTTTGGTTTGGTTTAGTTGATTTAGTTTTTGCTTATATTCCTATGGCGTATTTGGCTTCTAAAGTTGCTGTAAAAAAGAGAAATGATGGAAAATAAAAAAAAGATAAAACCAGCAAAAAAATGCTATGAACATCTTGGCGGTAAATTGGGCGAATTGCTTCTAGAAACATTTGCCGACAAAAAATGGATTGCCAAAAACAATCCCGAAGAGAAGCATTTTTACATAACCGAATTGGGTGAAAAAGAGTTTACTAAACTTGGTATTGATATTAGCCAAATCAAATCGGAAGCCATTTAATTTTATAAATTTCCTTTTCTTTTCTACAAAATTTATAGCACTTTATTTCATAACTTAGTTTGCTTTTAAATCTTGAATCATGACTAAGAAAGAAATCGCTAAAAACTTCCTGAAATTGGCAGCAAAAGGTCATTCTCACGAAGGTTTTCGATTATATGTCGGAAAGAATTTCAAACATCACAACGCCTACTTCAAAGGCGATGCAGACACCTTAATGCTTGCCATGGAAGAATCTGCTAGAACAAATCCGAATAAGATATTTAAAATTCATCATATTCTAGAAGATGGAAACCTGGTTGCCGTGCATTCACATCTTAAACAAACGCCTTCAGACATTGGTTTTGCTGTTGTGCATATTCTCAAATTCAAAGACGATAAAATCGTAGAAATCTGGGATTTAGGCCAACCCGTTCCAAAAGATTCTATTAATACAAATGGAATGTTTTAAATTAAAATTTTGTTTCAAGTTTCAGGTTTCAAGTTACCTCTGAAAACGTGAAACCTGAAACTTGAAACCTAAAACTCAAAACAAATAGAAACTCTCAATAACCAAAATGAACTTCATCTCTAAAATTTCAGTATTACTGTTAGTAATCTTCACAAGCTGCCATTCATCTGCACAGAAAAAAAACGATTTAAAAAAAAGTATCGATAGTGTGCTTCAAATCAGTAATCCAAAATTTAATGGTGTGATTTTGATTTCTCAAAATGGAAAAACATGGTATTCTAAAGCGGAAGGCTTTTCTAATTTTGAAACGAGAACACCTTTGAAAATGGATACCCAATTTGAAATCATGTCCAACAGTAAATTAATTGCTGCCGTTTTACTTTTGTTGGAAGTAGAAAAAGGAAAAGTAGATTTGAATGCTCCAATCAAAAAATACCTGCCAGAGCTTACTCAAACTTGGGCAGATTCTGTAACGGTTCATCAGCTTTTAAATCATTCTCACGGAATTATCGATTTACAAAAACCATTGGCTTTTAAACCGGGAACCGATTTTAAATACGGAAATCTAAGTTTTAATTTGGTTGCAAAAATTGTGGAATTCAGCTCTAAAAAAAGCTATACAGAGGTTGCTGAATCACTTTTTAGGGAATTAAAAATGAATCACACTTTTTGCTATTCAAAAGATAAAGAACAAAATCTGGCAACAGGTTATTATAATGTAAAAAATCAGCTGGAGCAAGATACTTCAAGACAAATTACTAATGAAAGTTTGGGAGCAGATGGCATTATTTCAACCGTTTCTGATCTTGCTATTTGGAATAATAATCTGCATAAAGGAAAAATATTAAAACCAGAATCGTATCGGTTATTAACTAAAAACACCATTTTATCTCAGCATAATTTCTTCGGAAAAGAAAAAAAACCTTATGGATACGGAATTCGAATTGTAGAAGAGGAATCTGTTAAATATCTCGGACATACAGGATTAGGAGATGGATTTTCTGGCGTAAATTTGTATTTCCCAGAAAGTGATGTTAGTCTGATTGTTTTAGAAAATCAAATGCCCGAAGATGCCAATTTATTTTATGCTTCCGAATTCAAAATCAAAAACATCCTTCTAAAAAGTGATTTATTAAGTAAAAAGTAAACAAAATGGCAAAAAATAAAACTACAGAAACTCAAAACAGTGTTACTGATTTTATTAACGCTGTCGAAAATGAAGTGAAAAGAAAAGATGCTTTTGAACTTCTTAAAATAATACAGGAAACAACAGGTTTTGAACCCAAAATGTGGGGACCCAGTATTATTGGTTTTGGAAATTATCACTATAAATATGACAGTGGACATGAAGGCGATGCGCCATTAGCTGGATTTTCGCCAAGAAAAACAGCATTGACTGTGTATTTCTATTTGCCAGAAGAAAAAAGGGAAGAACTTTTACCGAAACTAGGAAAACATACTTCTTCAAAGGCTTGCATTTACATTAAAAAATTGGCTGATGTCGATATCGAAGTCTTAAAAAAGATAATTTTGTTTTCCATTCAATACACTCAAAAATTATATCCCTCAAAATAAAATGATTACATTCTTAATTCTAGTATTTTTAATACTATTTGCCCTTTACAGATTTCTTCAACATCCAAAATTTGGAAAAGCTCCTTCTGGCGAAAGATTAGCTATGATTGAAAATTCGCCTCAATATAAAAACGGAAAATTCGAAAATCAATCTTTTACACCCGACCTTGCAGAAGGAGCAAGTATGGCTGAGGTTTTGTTTGAATTTTTCTTCAAAAAAGTAGACAGAAAAATTCCAACCGATTTGATTCCATCCGTAAAAACCAACTTAAAGGAACTCGCTTTGGATCAAGATGCTTTAGTTTGGTTTGGGCATTCATCTTATTTCATTCAGCTGGAAGGAAAACGATTTCTAATTGATCCTGTTTTTAGTGGCAACGCCTCTCCTATTCCTGGCACAACAAAATCTTTCAAAGGTTCTGATATTTATTCAGTCGACGATCTTCCAGAAATTGATTACTTATTAATTACACACGATCATTATGATCATTTGGATTACGATACTATTTTAAAATTAAAACCTAAAATTAAAAAGATTATCACGGCTCTCGGAGTTGGTTCACATTTTGAGTTTTGGGGATTTCCATCGGAAATCATTATCGAAAAAGATTGGTTCAGTACCATTCTATTAGATGAAAATCTGACGATTCATACTACGCCTTCAAGACATTTTTCTGGCAGAAGTTTTAAAAGATGCAATACACTTTGGACTTCTTTTGTTTTGGAAACTAAAGATTTTAAAATGTATTTGGGTGGCGACAGCGGCTATGATTCTCATTTTGCTGCAATTGGTGAAAAATATGGGCCATTTGACATCGCTTTACTGGATAACGGTCAATATAATGAGAAATGGAAATATATTCATAATATGCCCGAAGATGTAATAAAAGCAATGACAGACTTAAAAGCAAAACGAGTATTTCCAGTGCATTCTTCTAAGTTTTCGCTATCACTTCATGCATGGGACGAACCTTTGAAAAAAGTAACCGAATTGAATAGTTTGTCTGAAAATCCGATTTCTTTAATTACACCAATGATCGGCGAAACTGTTGAATTGAAAAATGATAAACAAGAATTTAGACAATGGTGGAAAGGGGTTAATTGATAATTGATGATTGTTATTGAAAAACTGACATTCAAAATCTAAAATCTGCAACAAACTAAAAAAACGTGAAACAAAAAATATACAGTTCTGTAATTGCATTTCTGCTAACAATAAACCTCTTTTCCCAAAACACCTATGTCTTTTTGGGATCCTATAATCGTGATAAAACAGCTGAAGCCATTCAAGTTTATCAATTGGATACATTGAGTGGAAAATTGACCAAATTTACTTCGGTTAAAAACATTGTAAATCCATCCTATTTAACAATTTCGCCAAACGGAAAATACATTTATGCCTGTACAGACACCAAAACTCCAAATGCAGGAAGCGTAAGCAGTTTTGAATTTAATCCATCAGCAAAAACATTGACTTTTTTAAACCGTCAGAGAAGTGGTGGCGAAAATCCTGTTTATGTAAGTGTTCATAAAAATGGGAAATGGCTTGCCAATGCCAACTATACAGAAGGAAGCATCTCGGTTTATCCGCTTTTGGAAAACGGTAAAATCGATTCGATTGCGCAGAATTTTCAATACGTGGACGGAAGCGTTAATAAAGATCGACAAACCCGATCTCACGTTCATTCGGCAGTATTTTCTCCACAATGCGATTATTTGTTTTTACCCGATTTAGGAGCCGATAAAATTCGCTGTTATGCTTTTGATGAAAATCTAAAAAAGCCTTTAATCGAAACTAAAAATCCGTTCACTAAAACCGATTTAGAAGCTGGTCCAAGGCATCTTACTTTTCATCCAAATCAAAAATGGGGATATTGTATTGAAGAAATGGCGGGACAAATAAGCGTTTACAATTACGAAAATGGTGTTTTAAATAAAATGCAGCGTATTGCCACACATCCTGATAAAATAAAAGAGGGTTTTGAGAGCTCTGATATTCATATTTCTCCTGATGGTAAATTTTTATACGCTACAAATCGCGGAAAAGAAAACAACATTGCCATTTTCTCTATTGATGAAAACGGATTGCTTAAAAGCATTGGCTATCAGTCTACTTTAGGAAAACATCCGAGGATTTTTGCTCTTGATGAAAGCGGAAAATTTTTAGTGGCATCAAATGTTCTAACCGGTAATGTGATTGTTTTTAAAAGAGATTCTAAAACTGGATTACTAAAGAAAATAGGAAAACAGATTAAAATGGAAAACGTTTCTTGTGTACAGATTAAACAGATTTGATTTTGTCATTTCTCGTTCCTCAAAATGACAAACTTTGTGTAATAAATTATTAAACGATTAAAAAAAATGGCAACATCAAACTTCAATTTACAGCCCGATTTTTTAGAAAATGACATCTCAAAATTAATTCCGTTAGAAGAAAAACATTTTGAAGCACTATTTGAAGCCGCTTCTGATCCGTTAATTTGGGAACAAAATCCTGCAAAAGACCGATACACAAGAGAAGGTTTTAAAACTTATTTTGATATTATAATTACAAAAGGTTCATTCTTAATTCTTGATAAACAAACCAACGAAATAATGGGAACAACTAGTTTTTATGATTACAATCCAGAAAAATCGAGCGTTGGAATTGGCTATACTTTCATTACAAGAAAATATTGGGGCGGCCCCTACAATAATGCAAACAAAAAATTAATGATTGATTATGCTTTTCAACACGTTAATTCGGTGCTTTTTCATGTCGGATCAGAGAATTTCCGTTCTCAAAAGGCCGTTTTAAAACTTGGAGCAGAAAAAATCAATGATATGATGTTTACAGTTAATGGTGTAGACGTACCCTATTTTGAATACGAATTAAAGAAAGAATGAGAGATTATTAAGAGAAAAGAATAAAGAATAAAGAATAAAGAATAAAGAATAAAGAATAAAGAATAAAGAGGAAAGAGGAAAGAGACGAGAAGCAAGAAATATGCAGGACTTCTTTTGTTTCTTGTCTCTTACTCCTTAAAAGAAAAAAAAAGAAAAATGAAAAGAATAACGGTTTTTTGTGCTTCTAGTTTTGGCACTGAAAAAATTTACGAAGAACAAGCAATTTTAGTTGGAAAAACTTTAGCTCAGCAAAATATAGAACTAGTTTACGGTGGCGCAAATGTAGGTTTAATGGGCGCTGTTGCGGATGGCGCTCTAAATGCAGGCGGAAAAGTAATTGGTGTGCTGCCAAACTTTTTAAGATCGAAAGAAATTGCGCATTTAGGTTTAACCGAATTGATTTTGGTGGAAAGCATGCACGAAAGAAAAACCAAAATGAACGATTTATGCGATGGCGTTATTGCGCTTCCAGGTGGTTTTGGAACTCTTGAAGAACTTTTCGAAATGCTGACTTGGGCGCAATTAGGTCTTCATAAAAAACCTATTGCTATATTAAATGTAAACGGATTTTATGATTCGCTGATCGCATTACTGCAAACCATGACAGAAAAAGGATTATTGAAAGATGTTAATCGAGAAATGCTTTTGGTTAGCGACAATATCGATGATTTATTAGAAAAAATGAGAAATTATGTACCTCCGACAGTTGGAAAATGGATTGATAAAGAACAATCTTAGGTTTCAGATTAAACTCTGTCTACATTTTTAAACTGCTTTTTATAGTCACTTGGATTCACTCCATTATATTTTTTAAACAATCGATTCAAGTGGCTCGCATCGCTAAAACCAAATTCATATACAATCTCATTGATTTGCATATTGGTATATTTCAGTCGCGTTTCAATTAATTTTATTTTGTACGCGATTGTATATTCCTGTATGCTTTGCCCTATTTTGGTTTTAAAATACTCACTTATATATTTTGGCGAAACATTAAACGCCGACGCCATATTTGATGCTTTTAATTGATCCGGCTGATAAATATTCTGATGAACATAATTCAATAAATCCAAGCTCGGTACAGTATTTACCTCATTTACACTAAGAGGAGCCATAAGCGAAATATTTCTCGCTGCTATAGTGATAATGGTATTTATAATTTGTTTTATGACTTCTTGCTGCTGCGGAAATTGACTTTTTTGTTCTCTTATAAGCGCCTCGATCATTGCTCTTATTAAAGGTTTGTCGATTATAGTTTTTAGAATACAGCCCGGCATATGATTGTGGTTATGGAAAATAAACTCCAATTTCTGAATCCAGTCGCTGTTTTGTGTTTTAAGATAGCTGTCATTAAAGCGTAAAAAGAAAAACTTCGTTTTCTCAGTAACTTCAAAACTATGTGTGTCCTGAGGAAAAATTACGAAAAACTTATCATTGCTATACGGTAATCGGTGATCATTGATAATTTGAGTGCCCTTTCCTTCTAGAACGAACACCATTTCGAAGAAAGTATTTTTACGTTCTTTCGGTTCGTATTCCAAAACTTCTAAAAACTGAAGTTCAAAAGGATGGTGTAAGTTTCTAATTTCCATCTTCCAAAAATACAAATTATTCCAATGATTGTACAAATTTTTAAAAGTCGTTATCTGCAACTTTGTACTATAAAATCACATTAATATGGAAACAACCTCATTTTTATTATTACGTCTTGCAATCGCCATCAGCATGTTTGGCCACGGATTGGTTCGACTACCGAAACTAGCAACTTTCAGCAATTGGATGGTTGGCAGTTTTGAAAACTCAATGCTGCCTAAAATCATCGTAACTCCCTTTAGTTACATTCTTCCAATAGCTGAATTTGCAATCGGACTTTTCTTATTGTTAGGTATCTTTACCAAACCATCTTTAGTTGCCGGAGCAATCGTTATGCTCATCTTACTATTTGGCACTTCGATGATTGAGAATTGGGAAGCTATTCCATCACAATTAATTCACATCGCATTTTTTGCTTTGCTTTTGCATTTTGCAGATTATAACAGCTGGGCAATTGATACTTTAATTAAAAAATAAACATCATGAGTTCAAGAAGAAATTTTATTAAACAAACTGGAATAATAGGAATGGTTGGTATGATGAACCCTATTGAAGCTTTTTCGGAAGTTTCAAAAAACGCGCCTCTTTTCACTTCTCAACAAACAAAATGGGCAGATGGTTCTAGATTAGTCGTGTCAATTTCAATGCAGTTTGAAGCCGGAGGACAGCCCCAAAATGCCGAAAGTCCTTTTCCTCAAAATATACAAAAAGGTTTCATTGATCTTCCAGCGGCGACCTGGTACGAATACGGATACAAAGAAGGTATTCCGCGTATGCTCGATAATTGGGATAAATTGGGCGTAAAAGTCACTTCGCACATGGTGGGAACTGCTGTTTTAAAAAACCCAGAACTGGCAAAAGAAATCGTACAGAGAGGCCACGAAGCGGCCGCACATGGAATGAATTGGAGCACGCAATATACGATGCCTTACGATGAAGAAAAGAAGTTTATTAAAGATGGTGTCGATGCTATAAAAAAAGTCACTGGCTTTACCCCTGTCGGCTACAATGCCAACTGGCTGCGCCGAGGACAAAATACTTTGGATATTTTACAGGAACTTGGTTTTAAATATCATATTGACGATCTCAGCCGAGATGAACCTTTTATAATTCAGGTAAAAAATAAAGATTTTGCTGTAGTTCCTTATACGCTTCGATGCAATGATATTGTTTTGATTGAAGGGAAAAACTTCTCAGCAGATCAATTCCTCCAACAAGTTAAAATGGAATTTGATCAATTATACGCCGAAAGTGAAACACAACGAAGACAAATGTCAATTAGTTTTCATGACCGTATTGGAGGAACTCCGCAAATGGTAAAGGCAGCAAATGATTTAATTAAATACATGCAGCAGCATAAAGGTGTGAGTTTTAAAAGAAAAGACGAAATTGCCGAAATGGCGCTACAGGACAAGACCACAATAAGAGAATAACTTTTAGATTTTAGATTTTAGATTTTAGATTTTAGATTTTAGATTTTAGATTTTAGATTTTCTAAAAATCGCTGCGCTCTTTTTTGAGTTTGTGATGAAGATTCAAGAAAAAAAATAAAATTTTACATTTAACATAATAAATCCACGCAAGGTTAAAATACTGGTGTGGATTTTTTTATTCTCTTTTTTCAAAATTTCTTTCTTAAATTAGAAGTCCCAAAAAACAGCTCACTTTTTACCTTACACATTTTACATATTAATCATGAAAACAGAAAATAACAAATTTGCTAAAGCCGAAATGCTGATTCGGAAACCTGTTTCAGAAGTTTTTCAGGCTTTTATTGATCCTCATATTACGAGTAAATTTTGGTTTACAAAAGGGTCAGGAAAATTAGAAGAAAATCAAAAAACAGAATGGACTTGGGAAATGTATGGTTTTTCGCTTTCTGTTACTACACTTGTTCTTCAAGAAAACAAAAAGATTGTAATTGAATGGGGAAATCCAGATGAAAACACTTTGGTAGAATGGGTTTTCAGTCCGTTGAATGAAAATGAAACTTTTGTTAGCATCACCAATTCTGGTTTTCACGGCGATGCAGACAAAATAATTGATCAAGTTCGCAACTCAACTGAAGGATTTACTTTAGTTTTAGCCGGAGCAAAAGCATATTTAGAGCATAATTTACAATTGAATTTGGTTCTGGATCGCTTTCCGAAAGGCCTTGCTTAAATTTTAGTTTCATGTTTTAAGTTTCTACTAAGAACCTGAAACCTGAAACTTGAAACTTGAAACAAAAACAAACCACTATGGAAGTTAAAAAACCCGAAAATATAGACGAATACATTGGTGCATTTCCGAATGATGTTCAGGAGATTCTAGAAAAAATTAGAGCAACGATCCAGAAAGCAGCGCCAGATGCCAAAGAAAAAATCAGTTATTCAATGCCAGCTTTTGAGCAGAATGGCATTGTAGTTTATTTTGCGGCTTTTAAAAGCCATATTGGGCTTTATGCCCTGCCATCTGGCCACGAAGCTTTTGCAGAAAAACTTTCTAAATATAAATCTGGGAAAGGTTCTGTTCAATTTCCTTTAAAAGAGGCAATACCTTATGACTTGATTACTGAAATAGTCAAATTTAGAGTCAAAGAGAATCTCGAAAAAGCAAAAAAGAAATAAACCACAAATGAATTTAACCCAACATTACGACCAGCTTTACGAGACATCTTCTGAAATCATTTCAGCAGGCAAATATTCTATTGATTCTGAACTTAAAAACGAATCTGATTCCCGTTTTGGAATCACGTTACTTATTCGCCCAAATGATGAAATTAAAGCTAATATTCACTCTTTCATAAACGAGCTGAAAAAAGCCGAACCCAAGCAATATTTTTACCCAGACTCAGACATTCATATTACGGTGATGTCGATTATTTCTTGTTCTGATAAATTTACTTTAAATCAAATCTCACCAAATGAATATATTGAGGTAATCTGTAGAAGTCTTGTTGATGTTGAAAAAATTAAAATTCATTACAAAGGTGTAACTGCTTCTCCTTCGGCAATTATGATTCAGGGATTTCCAAGCGATGAAACGCTGAATAATTTGCGAAACAGACTTCGCGAAAACTTCAAAAATTCGGGATTACAGCAAAGCATAGATAGCCGTTATTCTATATCGACGGCGCATTCAACTATAATGCGTTTTCAGGAGAAGCTCCACGATACGAAAAAATTAATTCAAATAGTAGAAAAATTTCGTGATTACGATTTCGGAGAATTTGAAGTCAAAAATTTAGAATTGGTTTATAACGACTGGTATCAGCGTAAAAGTACAACGCGCGTTTTGGGTGATTTTGGATTGAGATAATTTAATTGAAACCAGCATAAAATTTGTTAATAAAACTTCTATTTTTCAAGTTTTAAGCTTTACAAATACATCTACCTTTGAGTTCAAAATAATCAAATTATACAACTTACAACGGTGGATAAAAAACTTTACGGACTAGATCATTTACGTGCTTTTGCAATCTGTTTTGTTTTTTTATTTCATTATCAAGTTCCCGTTTTTGATTACCCAGAATGGCTTCCTACAATTGCCAAATTTGGCTGGACAGGAGTCGATCTATTTTTTGTTTTAAGCGGTTTTCTAATTTCTTCTCAGCTGTTTTTTCAAATTAAAAATGGCATTAAAATTTCTTTTAAAGACTTTTTTGTAAAACGCTTTTTTAGAATTCTTCCTGCTTTTTGGTTTGTTACAGCAATCTATTACCTTTTTCCTTTTTTTAGAGAAAGAGAAGCACTGCCATCTTTATGGAAGTTCCTTACATTTACTCAAAATTTCGATTTAAACCTTCAAGATTTTGGTACATTTTCGCATGCTTGGTCACTTTGCGTAGAAGAGCATTTTTATCTTCTTTTACCTCTATTTCTGTGCTTTTTGCTAAAGACAAAATTCTTCAACAAATCATATTGGTTGCTGATTATCTTCATCTTGTTAGGATTTGTTTTTCGATTCTATAGCTGGGAAAAATTATATATTCCACTTATTGAAAATGATAATTCTTGGCTTTATTGGTACAAATATATTTACTACCCAACATACAATCGCTTGGACGGACTTTTGATTGGAGTTTCAATTGCTGCCATTTATCAATTTCTTCCTGAATTATGGAATAAAATCTCGAAATACGGAAACGTTTTACTACTTATAGGGCTTCTCATATTGGTTGGAGCTTATATTCTTTGCATCGAAGAAAGATCTTTTTACTCATCACTTTTCGGGTTTCCAGTAATTGGACTCGGTTACGGATTTGTGGTTATGGGCGCAATATCTCCTGAAAGCGTTTTATACAAATGGAACTCTAAAACCACTACTTTTATAGCAGGGCTTTCATATGGAATTTATTTAACACACAAAGGAATTATTCATATTACGCAGGAATTTCTCGCTTCTTTAGACATTGATACAAGTAGTACATTTTCCATGTTAATTTGCATTCTTACCAGTGTAGCAACTGCATATTTGCTGCATCAAATAATTGAGAAACCATTTATGAAATGGAGAATAAGGTTTTTGAGTAAGAAAAAATTATTACTTGAATTTCCCAAAATGCCATAAAACTCCAGACGGATCGTGCAGAAAACATTCACTTCCCCAATCTAAATATTTTATTGGAGTTAATTTTACTCCTTCATATTTTTCAGGGAGATTTAAAGCCAATAGTTCACTGTAATAGCGTTCAACATTATCCACTTCAAGAAAAATCATAGTGTTTTCAATCCAGTTTTTATCATAGTAATCTTGAAGATAAAAAGCGATTTCTCCTGTTTTAAAAACCGAAAAATTAGATTCTAAAACCGTTTCTTCAAATCCTAAATCACGATAAAAACTTCTTGAGATTTCAAAATTTTTAGAACCTATAAATGGTCTGATTGATTGAGCTCCGTGATTCATTGATTATAAATTTATATCGTTATAATAAATTAAAAACCATTTATTATTAATCAGTTTAAATTGTCTTTCAACTTCAAAACCACTATTCGGAATCCAAAATCTTTCAGTGATTAAAGTGTCTGTTTTCACTAGCGAATGCTGGTATTCTTCAATTTCTGTTTTTTCAGCAACAGGAATTACTTGAAACTGCCAATTCTTTTTTGTCCAATTGAATTGCTCAAAACCAGAAACATGTTTTCCCTCTATCGGAAAATCAACTCTTGAAACTTGAAAAATTGAATCAGAATGGAATTTTTTATTGAACTCGTCAAAATTCTCTGGAAGTTCTTTTTTTATAGGTTTGGCAATGCTATCACTTTTAACAGCAATTTCAGAGTTTGATTTCGCCTCTTCTTTTACTTTATTACAATTTACAGAAATAAAAGCAAAAGCCAAAACAGGCAAAATAGTTAAAACTTTCATTAAGATTAGATTTTAGCTTTTCTTCAAAATACTTCCCAAACCACGTCCGATCTGTTCTATTGCTTCGATACCTTTTGCCAAAGGCGATGCGGTAAAATCTTCATAAGCATCCATTGCACTTTCTTTTCTATCGTCTTGCGGATAAACAAGCATTACATTATTGCTGTCGAAATATTTTTCAAACTTCGTTGGCAATTTATCAAAAATGGATTGATATGAAACAGAACCTTTTCGGGATAAATTAACAACAACCAAATCGGTTGCTTTTATTTCACCAGAAATGCTTTCAAAATCTTCCCAATCCGAAACATTTTTAAAACCAAATTTGCTGTTCAGTTTTAAATTAGAAGCAATTTGCTGAATAGCCTGATAGGTTCTTTCTTCGCCGTAAATCACAACCGGAATGCTTAATTCTTGCGCCAAACGGCTCACTTTCTGCATTAGCAAATGAAAACCAATTCCTCTTTCTGAAAATGGCGGACAAATAAAAACCAGTCTTTTTTCTTCAATAAAATTCTTTTGAAACCTGCAGATAAATAAAGTCTTATCTACATTATTGATAATCGAATCTACATTTTCTCCAAAGATTTTATCAATAAAACCAGTCTTCCTTGGCCAGCCCACAATCACGATATTCGACATGATTTCTTTAGAAGTTCTTGCAATTCCGCTCGCAGGATTGTGATCTATTCTGGCAATAGTATTAATTTTTACTTCTGAAGCCGATCCTTGAATTACAAATTTGTCGGCTGCTTTTCTGTATTTTAAAATGTTCTTTTCCGCTTGATTATTGTTTGGAACGATTGTCAATAAAGTAACCGGATTTGATGATTTTTTATCTTTGATCAAAAGTGCAAAATCCAACAAACTTGCCGCAGCAGACGATTTTGCTAACGGAATCAAAATATGTTCGTCTAATATTTGATCTCTATCTGTATCCTCATGTGAAATCTCCTCTTCGCAGATGGCAATTTTCTTTGCTGCTTTTTCGGTTGCAAAAGAAGCTACAATACACGTAATCAGAATTAGAATAATAGTTCCATTTAAGATATTTTCATCTAATATTTTTGCTTTAAACCCAACCAAAATTACAGCCAGAGTGGCCGCCGCATGCGCACTGCTCAATCCAAAAATAAGCTGTCTTTCTGTTCTGGTATATTTAAAAACAATTTGAGTAAAAAACGCTGCAATCCATTTTCCAAATATCGCAACTACACTTAAAGTTCCTGCAACGATTAACGCCGTTGGTCCGCTTAAAATAACGCTTACATCGACTAACATTCCAACAGAAATCAAGAAAAACGGAATAAATAATGAATTCCCCATAAATTCAATTCTATTCATCAAAGCCGAAGAATGCGGAATCAGAGGATTCAAAGCCAAACCTGCCACGAAAGCTCCGATAATTGGCTCTACTCCTGCTACTTCAGCCAAAAAAGCTGCAAAGAAAACTACAGAAAGAACAAAAATATAATGAGCGTGTTTTTCACTTTCTAACTTCTTAAAAAACCATTTTGCTACACGAGGGATAATCAAAAACATTATAGCAGAAAAAATCGCCAATGAAATGATCAATTTAACCCAAAATGCCTGATTTAGATTTCCTTGACTGCTCCCCATAATTACTGCCAGAATAATCAAAACGGCAGTATCGGTCAAAATAGTTCCTCCAACCGTAATGGCAACAGCTTGATTTTTAGCAATTCCTAATTTACTCACAATCGGATACGCGACCAAAGTGTGTGTAGCAAACATACTTGCCGTTAAGAAACTCGCATTAAAATCATATTTCAACAAATAAAAACAAACAGGGAATCCTATTGAAAGCGGAAGAATAAATGTAAAAAAACCAAAAAGCAAACTCTTATTTCTATTGGCTTTAAACTCGTTCATATCCAATTCTAAACCCGCAATAAACATGATATACAAAAGCCCGATGGTCGAAAATAAATCTACAGCAGAGTTTTTAGCGAGGATATTTAATCCGTGCGGACCAATGATAACCCCAGAAATAATAAGTCCGATAATTCCAGGAATATTTATTTTTTTTAATAAAATTGGACAAAGCAGGATTATAAATAGTATCAATGAAAAAATCAATACTGGATTGCTTAGTGGTAATTCGAATTCTTGTAATAGATGTCTGAAAAATTCTATCATATGGTAACTTTATCTTCTTGTGGCATTATTATTTGTAAAAAGACGTTTTCAGAATTAAAACAAAATCCATGAAGTATTAATATTAAAGAATCGAGTAATACAACTCGTTCTTGTACAAAAATACCGAAAAAACACGAACTTTTTACGGAAACCGCATATTAAGGTTTTAAATTTATTTCGTTGCCGAATTATTAAATTTTAATATTTTTTTTAACAAATACGCAAGATTAACATTAAAAAATAAATCAACGTTGCATTATTCGATTATCTTTGTCTTAACAAAAAATGAACAATGGAAGAATGTATCTCTGTTTTTGATATGCTTAAAATTGGCGTTGGCCCTTCAAGCTCACACACTTTAGGTCCTTGGCGCGCTGCTGAACGCTTTCTAGAAGAACTGAAAGAAGAAGCAATTTTAGACGATATTACAAGGGTAAAAGTCGATTTATATGGCTCGCTTTCTTTAACTGGAAAAGGCCACGCAACAGATCTTGCGGTAATGCTAGGATTAAGCGGACAAGATCCTGAATATATTCCTGTAGAGGATATTGAAGGAATTATTAAAAAAATCGAAACAACAAACGAAATCAATTTGGGCAACCAAAAAGTGATTGCGTTCTTTTTTCTTCAAGACATTGTTTTCAACAAAGACTTTCTTCCGTTTCACGCAAACGGACTAAAATTTACAGCATACAAATCTGATGATTCTGAATACGAATCGACTTTTTATTCTATTGGTGGTGGATTTGTGGTAAAAGAAGAACGCACCAATGCCAAACTCAAAGAAGTTATAAAATGTGCATTTCCTTTTCCTATTCAAAACGCTGCTGAGTTATTGAATTATACCATTACTGAAAACAAATCGATTTCTCAAATTGTATACGAAAATGAAATTTCGATGCGTCCAGAAGCGGAAGTGAATTCGGAATTAATGCGTATTTGGAATACGATGCTGGAATGTATGTACATTGGCTGCCATTCTGAAGGAATTCTTCCTGGCGGACTTCACGTGCGAAGAAGGGCTTTTGACATGCACCAAAACTTAATTGGATTATCTAATTACACTGACCCGCAAAGCTGGTTGGAAGAAATTAGAAAAACGGAAGTTAAATTTCGCCAGATCCTAAAATGGGTGAGCTGTTTTGCTCTTGCCGTTAATGAAGTAAACGCTTCTTTAGGCCGCGTGGTTACGGCTCCTACCAACGGAAGTTCGGGTGTAATTCCTGCTGTTTTAATGTATTACATGGTTATTGAAAACCATAATGCAGGCGAAAAGGAAATCAAACAATTTTTGATGGTGGCCGGCGAAATTGGAAGTATCTTTAAAAAAGGTTCTACTATTTCTGCAGCAATGGGCGGATGTCAAGCTGAGATTGGCGTTTCGTCTTCAATGGCTGCAGCTGCTCTTTGCGAATTAATGGGCGGAACTCCCGCTCAGGTTCTTATGGCCGCTGAAATTGCCATGGAACATCACTTAGGTTTAACCTGCGACCCTATTGGCGGTTTAGTTCAGATTCCATGTATCGAAAGAAATACAATGGGTGCTATTAAAGCAATAAACGCTGCTGAATTAGCTTTAGAAACCGATTCTAAAAATGCTAAAGTTCCATTAGACAAAGTGATTAACACCATGTGGGAAACAGCAAAAGATATGAATTCAAAATACAAAGAAACTTCTGAGGGAGGTCTTGCAATTGCTGTAAACATGGCTGATTGCTAAAACTTAAAATACTATAGCCAGATATTAAAGTTTTTAGATTGATAAAAATCCTTCTTAAACCTTTAATCTCTGGCAAAAAATCTCAAAAATCACTACACAATTACTCTATTGTAATGGAAAACACTCAATTTCTATTAGAATTTAGAGACCGAAAACCATTTTCTCTCGAAATATTCTATAATTGCTAATTCCCTTTTTACAATTATTCAATACTTTTACAACATCAAAAAAACATTAAAATGTCAGTAGCAAAAAAAGATTATAAAAGAATCACAACAAAGTCATTAATTGAAATGAAAAGCAACGGAGAGAAAATCTCTATGCTTACTGCGTATGATTATACAATGGCAAAAATTGTTGATACAGCTGGTATCGATGTAATTTTAGTTGGTGATTCGGCATCAAATGTAATGGCTGGTCACGAAACGACCTTGCCAATTACTTTAGATCAAATGATATATCATGCTTCTTCTGTAGTTCGCGCTGTAGAAAGAGGTTTAGTTGTAGTTGACTTGCCTTTTGGAAGTTATCAATCTGACCCAAAAGAAGCTTTACGTTCTTCTATCAGAATTATGAAAGAAAGTGGCGCTCATGCGGTAAAATTAGAAGGAGGAAAAGAAATTAAAGAATCCATTAAAAAAATATTACACGCTGGTATTCCTGTAATGGGGCACTTAGGTTTAACACCTCAATCTATCTACAAATTTGGAACTTACAGTGTTCGCGCAAAAGAAGAAGAAGAAGCTGAAAAACTTATTGAAGATGCCCAAATGCTTGAAAAAGTGGGATGTTTTGCTGTTGTTTTAGAAAAAATACCGGCAGAACTGGCTAAAAAAGTGGCCGAAAGCATTTCTATTCCAGTAATCGGAATTGGTGCCGGCGGCGGTGTTGACGGTCAGGTTTTAGTAATTCACGATATGTTGGGAATGAACAATGAATTCAGTCCTCGTTTCTTACGTCGTTACTTAAATCTTTACGACGAAATGACCAAAGCAATTGGCCAATATGCTGCAGATGTTAAGGCTAGCGATTTTCCGAACGAAAAGGAACAATACTAAGTCCAGACTGGCTTAGATTTTAGACATACTTAGACTTCTTAGACCTGTGCTTAAATTTATTTAATCGCTTAAACTCTGAGAAGTCTAATTTTTAAAATTTAAGCTCTTAATTAAAATTATTAACTAAATTAAGACATGCATCAATTTAAAGAGCTTTTGATTTGGAAAAAGAGCAGATCATTTTGTTCTAAAATTTATTCTATAACAGCCACATTTCCTAGTGAAGAAAAATTTGGAATAATTAATCCACTAAGAAGAGCTGCAGTATCAATTCCTTCTAATATTGCAGAGGGTTCTTCAAGAAATTCAAATAAAGATTTTGCTCGATTTTTAGAAATTGCTATTGGATCAGCATATGAAGTCGAAACACAACTTTTAATTTCATCTGATTTAGGATTTATAAATAAAGAAAATACATCTGAATTAATTGATTTATTGGAAGAAATCACTAAAATGACATCCCGATTTAGAGCTACATTATTATAAAATAAAAAATATAAGACAACATCTAAGAAGTCTAAGCATGTCTAACAATCTAAGTAAGTCTAATATGAAAATCATTTCAGACAAAAACAATCTCCAAATTCTTCACGAAGACAACCATATTATTGTGGTTAACAAACGTGTAGGTGATATTGTGCAAGGTGACAAAACGGGCGACAAACCTTTGTCTGATGTTGTGAAAGAATATATTAAAGCCAAATACAACAAACCTGGAGATGTTTTCTTGGGTGTCATTCATCGTCTAGACAGACCTACAACTGGAATTGTTGTTTTTGCTAGAACTAGCAAAGCTTTATCGCGTATGAATGAATTGTTTAGTAATCGCGAAACCCAAAAAACATATTGGGCTGTTGTTAAGAATAAACCAAAAGAAGCAAAAGCAAAATTGGTTCATTATTTAAAAAGGAACGAAAAAAACAACACTTCAAAAGCGCATTTAAAAGAAGTTCCAGATAGCAAATTGGCTAGTTTAGATTACACTATAATAAAAGAACTTCAGAATTATACCGCTCTGGAAATCAATTTGCATACGGGTCGTCATCATCAAATTCGTGCACAATTAAGTGCAATCGGATCACCAATTAAAGGAGATTTAAAATATGGCGCAGATCGAAGCAATCCCGATGGAGGAATCCATCTTCATGCACGAAAACTAACTTTTGTTCATCCTGTTTCAAAAGAGAATATCACAATTATTGCTCCTACTCCAGACGATCCTATTTGGAATGCTGTATGATTTTTATGATTTAATTGTTAATTTTTTAATTTTTATCGATTAACTTGCATAGAGAAAAAACAAGCAAATCGAAAAAAATGGACTTTAAAAGCGACATCGGATATCGAAAGGAAACTCTAAAAAAGTTATTGTATAATATTCAAAAAAGCGAAGATTTAATTGCAAAAGCTTTATATGATGACTTTAAAAAACCAGAGTTCGAAGCTGTTTTAACCGAAACTAATTACGTTATTTCGGAACTTAAGGATACAATTAAAAATCTCAATAAATGGGCAAAACCAAAACGTGTTTTTCCGTCTCTGCTTAATTTTCCCTCTTCCGATTATGTTTACAAAGAACCTTATGGAGATGTATTAATTATTGCTCCTTGGAACTATCCTTTTCAGCTTGCTTTATGTCCTCTTGTGGCTGCAGTTGCAGCAGGAAATAAAGTCGTTTTAAAACCATCTGAACTTACGCCTCATACATCTGCCATAATTGCAAAAATTATAGAAAAAACATTTCACGTTAATCACGTAGAAGTTTTTGAAGGTGGTGTTGATGTTTCTAATAAATTATTAGCGCAACGCTGGGATTATATATTTTTTACAGGAAGCGTTGCTGTTGGTAAAATTGTTGCCAAAGCGGCAGCAGAAAATTTAACCCCCGTAACTCTTGAACTAGGCGGAAAAAATCCTTGTATTATTGATGAAACAGCCAATTTAAAACTGGCAGCCAAACGAATTGTCTGGGGAAAATTTATCAATGCAGGACAAACTTGCATTGCACCCGACTATATTCTAATTCAGAAAAACATGAAAGTCAATTTCATTTCTTATATGATTGAAGAAATTATAAAAGCCTATGGAAAGAAAATTGACAAATCTCCTGATTTTGCACGAATTATAAATACAAAAAACTGGTATCGATTGACTAATATGATTCAAGGTGAACACATCTTGTTTGGCGGAGAAAGCAATGCTAGCCAGCTTTATATTGCGCCTACTCTTCTTGAGGAACCAGATTTAGACAGTGCCGTTATGAAAGAAGAGATCTTTGGTCCTATTTTACCAATTCTAGTTTACGAAAATGAAAAAGACATCGAAAATGTTGTGAGCCGTTATGAGAAACCTCTTTCATTTTACATTTTTAGCGAAAATAATTCATTTGCAAAGAAATTAATTTCAAAATACTCTTTCGGAGGCGGATGCATCAACGATACAGTTATTCATTTTTCTAATAATAGACTGCCTTTTGGCGGTGTCGGATATAGCGGAATTGGTGCTTATCATGGTAAACGAAGCTTCGACACATTTTCTCACCATAAAGCAATTGTCAAAAAAGGAAATTGGCTTGATTTACCTATGCGCTACGCCCCTTACAAAGACAAATTGGGACCTATAAAACGAATTTTAGACTGGCTATAACAGCAGTTAAAAACATTTCGGAATGTTTTCTAGATTTTTATACAGAATTGATTAAAAATATTATATTTACGTCAAGATACCTTTCAAATATTACAAGTCTATAAAACAATCTTACACAAAAATGAAATCTACACTTAACCAAATTGAGGACATTAAAAAAAATGGCTTTTCCCTTGATTTTGCTACAGTTTTTAATCACGCTTTCGAAAATTATAAAAAAATAGCGCTTTATTCAGGACTTATCATCCTAGTTTTTTCGATTATTGCAGCCGTCGCTTTTATGGGTATAATGTTTGCCTATTTTGGAGCCGAGGCAATGACAAAAGATTTCATTCAAAATTTTGAGAATCAACAATTCACCTCAATTCAACTCGTAATTCAAACTGTTGCTGTTTCTGTGGTTGCAGGAATCACTGCTCCTTTTGGTGCTGGTTTTCTAAAAATGGCCGACTCTGCAGATAAGGATATTGAGTTTAATGTTTCAACTATTTTCACTTATTACAAAGCACCTTATTTTGCACAAATTTTTGTTGCTGCTTTTATTCCGGCAATTTTAGGAACTGCGATTGCTAATTTAATCGAAAGCTCCGGAATTGTATTTGTTGGAAATATTATTTCGTTTATGGTTTCTTACTTTATGTACCTTTCCATTCCATTAATTGTTTTTGGAAACCTTAAAGCTATAGATGCTATAAAGTCTAGCATCATTATCGTTACAAAAAATCCGCTTAACATATTTGCTTTTTTTATCATAGGTTTCCTTGGTTCAATGGTTGGTTTTATTGGCTGTTGCGTCGGAATAATATTTACGGTTGTTTTTAACAGCTCTATGATTTATGCGACTTATTTCGCCATTTTCGGAACACAATCTGAAGAAGAAGATTCAATTGATTCAATCGGAAAATACAATGTAGATTAAAACCGAAAATTCTTATTTACCGAGAACTTAACCACTTCTTTTTAAGAATTTTCAAAAGGCTATTTACTAAACCAACATACCCCAAATTCTATGGTCGCAAACTATAGTTTTTTCAATTCGGTTATTTCAGGAATTTCCACTGCCGGAAGTACCTTCGAATCAATTATGACTGGATGGTATGTGTTTAATCCCGATATTATTTACTATAACAACCATAAACTTTTTGTTTTAGGCTTATCGCTTTTTGCCTTCCTTTCGCTCTTGGTTTATCAATTTTTTAGAATTAAAACTAAAATTGGATATTTCATCGAAAAAAAGAAAGAACAAGATGCTGTCGGAAGAGAATACCAGCTTTATATCTTATTTTTTGGGATTGCGGTAATTGTAATCGAAATAATAAATGAAATTTTCAAAATAAGACCTAAAAGCCTCTTAATTGTAAATGTTTCAATTGGAGTTTTGGTACTTATCATTTACACGATAACAGATAAAATTAAATGGATAAGAGATAAGATCCAACAGATTTTTATTTCTAGCTTTTTTATTTACATCAGTTACGTAGCCTACAATATTGTTAATCTAAAAGATGATGTTGTACCTATTATTGTTTTCCTTATTTCTTTTTTCTTTTCGTACAACATCCTTAAACCCATAAAGATTTATTGGGCCTTTGTTGCTTTAACGTTTACCTTTCTCATTACAACGTTAACATTTCAACTTATTCCAATAAAATCTTCCATCTTATTGCTTAATTTCTGCATTCTAATTTTCATTATAAATCAAGTAAAATATGCAGTTTTATTAAACAATCGCGATAATTTTAGATTTGCAAACGAAATTGTCCATAAAGGAAATTCACTTACAATAGCATCCAATCAAAAAGGTGAAATACTTTTCTGTAGTGAAACCATAACTCCTATTTTAGGATACCAACCCGATCAAGTTATGGGGTTGAAATTCTGGGAATTAACCCATGATTTAGAATCAGAAGAAAAATTCAATCCTGTTAGAGACCAGGAAAACAAACTCTATATAAGAAAATTAAAAACCGAAAACGGCGAATACAAATACATTCAGTGGAAAGATAAAAAGTTTTCAGATGATTTAATTATTAGCATTGGACAAGATGTTACCGAACAAGTTATCGTTCAGGATCAATACAAAAACCTAATCGAAACGGCCACCGATATTATTTTTGAAATAGATGCAGAAGGTCATTTTACTTTTATAAATGAATTTGGCATCTCTGCTCTTGGATATTCTCAAAACGAAATAATCAAAAAACACTATTCCAATTTTATTCATGATAATTATATCAATAGTGCCGTAGATTTTTACGAAAATTTGGTTCTTAATGAAAATAATTATCCCATTATTGAAATTCCTATCTTGAAGAAAAATGGTGAAGAAATATGGATGTCTCAAAAAATTATTGTCCGTAAAAATGATTTAGGATTAACGATTGGCTTCTCTGGAATTGCAAGAGATATTACCGAGAAAAAAAATATCGAAAACGAGAAAAAAAAACGTCTTAAAAAAATTGAAGCCTATAACAATTCAACCAAAAAATTATCTACAACAGACTTTAGCAAGTATGACGATTTAAACACCGTTATCGATTTAATATTAAAAGAAGCTGCTTGTATAAGTAACACTAACCGCGTAAGCTTTTGGAAATATGACAATGATTTAATTACCTGTAAAAATCTTTTTAGCCTTGACAATCAAAGTTTAAGCGACAAAAACATTCTAAATAAAGAGTCATACCCTATTTATTTTGAAACCTTAAACAATAAAGCAATTATTAACGCACCAGATGTATTCAACAAATTGGAAACATCTGAGTTTCAAAAGCTTTATTTTACAAAAAACAATATCAAATCAATGCTAGATGTGCCTATTTTCTTAACAGGCCAATTAGCAGGTGTCGCCTGTTTTGAAAGCACAGAACAAAAGCGAGAATGGGACAATGAGGACATTAATTATGCGAGAACCATATCAGACGTGATTTCTCTTGCCATTTCTTCGCAAATGCGTTTAGAGGCAGAAAGAAAATTGGAACTTAAAAGCCAGCTTTTATCCGCGCTTTCTTTATGTACAGAAAAGTTTTTGCTAAGCAAAACGACTCATCAAATGTTTCAGGAAACGTTTAACATTATTGGAAAAGCAGCCAAAGTAGATCATATGTATTATTACGAAAAAGATGCGATCTATAACACTGTAAGTCAAAAATATAAATGGTCACGAGAGGGCGTTGTTCATCAAATTACCCCTTTGCATCATATGACGGAAGAAAATCTTCAAGAAATATATGATGTGGCATCGCAAAGAAAAATCCTCAATATATTTACAAGAAATCTTAATGATGGTTTTTTCAAAAAACTTCTCATCGACAATGAAATACAATCCATCTTAATTTTACCTATTTACATTAATGATCTTTTTACAGGTTTTATTGGTTTTGATGATTGTACGACCGAAAGAAAATGGACTGAAGATGAAATAAATATCTTTCAGGTATTGGCTAATAATATTTCATCGGCATTAGAAAGAAATCGAAATGAAACTAAAATTATTGAAAGTGAAGAAAAATTTAAACTGATTGCAAACAATATTCCTGGAACAGTTTATTTATCAAAATTTGATGCTTTCTCAACCAAAATATTCTTAAACGATGAAGTTTTAAATCTTACCGGATATTCAAAATCTGAATTTATTGAAAATAATTTGTCTTTTCTGTCGTTAATTCATCCTGATGATAAAGAAGAAGTAATTAACAATCAAATCGATAATCTACAGCATGGAATGCCTTTACACAATGTATATCGTATTCAGCGCAAAAGTGGCGAATTTATTTGGATAGAAGAATTTGGAGATGTAATTAAGCGAGACGATGAAATTGAATTTGTGGGCGGAATCTATTTTGATATTACAAGTAAAAAAGAAATAGAAGACGCGATAAAAGCCAAACAGCTTGCTGAAGCGGCAAACAAATCAAAATCTGACTTCTTAGCTAATATGTCGCACGAAATTAGAACTCCTCTAAACGGAATTATTGGTTTTACACATTTATTAATGAAAACGGATTTGGAGGAAATTCAAGAAAAATACATGACCACAATCAACCAATCGGCTCATTCCCTTCTTGAAATTATAAATGATATTTTGGATTTCTCAAAAATTGAGGCAGGAAAACTTGAGCTTTTTATTGATTTATATGACATAAAAAAAATCTTAGGACAAGTTTTCGATTTAATTGTTTATGAGTCTAATAAAAAGAATCTAGAACTTGAATTGAATATTGATCCCGATGTTCCTAAATATATCTGGACAGATATTGTTCGTCTCAAACAGATTTTGATTAACCTGCTTTCAAATGCGGTTAAATTTACAACTGAAGGCTCTATCAAACTAAACGTTTCGGTTTTAGAAAAGAACCATGGCAACCATTGCGTTATTCGTTTTGCGGTAATCGATACCGGAATTGGGATTCTTGAAAAAAATCAGAAAAAAATATTCAAAGCTTTTCTGCAAGAAGACAGCTCAACAACAAGAAAATTTGGAGGAACAGGATTAGGCTTAACCATATCTAACCAATTGCTTGCTTTAATGGAAAGTCGTTTACAGCTGGAAAGTAAAATTGACGAAGGAAGTACTTTTTTCTTTGATTTAAATTTAAAAACAAGCAATCAAAGCATTAATGATAAATACAATGCGGAGCTTAAAAGTTTGAATATTGACTTAGATTCTGACGAAATAGAGACAAGCGACAACAACATTACTTTTTTAATTGTAGAAGACAATAAGGTAAATATGCTTCTTCTAAAAACAATTATAAAAAATCTATACCATAATGCTTTCATTTTCGAATGTGAAAATGGATACGAAGCCATTCAGCAATTTGAAAAAATTAATCCGACCATTATTTTCATGGATATTCAGATGCCAATTATGAATGGTTATGAAACTGCAAAAGCAATTAGAAATACCAAAAAGGGTCGCGATGTTCCAATAATTGCCGTTACAGCAGGCGCGGAAAAAGAAGAAAGAAACAAATGTATTTCGGCTGGAATGGATGATTACATTTCTAAACCAATTATGAAAGGAAGTGTTGAAGAAGCGCTAGTTAAATGGCTTGGATAATCTTAATATCTGGAAAAAAACACATGTTAAATCTTTTCATTTTTTAAAAATGATTCTGAATTTTATCATAAAAAATCTATAAATTCGTACAACGTTTTAAATAACAAGTTTAAAAACAATTCAATATGAAATGGCAAGGAAGAAGGCAAAGTGATAATGTCGAAGACAGAAGATCAATTTCTGGTGGAGGAAAAGCAATAATTGGCGGAGGAGTTATTGGGATCATCGTTTTGCTTCTAAATGTTTTTGGCGGTGAAACAGGTCAGCAAATAGCGCCAATACTCGAACAAATGCAAGGCGGACAAGGCCAACAGACCGAAACTGCAGCGCCGTTAAGCAAAGAAGACGAAGAAATGGGAAATTATGTAAGAACTTTGTTAGCGTACAATGAAGATACGTGGACTAAGATTTTTGCAGAGCATGGAATGACATACGAAAAGCCAAAATTAGTTCTCTTTAAAGGTGCGGTACAAACTGCTTGTGGTGGAGCATCATCGGCTTCTGGCCCTTTTTATTGCCCAGGTGACCGTAAAGTGTATATGGATTTAGATTTCTTTGAAGAATTAAAAACTAAATTTGGTGCGAAAGGAGGCGATTTTGCTATTGCATACGTTATTGCGCATGAAATTGGCCATCACATTCAAACTTTAATGGGAACATCTTCTAAAATGCGTCAGATGCAGCAAGGAAAAAGTGAAGCCGAAGCCAATAAATTATCTGTAGCATTAGAGTTACAGGCTGATTTTTATGCTGGAGTTTGGGCACATGATAATCAAAAAGATCTTGATGTTGGAGATATTGATGAAGCTTTAAGTGCAGCAAATGCTGTTGGAGATGATGCAATACAGAGTAAAATGCAAGGACATGTTGTACCTGATTCCTTTACTCACGGAACTTCAGAACAAAGAGTGTATTGGTTTAAAAAAGGCTTTAAAACTGGAGATATAAATCAAGGAAACACATTTGAAGAAATTCGATAATACATAAACCAAATATAATAACCACCAGAAAAGCACAACTTAGCAGTTGTGCTTTTTTTATGAAACTCCAATAAAAAAATTCCAAATTCCAATCTCTCACGGATAAAACCATAAGTTATATCAAATTGGAATTTGGAATTTAAAATATTGAAATTTTCCCGAAGGGATTATAAACAAAAAAAGCCTTGAATTTCTTCAAGGCTTTCTATCTGGGTGGCTGACCGGGTTCGAACCGGCGACCCGCGGCACCACAAACCGCTACTCTAACCAGCTGAGCTACAACCACCATTTTTCTGCTTAGCGAGTGCAAATATAGAACAAAGGTTGAGTTCTACAAAGAAAAAAATGAAAAATTTTCATAAAAATCAAATCAAATTTTCTAAGCTATTGACTGCCAAACATCTTTCAACTGTAAAACCTTCTGCAAAATCTTTCCCAACTAACCTTCCTAAGTCCTGCGCACGATAATTTAAGCTTTCAAAAAAGTTTTTACTCGTAATTGGCGTCGAAGGTTCTTTTGAATTCGGATCGTAAAATTGAGTTTTGTATGCCATAATCGCTTCAATCTTCTTTTCTTCAAATCCTGTAATGTCTACAACAAAATCTGGTTCTAGATTTTTCCATTGAATATAATGATAAACCACTTTTGGTCTCCACGCTTCTTGCTGCACTCCATCAACCGAAGTTTCAATTTTCATTAACCCTGAAAGAAAACAAGAATCAGAAACTAGTTTGCTTCCTTTTCCGTGATCAATATGACGATCGTCGACTGCATTACATAATACAATTTCAGGCTTGTACTTACGAATCATTTTTATGACTTCTAATTGATGCTTTTCGTCATTAACAAAAAATCCATCACGCATTGCTAAATTTTCACGTACAACAACTCCTAAAATTTTTGCTGCATCTTTTGCTTCCTGATCTCTAGTTTCTGCTGTACCTCGCGTTCCTAGTTCACCACGCGTCAAATCTACAATACCTACTTTTTTTCCAAGGGAAACTTCTTTTAAAATGGTTCCAGCACAACCTAATTCTACATCGTCTGGATGCGCCCCAAAGGCTAATATATCTAATTTCATTTGTTTTTTTATTTGTTTTGTTTTGTTTCAGGTTTCAAGTTTCAAGTTCTGTACGTAACCTGAAACTTGAAACCTGAAACTATTTTTTCAATACTCTTTTCATCGTCATCGATTTATTGACGCTTTCTTCCCATTCTTTTTCCGGAATACTTTCTTTGGTAATACCGCAGCCCATATATAAGATGGCTTTATCTTCCTGAATCTGCATGCATCGTAAATTTACAAATAAATCAGAACTAGCATTATTTCCTTCAAAAGTACTGTTCAATTCGCCTAAAAAACCAGTGTAAAAAGTTCTATCATAGTTTTCATTTTCTAAAATAAAGGCTTTTGATTTCTTTTTTGGAAGTCCGCAAACAGCAGGTGTTGGATGCAACGTATCTATTACCTCTTCTAAAGTCGAATTATCTTTTAAAACCCCAGAAATATCGGTTTTAATATGCCAGATCGATCCTGCTTTTAAACTATAAGGCTCAGAAACGACAACGGAAGCTGTAAATTCCCGAAGTCTTTTTACGATAAAATCAGTCACAAATTGCTGTTCGTCTTTTTCTTTCTGCTGCCAAACAATTTCTGTTTTCTGATTATCTTTTTGTGTTCCCGCCAAAGCCATGGTTTCAAAAACATTTCCGTTTGCTTTTAGCAATTTTTCTGGAGTCGCCCCCATCCAAAGTCCAATTTTCGGATGAAAAAAACAATAGCAGAAAGTGGCTGGATATAGCTGAACCAAGTGCTGAAAGGTTTCAATAAAATCAAATTCATCTAAAGGAACTTCTTCACTTCGTGATAAAACTACTTTTTTGAATTCTTCATTTTTAATAGCCTGAATTCCCTGCGCTACTAGATATTCATATTGAAATTTAGCTTCGGTATCAAAACTCAAATCATCAATTTCAATTGGTTCAAATGAAGTTTTTTCTTTTTGAATCGTAATAATTTCCGATTCATTTTCAGGAATTAAAATGAGTTGTTTTTCATCAAAAGAAGCAAAAACAAAACCTTTTTCGCTATAATCTGAAACGGTATTTAAAATAGTATTTTGCTGTAAAATCCCAACATAATTTAGCGAGTTGGGTCTGGAATAAAGGACAAAAGGCAAATTTTGCTCTTTATGGTTTTTAATTTTCAAGAAAAATGGATTCATAATTTATTCACTTTTCTTTCTATCCAAAACCATATTCGTCAACTTGCAAAGCGAAATTAAATTTCCTTCTTCATCGGTAATTTTAATTTCCCAAAGATGAAGACTTCTTCCTTTGTGAATAATCCTAGCTGTTCCGAAAACATAACCCTCGCGAATACTTTTTAGATGATTTGCCGAAATTTCGATACCTCTTACCTCCTGCTCTTTCGGATTAATAAAAAAGAAAGAAGCCGCACTCCCAACACTTTCTGCCAAAGCTACAGAAGCGCCGCCGTGCAACAATCCCATTGGCTGATGAACACTTGGGTTTACAGGCATTTTTGCAGTTAAAAAATCTTCTCCGGCATCGATATATTCTATTTTTAGCGTTTCCATCAATGTGTTTTTAGAAAACTCATTACAACGCGCTAAAATCTGCTCTTTTGTATAATTCATTAAAATAAACTTTAAAATCGTAAAATTAAAGAAAGATAAGACATAAATCTAAAAATAGGATTCTAAAATTAAAAATCAATTATAAACTTGTCAGTTTTTTGCTATTTTTACAAAAACAATCAAATTCAATCTTTGGCTGATTTTCTTCGCCACAGATTACACAGATTTAAAGGATTTTAAAAATATAGTCTCTAATTACACGAAATTCGTTGCAAAAAAAGATATTTCTAATCCTCTTAATTTGTGGCTAAAAACTATTTAAATGCGTCAATACTTTACAATCTTTGTTCTGGGTTTAATTCTGGCATTCAGTTCTTGCCGAACTGATTTTGATACTGTTGCCAGTTCTGGAAATTTAAAGTTCTCGAAAGACACTATTTATTTGGATACTGTTTTTAAAAATATTGGTTCAAGCACTTATCAATTGAAAATATACAATCAGAGTAAAAACGATATTTCGATTCCGATTGTACAATTTAAAAAAGGCTTAAATTCTAAATATAGAATGACTGTTGATGGAATGACGGGCAACAACGGGAAAATTTTTAAAGATGTTACGCTTTTAGCAAAAGACAGTTTATACATTTTTATAGAAACCACGGCAGATATTACAGATGCGAATCCTGATGATTTTTTATATACCGACGAAATTCAGTTTGACAGTGGAGCAAATTTGCAAGAAGTAGCTTTGGTTACTTTAATACAAGATGCTGTGTTTTTATATCCAAATCAAAATCCCGACGGAACCAAAGAAAAAATTAAAATTGACGGCAAAGATGTTGACGGGTTTTATTTAAACGAAAATGATCCAGCAAACGGAAATGAACTTCTTTTTTCAAATGAAAAACCATACGTAATTTATGGCTACGCAGGAGTTCCAGAATTTAAAACCGTAACTTTTGAAGCTGGTGCCAGAGTTCATTTTCATGCCAATTCTGGATTATATGTTGGCGATAATGCTTCTCTACAAATTAATGGAACAGCATCTACAACTGATCAACTTGAAAATGAAGTGATTTTTGAAGGCGATCGTTTAGAATCACTTTATTCTGATATTCCTGGACAGTGGAAATCGGTTATTTTTTCAAATGGAAGCGCCAATCACACTATCAATCATTTAACTTTGAAAAATGCGGTTATTGGCTTAGACTTGCAAAGTCCTTACAATACATTCGAAATTAAAAACACTCAAATTTACAATTGCGCCGAATACGGAATTTTAGCTCGAGATACTCATGTTATTGCTAGTAATATTGTAATAAACTATGCTGGTTTAGCTTCTCTATCCTGCATTTATGGTGGAAATTACAACTTTACGCATTGCACGTTTAACAACAATTGGTCAAGCAGTTCTCAAGTTGCAGTAAATTTAAGTAACTCTTTAGCGGGAGCAACCCCAGAGACTAATCCTTTAACCAATGCTATTTTTAATAATTGCATTATTTATGGTTCGGCAACAAACGAACTCAATTTAGATAAAAATGCAAATGCGCCATTTGTCTATCAATTAAATAATTGTCTGCTAAAATTCAGTAGTTCGACTAAAGATCCTAATTATCAATTCAAGACCGACACAGAACATTACACCAATATAATTCTGAATGAAAATCCGAAATTTTATAATGTTTCTCAAAATAAATTTAATATTGATAAAACTTCTGCCGCTTTCGCGAAAGGAGATCCAGTCTTTATGATTCCAACCGACATTTTGGGAATTACAAGAACTTCGCCACCCGATTTAGGTGCGTATCAGAGTCAGGATTTTCCTAAATAGCTACTTTGCCTTGAAGACACAAAGACTTTAAGTTTTTTTGATGTCATTTTTCTAGCAGATTTTGAAGATTTTCTAGAATAAAACTCAGTAAAAATCTGCTTCAATGTGAGCAAATTTTCCTGAAATAAAACTTTTGAAGCCATCCCAAATGAAAAAAATCCGCAAAATCTGCAAAATCTGCGGGATACAGTTTTTTCAAAATTTATAGGTTTTTAAACAAAATTGAAAAAGAAAAACTTTTGCAATCTATTAAAAATAAAAACCTTTCCAACTTCAGAATTAAAAAAAAACTTTGTGCCTCAGTATCATCATGACAAACCCCAAAATCTGCCAAAAAAAAGCAGTTTTAATTTTTTTCTAAAGACTTTGTTATCAAATTTGCGCCTGCTATTTATTTAAACTAAATTTGCAGCTCAATACAACAAACTACACAAAAAAATGATCCATTTCTTTGAAAACCAAAGCAAAACTGTTTTTGCCGTACAAACGCAAAACGAAATTTCAGCTCAAGACATTTCAAAATTAAACTGGCTTTTTGCCGACGCGAATAAGATCGAAAAATCTGCATTGACAGGTTTCTTTGTTGGTCCTCGCGCTACCATGATTACACCTTGGAGTACAAATGCGGTAGAAATTACTCAAAACATGGGGATTTCTGGCATTATCAGAATTGAAGAATTTCATCCAGCAACGGAAGATTTTACTGATTTCGACCCAATGCTTTCTCAAAAATTCAACGAATTAGATCAAGAAATCTTCACTATCAACATTCAGCCAGAACCAATTCTGGAAATAGATGATATTGCTGCCTACAACAAAGTGGAAGGTTTGGCTTTAAGCGAAGAAGAAGTTGATTACCTAAACAATCTTTCGACTAAACTAGGAAGAAAATTAACTGATTCTGAAATTTTTGCTTTTTCTCAAGCAAATTCAGAACACTGCCGTCACAAAATTTTCAACGGAACATTTGTGATTGATGGTGAAGAAAAAGAGACTTCTCTTTTCAAATTAATCAAAAAAACATCTCAGGAAAATCCTAACGATATTGTGTCTGCTTACAAAGACAACGTGGCTTTTGTAAAAGGACCAAAAGTGCAGCAATTTGCACCAAAATCTGCTGACAAACCTGATTTTTACGAAATAAAAGAATTTGATTCTGTTATCTCATTAAAAGCAGAAACACACAATTTCCCAACAACGGTTGAACCTTTCAACGGAGCTGCAACAGGTTCAGGAGGAGAAATTCGTGACCGTTTAGCTGGAGGACAAGGTTCATTACCATTAGCTGGAACTGCAGTTTACATGACTTCATACTCTCGTTTGAACGATGACAGAAAATGGGAAAATGCTGTTGAAGAAAGAAAATGGTTGTATCAAACCCCAATGGATATTTTGATCAAAGCTTCAAACGGAGCTTCTGATTTTGGAAATAAATTTGGACAGCCGCTTATTACAGGTTCTGTTTTAACTTTCGAACATTCAGAAAACGACCGTAAAATTGGTTACGATAAAGTAATCATGCAAGCGGGAGGAATTGGATACGGAAAATTGGATCAATCCATTAAAAAGAAACCACAAGAAGGCGATAAAATTGTAATTCTTGGTGGAGAAAATTATAGAATCGGAATGGGTGGTGCTGCGGTTTCTTCTGCAGATACTGGCGCTTTTGGTTCAGGAATCGAGTTAAACGCAATTCAGCGTTCAAACCCTGAAATGCAAAAACGTGCTGCTAATGCCATTCGTGGTTTGGTAGAAAGCGATAATAATCCAATTGTTTCTATTCACGATCACGGAGCTGGAGGGCACTTAAACTGTCTTTCTGAATTAGTGGAAGAAACGGGAGGTTTAATCGATTTAGACAAATTGCCTGTCGGCGACCCAACGCTTTCTGCAAAAGAAATTATCGGCAACGAATCTCAGGAAAGAATGGGATTGGTTATTGGTCAAAAAGATATTGATACCTTACAAAGAATTGCCGACAGAGAGCGTTCGCCAATGTATCAAGTTGGAGATGTAACTGGAGATCACCGTTTTACATTCGAATCAAAATCAAATGGTTCAAAACCAATGGATTATGCTTTAGAAGATTTCTTCGGAAGTTCTCCAAAAACGGTTATGACAGATAAAACGGTAGATAGAAAATATGCTGACGTTGCTTACAACGAAGGAGATTTTGAAAGCTATTTAAAAGATGTTTTACGTTTAGAGGCTGTTGCTTCAAAAGACTGGTTAACTAACAAAGTGGACCGTTGTGTTGGAGGAAAAGTGGCGAAACAGCAAAATGCAGGTCCGTTACAATTGCCTTTGAATAATGTTGGGGTTATGGCTCTGGATTATTTAGGAAAAGAAGGAATCGCAACTTCTATTGGCCACGCTCCTATTGCTGCTTTGATTGATCCTGTTGCAGGAAGTAGAAATGCTATTGCAGAATCGTTATCAAACATTATCTGGGCGCCAATTAAAGACCAGTTAAAAGGTATTTCATTGTCTGCCAACTGGATGTGGGCTTGTAAAAACGAAGGTGAAGACGCTCGTTTATACGCTGCTGTTGAAGGATGTTCTGAATTTGCAATCGAATTGGGAATCAATATTCCGACAGGAAAAGATTCGCTTTCAATGAAACAAAAATATCCAAATGACGAAGTAATCGCGCCTGGAACGGTTATTATTTCTGCTGCCGGAAACTGTACAGACATTAGAAAAGTAGTTGAACCTGTTTTACAGAAAAACGGAGATTCAATCTATTATATTAATTTGTCTCAAGATGATTTCAAATTAGGAGGTTCATCTTTTGCACAAATTAGAAATACAATTGGAAACGAAACTTCTACTATAAAAGACGCTTCTTTCTTCAAAAATGCATTTAATACCGTTCAGGAATTAATCGGCGAAAGCCAGATTTTAGCAGGTCACGATATCGGAAGCGGTGGTTTAATTACTACTCTTTTAGAATTATGTTTTGCTGATGTGAATTTAGGAGCTAAAATTGATTTCAGCGCTTTCGCGGAAAAAGACTTATTGAAAATTCTTTTCGCAGAAAACATCGGAATCGTATTCCAAGCAAAATCAGATGCAGCTGTTGAAGCTAAATTAAAAGCTAACAACATCGAATTTTTCAAATTAGGAAAAGCAACCACTACTGAGACTTTAGACCTTGGACTTTGGACTTTAGACATTAAAAAATACAGAGATATCTGGTTTGAGACTTCTTATTTATTAGATCAAAAACAATCTAAAAACGGAAGAGCTCAAGCACGTTTTGAAAATTATAAAAATCAGGTTTTAAATTATACTTTCCCTGCACATTTTACAGGAAAGAAACCAGAAATCGACAACTCTAAACCAAAACCAAAAGCTGCTATTATCCGCGAAAAAGGAAGTAATTCTGAGCGTGAAATGGCAAATGCAATGTACTTAGCAGGTTTTGACGTAAAAGACGTTCACATGACGGATTTAATTTCTGGTCGTGAAACTTTAGAAGACATTCAGTTTATAGGAGCTGTTGGTGGATTCTCTAATTCAGATGTTTTAGGTTCTGCTAAAGGTTGGGCTGGAGCTTTCTTATACAACGAAAAAGCAAAAACAGCTTTGGATAATTTCTTCAAAAGAGAAGATACTTTGTCTGTCGGAATCTGTAACGGATGCCAGTTGTTTATGGAATTGGAAGTGATTAATCCAGAACATGAAGTTCACGGAAAAATGCTTCATAACGAAAGCCAGAAACACGAAAGTATCTTTACTTCTGTAAAAGTTCAAGAAAACAATTCGGTTATGCTATCAACTTTGGCTGGAAGTACTTTGGGAGTTTGGGTTTCTCATGGAGAAGGTAAATTCAAATTACCTTATGCGGAAGACCAATATAATATTGTTTCTAAATATGCTTACGAAGGTTATCCTGCAAACCCTAACGGTTCTGATTACAACACAGCTATGATGTGCGATGAGACAGGAAGACATTTGGTTATGATGCCTCATATTGAGCGTTCGACTTTCCAATGGAACTGGGCGCATTATCCAAAAGACAGAAATGACGAGGTTACACCTTGGCATGAAGCTTTTGTTAACGCCAGAAAATGGATTGAGAAAAACTAAAAAATATATTTTAAAAGCGCCCGAATTTATCGGGCGTTTTTTTTTATAGCCACAGATTAAAAGGATTAAAATGATTTTTCTAAACTTAAAAAAAAAAAATAATCTGTGATAATTCTTTTAATCTGTGGCTATAAAAAACATCCTAACTCTATCCCAAAATAGTCAGGACATTGATATCTAAATGCCGAAGCAATTCCAGTAACACTATTGGCTGTTCCAAAGGCAAATAATCCAGAAGCAATTGCAGCCAGTCCAGCAATTAAACCTAAAACCAATTGTCGAAATAATCCACCAAGGTTCTGGATTAGGAATTGGCGGTTTGACGGGATAAAAGTAAAGCTTAAGGCATATAAAGAATCCATGAAATTTCCTGTTTTTAAAGAGGGAAAACGCCCTTTTTTTTGAAAGTAACCTTATTACTGCTTTTTAAAGAAAAATTACTGAAAAATGAGTTTTGAACGGAGTAAAAACGAGCCTAAAATGATAAAAATGTAAAAATTTCATTCTTGTATTTTCTAGCCATAATTCTATTAAAAATTTGAATTATATTCGCCAAAAGAAATTACATAGACAGATTTCTTAAGCCCAAAAACACTTAATCCTACATAGAATGAAATTTTTACATTTATTAGTGGTAACACTATTTTTTACTGCCTTTCAATCGCATTCGCAAGTTCAAGTTGATCAGATTATCCATAATTCAAAAGAGCGTTATATTACTACTACAATTGGCTATCCCGTTCCTGGAACTTATTCTCCATTAAACCAAAAAGAGCCTATTACAGTTTTAAATCCAGACGGAACAGGTTTTATTCAAGCTGAAGATTTAAGCAAACAAAAAATAAATTGGGGGATTGAATGTAATGAAGAAGGTGTTCCTGTTTTTAAAGAAGGCTTCAATAGTGCTTCTTACACATTCTGGTACAGACCAAATGACAGTAATGAATGGTATTATTCTCAATTCTCTATTCATTTTGCTAAGAAAAAAATGTTTTTAATGGGCGAAAGAGTAAAAGTATACGAAGATTATAACGTACAATAGCTTTTAAAAACGTCTTCAAATTAAATTTTTCTTGATTTTTTAGAAATTTAACGGCTAAAAAGAAAACGTTTTCGTTGATTTTTAATAGTCTTTATAAATTTTCCCATTAAATTTTATAAAACTGAAAATCATACCCAAATTTTATTTAATTTGCAATAAAATTCAATATATTAAACATGGTTTCAATCACACGCCTTTTTGATTTTCCCTATTATCAACAAGAAACTTACAACCTTCCAGTTGCGCTTGCAACCAAAAAAAATGGAGTCTGGGAAAAAACATCTAGCCAAGAATATATTGCAAAAGCAAATGCTATTTCTAGAGCATTATTGCGTATGGGCGTTCAGAAAGATGATAAAATTGCTTTAATTACTTCGAACAACAGAACGGAGTGGAATATAATGGATATTGGTATTTTGCAGACTGGTGCTCAAAATGTTCCAATTTATCCAACTATTGCAGAAGAAGATTACGAATATATTTTGAACCATAGCGGCAGTATTTACTGTTTTGTTTCTGATGAAGAAGTATTACAGAAAGTAAATGCCATTAAAGCAAATGTACCGACTTTAAAAGAAGTTTATTCTTTTAATGAAATTCCAGGATGCAAACACTGGACAGATCTTCTTGCACTTGGCGAAGACGAAAGCAATCACAGCGAAGTTGAAGCTAGAAAAGACAGTATCCAGACAGATGATTTAGCCACTATAATTTATACTTCTGGAACAACAGGAAAACCTAAAGGAGTTATGCTTTCGCACAAAAACATTGTATCGAATGTTTTAGACAGTGCGCCAAGAATTCCTTTTGATCCAGGAAAAAGTACTGCATTAAGCTTCTTGCCTATTTGCCATATCTTTGAAAGAATGATTTTGTACATCTATCAATTTTATGGGGTTTCGGTTTATTTTGGAGAATCTATAGATAAAATTAGTGATAACTTAAAAGAAGTGCGCCCAACTGTAATTACAGCTGTACCAAGACTTTTAGAAAAAGTTTACGATAAAATTTATGCTAAAGGCGCTGAATTAACCGGTATCAAGAAAAAATTATTTTTCTGGGCAATTGATTTAGGTTTAAGATACGAACCATACGGCGCAAATGGTGCTTGGTATGAATTCCAATTAAAAATTGCACGCAAACTAATTTTCAGCAAATGGAAAGAAGGTTTGGGCGGAAATTTAGATTTAATGGTTTCTGGAAGTGCGGCATTACAACCCCGTTTAACGAGAGTTTTTGCAGCCGCGGAAATTCCAGTTATGGAAGGTTACGGTTTATCTGAAACATCGCCAGTAATTGCAGTTAACGACCAAAGAAATAGAGGCTTTAAAATTGGAACGGTTGGAAAACCAATTCGCAATCTTGAAGTTAAAATCGCCGAAGATGGAGAAATCTTATTGAAAGGACCAAACGTAATGTTGGGTTACTACAAAGATCCAGAAAAAACTGCTGAAGCAATTATAGATGGTTATTTCCATACAGGAGATATTGGAGAAATTGATAGTGAAGGTTTCTTGAAAATTACAGATCGTAAGAAAGAAATGTTCAAAACTTCTGGAGGTAAATATATCGCTCCACAAATGATTGAAAATGCCATGAAACAATCTCGTTTTATTGAGCAGATTATGGTTATTGGAGAAGGCGAAAAAATGCCAGCAGCGTTTATTCAGCCCAACTTTGAATTTGTAAAAGAATGGGCGAAAATTCATAAAATCGTTTTAGGAGATTCTCCTGCTGATATTTCTTCAAATGCTGAAGTAATCAAACGTATTGATAACGAAGTGGAAGAAATCAACAAAAAATTTGGTCACTGGGAACAAATTAAGCGTTTTGAGCTGACACCTGATGTTTGGTCAATTGATGGAGGACAACTTACTCCTACTTTAAAATTGAAACGAAAAATCATCAAAGAAATTTACAAAGATCTTTATGCAAAAATCTACGGAAACAATTAATAAATCAAAATAATATAACCAAAGTGAAAAGGCTGTCTCAATGAGACAGCCTTTTTTACTATCACAAAACGGGTATTTTTACTTTAAATACCAAACTATAAATCGCGTATTTTTAGGTTTTCTTTCATCTAAAACAGAATAATATGCCTTGGACAGTTCTCGAACAATTATGGAAACGTACTTTAGATTCTAAAAATGCGGACTCAAACCATACCAATTGGGATAATCAAATTAAAACACTGTATCAATTAGGTATTGGCATGGAAGATACTTTGTATTTTCTCTATTCTGAAAAACCAGATTTTGAAACTTTCAAAACATGGATTAATAATAGAAAAAGAGAGATTGCATCCGAAATCGAGGATTTAACTGAAAATGTATTGTCTGAGCAAGATTTTGAGTTTTGGAATCGGAACGGTTATGTTGTGGTTAAAAATGCTATTTCAAAAGAAGATTGCGAAGCCACACAAAAAGCTATTTGGGAATATTTAAAAATGAATCCAGATGAAAAAGAAAGCTGGTACAAGCGTCACGAAGAACAAAAAGGGCTTATGCTTAATTTTTCAGATCATGAAACTTTAAATCGTAATCGTTTTTCGCCAAGAGTAAAAAAGGCTTACGAACAGCTTTATGGAACTACGAATATCTACAAAACTATAGACAAAGTAAGTTTTAATCCGCCCGAAACAGACCATTTCACTTTTCTTGGAAGTCCGCTTCATTGGGATATGAGCTTAAAAAAACCGCTTACTTATGGTCTTCAAGGCTTGTTTTATTTAACCGAATGCAGAGAAAATGATGGCGCTTTCCATTGCGTTCCAGGTTTTCATAATCTAATCGATGACTGGCTAGACAAACTTAAACCGCATGAAAATCCACGAGAAAAAGCTTTAAAAACGTTACATCCAAAACCAATTACAGGAGATGCAGGCGATTTTATAATCTGGCATAATGCATTACCGCATTGCGCCACACCTAACAAAGGAGAAAACCCAAGAATGGTTCAATATCTTACTTATCTTCCAAACGATTACAATGCAGCTGGAGAATGGATTTGAATCGTTTACAATAATTGCAGAAACGCGAAAAACTGTAAATACTTCTATTTACAGTTTTCTACAGTCATCAGCTATCCTTTTAATAACTGATATTACAAATTAAATTCTAACTTTTAAGGCACCAATTCAAAATCTTTGCGATGTTTTTGGCATCGTCAATTCCGCGGTGATGTGTCCCTTCTAACGGAATATTCAGCAATGCAAGCGCACCGTTCATTCCTGTTGGTTTAACCAAGCCAAACTTTTCGGCAAAATGCTCTTTTACATTGATATGCTCCTCTCCCATTGGATAGGAAACACCAAACGATTTACATTGTTTTTTCAGCATATTTAAATCATACTGGCCGTAACTTGCCCAAGTATGTAAATCGGGGTTGTATTCGTCCACCAGTACATCAATAGCTTCTTCAAAACTCACTCCATTCTTATCAAGTAAATCCTGAGTAATGGTGGTCAATTCCGTACAAAACAAACTAACGCTGGAGCGCTGTGGTTTTACCAATATTCCTTTATTCTTAGAAATTGCTCCAGTTTCTGTATCCAATACAGCCAAACCGATTTCTATAATTTCATTTTGCTGCCCGCTCGGGACAGCGCCTTGCCAACACGTGGCTTCTAGATCGATAATAATAATTTTATCTGTAGTTTTCATTTTTTTAATTTTTTAAATAATTGTGTTTATTTTTTTTAACCGCTAAGAGCGCTAAGATTTACACAAAGAATCGCTAAGATTAGTTTTAGCTCCCGATAGCTATAAAAACTTTGTCTCTTAGCGACTTTGTGGCAGAAACCTTTAGAAAAACATGCTTTTAAAATCTAGAAAGAAACTTCTTTTCTTAGACTTTTTTTCAGGTTTTTCCTTTTTTAAAGCATTCTTCTTTTCAAAAACAGCTTTAGCTTTCTCCAACTTTTTAACTGGTTTTGTCTCTTCTTTTTTAGAAGTTTCATAAAACTTTTTGAAAGGACGTGGCTCAAAATCAACCAAAATAGCTGCCATATTTATAGCATCAATATTTGAGGGATCTGTTTCTCCTTTAAAGAACGTCTCGATAGGTCTGAACTTGTCTTTCTTTTCCTTAAACTTATTTTTCTTCGTATGATCGAAATCTAAACCCAAAAGATTCTTAAAAACATTCAAGTCATCTTGAGTTGGGTTATTTTCGAAAATCAACCAACACAAATCACGAAGTTTTCCACGAGAAGGCTTGTACAAATAATCAAAGTATTTGCCGCCTTTTTCTATCTCGTATTTATTTCTAATTGCTTTCTTATATTTTTCTAGTGTATTGTTTTGCATGATATTTTTCTTTTGCAATTCTTGGAAATCTCAGGAAATCGAAGGCTTTTCTGGGAAATCCAATATCACAAAAGTTCAAAAGCACGCTTGCTTTACTAGAGAAATATCTCTAAATGATATATATGGTTTCCCTAAAATTCACCTTTTCATTCCATAGGCTAATGCATTCTAAATCTGCTCCTTTAATTGAGGCAAACGAAGATTCACTTAACTCCACTGTATCCGTTTGACCTTTCTGGCCCGACGCAAATCCTATTTCTTGATTCATCCTTAAATTTTTATAATTAAACTTAAACAATCAACATTTTACTGCTAATGGTTCTTTTACTTTACGAAGATTTCTTTTAATTGACCAATTACGTTCCCACCGCCAGAAATGGTGATTTCACCAATTTTATCAGCGATTTTTTCAACGTACTCCATCTCTTTCAACTTCCACAACATTTCGTTTTCTTCCATCAGCTTTGCTGTGTTTAGCAAACTTCTTGTTGCGGCAGTTTCTTCTCTTCTCATAATGCTGTTGGCCTGCGCTTTTTTCTCAGCAACCAAAACCTGATTCATGATTTCTTTCATATCTCCTGGAAGAATTACATCTCTTATTCCAGCATCAGAAATTGCTAAACCTAAATCTTTGATCTTAGTTTTTGCTTCTTCTAAAATAGCATCGGCAATTGCATCTTTCTTTGACAATAATTCATCTAAAGTTAATCCGCCAACAAAAGCTCTTAAAGCCAGTTGCATTGCGACATACAATTGTTTTTCAAAATCTTTATTTTCAGTCAAAGCTTTCATAATATCAACCACTTGATATCTCACAAAAAAGTTGATCCTTAATCCTGCTTTATCTTTAGTCAACAACTCCTGACCAGAAATTTCCAATTGTTGCTGTCTAGTATCAACCGTTTTCACTTCGATTGTAATGGCATTATTCCAGAAATAATGTGTCCCTGATTTCAATTCTTTCACAAAAGTTCCATTCACAAATAACAAAGCTTTGTCATTACTTGCTACAATAAATTTTCTTGTGAAGTATCTCATCTTGACATTTTCCAATAAGTTTACTGGAATATTTTCTGTGATTTCAATCTTAGACAAATCTGCTTTAATGAATTCATTTTTTACAACTCCTTTCCAAAAAGCATATTTCCCTGGCGTTAAAACTTCTTTGAAATTTCCTTTTACAAATTGCAATACAATTTCGTTATCGGCAACTTCAACAACTTCCAAAAGAGATGCTAACACTTCATTTTGCAATAAAATATCCAACTCAAAAGGAGCCTGAAAAGATCCATTTAGATCGTAAATCATAATGCTTTTGTTCCCAAAAATCCAGTGTAATCCTTCTTCTAATACTTTAATTAATTTTCTATTTTCGAACACCAAGCCTACTTGGTAAGTTTCGATTGTAATTCTTTTTATCATAATATTTTTTTGTTTCAAGTTTAAAGTTTCATGCTCCAAAATCTTTAAACCTCTATACTCTATTCTCTATATTCTATTCTCTATATTCTATTCTCTTCTTAATAAAAAAACCTCTTTGTCTTTCTCCTCCAAGAAAAACGGACGAATAGTTTGTTCTTTGTCTGTCTGAATTGTTTCTAATTCTATTTTATTGAGAGAATCCCCAAATTCTCTAAACAATCAAATCAAAAAGAAAACAAACTTTTCAAAACACATTTCTATTCGCACTGGCTTTATCAGAGTGTGAAACATCAGATTGTAAAATCCTATTTCACTGACAAAGACAAATCAGTTTTTTCTAATGGTCATCTTTTTAAGAGTGATGGTCTCTACTGGTACAGGTTTTTGAGACCCGTCGACTTACCGGATTCGTCCAACCGAAGCGTATTCGGTGCAGGATTCGAACCTGCATAACACATCCAATGCTCTATCCAAATTGAGCTACCACATTACTGTGAATGGGATTCGAACCCACAACCCTCAGATCCCTTGTGCGATAATTTTTTGGAAAACCATCAAAACCTCCAAACCAAGCTGCATAGAAAAACATAATACGCTTTCGCGAAAAGTCTGCTACAATAGTGCTATACCGAAACACCCAACAAGGCTTGTTTGATATTTTTATTCAAAGTCTCCTTTGATATCATTTCATTTTATGAAAGAACTTGTTTTATTATTTGTACAAAGATTCTAATTGTTCTACGCAATTATTCTGCGTAATTAATATTATCTAGTACAGGAAGAGAGATTCGAACTCTCAAAATACTGATTCTAAGTCAGCCGCGTCTGCCGTTCCGCCACTCCTGCATTTTGTCTGGGAAGCAGGATTCGAACCTGCGACCTCCCGCATCCAAAGCGGGTAAACAACCTCCGTTATCTTCCCAGGTCTATTTAAGTCTCTGAGTAGCTTAGCATCTTAGCCATTCAGCAACTTAAAAAAGCGGCTCATACGGGAGTCGAACCCGTTTCTCCCGAGAGACAGTCGGGAAGGTTAGCCAGTAACCCCAATGAGCCAGTTCCTTCTAGAGAACAAGTAATTTTGGAAGGATTCGAACCTTCGACCATCTGCTTAGAAGGCAGACGCTCTATCCAACTGAGCTACAAAATCATTTATTTTTGGGCATAAAAAAAGCACCCGATCAAAGGTGCTTTACAAAATTCAACGTGATATAACTATCCTATTGCCTATATTGATGCACCTGCATTGTCAAACGTCCAAGATCAAATCTTGCGTTTAGTGGTAATCCGTATGATATTTTATTTTGTAAAGCCATTTTATATGCTGTATTATATTTTAAAATTCTTGTTATTATTTGAAACGCTGTGTTTCAATTTTGTTTGGCAAAGATAATGTCGAAAAAATCATATTTCCAAATATTTCTAAATATTATTTTACTGATTATCAATAAGTTATATCTAAAGTTAAACCAAAGAAATCCCTGTCCGCAAACTGTTGCAGATTTCTTTTTTTATCAAATGACTGTTACTCATCAGATTACTTTTCAAGATTATATTTCGCTATTGGGTTTAATCATTAAACATTTTGTCAATTATTTTTTTAGTTTTTTTTAGTTATGGTTTAATATTCTTTCATTTTTATTGTCTTTCTATCCAATTTTATGGCCACAATGAGCAAAGTCAAAGTGGCTAAAAACAAAAAAGCGCCCTACTTTGAGGACGCTTTTCTTTTTTATGATGAGTTTTACTCTAAATTTTACATTTTAATTTCATAAAAATACATATTGCATCCTGATACTTTAGCCGGAAGTTCTCCTGCTAAGTGGTCAAAATATTTTGCTATTGAAAGTGTCATATGTATTTTCTTTTGTTTTTTATTACGGAAACAAATGTAGTATATTTTGTGATAATTTAACAAAACTCTATATTTTTTTTATAAAACAAACATTTTCAGTTTTACGAAATAATCATTTTTACTGCCAAAATATGCTTACAGATTCCTCTTTTCCCTTGATAAGCCGTAAACCAATCGCAGGTACATTTTTGAGAAGTATTGTCAATTATTACTTTATGCACCACGCCAGAACCTTTTACTTTGGCTTCAATATAATCGGCTCTACGTTCTGTTATTTCTACTTCTTCATTATCAATTAACTTTTTGGCATTTTTAAGTCTTGGATTTAAAGATAAAATGCGTTCCGTTTTAAAAGGAAGACGGCGGTAAAAATGTGCTTTTTCACTTAAATCATAACCCAATAATCCCATTGAAGACAAATTGGAAGTAAGATTATCCATTGTTCCAAAGTCGATATCATTTTCTATCGAAAGCATTGTTGGGTCAAACATTTCATTTGATTTTAATAAACTGTTTAAACCGTAAACCCATTCTATAGGCAGATTTTCGGTCATCGTTTCCAATACATTTCCTTCGCCTGAAAATCCGCGGTATGAATCTGGAGAAAAAGCCATTAATAGCTGCATTTTTCCAAATTCACATACAATCGCACAGGTTTGTTTATCATCAGATTCGTAAATAAAGATCTTCTCTACAATCGCCAGAATTCCTTCCAACAAACGTAATCTTTGCACACCGCCAATTCTAACACTGTCTGGAGTTGCCAAAGTCGAAAACGTAAATTTTCCAGCTCTTTTGGTTATAAAGAAATCTCCTTTTACATTTCCTTTTGGCAGACTTTGAAACAACTGAATGGTTTGAATTTTATTCAATTCAAATTTCAAATCCATTTCAGCCAAATACAACTGAACGCTCGTTAAGCCTTTTATCCATCGCATTGGCAAAGTCACTTTTTTCTCTACCACTTTTGCTTTGCTCGTAATAACCTGAACGTCCTGCTGACCAACGGCAAGAGTTACTTTTTCGTTTTTCTGAATAGCGTTTAGCGCGTTCAACATCGGATCATTGAAATCTACGTTTGTAGTTCCGTTTGCAATAAATTCTCCATCAACGGCTTCAGGTTTCATGTCCAATCTTACATAAACTCCGTTGCAGGATGAAAATCCTTCAAAGCGCAATCTTTCTGAGCCCGCAGAAACAATTGGATCACGAAGACTTGGCGGTATAGGGCCAAAACTAGAACGAACCACTTTTGCAATCGTACTCCAGCATTTTGCCGTTACATAAGGATCGGTTAAACTTCCCCAGAAAAAACAGGGAATATTATTGACTTCTTCAATTTCGGTTTGATGGGCCAGAACCAAATTATTGATGCCTTTTGTTTTACTGTATGTCGAAACTCCTTTATAATTATATTCTAAATCTGTCATTTTCTTTATTTTAAAATTTGCTTAATCAATGATTTAAGCGAAGCATTATCTTTCCATTGTTCAAAGAAAGCAATTGACTTTTCTGATGGTTTTTGATTTGTTTTGATTAAAATATCGACATAATTTTCTATCATTTTTTTGAAATTTGTCGGCAGTTTATCTTTTATACTCAAATTAGAAAAAAAGGCATTAAAAAACTGAAGCAACGCACTATTATGCATAGGCGAAATATCCTTTAAAGCTATTATTCCGTCTGTTAATCTTGCAAAAGCACCGTATTTTTCTGATGCTAAAAATGCCGTTTTTTCAGAAAATTTTTCCATATCCAAACTCTGTTTTTCTATCAGATTAATAAGTGTTTCAGAAGCTAACAACCTTACATCTTTTTTCTCTTGAAAAAAACACGCGGCAAATAACATTAGAGCATTCTCAGAAAATCTAAATTCTGGTCTGTTCATTACATCGAGAAAACCTCTTAATTCTGGTTTTGAACCATCTGTAATTCTACAGTTATTTAGTAAAGTTAGTGCTAATGCGTCAGGATTTTGCGGTGTTAAACTATGCCAATAATATGTATTGCCAGCGTAATTTAAATTATAATCCCAACTATTTGATCGAGTATAGATATCTTGACTGTAAAGCAGATAATTTGGAATTTTAGTATAGTTTGGCATATCAAAACGAAGTTCGTACCAAGATGGCGATCGTTCTTTTTCTTTGGTTTGATAATTGGTCCATTCGTTCCACTGCTCTTTAAATTTAATTTCTGGCGTATAAGGCGAAACTACAAAAGGAACTTCTTTTAAATACGTATTTTCAAATTCTGCAAATGTGTTGTCTGGATAAAATGTTCTAGCCGCAACTGCCCATAAAGATAAATTTCCAGTTTCTTTTGTGGTTTTGCCCAAAGTAGCTAAAAGTCTTGAAACTAATGAAGTAGAGTCAATAGTCAGTTTATCTTCTACTCCTAAAGAAAATGATAAAAGCGGTTTCAATTCTCCTTCAATTTGATCCAATAACAGAATTGCTTCTTCGGTATTTTCTCTTGGCATTCTGGCAATTGCAATCGCTAAATCTAGAGAGTCAATTTCTTCATTTACTTTCTGATACGCAATTACTCTTTCCAACAAAACTTTCGGAGCCACCCAATATGGCTTATGACTTGGAAAGGAAAGCATTGGCAGTTTCGAATTAGAGTCGATTTTCTGCTGTACTTTTTCCAACAAAAATTTAATTAACGCAGGCGTATTAATTTTAGAATAATGTTTTTTCTGACTATCAAATTTACCATTCATATTGGCTATTTTTTGAGACAAAAACGAACTCATAAAATTTTTATGAATACTTTCAAAATAATGTTTATTCAATTGTTTTTCATACGGCTGTAATTGCGCATTATAATCGGCAGGAAATAAATCTCTCTGCTGAATATAGATATTCATCAGGATTTCGGTATCGAGAACTTCTTCTGAAGCGATAAAATTTCCAAACTGAAACAAAATCTCGTTCCAGTCTTTTGGCACCTCAACTTCTTCTGTCAGCAATAATTCTTTTTTAGGTTCGAATTGATATTCTTCAAAACCGCTTTCATCAACAGCTTGTGAATCTTCATCCATAAACTGAGTCAAACCAGATTTGATATTTCCCTGCATTAAAGTCGCATATGAAGACAATTTTTCTTTCAAAACTTTATCTTTCGCAGAAGCCATTTTTACAAGAATTTTGCTCGCACGCTCCTGTAAAGTCAGATCGGCGATTACGTAAATATCTGCTATTATTGAAGCAATCTGATTGTTTAATTTCGGATTGGCTTTGCTTATTTTTTCTAAAACTGGCAATACGCTTTTTATACCGGCTTTGCAATCGCTTCTCATCATCATGGGCTCCAGCCATTCTAAAAATGATTTGGTTTTGAATTTCGGATGACTGTAAATTTTCTTTACCAATTCGATTCCGTAGCTCGTAATGGGCGGATAGGCGTTGTGTAAAAGCGAAAATATATTTTCCTGAAAAACGATTAATTCCTCTTCTGTTGCTTGAAACTCTTCGATTCTTTTTCTAAAGAAAGATTTCAGATTATTATTCCATTCTTTGGTTTGAATCTGGATGGCGTTTTCAAAAAAGAAAATGCGATCCATTTTTTTCTGATCTAATAATTCTTTGTAAATAATCGCCCAAGCATTGAATTCATCATATTTTTGCTTATCATTATCTCTAAAAGCAATATTATTAAGAATCGTTTCGTAATTAAACAATTCTGGTACATCTCTTTGATACGTAATTTTATCTTCTAAAATATTCCCAATAGTAACTCTAGTTTTCACTTTAGTACGCCATTCGTTTATATTTGCCAAACATAAAGCGTACAATTCTGGATTAAACTGCATTAATCCCAATTCTTCAAACTGACGCAAAATAGAGTAATTAAAACTCACCCAGTCTTGTCTTCTTACTTTATCGAGAATAAAAGTTTCAAGCCAGTTTGGTTTTGCCCAAAGCAAAGTTTCCAATACATAAGGCTTACTATCTGCATCCTCTAATAATTGAAGCGCTTCATCCCACGAATTAATGTCTGTTTTATCAAACAATGCAATAGCACTCAACGTAATAATATTGTTTTGTTCCATATCTCCGCGACGTCCCCACCCATAGTCATGTTTGTCTTTTTTTACATATCCAGGATCTTTAGACAAATCAGTATATGTCATCCAGTAGCGTTTACATTTCTTAATATGTTTTTTTAAAGCATCAATATTGCCTTTTGACTTTTCTTTTAGAAATGGCAAAAGATCAGAAATCTTTTTAGATTTAATAATGCTGTCATATTCCTCGATAACCTCATCCGCGTTTTTGGTTTTAGCCGATTTTGGTTTCGAAGCCATATCTACTTCTCCAGATTCAGAATATCCTTTTTTTACTTTTTCGGCCAAAATTTTCTCAGCCATTTTCAAGCATTCTTCGTCTGAACCAAAACTTTTGCTCTGCACCGTTCCCGATGTTCCATTCTTCCCGTAAGTCACGGTATAATCTGATCCTCTGACTTCGATTTCCCAGAATTTATCCGAAGTTCCGTCGATGTATTTAAGATGTTTTTTCATTATAATCTATATGTAAATAAGTTTTATTTTGTCTAAAGAAGATACTTTTTGATCTTCGAACCTTGATCTGGCGCGCTCCTATACTGCTTTTACTGATTTTTTTTGAAATCGTAAAGTAAGAATTTTAAACCAAGTTTTTCTTAAAAGAATATCTTTTAAATGTTAAAAAATCTTACGTTTTAAAAGTACAATTTGAAGACAACAAAATAGCCTGCCAATTGGTATTGGCAGGGTTTGGATTTTTATTGGTAGCACTTTGCCCTTAAATCACACAACAAAAACCCTATTCTGATATTCTTTTGTCGTTTAGGGGTATTCTTTATTTTTTTCTTCACTATAAATTTACCCAATACCACACTAAAAGTACTGCGCCTATACCAGCGGTATAAATCCAACTACATAAAAAGTCCCGCTATCCTTCTCTACATCAGAATTAAGGATTACAAAACTATTGCATCAAACTAACCTTATTTAAATTTAAAAAAAATGTCAAAATTCTCCGAACAGGTAAATATTACCATAGAAGGCTTTACCCAAAATGTGATTTATTACAATCTTGAGCTTTCTCAAAAAATGGCAGACCACCATCATTTTTCTTTCTTTTGGCAATACACCGGAAAACCTATCATTGCGCCGCAGGATCAGGAAAAAGCCATTAGCAGTTACATTGGCAGCGAGGTAATTTTTACCTTTAAGGTAAAAGGCATACGCCTAATGTCTAAAGGAAGAATTACAAAATTGGGCTCTATCGATAAGAACGGAAGCCCTGCCGGACTGCACGTTACAGGAATAAGCCATACCATAGCACTTGATGATATGCCAAAATCCAGAATCTTTCGCGAGAAAAGCCTCCAGCAGATCGGACTGGAGATTTTTGCCGAAGAAAGTTCAGGAGAATTTTACCAGAGGGAAGCCATTGCTCCAACTTATACAAAAGAATTCAGTTTTAAAACCCAGTACAACGAAACAAGCTTTGATTTCCTCAAACGCCTTTCTGCACGCTATGCCCAATGGTTCTATTTTGACGGAATGCGCATGCAGTTTGGCCAGATTAAAAACACCGATATAAAGCTTATAAACGAATCATCGCTCCATAACTTTAGCATCGAGGCCAGCTTGATTTCGCATAAAACCTCGTTCAGCAGCTATGACTACAATAGCGCTTCACGCATAAAAAATGGTGCAGAAAAAACCTCAGAAGGAAGCCAAGACCGATTTGCATCGCTTGCCGTCTTTAAGCAGCCTTACATTGTAAGACCCGGACTTGAAAACGGCGCGTATACCAGCAACGCACAAAATAAAGAAGAAATCGATGAAATGGTGAAAATGCAGACCGCTGCACGCGATGCCAACAGCATATTCTACAGCGGCACCTCCTATCTGCCTATAGGTTTGGGGCAGACTTTTTCCATCGAAAACAAGAACGTAGAGCACCACTTGCTGGCTGTTGAAATTATTCACCGCTCTGAAGTAAACGGAAATTACACCTGCCTGTTCAAAGCAATTCCAGCCGATGTGGCAGCGCCGCACTACACAGACGTAAATGTATTTGCTCCCGCCGAAAGCCAGCCCGCAATAGTAATTGACAATAACGACCCTGAAAAAATGGGACGCATAAAAGTGGATTTTTTCTGGAATGGCTGGACAAGCAAAAGCGATTGGATGCGTGTGGTTCAGCCTTACTCCGGTTCTGGAAAAGGGCTTTATTTCAGACCCGAAATTGGCGAAGAAGTTCAGGTGAGTTTTGAAGGCGGCAATGCAGAACGCCCGTATGTTTCTGGCACCTATTATAACGGAAAAGAAATGCCCGATTTCTTTGATGCCGAAAACCGAATTAAAGGATGGAAACTCCCTTTTGGACAGCTTTTCAAGTTTATTGAAAAAGTAGGCATCTGGCTTTCTGACCCAAGCGGGAATGAATTTCATATGAATGAAGAAACAAAAAGTACGACTTTGACAGTGCCTGAGACCTTAACTCTTAACTGCAAAAACCTCATTATAAATGCTTCTGAAAGTATTACGACTACGGCAGGCATGAATATTTTTGAAACAGCTGGAGTTGATAAGTCAACAGCCGTTGGAGGAATGCTACATACAAATGTTACGGGCAATAGTATGTTTTATGTTGGCGGTAATCATAATGAAAATATCGAAGGCGATTTAAATTCAGATATCAAAAAGGACAAAAATTATATTATTGCTGGAAAAAGCATTAATCAAAGTGAAACTGGACATGAATTTCATTCTGAAAAAACTATAAAAAACAATAGTTCTGAAAATACAAGACAAAACTAAACTGATAGAATATAACAAATTCAAGAAATGACCAAAACAAGATGTGTTGGCGGTAATGCAACTTACATTGTAAGAGGAACTACAAAGGAATTTGCCAACGAAATAGAAATAAACTCAAACGGACGCATCGATTATTATGCACCTGAATATACCTATGGCGAGCCCGAAGCCAGACCCATTTCAGAAGAACCTCAAAAAGCTTTTTCTGGCTGGTGGAGTCCCGATTATGAAGGCATAAGAAACATACCGGAGCAAGATTCTAATTGGCCAAAAGCCTATTTAGAAGAAACGGTGTATTTTCAATTAAACGTAAGCAGACATATCCCTGTTGGAACAAGCATAACATTTCAGCTTTGGGACAAGGACAACCCTTTTAATGACCTAACCATTTTTGATGATGGAAAATTTGACGGAAAAAGGGTTTTCAAAACTGTTATGGTTAGAGAAGTAAACGGACAGCACAGAATAACAATAGAACTATATTTGAATCCAAAATGGCACATTGATATTAAAAAAGACGAAAAAAGAAGCATAAATGGATGTCTTGAATTTTATTGGACATGGAAATACCATAATACTTATTGGAAATCTAAGAATAATGTACTAGACGTATATCCATCTAAGACTACTCTGCTTATAAAACCAGCTTACGAAGGTTATGGTTTTCCAGAAATCAGGTCTGCCGATGGAGAAATTATAGTATTCTCGGCAGGAATAGTAGCAACTGAAGAACCATCAAAAGAACTTGAGGTCGTAATGGAACAGATTCGTAATAATATAGAAAGTAATCTTAAGATTGAATTACGGGACCAAATGGTAAAGTACAGCGATAAGCTTAGATATTCGATTGCAGTAAAACAACTTAAAAAAGGGTATTTAGTCAATAATATGGGGAAAATTGAATTTAGCAAAAGACTCTATACTAAACCTGTATTCGATAACGGTGGAGAATTGTATGAAATCACCCAAGCAGCCAATTTTGGCTATAGAAAAGAAGGTAATATGATAACGACTAAAGGAATAAGCCAATTAGACTACTTTAAGCAGGTTGGAGTTCGTAATGCGATATTAAAAAATGCTGAAAAGTTAAACTTCATTATAAATTGTATCGATACAATGAAATTTGGTATGGAAGGAAAAATGGAAACTCTTACAACGATGTTTGTCCCTTTAGATTTTTTGAATGCGGTGGTTTATCCAAGTATAAGCAAACCGATTGAAGAAGTTTGGGATAATATTGTGGTACATGATGTTGAAAAAGCAAAAGATAATGGGCTTGGAGGAATTTATGAATTAGTAAAGGGAAAACTATTTAATGAGGAAAGATATGGAAACTATGAATATAGTGTTATAGATCAGGAAATATTAAATAAGCTTTTAAAAGGAGGAATTAAGACTTTGGAGGAATTAAAAAAAATGCAAGAAATTCGATTAATAAAAAGTAACTATGACAAATCAAAATTAATATATACAATCCTTCATTTCACAAAAGAAGACGAAGATGCCAAGCAACAAATTACCTATATAGATTCCATTTTTATAAATGATTAATTTAAAAAAAATATGAAACAACTTATATGTACATTATTAATTATTATACTTTTTTCCTGTAACTCAAGAACACCAATCGATGTTAAACAAATTAATTCTCAAGAGACAGTAACTATTTTACCAAGTCTTAAAAATCCTTTGATAAAAGATAGTGTTTCTTTAAGTATTCCAATAGAACTACAAATTAATATAAATTCTTCAAAAGTCTCTTATATAACTTGGAATTATATAGTTAATGGCAAAAGCTTATATGATGACACTTTTGATTATCAGGTTTATATCAAACAAAACAAGACACATCCTATAAACAATTTAAATGCTAATGATTTATCACAGAACAAGAAAATCAATATAATTCTAAAAGAAAGAAATCATCTAATTTCAAAAAAAGATGCTAAAGAATTATTAAAAAAATATAATATAAATAGATCTTTAGACAATTTAAAGTTTGGGGATACTATAAAACTGACAACTTATGATAAATTCAAAAAAGAAAATAAAGAAGTAATTAGAAATATCGCTAAAATTAATGACACTATTAGTTTTAAAGTAACTAGAGGTGAGAAATATTTTTTCTTTTTAGATAAAAAAATCAATTGGTAAAAGCTATGTAAAATTTACCGCCCTTGCTAGCGCGAGCGTCCCGCTCGCCAACACTAAGTTTATGTACCCGAATAAATTAAGCCTCAGGCGCACGAGCAGGATGCTCTCGCTAGTAGAGGGAGCATAGAAAACAGCTTGCGGTAAATAAAATTACGGTTGAACAATTTAATCTTATGGTCAACGACCACAACATGTTGTGGCAATTAAGAAGTAAATACTTCCATTGGTCTGCCAAATTTGGAGACATGGGACTTGAGCCCAATTTTGATTTTACGGATAAATTCAATATTCGCAGATTTAGAAAAACAGCAAAAGATTCATAAAAATGAAAAAGTATTTCCTGCACATTATTTTATTAATAACAATTTCATGTCAAAAACAAATGGAAGAAAAATTTGAATGGCTACCCACCGAAAGTGCGCCAAAGTTATACCCTATGAATATTTATACAGGTCATTTATACTTTGAAGATGGGGGCAGTGTGTATATACCCTGTTCAGGTAGGGCACATAACGGTTGGGGCAACGATGGCTCCACGCATACCCAAGGTGAAGATTTGAAACCAGTTCCAATAAAATTAGCCATTACTTGGGCATCTTTTACTGAAAATAAATTCTATACCGGCAGTTGGGATTTGCCCAAGGACAAAATGCTAAAATTATTTAAGGAGGGAGTAGTAAATTACGACACTGCAACACGGCAGACCTATACCCAAATTTTAGTAGGGTGCGCGCCTGGAGGAGTAGTTGTGGTCTGGATGTATGGTGCGGGCAATCAGGTTGAAATTGGGCGTTATCAGGCTCATGAAACCCATATTGCCATGAGTGACTATGTACCGGGTAATGAGACTGCAGACCAAAAAGAGTTTTTTAAAACTCTCGCAGAGTTAAGTCCGGAGTTAGAGGCGATAAGAAAACAAAGGGGAGGCATTGAATATGGCCTTTGGGATAGCTACAGAAAAAAATATACTTGGCGTACGCGCATAGAAATTCCAAATCATGGATTTGAGGACATGAGTTTAGAAATGTACAATGGCGAAAAGGAAGATATTTTTGATGAACCGCTCAAAAAAAATGAATTTAAAGAAAGAGCTGTTCCTCAAAATGTAACGTTTATGTTGAGAAACTTTAAAAGAAAAAGAATTGTTTTCGCATTAGATTTAGACGAGGAAGAGATTTTTAATTTATTCAAACAAGCTGATGCAACAAAAACCATAGAAATTATTTTACGGGCAAATGAAGATTTAAGCAACCCTAGCCTTATTTTTAAACAAGGTGATAAAGAAACCCCTATTGTGAAAATAGACTTAGAGAATACTTGGGAATATGAAAGTCTTAGTCGTAACGAATAAAAACAGATGATGTGTTTTTTGATGAAAAGAAATCAAAAGCCATATTTGAAAATCTTAAAGAAGGAGAAAAAATAAGTTTCATAATTGGAATTGACCGAAACACAAAACCTAGAGAAACCACAGGGATGCCCATAAAACTAAAAACAGTATCTGGAGAAGTTGATAGATGCAATGGTATCTCAGGAATCGTTTACGAAATCTATACCTTATTAGAAAAACTAAAAAACCCTGCAAATACCAATTCGCAGGGCTTTCTATTTTTATTGATTTATTTTTAAACTGGCACAAGCCTTATAAATCTGCTTTTCTGAAAATGGAGATAAAGTTTCTGCCAGATTTCGGCTGGTTCTTAAACAGCTTAGTATTTTTTGCCTTAAATTGATATCGTCGCCAAACTCTGTATGCATTAAAAGCTCGAAGATTTCCTGCAAATACATGGGCTGTTCTTTGTAATCTCCCTCAAACAATTCGTCTGAAAGGAAATTAATTACGGATGGCACTACATCACGATGTGTTGGTTTTTGATTTTCTTTTTGCATATCGAAAATATTATGTACACGAAACCCACGATCGGTTGTGCAAAAAACACTCCAAGGAATGTGATTAGGGCCATCACTAGCACCTGCAACGTAACGTGGGTTCGCTTATGTTAACTTAAATAAGTTTCAAGGATTTTCTCCCTAGATATGTGTTTTTTGCATTACAAAGATATGCTTTTATTTTAAAAAGAAAGAAATAGCTTACTTTTTATCATTTAAATTATAATACTGAATCAAAGTTTGAAAACAAAGATAGAAATTACTGATATAATTGTTCTCTAATTTCAATTAAGCTTTGAAGTACCATATCTTGATCTGGTTTATCAGGAAGATTGGAAGTTAGATAATGACTTTCTATTGAAGCAATTAAATTATCTGCCATTTCAAGTAAATCTTCATATTCTTTATTTCCAGCTTTTATATCTAATAAATCATCCCGATTTGAAACACGAATATTCAATTTTCCTGTGGAAAGAATTTGTTCAGCAGTTTGCAAAAGGCGAATTGTATGCATCATATTTTTACTGTCATAATTCTTTCCGTGCTGCTGATTCGTGTTATAACGATCATCGTTTCCTTTTTCAATCCAGTTCCAATATTCAGTGTATTCTTTGCAATATTTTGAATAACCATCTTGATTGCAAGACAAATAACCAATCAGCTTTTCGTTTTTTGGAATTGATGAAAGTGAAACTTCATTTGAATTTGTTTTCTGAATAATTCCTTTATAACCTAAAGACTTCTTTTCGTCATAAAACATGGCAAACATTCCTCTTGAATTAGGAAGATTTACTAAACCAATCTGTTCCTGATTCCAATTGTTTTCTTGTAGAAACTCTAATAGTGGAATAGTTTCATACCCCTTTAAAACATAACAAAAATCCAAAAGCTTTTTCTTTTCTTTTGGCAACGGATTTACAATTTTCTTATTTAAACCTCTCGCCTTTTTGATTTGTGTTACAGCATAACCCGCAAAAGAATCTTTACAGAGTTTCGAAAGAAAATCTTCTATCTTTAATTTCTCCATTAAAGGATGTTTGTATAAAATACAATCATCAGGCGAAGCCAAAATCTCCAAGATATTTGGATTATTTTTAAGCAATAATTCTACAAAACGACCAATTTCATAATAAACCTCATCATTAGTCTCGTCACTAATCTGCGGAATATAATCTAATCCAAAGAACTTTTCTTTCGGTAGATAATAAATACCTTTGATATCGGTATCTGATGTGGGTGTATTTAATCCAAAAGACTTGCTTCCTGAAATAACTTCGAAAAGGATAAGGTTTTGAGATTTTATATCTTGGATAGTCATAGATTATTTATTATTTTATTCAGTTAAGCTCAAAATGTAAAGAATTGATTTAGGATAATCATTGTAGGTCTTCAAAACAACATAGTACCATTTATTTTCAGGAATATCGACTTCAAACAGATCATTTTTTTTATGATTTTTAATTGCATCTTCAAAAGTCTTATGCATGGTTCCTTCATTAAACCATCCTAAATCACCTTTATTAATATTACCATCCATATTGTAAATAACAGCTAGTTCTCCAAACGATTTGCCGTTTTTATACGATTTGATAATCTCTTGCCTTTTTTTATTAATAACATTAACATTTAACTTACTGCCATCTAAATAAATATAACTCACTCTCATTGAAACAATAGATTCTGTCTTTACAATTCGATCTTTATCTATCATATCTTTTTCTAGAAATCTATTTTTATAATAATCGAGACTATCAGTACTAATTTCGAAAGTAGTAATTTCAGCTTTTGGATTCAATTTAACAAAATTCTCTGCCTCTTCAATAGAGTTTATTTCTTTTAAACCTTGAGAAGAAACAGTTGTTAAACAAAGAAAACTAATTGGTAATAGTAAATACTTTAACATAACACAATGGATATTTAAAAACAATGATTTTAATTTAAAATTTCTCTTCTAAAAAACAAATCTAACTCCTCACTCAATTTATTTCCACTTCGTAGTTTATATGCATTTTCTTGATTAAATTTTACCGTTTCCAATAAAAAATCAGTAATCAAGTTTTCTTTTCGATGTAGATACTTTTCATCGTGAGTCACTTTTATTTCTTGCAATTCCAATATTTTTTCTTGTATATTTTTCGGCGCAATTGGCAATAAATCTGTAAAAGCTATTGGCGGAAAAGTATTATTTTCTATAATCCATTTTCCAGCTAAAGCAGTTCTTAAAGCGTAAAAATAACTTTTAAGTTTTACTTCGTCAATTTCGCATACTTCCATAAAGTTTTTTGTCGTTCCTAAATAGTGATGTAAAACCGCTATTGGCGAGAAACATTCTAAAGCCAATTTCTGCATTTGTTTTACAAAATCATCATTTTGGAAATACACTATTGGCGAAAACAACCACTCGATTAAAGGCGCATTAGATTTTGCTAATAACCTTACAGATTTCCGTAAGTCCCAGCCAGAACCGTCAAGATCATCTTCAGTCATAAACTCTATTACATCTGGTTTTTCCCAAAGTGATAAATAATATTGAGGTTTGTGTTTGTATATAAAACGGATATCATAATCGCTGTCGGGAGAAGCAAATCCCCATGCACGACTTCCTGATTCTACAGCAAAAAGTATTTCTACATTTTTCTGTATTTCTATTTCTTTTAATTTTTGAAGTATTTTTTCTTTCATGATTGTTATCAAATATAAATTAAAAGCCTTTAAACTCAGTAAATATACCTGATTTAAAAGCCAACTTTTAGTGCCGTTAAGGCACTAGGATACAAAGTTTTTTTTACTTTTAACATTGTGCCTTTGTGTCTTCGTGGCAAAAACGCTAAATCTTAAAAAAATCCTTAGCATTCCTCGTCGTTTCCTCCGCAACTTTATCCAAAGCAATTCTTTTAAACTGTGCAATCGTTCCCGCTACATAAGGCAGAAAAGACGGTTCGCATCGCCGTTCGTGGTATTTCTTTAAAAGGCTGTTCGGGACATTTTTAGGAAGCATAAACGGCGCATCGGTTTCGATCATCATTCGGTCGAGCGGTACGTACTGAATGACTTGTTTTAAATGGCTGAAACGTTTCGCATCTGAAATCGCTCCCGTAAAACCGAGATAAAATCCGTTATCGAGATAGGTTTTGGCTTCTTGCAGCGTACCCGTAAAACAATGCACAACGGCTTTTGGTAATTGCGGTAAATAGTCTTTGGTTATAATCATAAAGCTGTCAAAAGCGGCTCTTTCGTGCAAAAACAAAGGTTTCTGAACTTCGATCGCCAATTCTAATTGGGCTTTATAACATTCTTCCTGTTTCTTTCTGGGCGAAAAGTCACGATCAAAATCGAGTCCGCATTCCCCAACCGAAACGACTTGTTTCTGTTTTAATAAATTCCGCAGTCGTGAAATGCTTTTTTCATCAAAACTCTTCGCATCATGCGGATGAATTCCAGCCGTCGAATATAATATTCCCGGATATTGTTTTGCGATTTCTAATGAAGCTTCGCTGTTTCGTACGCTTGTGCCCGTGAGTATCATCTGCGATACGTCGGCGTCGAGCGCGTCTTGTACGACATCGTCTATGTCGTTGTGGAATTGTTTGTTGGTCAAATTAATTCCGATATCTATGTATGTTTTCATTTCTTTTTTGTTTTTGCCACGAAGGCGCTAAGGCACAAAGTTTTTTCATTCTTTGTGCTGAATTAATCTCGCAGAGGCGCAAAGTTTTTTATACAAAGTTTGTCATTTCGATCCCGAGGCTTCGGGAGAGAAATCACACCAGAAACTCCACACAGAACGTCGCCAATCTTTGTCGAATCCCGCGTGTGATTTCTCCCTTCGGTCGAAATGACAGAAAGTGAGGCAAAACCTTTGTCCCTTTGAACCTATGCACCTTTGAACCTAAAGAAGAACTAGTCTTCTCGACTCCCGTCATCAGCCATTCTCACCAATTTCGGCGTAAACTTCGCAACCACATCAACTAAATCCTGTTGTGCTTCCATAACTTGATTGATATCTTTATACGCCATTGGGGCTTCGTCCAGACCTGCACCAATAAGCGTAACGCCATGATCTTGCAGGATGGATTTCATCTCGGTTTTGGTAATATTTTTTATGGCTTGTGTTCGGCTCATTTGTCGCCCTGCTCCGTGTGAAGCCGAATTAATGGCGTTCTCCTCGCCTTTTCCTCTCACCAAAAATCCTGGCGCAGTCATACTTCCCGGAATGATTCCCATAACGCCTTTTCCTGCCGGAGTTGCACCTTTTCTATGCACAATCACTTCTTCGCCGTTCCAGATTTCTTTCCAAGCAAAATTATGGTGGTTTTCGACTTTGGCTAAAATCGTCGCACCCAAAGCGCGTTCCATTTTGTTATGAATAATCTCGTGACAAGCCGAAGCGTAATCTCCCGCCAAATTCATCGCCATCCAGTATTCCTGACCCAATTGTGAGTTCATATCCAGATAGGCTAAATTTTTGGCCACTTCTGGAAGTTTACATTCGTCTTTCGCGATTTTAGTATAATGTCCAGCAATTGTGGCACCCATTCCGCGTGAACCAGAATGCGTTAACAAAGCAACATATTTACCTTTTGGGATATTCAACACCGCATCGTCTTTGGCAAATTCCATGATTCCGAATTCCACAAAGTGATTTCCACCACCTGAAGATCCTAATTGCGACCAGGCTTTATCCTTCAAATTCTTCACAAACGGATTCATATTAAAGGTATCGTTCTCTAAAACCGCATGATCCGATTTGTACTGACCGTGAAATCCGTGACCCGCTCCAAAAATCGAATTGGCAATTAATTCTTTTTTGAATTTAGCTTCGTTTTCAAAGTAAAAAGCTTCAGGAATATCATAAACCGACAGCGCCATTCTACACCCAATATCAACTCCAACACCGTACGGAATAATGGCATTTTTTGTGGCTAAAACTCCGCCAATCGGCAGTCCGTAACCTTGGTGTGCATCTGGCATTAAAGCTCCCGCAACTGTCACTGGCAATTTCATCGCAACTTCCATTTGTTTTCTGGCTCCGTCTTCGATATGATCTAATCCGTAAGCTGAATAAGCATTCGGATTCTGATTTAAAGCAATAAAATCTTGTGGTTTTTCATTCGATTTTTCGATTAAAGCAACAGCCAATTTGCTGAAGATTTTATCGTCTATATAATTCTCCGGAGTTTCTAAGACGTTTTTGAAATTAGCGATCATTTCGTCTCTTGTGAATCCGTTTCTTTTACTGTTTATTTTTAAGGCAATCCCGATTATTTTTCCTTCTGGGAATCCTAATTCTAATATATCTGTACCGTTTATTTGTGTTTTCATTTTTTTGTTTTTTAAGGGACAAAGGTCCAAAGGTTCATAGGTGCAAAGGTGCTTTGCTACTACGCAGTTATTTTGCGTAGGTCTTTTTGTTTCTCGTAAAGTTTTGTCATTTCGACCGAAGGGAGAAATCACACTAGAAACTCCACACAGAGCGTCGCCAATCTTTGTCGAATCCCTCGTGTGATTTCTCCCTTCGGTCGAAATGACAAACTGTGTGATTCTGCGAGATTAAATCTACCAAACTTTGCGGAGACGCACAGCAGTGCGCCTCTACAAAAACCTTTGACCCTTTGCCTCTCTGAACCTTTGCACCTAATCCACTAATAATTGCGTCACAACCGCTGGGTTCATAGCCCATTGCGCTGTATAAATTTCATCGGCATTTTGATCTTCGGTGATTGTTAAGCCTTGAGCTTCCGCTTTCAACTGCAACAAACTACCAATATTCAATTTGCTGTTTAATTTTGACAACAACGCCTGAACGCCTTTGAAATCCAAACCGCCTACAACCTGACCTCCGAAAGTCATCTCTAGCCAAACGATTTCTCTTTTGGCTACATCCAACACTCCAAAAACCAAACCTTTGGCAACATTCTGCGTCACACGAACCTGATGATCTACACACGACGGATCGTACGCTACACCAGTTTTCTCCGAAATTTTCATCGGATGTTTACTGTTCATCCAACCAACAATTAAATTTGGCGTAATACTTCCGTTGCTGTACGCGTTACAAGTAAAAGTTACAAATTTAGCTTTGGCTTTCGCCAATTCTTCGATGTTGATGTTGATATATTCGGCCGTTCCAATTTTATTCGGAATACTTCTGATATCACCGCTATGCTGACAACCAGTTGTAGTCAATCGGCTGAAAGAACAAATATCTGATTTATCTTCATAAGCGATATGACAGCTCAAATCCATATCTAAATGCTGTGCTGGCAAATCTTTACCCCATTGCATAAACAATCGCACTTCGTTACCCGCAACTGGGAAACGTGTTCCCATTAAAGCAACCGGCAAATCCTGAACAGTTTCGCTTCGATCTCCTATAGAAACCGGAATGTTAAACAACTGCGGATCGATATACATTGTTTTGTTGGTGTTCGCCATTTTTGCAAATCGTTTTTTCATGGCCAAAAGACACAATTCTTCGATTTGGTTTTTCATTGCTTCCAGCTGAACATCATCATACAATTTCAATAAAGCGTTTGGTTCGATTCTTTTGTTTGTTCCGCCCAAAGGTTTCACACTTCTTTGCATGTTTTTATCAAAGTAATTTTGAGCATACATATTTAAAGTAAACACCAATCGAGCCGGAACTTTATCAATGATTTCTTCAAAATGGGCAATCGTTTCTTCTGCTCCAAACCATAACATATTCGAAAATAACGAACGTGCAAACAATCCTGGACGCTGTTTTAATAACGCAAATGTTTTATCGGCATCAAATTTCAATCTTGACGAATCTACTTTGCTTTGCCAAACATCGTACACTTGGTTGTAAAATACATCCATTAAAAAATTTAATTTCTCTAATCCTTTTCTTTTGCTGTATTCTGCCAAACGCAACGCTCGGATAAAACGAACCCACATTCCTCTTTTTGGATGCATGATTTCGCACATCGTCTCAACGTCCATGTTCATATTGTTCAACCAGTTTGCCACCATTAAACATTCTTTTCTTGAATATTTAAGTTTCAAATCTTTTTGAGATGCAATTTTTGCCTGCACACTTGTATCTAAAGAATTATAAAAATGCTGGCCATTTTTAGTCGCTCTTTTAACAATCGTTTTTGGTTCGATAATCTGCAGCATTCCAGTATTTTTATACCATAAATATCTTAAGATATCAGTTGGCGTTTTTAAAAATTGAGATGCTTCGGCTTCTTTACCGTTTTCAATCAAAAGATCGATCACCAGCATTAAAGTTTCCTTCATTGCAACTTCTGTTTTTGGTAAAGGCAAATTTTGCATCACCATTTTTAAACTATCTACCTGAGTAGCGTCTAAAGCCGTTTTTGACTGCAATAATGATATATAGAAATCATTTAAATCTTTTTCTGTCCACAATTCAAGTACTTTCAATTTACTTCCTTGACCTAATTTTTCGATTTTATCAAATTCAAACGGAGTTCCGCAGAACGGACAACCGTTGTATCTTTCTAATGGAAAAGTATTATCCGGGATAATATGTCCGCATTGTAAAGTTGTTCCGTTTTTTGTTTTAAAAACATTTCCGAAATACGTGATAATATGATCTACAACAGATTCTCCCGTTGGAATATTCCATTCTTTCACTAAAGGCGTCCAGTTTTTATCTGTTCCTAAAACTTCTCTCAGCACTTCTAAAACTTCTACTTTATAATTTGGGTTTACGTTGTTTAAAGCGTGTAATAATGATTCAGAAAATGTAAATCCGAGTTTAGAAACATTGGCTAACAAAACTGAAGTAGTTCCTGATAAATTTTTAATATCATTCGAAATCATTTCTGATGGAATGAAAATGGCATTTTGACGTAAACTGATTTTTAATAATTCTTTTGTTTTCATTTTTTTTAATTTTTAAAATTTAGATAATTGCGTTTCTGAGTTCTACCTAAAAGATTTTGAAGTAAGAAACACTTGACCTTAAATTGGAGTGTAATGGATTAACTGAGTTTATCTGGTGGGTTTCCCCGAAGAAGTAAGTTAATCTTGACCCTCGCTTTTTATTAATGATGATTTTAAAACTTTAATACCAACTCCCTTATGGAAGCTGGGAAATTAACCTAAAAGAAGTAAGTTTTAATTGACCATTAATAGTGGAACAGGTGGGATTCGAACCCACGACCCGGACATTAAAAGTGTAAGAAGTAAATTTTGATTGACCTTTGATTGATAATTTCAAAACTACCTGCTCCACCGCTGAGCTACTGTCCCATATAATAGTAGAATAAAAAGGTAATGGTGTAAGTGTGTACGTGGAAAGTGTTTCGAAGTAACTCAAACTTGACCTGTTTTATTCTTTTTTTTATTTCTATGAACGTTTGTTTTTATTTCTGAACAAAGATTTCAAAACTAGTGCGCAGTTATTTTGCGTAGTAAAAGTTTTGTTTTCATTTTAAGAAATAGTATTTGTTTTATTTCTTGAGCAAAGATTTCAAAACCACTACGCAATTATTTTGCGTAGTAAAAAAAGAATTTTAAATTTGAGTAAATATTAATTAAAAAAAGCGCGTAAGTCCCAGAGGGACGACATATTTATAGCTATTTTTTCGATGTGTTTGAAGAGCCCCAGCGGGGTGACATATTTATTGATAATGAAAGCCGAAGTGTCGCTCCCATGGAGCTTTTGATGCTATCGTATAAATTGCTATAAATATTACGCTCCGCTGGAGCTTTGATCTGATTAAATAAAAAAAATATATGAATTTAACCCAAATCTATTCTCAATTACTCTTGAATATTGGCTTTTCAGCAAATGAAATTCAGCAGAACTGGACGGATCTAGAAAAGGCATATTCCAAAAAATCAAGGCATTATCATAATCTCACACATTTAAAAGAAATGATAGAAAGCTTTGAAACCCATTCTAATCTTCTACAAAATCCGAATGAAATATTATTTTCTATTTTTTATCATGATTTTGTTTATTCAGCTTCCAAAAAAGACAACGAACTCAAAAGCGCGGAATACGCTTTGGCGATTTTACCTGAAAATGTCAACTTAAATAAACAATTGGTTTTTGATGCCATCTGCGCTACACAACAACATCAGCATAATAAAATTGAAGATATCAATTGGTTAATCGATTTTGATTTGAAAATCCTCGCGAAAGATTGGGACAATTATAAAATCTATTTTGAACAGATCAGAAAAGAATACCGCATTTATCCTGATTTTCTATACAAACCCGGGCGCGCCAAAGCATTGAAACATTTTTTGGAAAATGAGTTTATTTTTCAAACTGAGGAATTCAGGAGTTTGTACGAAGAGAAAGCGAGGATTAATATTGAAAAAGAGATAAGCATTTTAGAAAGTAAAAAATAATCTCGCAAAGACGCGAAGGCGCAAAGTTTTTATTTAAAGCATTAATTAAAAGCACAGTTTGTCATTTCGACCGAAGGGAGAAATCACACGCGGGATTCGTCAAAGATTGGAGACATTCTGTGCGGAGTTTCTAGTGTGATTTCTCCCTTCGGTCGAAATGAAAAAAAGGAGGAAAATCATTTTAATCCTTTATCCCAATAGCTATCTGGAGTGCCTTAAAAAAACAAAAAACTTTGCACCTTCGCGCCTTTGTGGCAAAAAAAACACAACAATGTCACAAAACAAAAACGCATTAATCCGCTATAAAACAATCGATAAATGCCTCCAAAATAAATACAGGCAATGGACACTCGAAGATTTAATCGAAGAATGTTCCGAAGCTTTATTTGAATACGAAGGGCGACAAAACCCAATCAGTAAGCGAACGATTCAAATGGATATTCAGCTAATGAGAAGTGAAAAACTGGGTTATAATGCGCCAATTGTTGTTTACGATAAAAAGTATTACAAATATGAAGACGAAGATTTTTCGATAACGGATATTCCGCTTACGGAAACGGATATGAATGTTTTGACTGAAACCGTTTCGATGTTGAAACAGTTTAAAGATTTCTCCCTTTTTAATGATGTATCGGATATTTTACAGCGTTTAGAGGATAAAATCTATTCTGAAAAATCACATACCAAGCCCGTAATTTATCTGGATAAAAATGAGAAACTAAAAGGACTGCATTATCTGGATGAAATATATCAGGCTATCATAAAGAAAATGGTTCTGATAATTACGTACAAATCTTTTAAATCTGCAGAAGAAACAAAATTTCATTTTCATCCTTTTATACTAAAAGAATTCAATAACCGCTGGTTTCTAATCGGAAAGAAAAAAGCCTCACAGCCTATTACCAATTTGGCTTTGGACAGAATTATTGCAATTGACTACGATTTTAATCATCCTTACTTAGAAGAAGATTTTGATGCTGATGTCTATTATAAAGATGTAATTGGTGTTACGGTAAATTCGGGATTAAAAGCCAGGCGAATTGAACTTTGGGTAGATGCGTCAAATGCACCTTATGTATTGACCAAACCTTTACACACTTCCCAGCGATTAATTAAGAAAAATGAGGACGGAAGTATTATTGTCCATTTGTATGTAATACCAAATTATGAAATGGAACGTCTTCTGTTAGGTTTTGGAAGCTGTCTGGAAATTTTAAGGCCCGAAAGTCTGAGAAATCGTATGAAAAAGACACTTCAAGAAGCGATTTCGCGTTACGATTCTGAAAAACCAACTAAAATAAATGCATAATTTTTTAAAGAATATAGAAATAAATGCTTTTTAAAAATTAAAAAAAGATTTTTACCGCATTAAAAATGTTAAAATCTAAAAAAAGAATAGTATATTTCACTTAAAATAAACCACCAAAACCCTCTAAATCAGGGATATTTTATAACTAACCAAAAAATTATTAAAAAATTATATGCATGCATAGTATTTTTTAATTATATTTGAAATCGATATAGTTACCTATGAAAGACAAAACGATAGATTATATTTTGAGAGCGACATGGCAAGCTGTTTCAAGAATGTATAATGAAGAGGCTGCCAAATATGATGCGACAATGGCAACAGGATTTGCTCTTTTAAGTATGGACAAGGAAGAAGGAACTCCATCAACCGCTTTAGGTCCGAGAATGGGCATGGAAGCCACCAGCTTAACTAGAACGCTTAAATCTATGGAAGAAAAAGGTTTAATTGTTCGCAAAAAGAACCCAAGCGACGGCCGAGGCGTATTAATTTACCTAACCGATTTTGGAAAAGAAAAAAGAGATTTATCTAAAAATACAGTTCTGAAGTTTAATGAAATGGTAAGAAAACATGTTTCGGAAGAAAAGCTGAATCATTTTATCGAAGTTTCTGAAATCATCAATGAACTGATTCATGATAAAAACATATTTAATCAAGAAAACACAGAAAAGGAATAATCTTTTTTAAAGAGAAAATTCAAATTCTACCCAAAAAACAAATTTTACAAATATGAAACGCACAATTAAAAAAGTTGCTGTAATTGGATCCGGAATTATGGGTTCAGGTATAGCTTGTCATTTTGCTAACATTGGTGTCGAAGTTTTACTTCTGGACATTGTACCACGTGAACTGACCGAAGCTGAAGCTAAAAAAGGATTAACACTTGAAAGTAAAGCCGTTCGCAACCGTGTGGTAAACGAACATTTGGCGAATTCATTAAAATCAAAACCCTCTCCTATTTACAGTCAGAAATTCGCTAGCCGAATCACAACTGGAAATACGACTGATGATATGGCAAAAATTGCCAATGTTGATTGGATTATCGAAGTTGTAGTAGAACGTTTAGACATCAAAAAATTGGTTTTTGAACAAATCGACAAATTCCGTAAACCGGGAACTTTGGTTACTTCTAATACTTCTGGTATTCCAATTCACTTTATGAGTGAAGGAAGAAGCGAAGATTTCCAACAGCACTTCTGCGGAACTCACTTTTTTAACCCTGCGCGTTACTTAAAATTATTTGAAATTATTCCTGGTCCAAAAACTTCTACGGAAGTATTGGATTTCTTAAACGAATACGGATCTAAATTCTTAGGAAAAACTTCGGTTGTTGCTAAAGATACTCCAGCATTTATTGGAAACAGAATTGGTATTTATGGAATCCAGAGTTTATTCCATTTGGTTAAAGAAATGGGATTAACGATTGAAGAAGTTGATAAATTGACTGGTCCTGTAATTGGTCGTCCAAAATCAGCTACTTTCCGTACCGTTGACGTTGTTGGTTTAGATACTTTGGTACACGTTGCCAACGGTATTTATGAAAACTGCCCGAACGACGAACAACATGAATTGTTCAAACTTCCTGATTTCATCAACAAAATGATGGAAAATAATTGGTTAGGAAGCAAAACTGGACAAGGTTTTTATAAAAAAGTAGATAAAGATATTCTTTCTTTAGATTTAGATACATTAGAATACCGCGCTGCTAAAAAAGCAAATTTTGCTACGCTTGAACTGACAAAAACTATCGATAAACCAATCAATCGTTTTAAAGTTTTAGTGAAAGGAACAGATAAAGCGGGAGAATTCTACCGTAAGAGTTTCGCCGGAATGTTTGCTTATGTGTCAAACAGAATTCCTGAAATCTCAGACGAATTATATAAAATTGACGATGCCATGAAAGCTGGTTTTGGATGGGAAAATGGTCCATTCGAAATCTGGGATGCTATTGGTGTTGCCAAAGGAATTGAAATCATGAAAGCGGAAGGCTTAGAGCCTGCTGCATGGGTTACTGAAATGTTGGCTTCTGGAAGCGAAAGTTTCTATACTGTAAAAGAAGGAGCAACTTATTTCTATAACATTCCAACAAAATCTCAAGTAAAAGTTCCTGGACAAGATTCATTTATTATTCTGAACAACATTCGCGAAAGCAAAAAAGTTTGGAGCAATAGTGGTGCGATTATTCAGGATTTAGGAGACGGAATTTTGAATTTAGAATTCCAATCTAAAATGAATACAATTGGTGGCGACGTTCTACAGGCCATCAATAAAGCAATTGATTTATCTGAAAAAGAATATCAAGGTTTAGTTATTGGAAACCAAGCAGCGAATTTCTCTGTTGGAGCTAATATCGGAATGATTTTCATGATGGCAGTTGAACAAGAATACGACGAATTAAACATGGCGATCAAATTGTTCCAAGATACAATGATGCGTGTTCGTTATTCTTCTATTCCAGTTGTTGTAGCGCCTCACGGAATGACTTTTGGCGGTGGATGCGAAATGAGCTTACACGCTGATAAAGTAGTTGCAGCTGCTGAAACTTATATGGGATTGGTTGAATTTGGTGTTGGTGTGATTCCTGGTGGTGGTGGTTCTAAAGAAATGACTTTAAGAGCTTCTGATTTATTCCGCAAAAATGATGTTGAGTTAAATGTTCTTCAGGAATATTTCTTAACAATCGCAATGGCAAAAGTATCGACTTCTGGTTATGAAGCTTTTGACACTGGACTTCTACAACATGGAAAAGATGTTATCGTAGTAAACAAAGATCGTCAGATTGCTGAAGCTAAAAAACATGCTTTGCTATTAGCCGAAGCGGGTTATACACAGCCAATTAGAAGAAATGATATTAAAGTATTAGGAAAACAAGCACTTGGAATGTTCTTAGTAGGAACGGATCAAATGGAAGCTGGAAAATACATTTCTGAGCACGACAAAAAAATCGCTAACAAACTGGCTTACGTAATGGCTGGTGGTGATTTATCTGAAGCAACTTTAGTTTCTGAACAATATTTATTAGATATCGAACGTGAAGCTTTCTTATCTCTTTGTACTGAGCGTAAGACTTTAGAGAGAATTCAATATATGTTGACTAAAGGAAAACCGCTTAGAAATTAGAAAAGTAGAAGAAAGATGCAAGAAGCAAGATTTCAAAACAAAGTTTTGTCTTTTCTCTTGGCTCTTGCTTCTATAAATCTTTAAAAAAACAAAACAAATGAAAACAGCATATATAGTAAAAGCTTACCGTACAGCGGTAGGAAAAGCACCAAAAGGGGTTTTTAGATTTAAAAGACCTGATGAATTAGCAGCTGAAACCATTCAGTTTATGATGGACGAATTGCCAGATTTTGATAAAAAACGTATTGATGACGTTATGGTAGGAAATGCCATGCCGGAAGCAGAACAAGGTCTTAACGTTGGACGTTTGATCTCTTTGATGGGATTAAAAGTGGAAGATGTTCCTGGAGTTACAGTAAACCGTTATTGCGCATCTGGATTAGAAACTATCGGAATGGCAACGGCTAAAATCCAGTCAGGAATGGCAGATTGTATCATCGCTGGTGGTGCAGAAAGTATGAGTTATATTCCGATGGGAGGTTACAAACCAACCCCTGATTATAAAGTTGCAGCTGCAGGTCACGAAGATTACTACTGGGGAATGGGTTTAACTGCCGAAGCGGTTGCTAATCAATATAAAATCTCAAGAGAAGATCAGGATGAGTTTGCTTACAACTCTCACATGAAAGCGTTGAAAGCACAAGCAGAAGGAAAATTCGACAAACAAATCGTTCCGATTACTGTTGAGCAGACTTTCATCAATGAAAATGGTAAAAAAGAAACTAAATCATACGTTGTAAATAAAGACGAAGGTCCAAGAGCAGGAACTTCTAAAGAAGCTTTAGCAGGTTTAAAACCAGTTTTCGCTGCTGACGGAAGTGTAACCGCTGGTAACTCTTCTCAAATGAGCGATGGTGCTGCCTTCGTTTTAATCATGAGCGAAGAAATGGTAAAAGAATTAAATCTGGAACCAATTGCACGTTTGGTAAACTTTGCTTCTTCTGGTGTCGAACCAAGAATTATGGGTATTGGTCCGGTAAAAGCAATTCCGAAGGCATTGAAACAAGCAGGATTAACATTGAACGATATAGAGTTAATTGAATTAAATGAAGCTTTTGCTTCACAAGCTTTAGCAGTAACTCGTGAATTAAATATTAACCCAGAAATCGTAAACGTAAACGGTGGAGCAATTTCTTTAGGACATCCTCTAGGTTGTACTGGTGCTAAACTTTCTGTTCAGTTATTTGATGAGATGAAACGCAGAGGTAATAAATATGGAATCGTGAGTATGTGTGTGGGAACTGGTCAAGGTTCTGCGGGGATTTATGAAGTTCTTTAAGACAAAGTAATACGTCTCTTTTGTCATTTCGATCCCGAGGCTTCGGGAGAGAAATCGCACTAGTATTTCGACAAAGTAACCATCTAGTTTGTCATTTCGATCCCGAAGCTTCGGGAGAGAAATCTCCGCGACGATTGTCCACACAGCTGATAATCTTTGTAGAGTTACTTGCGAAGATTTCTCCTTCGTCGAAATGACAAGATTGAAGAAAAAGCATAAATAAAAAGATACTAAAACAAAAAAATAAAAGTCATGAGCGACAAAACAAGAGGAGGTCAATTCCTAGTTAAAGAAACAAAATGCGAGGACATCTTTACTCCAGAAGATTTCTCGGAAGAGCAGTTAATGATGCGTGACTCTGTTAAGGAGTTCGTTGACAAAGAATTATGGGCGCATAAAGATCGTTTTGAGAAAAAAGATTATGCTTACACAGAAGCTTCTATGCGTAAAGCGGGCGAATTGGGACTTCTTGGAGTTGCAGTACCTGAAGAATACGGCGGATTAGGAATGGGATTTGTTTCTACAATGTTGGTTTGCGACTACATTTCTGGAGCAACTGGTTCTTTCTCAACTGCTTTTGGTGCGCATACAGGAATTGGAACTATGCCAATTACACTTTATGGTACTGAAGAACAAAAGAAAAAATACGTTCCGAAATTGGCTTCTGGAGAATGGTTTGGAGCATATTGCTTAACCGAACCAGGCGCAGGATCTGATGCAAACTCAGGAAAAACTAAAGCTGTTTTATCTGAGGACGGAACTCATTATTTAATTACAGGTCAAAAAATGTGGATTTCGAATGCAGGTTTCTGCAGCTTATTCATTGTTTTTGCTAGAATTGGTGATGATAAAAATATTACAGGTTTCATCGTAGAAAACGATCCGTCAAACGGAATTTCTATGAATGAAGAAGAGCATAAATTAGGAATTCGTGCTTCTTCTACTCGTCAGGTTTTCTTCAACGAAACAAAAGTTCCAGTTGAAAACATGTTGTCTGAAAGAGGAAACGGTTTCAAAATTGCAATGAATGCCTTGAATGTTGGTCGTATTAAATTGGCTGCTGCTTGTTTGGATGCACAAAGAAGAGTTACTTCTGGAGCTGTAAAATATGCTAACGAAAGAATTCAGTTCAATACTTCTATTTCATCATTTGGAGCTATCCGTTCTAAATTAGCTGAAATGGCTACTAACGCTTACGCTGGAGAAAGTGCTTCTTATCGTGCTGCAAAAGACATCGAAGACAGAATCGCTGCTCGTGAAGCTGAAGGAACTTCTCACCAGGAAGCAGAATTGAAAGGTGTTGAAGAATATGCTATCGAGTGTTCTATCTTGAAAGTAGCTGTTTCTGAAGACGTTCAATCTTGTTCTGACGAAGGAATTCAGATTTTTGGTGGAATGGGATTCTCTGAAGATACTCCAATGGAAAGTGCTTGGAGAGATGCTCGTATCGCTCGTATTTACGAAGGAACAAACGAAATCAACAGAATGCTTTCTGTAGGTATGTTGATCAAAAAAGCAATGAAAGGACACGTTGATTTACTTGGACCAGCAATGAAAGTTCAAGAAGAATTAATGGGAATTCCATCTTTTGATACGCCTGATTTCTCTGAATTATTTGCAGAAGAAAAAGTAATCGTAGCTAACTTGAAAAAAGTTTTCTTAATGGTTGCTGGTAGCGCTGTTCAAAAATATGGTCCTGAATTAGATGCTCATCAACAATTATTAATGGCAGCTTCTGATATCTTAATCGAAATCTACATGGCTGAAAGTACAATTTTGAGAACTGAAAAATTAGCAAAAGCTCAAGGCGAAGATAAAGTTCAGGAGCAAATTGCTATGGCAAAATTATATTTATACAAAGCTGTAGATATTGTAAACTTAAGAGGAAAAGAAGGCATTGCTTCATTCGCTGAAGGTGATGAGCAACGTATGATGTTAATGGGATTGAAACGTTTCACTAAATACACTAACCTTCCAAACGTTGTGGCACTTAGAGAAAAAATTGCAGCAAAATTAGTAGCAGAAGACACTTACTGCTTCTAATATCAAGATAGTTTTTAGCTTTTAATTTGTTTAAGCCCGCGCAAGTCCGAAACTGCGCGGGCTTATTTTTTTGTTATTTCCAGTGAAAGACATCACTTACAGAACGCAATATTTTTGCAGAAATTTGCAAAATATTCGTTAAAATTGACTTTCTCGAGCATTCTTGATGTTAAATATTAAATGTATTACAGTATATTTAACATTCTAAAAACTATAAAAAACAAAATAATGAAACAAATTACTCTAATCACATCCTTTTTGCTGTGTTTTGGTATTACAACCACTTTTGCGCAAAAAAACAAAAAAATGGATATCATTGCTTACTACACTGGAGATTCTCAACTTATTGACCAATATGAGGTTGGGAAATTAAACCAGATTATCTTTAGTTTTTGCCACTTAAAAGATGGAAAATTAAGCGTTGATTCAGCTAAAGACTCTATTACTATTAAACATTTGGTTTCGCTTAAAGCAAAAAATCCGCAGCTTAAAATTATCCTATCACTTGGTGGCTGGGGAGGTTGTGAGCCTTGCTCTGAAGCTTTCTCAACTGCAGAAGGACGCTTAAAATTTGCAAAATCTGTCAAAGAAGTAAGCGATTATTTTAAAGTTGACGGTTTAGATTTAGATTGGGAATATCCATCAATTGAAGGACTTCCTGGTCATTTATACCAAGCTGCTGACAAACCTAATTTTACAGAACTTCTTAAAATTTTACGCTCAACATTAGGAAAAAAATATGAATTGAGTTTTGCTGCGGGAGGTTTTCAAAAATGTCTAGATGAATCTATAGACTGGAAAGCTGTTGCTCCTTATGTAAACCGTATCAATATTATGAGCTATGATTTAGTAAACGGTTATTCAAAAGTTACAGGTCATCATACACCATTATACAGTACAAATCCAAAAGAAGAATCTACGAATAGAGCTGTTGAATTTTTATTAAAACAAGGAGTTCCAGCTGAAAAATTAGTAATTGGAGGTGCATTTTATACGAGACAATGGAAGAACGTAGAAAACATCAATAACGGATTGTATCAAGCCGGAGAACACTTTCAAGGTGTTGATTTTAAAAACTACGCATCTGTTTACACTGAAGCTAACGGCTGGAAATACTTCTGGGATGATAAAGCAAAAGCTCCTTATTGGTACAATGCTTCAACTAAAACTTTTGCTACATCAGATGATTTAAAGTCTATTAAAGCAAAAGCTGAATATGTAAAGGCAAAAAACTTGGGAGGTATAATGTTCTGGGAACTTACTCTAGATAGTTTCCGTGACGGAATGGTAAATGAAATTTACAAAGTTAAAACTGCTAAATAATATGAAAGGGAATCACAATGATTCCCTTTTATTATATAAGTTGGATAAGATTATTGTATCTTATTCTTATCGAGTTCTCCTATAAATGGAATTGCTTCTAAAATTTCACTTCGAATAATCGTTTGCAGATAAACTTCCAACTGAATAAATTTAGCTGCATTTATTGCCCCAATTGCTTTTTTGGCTTGACTATATGTTTTGGAGTATAGTTTTTCATAATCAATATGATTTTTTAAAGTGCCTTTTGCCAATTCATCAGCTTTGGCATCGGTCAAAGTTTCATAATTAGCGGCATAATCATTTATTAACTGAAATTTGGTTTGTCCAAGCGCTTTACGTTTGGTTTCATACTCATCGTACACCTTTGCAAAAGCTGTCGCTTGCGCATCAGATAAATTCATGTACTGTTTTACCAATTCAGCTTTAGATTTTCCATAAACACTTTGTACTACTTCTAAATCTTCCTTATAAGAAGATTGCGCATAAGATGAAAATGAGGCTACCGCCATGATAACAATAAGACTTAATTTTTTCATAGTTTCAATTTTAAATTTATTTTTAAAGACAATATGTATGCTGAAATATATTGATTACTAAAACCTTAAAACCAAAATAGTATATCTATCTTAAATTATTTACTCACTGATACTTTTGGAGCATATATCACTCCATCATAACTAATTGGACCTCGATTATTGCTACTTACAGAAAGTGTTGTGTTTCCGTTATAAAAGATAGAAAACGTTAAATCGTATACATCACTAGCACCTCTTACTGTTGCTTTTATAATAGTATTATTTTTTTTATTTTCGACTTTAATATTCTCGGGCTTGCCTTCAAATTTTATTCCACCATCACTATTATATCCAACATTATAGCCGCGTCCAAAGAAAGGAAGGTCGCAAGTTGCACTATCGGCTTTAAACTTTAAAAAATATGTATTATAATCCAGCTGAATTAATCTGCCACTTTGAGGCGTTAATTTTTGAGCCTCAAAAACAAAATTTCGAGAATCGATAAGCGCTTTAATTTCGTTTTGTTTCTTTAATTCTCTTTCTTGTTTGAGTTCTTTTTTTGTCTTTTCTTGTGCAGAAGCCGAAAAATTGAAAACAATCAGAAACAGGAAGACACATAATCTCGTTTTCATAAAACTATTTTTTAGTAAAACGCATCATTGCAATATCTCCAGAAATAAAATTCAGTGTTTTGCCGTCATCTGTAATATCGTATGATGTAATTTTCTGCAGTGTACTCATATAAATCTGCTCGCCTTGCTGTCCATCAAGACACATCATTTTTGTTACCGCCATTGGTTGTGTAAAATCTATTTTATTTCCAGTTACACTGAGTTTTCCAGTATAAGAATTACAACCATTATTCCCAGACACCTGATTCTCTGCAGTTTTAAAAACAATACTTGGCTTTTTATTTGGATATAAAGCGTCAAAAGTTTGAGAATCGGCAATATAATTTAATTCCCAAGTTCCGTCAAGCTTAGAAACGGCATCCGTTTTTGTGCATTTGCAAGAAATTAAAAACGAACTAATAAAAACGAGAGTAAAAATCTTTTTCATCATAACATTAAGAATTAAATGTGAGCGAATTAGATAAATGGTTTTCAGAAATTATTCGTTAAAAACCTACACGAATTTAAACAATATTTTTGGGTTTTAACTCAATCAACATCAAATTATAACGTATAGTTTGACTTTTTTTTAACTTTTAGAGTTAATCTAATCCGTTATTTTATGTTAAATTTACTTAATCTTTAACTAAAATGCCCGTAGATATGAAAAAACTAATTGTTTCTTTCGCTATAATTACTGCCTTAATCATTGGCTGTAAAACAAATAACAAATCAAATGATGCTAAAACTCTAACTGTTGCATTAGAGCCAAAAAGCAATAGTAAAGTTGCCGGAACTGCCACTTTTGTTGAAAAAAATGGCAAAGTAACTTTTACAGCAAAAATAACAGGATTAGAACCTGGAGTTCACGCCATCCATATTCATGAAAAAGCAGATTGTAGTTCTGCCGACGGAAGTTCTGCTGGAGGACACTGGAATCCAACTTTTAAAAAGCATGGAAAATGGGGAGTTGGAGAATATCATAAAGGTGATATTGGAAACTTTACCGCTGATGCAAAAGGAAACGGATCTATTACTTTAACAACTGACGAATGGTGCGTTGGATGTGGAGATTCTAACAAAGATGTTCTAGGAAAAGGCTTAATCGTTCACTCAGGAACAGACGATTTTACCACTCAGCCAACTGGAAATGCTGGAGGAAGAGTTGCTTGTGCAGGAATCATCAAATAAGAAAAATTTAAATAACCGCTATTTTTAACAAAATCTAGCGGTTATTTCATTTTAAAATGAATCCTAAAACAAGAAAAAGACATAGCTTTGCATCAGCAAAATAAAGTCCATGATTAACCCATCAGCACCAGGCTGGATCGATAAGTTTTTTAGTGAACAGAAGTTTTCAGAAGCAATTCCTTTTGAAACTGTAGATTCGTTTTACTATAAAGTGAGAGAAACAGGGTTTATTTACGGACATATTATTGCTATAGACTCACAAGTTCCAATTCCGATAAAGGGCTGGTTTAAAACTGAAATTTCAAAAGTTGCCTTACTTAACACCCTCTATCATGTCTTTTGTTTAGAGAAAAGAAATTCGGAACCTAAACATTTTATTTCTGAAGTTTTAAAGTTTTATAAGCAAATGAACCCAGAAGGATTTAATTTGTTTAAAATTTTATTGCCCAAAGACACCCCTTCCCTATCTCTGGAAAACATTATTGATCAGAGAGTCCAGACGAATGACAGCATCATCAGTAAAAACTTCTCGCATTTGGTCACTAATGCTTTATTGTTTATTGATGTTCTGGCCTTTAGACAATATTTAGAACATGGAGAAATTCCTGAAAAATACTTAAAAAGAATTGAAGAAACGGTTCTTGGAATTGTTGGATTGGCTTTAAAAACCAAAACAGTAAAATCACAGCACGACGATCTTTTAATTAAGCTTTTTGAGGCTTCTATACGTTATTCAAAGTTTTCGAAAGTTACAGTTGAGACTTTGGAGACTTTAAATCTAGAATACTTTAAAAATAGACTTGAGCAGTACTATTTAATCGATATGGCCGGAATGGCTTTGTGGAGTGATGGCGTTGTAGAGAACGAAGAATCGTATTTCCTATATTCTTTAGGTTCAACAATGGGTGTTCCTGATGATTTTGTAACTCAAAGTATGGACACAACCAATACTTTTATTACGACTCACAAAAAGAAAATTCCGTACTTTAATTATTCGAATCCTGTTAAACATTTTTATGATCAAATGACGCATAGCGTAGTCAAATTAATCATACGAAACAAAAATAGACTAATTAAAGAAATTGTCCAGAGCAAAGAATTAATGGTTCTACTCGCCTATTCTACAACAAGAGATCTGGATGCTAAGGAAAAGAAAAAGGTAAAAAAACAGCTTTTGGACATTTGTAAAACCATTCCATCGCTAACCATATTTTTACTTCCGGGAGGAAGCTTGCTTCTTCCAATTCTAATAAAGTTTATCCCAACAATGCTTCCGTCTGCATTTAATGAAAATTTAGACGAAAACGAATAAAAAAAAATCGCCCTTTTTGAGGGCGATTTCTATTTGTATCTATTAAAGATCTAATTGGTAAACTTCGTCTAGCTCATCATTAGAAGCTATATTTACATCTAAGTCAGTTACAAAACCTGAATTTAATCCGTAAACCCATCCATGAAGCATTAAGTCTTGACCATTTTTCCAAGCATTCTGCACAATAGATGTTTTTGCTAAGTTGTAAACTTGTTCTTTAGTATTGATTTCAACAAAAGCATTAAAACGCTCTGTTTCATCTTCAATAGAATTTAAATATTTATCATGTAAACGATATTCATCTTTAATATGACGAAGCCAGTTATCAATAATCCCAACAGACTGGTGCCCCATTGCCGCTTTTACACCTCCGCATCCGTAATGTCCGCATACAATAACATGCTTTACTTTCAAAACGTTTACCGCATAATCTAGAACACTAAGCATATTCATATCAGAATGCACAACCATATTGGCAATGTTACGGTGAACAAAAACCTCACCCGGTTTTGCACCAACAATTTCGTTTGCAGGAACACGGCTGTCAGAACATCCAATCCATAATAAAGGTGGTGATTGCCCTTTTGCCAAATCAGCAAAATAATTAGGATCTTTTGCTAAAGAAGTTTCAACCCACTTTTTATTGTTTTCTAATAACTGCTCATAAAATTTTCTCATTTTTTTATTTTTTTGTGTGGTAATTTCTAAGTTATAATAGTCTCACAAAATGAACTTAAATGTAAAGTTACCTAAAATTTGACATTTCATCTTCCTTAAAAACACCAATTTTTAATTATTCTCCTCTAACAACTTCTTTTTTAACCAGTTCTCTTTTTGCTACATCATAATAATGCTCAATCGTAACGTGATTACTATTTTCGGGTGTATTTTCTAATTCGTATGCTTCTTTAAACCCTTTAAGCTTCACTTTGATGTTTTCATCGATAGCTCGTGTTTCTTTAAATTCACGAATTAAATCCAAAACATCATGCGCAATATATTCCGTATCGTGAGCATTGATAATTACTTTCGAGTTTTCTGGAATTTCAGCCAGTGTTTGTTTGATTGCCGCTTTATTTAAAAACGAAACTTCCTGCGCTAAATCAATATGAATGATATCACCGTCTTCATATTCTTCTTTCTTGAAAACGTAAGCTCTTTTCAGGTTTCCTCTAAGAACAAAGATGATACTGATAACAATTCCCAACGCAACACCTTTTAGCAAATCTGTCGCAACAACAAAGACCAAAGTTGCAATGAAAGGTACAAACTGGTATTTCCCCTTTTCCCAGAAATGCATAAAGGTTGCTGGTTTTGCTAGTTTATATCCAACCAAAATCAAAACAGTAGCCAATGTTGCCAATGGAATTTTGTTTAAAATTGCTGGTATAGACAATACACTTATTAACAAAAGTACACCATGAATAATGGCAGACATTTTAGATTTTGCTCCTGCATTGTTATTTGCAGAAGATCTTACTACTACAGAAGTCATTGGCAAACCTCCTAAAAGAGAGCTAACCATATTACCAATACCTTGAGCTCTAAGTTCTACATTGGTATTGGTGTAACGTTTTTGCACATCCATTCTATCAGAAGCTTCAATACACAAAAGTGTTTCAATAGAAGCGACAATGGCAATCGTAATAGCAACTACCCAAACCTGCGGATTTGTAATAGCAGTGAAGTCTGGTGTAATTATAATTGATTTAAAGTCTTCAAAAGATTTTGGAACTGGCAAAGAAACCAAATGTTCTTTTGCAATTGCCAAAGTGCTTCCTGTAGATACAAATATTTCGTTTAAAACAACTCCCGCTATAACTGCAACCAAAGCTCCAGGAACTAGTTTTATTCTTTTTAAGAAAGAAACTTTATCCCAAGCCAATAAGATTGCCAATGAAACTGCAGAAACCACTACAGCCCCCAAATGAATATGATTTAAAACATCAAACAAAAATGAAAATGAATTGCTTCCGTCATTTTGAACAAAAGCCTGATCTCCTTCAAAATCTGCATCATAACCAAAAGCGTGCGGTATTTGTTTTAAGATGATAATAATTCCGATACCAGCCAACATTCCCTCAATTACGTTTGTCGGAAAATAATTCGATATACTTCCTGCCCTTAAAAATCCTAATGCTAATTGAATTATTCCAGCAATAAAAACAGACATTAAAAATACATTGAAAGCTCCTAAATCGGTAATTGCGGTTAAAATGATAGCTGTTAACCCAGCAGCTGGACCTGATACACTAATGTGCGACTGGCTCAAATATCCTACAACGATACCGCCCACAACACCAGCAATGATTCCAGAAAATAATGGTGCTCCAGAAGCCATTGCAATACCTAAACACAACGGAAGAGCCACCAAGAAAACCACTAAACCTGAAGCAAAATCAGATTTAAGGTTGGCAAAAAGATTGATTTTTTTTGTCATAATATAATACTAAAAAAATTATTCATTAAAGATTTACCCCATCTCGATAGAAATGCGGCTAAAGTTCGAAATAATCGGAAGTATTATGCTACGTTAGGTGGTGGAGCAAAGATGCTCGGAGAGATGTTGTCTAGTTTGACAATGTTTTCAGAAATAATTGTTTTTTTCTCAATGTAAACAGGAATCAAAACTTCATGCTCAAGAATAGTTGGGTGAACTACATTTTTAAGCTCTTTATGCACTTCTTCTTCAGCAATACTAAAAGATATAGTCGTATTATTTCCTTTCTTAATCGCCTGAACAATTGTCGGGGTCGATAAGAAGGCAATAAATATGAATAATAATATGCGAGCTATATATTTCATCAAAGCAAAAATAGCGTTAAACAAATAAAATCAAAGAGATTTTTATAGAAATTTAACATAAACAAAAAAGCAGAATGCAATTTTTATTCCATTCTGCTTTTAATTATTTAAAAAACAATTGTTTACAAAGTTTCTTCTAACCAAGCGTTCATCATCCAAATTGTTTTTTCCTGTTCTGCAATGAAGTCACTCATCATAGAGTTGGTTCCCTCATCATTAATTTCGTCAGATTTGTTCAAGATTTCTCTCTCGATTTTTAATAAATCTGATAAAGAATGAACAATTAATTGAACCGCTTTTTCATCATTAGAAATATTCTTTCCAACCGTTAATTTATTGTTTTTAATATAATCTTCAAAAGTATGCAGAGGCGTCCCTCCAATTGTCAAAACTCTTTCTGCAATCATATCTATTTTCAATTGTGCATCTGTATATAACTCTTCAAATTTTACATGCAAATCAAAGAAACGTTTTCCACGAATGTTCCAATGAATTCCTCTCAAATTTTGGTAATACACTTGAAAATTTGACAATAACACATTGAGTTCTTTTACTAATAATTCTGATTCTTTTACAGGTAATCCTAAAATATTCGTCTTCATAATCTTTTTTTTTACACTAATTTACTACAAATTTAGAGTAACTTTACTAAAATAAACATAAATAAAAATTATATTTTCTTATTTTTGCATCACAAATTACTATCAACATGACTATAACTCAATTGCAATATGTGTTAGCGGTGGCTGAGCATAAAAATTTCACTCTTGCTGCTGAAAAATGCTTCGTAACACAGCCAACTTTAAGTATGCAAATACAAAAAATCGAAGAAGAACTTAATATTTTAATTTTCGATAGAAGTAAAAAACCAATTCAGCTTACTGATATAGGACAGAAAATTGTAAATCAGGCTAAAAATATCGTAAACGAGGCTGATCGTATAAAAGATATTGTAGAACAACAGAAAGGTTTTATTGGCGGAGAATTTCGTTTAGGAATTATTCCAACGATTATGCCTACGCTTCTACCAATGTTTTTGAATAATTTCATTAAAAAATATCCAAAAGTAAAACTCTTAATCGAAGAGTTGAATACCGAGGAAATTATTTTAAAGCTAAAAAATGGACATTTGGATGCCGCGATTGCCGCAACTCCGCTAGAAGACGAAAAAATCAAAGAGATTGTTTTGTATTTTGAGCCATTCGTAGCCTATATACCAGAACACCACGCAAGTTTCCAGAAAGAAGAAATTGAAGTTGCCGACTTAAATCTAAATGAAATTCTTTTACTACAAGACGGACATTGCTTTAGGGACGGTATTTTAAATTTATGTAAAAATGTCTCAGACGCCGACCAAAACAATTTCCAGATTCAAAGCGGTAGTTTTGAAACCTTAATTAAATTGGCAGACGAAGGCCTTGGTACAACGTTACTTCCGTACTTGCACACTTTAGACTTAAAAGAATCCGACAAACTGAAGCTCCGTAATTTTAAGGAGCCAAAACCTGCTCGAGAGGTAAGTCTGATCTACCCAAAGAGCGAATTAAAAATGCAAATCATTGACGCATTAAGATCTACAATTGCTGGTGTCGTAAAAGGTGCAATTGTTTTCCAGAATGTTCAAATCATTAGTCCATTACAAAAGAAAGCGTAATAAAAAAGGAGCCAATTTGGCTCCTTTCTTTTTATACTTTAATTAGTTGTAGACTTTGTTTTAATTCTGGTTTTCCAACAACGAAATTAAGTAACCACTCTTGTAATTGTTCCATTTCGTAAGGTAACAGAGTTTTGATAGCTTTTTCTAGCTCTTTGCAGAAAAGTATCGGATCGAAACTAACTCTCTCAAGTATTGATTTCGTGTAATCAAACATCATTTTTGACATAATAAAATAAGATTTTCGGGGGTTATCTATTTTTTTAAACTCGAGCCAAATTTAAACAAATAACTAACATAAATTCTACTTTTAACTTATTTTTTTAAAAAATTTAGCAACGAATACGTTTTCTTAAAACATATAAATCAATGTAGAATTATTCTAAATAACTCATTTAAACCTTTTTAAAGGCTCTAAACATTTCTCTTTTCCCTGGAGGTCCTGCTAATTTTTCTACAGTAAATCCAACTTCAATCATGCTTCTTTTAACAACTCCTCTCGCTGCGTAAGTTACAAGAACTCCATTTGGTTTTAAACTGTTATACATTTTCTGAAAAATTTCAGTACTCCAAAGTTCCGGTTGCACTCGGTAACCAAAGGCGTCAAAATAAATCAAATCAAAAATTTCAAAATCGTTTATTTCGTGAAAAAATTGTTTTCTTTTGGTTAACGAGAACTGGTCGCAAATTTCTATTTTTTCGTTCCATTCCGATTTATGCATTTTTTCAAAAATGTTATAAAATTTCGATGCTTCTAATTCTTCAGCATAATTCATTTCCAGAATCTCCTCTGCATCTACTGGGTATGCTTCTACTCCAACATAATCTATAGTCTGCTTCTTTCTAACAGATTCTAAAAAAGTTATAAAAGCATTCAAACCAGTTCCAAAGCCTATTTCCAATATACTTATCGGATTTTCAAATAACGATAGTCCGTTTTTAATAAAAACGTGCTTCGCTTCCTGAATTGCGCCATGTTTAGAATGATAGCACTCATCCCATTCTGGCAAACGAATTGTAGTTGAGCCATCTAGCGTTTTAATTATTTCTCTTTTCACTTTTTTTAGAATTTTACAATAGCTTTTTATTGGTTTTCAAGCCATTTTAATAATCAAATTTAATCAAAACTAATGCGTAAAGCCTTAAAAAACCATACTTTTTTCATAAAATCTTTATAAAAATCAATTAAATATTTGAGTTTATTATAGGATAAATAAATCTCAGTCAAAACCATCAAATAATGAATTTTCACTAAGCATTTTACATATTTTTACGTAATTTTGCATTCAATAAATTCCATTTTAAATGATATCGTCACTTTAGATTTCTGATAGTGAAGAGTATCTCACAAAAAACTTACATAACTATGAGTACAACTCAAACAAGCAAAATTGAAATCATTAAAGCTACTTCTACAAAAATAAACGAAGTAGATTTTGACAACTTAAGTTTTGGTGCTGTATTTACAGACCATTTATTCGAATGCGATTTTAAAAACGGGCAGTGGCAAAATCCTGTCATTAAGCCTTATGCTCCAATTTTAATGGATCCATCTTCAAAAGTCTTCCATTATGGACAAGCAATTTTCGAAGGAATGAAAGCTTATAAAGATGACAATAACGATGTTTGGTTGTTTAGACCAGATGAAAACTTTAACCGTTTCAATAAATCTGCTGTAAGAATGGCAATGCCAGAAGTTCCTGAAGCTATTTTTATGGATGGTTTAAATGAATTATTGAAATTAGACAAAGACTGGATTCAAAGAGGAAACGGAGCTAGCATGTACATTCGTCCATTTATGATTGCTACAGGTCCTGGAGTTATCGCAAATCCTTCTGATGAATATAAATTTATGATTTTACTTTCTCCTGCAAAAGCATATTATGGAGGCGAAGTAAAAGTTATCATTGCAGAGCATTTCAGTAGAGCTGCAAATGGTGGTATTGGTGCTGCAAAAGCTGCCGGAAACTATGCTGCTCAATTCTACCCAACTAACTTGGCAAACAAAGATGGTTTTCAACAGGTTATTTGGACAGATGATGCAACACACACAAAATTAGAAGAAGCTGGAACAATGAATGTTTTCTTCAGAATCAACGATACTTTATTAACAGCTCCAACGAGCGAAAGAATTTTAGATGGTGTTACCAGAAAAAGTTTGATTGCTATGGCCGAAAAAGAAGGATTAAAAGTTGAAGTTCGCCCTGTAATTGTTTCAGAATTAGTTGAAGCTGCTAAAAACGGATCTTTAAAAGAAATCTTCGGTGCTGGAACTGCTGCAGTTATTAGCGTTATCAAAGGATTCTCTTATAAAGATGAATATTATGAAATGGCTCCAATTGAGAATTCTTATGCTTCTTTCTTAAAAGAAAAATTAACAAGTCTTCAAAACAAACTTTCTGAAGATACTTTTGGATGGACAGTTAAGGTTCAATAATCCAAAACCATATAAAAAAGAAACCCGATAAATTTACTTTTATCGGGTTTTGTTTTTTATAATAATTTAGAAAAATCAGGTTTAAAGTAATTTGGACCTTTCATTACTTTTCCGTCTTCACGATAAATTGGTTTTCCATCTTCGCCCAATTTACTCATATTACTGCGTTGGATTTCATCAAAAACAGCTTCAATTTTATCTTGAAGTCCGTGCTCGATAATTGTTCCGCACAAAATATACATCATATCTCCAAGTGCATCTGCAATTTCAACCAAATCATTATTTTGAACCGCCTCGTAATATTCTTCATTTTCTTCCTTCATTAAATTATAACGAAGTAATTTTTTCTCTGCTCCTACATCGGCAATTGGAGTTGCGCTGTGGCCAATTTTAAAAGCAGTGTGAAATTCGGTTACGGCGTCAAGTTGTTTTTTCATATAGTCGTTTTCTTTTTTTTTTGCTAATTTAAGTCACTTTCTTATAAATCTGAAAATTTATTGAATGAAATGAAAAGGCAATTTAGCAGCAAATCGTTTACAAATCTCTAAATTTGCTAAAAATTTTTATAACTATGTTTAGTCAAGGTCAAATACTATTTGGAGTATGTTTTTTTATCGCTTTTGTAATTATTATGATATTTGCTTATCGAAAAGATTTGAAATTACACAAAGTCTTTTATAAAGGAAATTACAAAGTGCTCCTTGCCTTTCTGCTTTTCATTGTCCTTTTGTTTATAATTAAAATCTTTTTAAAAAGATAAATTATTCTGGTCGCAATAAAATAAAACCTAATCATTATGGGTTATTAGTAAGACTCATGATAAATTTATAACTTTACCGAAACCAAACAGCCTACCATGAAAATTCTAAAGTATTTATTTCTTTTTGCACTTTTAAGCTTTGTTGCTCTTACTGTTTTTGTCGCTACTCAGAAAGGAAATTTTTCTGTAGAAAGAAGTAAAGTCATCAATTCGCCTCGTGCAACGGTTTATAACTACCTAAACGACTTTAGAAATTACGAAGATTTTGAATCATGGTCTGTTGAAGATCCTTCTATAAAAATGACGTACGCTAATAAAACAAGCGGAAATGGCGCAACGTTTTATTGGGATGGCGCTGATGGAAAAGGAAATTCAATTATCCTTAAAACAAAAGATGGTGAAAGCATTGACCAAAAAATGCAATTTGACGGTACTGAGGCTGACGTAAACTGGACGTTAAAAGATACTTTGAACGGAAAAACAAAAGTGACTTGGAAAGGAAAAGGAACAATGAGCTTTTTGTTTAAAATATATACCGCTTTACATGGAGGTTCAGACAGAGTTATCGGAACGATTTACGAAAAAAGTTTGGCTAATATTGACAAAAATTTAGATTACGAAACCAAAACTTACGCCGTTACAGTAGACGGAGTGGTTAAGAAAACAGAAACGCCTTATATAAAACAGACTTTTACTAGTGAGATTGCCAAAGTAAGTAAAAATGCTAGGATTGTAATTCCGAAGCTTATTCACTTTAGTGAAACAAATGGTTTAGCAGCAAGCGGAAAACCATTCATTATTTATCATACTTACGATACTAAAACAGGTTTGGCAAAGATTTCAATCTGTCTTCCTATTAATAAAGAAATTTCAACTAGTTCAGGAAGTGATATTTTAGCAGGAAAATTAAATGGTTTTGATGCTGTAAAAGCAACTCTTAACGGAGATTACTCTCATAGAAACGAAGCAATTGCAAAAACAACGGCTTACATTAACAACCAAAAAATTATTCCAGATTTGAGCTGGTCTCATCTTGAAATTTTGACATTAAGCAAATTAGATGTAAAAGCTTCATCGAAATTGGTTACTGAAATTTATTTTCCGATAAAGCCTAAAGTAGTTCCTGCTACTGTTACTGAGCCTATTTATGCCCCAGAAAACACTGGCGAAGCTCCAAGTGAGCCACGCACGGAACAACCACGCACAGAGCCTGTAAAACGTAAACCCGTTGCACCAACGCCAGCTCCTGCACAAACACCTGCACAAGAAGAAGATTCAGAGTTTTAAATAATTTCGAAGGTACATTAAACCTTTTGTTTTAAATTCTGTCTAACTTCTATTAAAGAAAGTTTACAAAACAAAAAGTTTGATAGACGAGAAAGAATTTATAAAAGAATTATTAAGTCCCGAAACGCAAAATACTGCGTTTCAAAAACTCTTGTCTGATTATCAGAGACCTTTGTATTCTCATATTCGAAACATTGTTTTGAATCATGATGATGCCGATGATGTTTTACAGAACACTTTTGTAAAAGTCTTTCAAAATCTTAAAAACTTTAAAGGAGAAAGTAAAATTTTTTCCTGGATGTATCGCATTGCTACCAATGAAGCTTTGACTTTTTTATCGCAAAAAGCAAAATTAAGCGGAATTTCATCTGAAGATCTGCAGAATAAAACGATCGATAATTTAAAAGCAGATCTTTATTTTGATGGAGATGATATTCAAATCAAACTTCAAAAAGCAATTGTAGCGCTTCCAGAAAAACAGCAGCTCGTCTTTAAAATGAAATATTTCGAGGAATTGAAGTATGAAGAAATCGCAGAAATCTTAGGAACATCTGTGGGAGCTTTAAAAGCATCCTATCATCACGCAGTAAAAAAAATTGAATTATATGTTACATCAAATTAAACCTTTTGTAACAAAAACTATCTTATAAGTATCATGAAAACATTTAAATTAGAAAACGAACCCAAAATAAAATCTGGTTTTAAAACCCCAGACAATTATTTTGATAATTTTTCAGAGAAGGTTTTACAGCAATTAGACAAAAAAGAAGTTAAAGTAATTCCTTTTTACAAACGCAACAAAACAATTTCTTTAGCTGCCGCTGCAGTAATTGGTTTTGCATTATTAATACCGATCGTAAATAATTATAAAGCCAATTCAAACGAACTTGACGAAGCAACTTTAGAAACTTATTTATCTTATCACTCCAATATCAGCCAATACGATTTAATTCAAACCTTAGACGACAGTGATATAGAAAAATTAGGCAACGATGTCACTTTAGAAGACGAAACACTAGAAGATATTTTAGCTACAAGTCCGAACTTAGAACACTTAATCTCAGAACAAAATTAAATCAAACTTAACTCAACAACTTAGCTTAACAATGAAAATAAAAAACATTTTACCACTCCTGCTATTTCTGACAAGTTTTTCAATTTTTGCCCAAAGCGGAAAAATTGATGAAAAGCGAGAAAAAATTAAAGCTTTTAAAGTATCATTTTTAACAACAGAATTGGAATTAACTTCGACTGAAGCAGAAAAATTCTGGCCTATTTATAATGCTTATGACGACAAGCAGTATGAATTAAAGTATTTAAAAATGAAGACTTATCTGAAACAATTAAAAGATGATAATCTTAAAAATCTTTCAGATAAAGAAGCCGCAACGTTATTATCTCAAATCGAAAGTACCGATAAAGAAATATATCAGCTTCGTGAAAAATATATGAGCAGTCTGAAAAAAGTACTTCCTGCAAAGAAGATACTATTACTTAAAAAATCAGAAGACGATTTTAATCGAAAATTATTGCAGCAATATCGAGATAAAGGCAATAAAGACTAGTCTTAAAGAAACAACAGCGATAAGAACCCTATATAATAATACTTACTTTATTATTTAGGGTTCTTATTTTTTTATTTAAAATTAAGTCTAACTACCTTATTGTGTCCTGCAGCGATAGCAGTATTTCTATTCACAAAGCGAATGGTAAAAAACTTGTTATCTGTAGAGAGCTGCATCCAGTTTTCTCCTCCATTTTGAGAATATTGTATTCCTTCTGAGCCTACACAAACAATTTCCCTTCCATTACCTCCTGGAACGTATTGTATGCATGACGCATAACCAAATCCCATATTCTGACCAATTAATTGCCAAGTCTTCCCGCCATCTTTTGTAAAAGCCTTATTATTAGCTTTATTATTAGGAAGATCATAATCTCCTCCTGCAATAAAACCTTGTTTAGAATCGTAAAAATCGGCAGTAAAAATTCCTGTCATTTGTTTTCCTTGTACAATAGGAGTTTCTACAACTTTCCACGTTTTTGCTTTATCTGGAGAATAAAAAACACGTGCTTTTTTTCCGCCCGAAACCAACCATGTATCATTTCCTTTTATAACAATGTTGGTATTACTGGCTGCAAAAGCAGCTTCTCCCGTACTATTTGTTGGTAATTTATCAGATAATAATTTAGTCCAAGTTTCTCCTCCATCTCGGGTAACAATAACAGAAAAAGTATCTTCAGTTGGGTCACCAATAGCAATTCCTTCTTTATCATTCCAAAACTGCATGCTATCGTAAAAAACTTTCGGATTAACTTCTTTATAAACCAATTTAACTTTTCGGTCCTTTTTAGAAACAGAATAAAGAAGTGCCGGATTTGCCACACTCAACAAAAAAATATCTTTTGATGTTTGCGCAATACTTCTAAATTCTAATTTAAGTGTATCACGGTAAATATGTTCTTCAAATTTTTCTTTTTTATCCAAATCATAATACCCAAAACGAGAATTATCAGCACCGTACCAAACTTTATTTTTATCAATAAGAATTGCTCTAATACTAATTCTGTCTTTAAACAATGTATCTATTGTCATTGATGTAAAGCCATTATTGTAAACAACGTCAGTTTTATAATTAAATGTTTTAAAAGACATCAATAATATAAAAATAACACAAAATAAAGCGAGTTTTTTCATAGGAAATTTAAAATTTGGTTAACGCTAAAATACGATTATTTATAAAATATCAAATGATTTTTTCTGGCATAGTAATTGTAAGATATTATTTACATTTTAACAAGTAAAAAACTATTATAAAATTATTTAATTTAAGAATAAAATTACATTATCACTTTTTTGTCTTATGAAAACATTATTAACGTATTCCCTCCTTTTACTTATTATCTGCAACGGATTGTTCGCACAAAATCTTAAGGAAATTGAATTGAGTGAAAAAATTGGCGTTTTGAATGATAAAGCTTTTTTTAATTTCCCCCAAGGTGCTATAGAAGAAGCAAGAAGTCGCAGCATAATGGCCGCGCCAGAGAACAAAAATGAGGAGACTCGAATTATTTATGACAATAAAAAAAGAGAGTTGTATTTTTTGCGGAGGAACTTTTCAAAATTGGTGATGATTCTCTTCTTGAAGAAGTATCAAAAGGAAAAGGAGAAATTTTAACTTACTCCCGAAAAATACTTACAAATAAAGACTCCATTTATTCTATTCTTTCTACTCCTATAAAATTTAACGAAGGAACAAACGGAATGCTTATTAATAAACTAATTGTAAAAATACAAGATGGAACATTATTCGAAATAAAAGCCTATATCTCTCCCGAAGCATATTCTGAAAAAGAAAAATACGTAGAATTTACTGAGAATATCTTTAGAACATTGTCAAAAGGCAGTAGAACTGTAAACTTAAAATCAAGAACAGAAAATATTTCATTAGAATTAGATCATGAATATAAAATTGATCTGCCTGAAAATTACAGCTACAATACAGATCTAACTTATGATTTTAAAGTCACAAAACTTTACAAATATACACCTTACAATACCAAAGGCTCTGAAATTATATTTTATTCTGGCTCACATCCAACATCTTTTTCAAGATCTTACAAAAAACCAGGAATAGCTAAGAAAGGACTTTTCTCAGGGCAAGAAATAAAATGGTATTTATATGAAGGCGACCAATCATTTTTAAAAGAAGTTGTAATTTCTTTTCCAGATGAAGAAACGGTACTGCATATTGGAATTGAAGCTCCGGATAAAGCAAATTTAGAAGAGTTAACAAAAATTGTAGAATCAATAAAATTTATCAATTAGTCAACGAATTATCTAATTATGATATTCAAAAATTAATACAAAACATTTCTAAACATGAAAAACAAACTATCACTAATGTTATTTTTATTTCTTATAAATCTCCCTACTTATTCACAAAAAGTTAATGTACACCCAAACAGCTCGTACGTACAAGAAAATTTAGATTTAAATGCTGTCGGATTACTATTTGAAGAATCTAAAAATCTAGCGGATTTTGAAGAAAAAATAAATTATCCTCAAGACCGTATTTCTAATCTTGATTTAAACGATGATGGAAAAGTTGATTAATTAAAAGTGTCAGATAAAATCGAAAACAACATTCAAATAATAAAAATTCAATCTGAAACAAGTCCAAATATTTATCAAGATGTTGCATCCATTAATATAATATTAAAGAATAACATCAAAAATACAGGACGATTCGAGGCCAAAAGCAGACAAACTAATGAGAATATAGTTAGAAACTCATATTATAACGACTCAGGCGCCCGTGCCAGAGATATTATAATTCCATTTATCTATACTGCGCTGGATGTTTTTATAACCTTACGCAGAAATTAAAAAAAAAACATAAAACAAACAAAACCAAACACTTAATACCATTAAAACTAATTATAAATTTTGTGGCACAGTAATTGAATATCCTAGAATATAAAATAATTTAATATGATTTAATCATGAAAGCGAAATTACTTTTAATAGCCATATTTGCATTAGCAATTAGTTCTTGCCAAGCACAAGCCGGCGCTACTGTTTACGCAAAAAACTCAGATATAAGCGATAACTTAGATTTAAGAGCTGTTGCTTCGATGTTTGGAGAATCAGCTAACCTTCAAGATTTTGAAAGACGTTTAAATGATCCTAAATATCAAATATCAAACTTAGACCTTAATGGCGATAACGAAGTAGATTATCTTCGCGTTATTGAGAGTGTAGAAAACAGAACACACGTTGTTATTATCCAAGCAGTTTTAGATCGTGATGTTTATCAAGACATTGCAACTATCGATGTGGAGAGAGACAATTACAACAAAGTAAGTGTTCAGATTGTAGGAAACACTTATTTATATGGAGCAAATTATATTTATGAGCCTGTTTATAGTATTGTTCCTGTTATTTACACTTCGTTTTGGGTAACCAATTACAGACCTTATTATTCAACTTGGTCTTGGGGTTATTATCCAACGTATTATACTGCATGGACACCTTATCCTGTTTACAGATACAGAAGTAATATCAATGTATGCATCAATGTACACAATACATACAACTATGTAAATGTGAGAAGAAGCTACAGAGCTCCTGCTATTTATGAAACTAGACGTACTTATGGTTACGAAAGAATGCGTCCGAATTATAGTTTTGCAGAAAGACATGCTAACACCACAAACCGATATGAATTAGATCAAAGACGTGTTGTAAGCAGAGAAACTAATAGAAATACTTACAATACAAACAGAAATTACAGTGGCAGAACAACATCTAACAGTGGAGTTTCTAACAGAACATATGCTGATAACAGAGGCACTACAAATAGACCTTCTGTAGATAGAAGCACTAATGGTAACAGTAATGGAAATGGAAACAGTAACAGAGGTTACAATTCTACAGGCAGAAGCACTGAAAATGTAAGTACACAAAGAAGCACAAGCCGTGATTATTCTAATACTACAAATAATGCTCCAAGAACTGAAAGTACCCCAAGAGTGCAAAATACTCAGAGAGTAGATTACGGAAGCAATAATTCTTCTAGCGCAACAAGAGGCAGCTCAAGCCGTGAAGCCTCTGCTCCAAGAGCTGAAAGAAGTTCAAGAAGTTACTCGGAAAGTCAATCTAGCAGTTCAAATAGAGATTATTCAGCTAGACCACAGCAAAGCCAGCGTTCGGAATCTCCAAGAATGAGCCAGGAATCTTCTAGAGCAAGCCAAGAATCTAGAGGCGGACAAAGCCAGAGAGAAAGCGGCTCAAATTCTAGAGGAAACGGAAGACGTGGTTAATTTTCTAAATAAAAAATATTCAAAAACAGAAGCACAATTTTACGATTGTGCTTTTTTTTATCTTTTTAATTTTAAATGCCTCTAATTTGTTTTAAAACAGTAAATTTGCAACCGTCTTTTTATAAAATTAACATGAGCGCATCGCATAAAAACTTACATAGTAAGTTGTCTATTGGGGGTTTATTAATTACTTTAGGGATTATTTATGGAGATATTGGAACGTCTCCATTGTATGTAATGAAAGCTATTTTAGGCGATCATACCATAAATGCTGATATTGTTTTAGGAGGTATTTCGTGTGTGTTCTGGACCTTAACTTTACAAACTACAATTAAATATGTACTTATTACTCTAAGCGCAGACAACCACGGTGAAGGAGGAATTTTTGCTCTATATGCATTAGTCAAAAAAACAAAAATTCAATGGCTCATAGTACCCGCCATTATTGGGGGTAGCGCCCTGCTCGCTGACGGAATTATAACGCCACCTATTTCGATTTCATCGGCTGTAGAAGGAATTAGAGCTTTCTACCCGACGATGGAAACACAAACCATTGTGTATATCGTAATTACCATTTTATTCATTTTATTTACAATTCAGCAGTTCGGAACTAAATTGGTTGGTAAATTCTTTGCCCCAATGATGCTTATCTGGTTCGCGATGCTAGGAACTTTAGGAACGATTCAAGTAATTAATTATCCTGAAGTTATTAAAGCGATTAACCCGTATTATGCTTATCACTTACTATCTATACATCCTGATGGTTTCTTCGTTCTTGGCTTCGTATTCTTATGTACAACTGGAGCCGAGGCTTTGTATTCTGACATGGGACACTGTGGTAGAAAAAACATCAGAATTAGCTGGATTTTTGTAAAAACTACTTTGGTTTTAAACTATTTTGGACAAGCTGCTTATTTAATTCATCATGAAGGAAGCACTTTGCAGCAATTAGGAGGTGAAAATGGAAATCCATTTTACTTAATTATGCCACATTGGTTTTTACCATTCGGAATTGTAGTTGCAACTCTTGCAGCTGTAATTGCATCTCAGGCACTTATCTCTGGTTCGTTTACTTTGATTAACGAAGCAATGCGTCTGAACTTCTGGCCAAAAGTAAAAATCAAATATCCTACAGAGGTAAAAGGACAATTATACATTCCGTCAATCAACTGGTTGTTGTTTTTTGGCTGTGTTGGGATTGTTTTACATTTCGAGAAATCAGGAAATATGGAGCATGCTTATGGTCTTGCCATCATTTTGTGCATGATCATGACGACAATTTTGTTAAACTACTACTTAATCATGAAACGTGTAAAACTATACTTCATGGTTCCATTGATTACGATTTACTTATTGATTGAGTTCAGTTTCCTTTTCGCTAATATTACCAAATTTGCAGAAGGTGGTTACGTAACCTTAATCATTGCAAGTATGCTGATTTCTGTTATGACGATCTGGTATTTGGCTAAGAAAATCAACAAAAACTACACTAAAGTGGTTAAGGTTGATGATTATAAACAAGTTTTAGTAGAACTAAGCCAAGATTTATCAATTCCAAAATACGCAACGCATTTAGTTTATATGACAAATGCTAATCGCGTGGATGAACTGGAGGAAAAAATCATTTATTCTATCCTTCAAAAACGCCCAAAGAGAGCCGATATTTATTGGTTTGTTCACGTTAATATTTTGACAGAACCTTACAAAACGCAATACAAAGTCACTGAAATTGCTAAAGACGATATTTATAGAATTGACTTTAACTTAGGTTTTAGAGAACCTACTAAGATCAATTTAATGTTCAGAGAAGTTATCAAAGATATGGTAAAACGCGGAGAAGTTGATATTACCAGCCGTTACGAATCTTTGAACAAAAACAATATTATTGGAGACTTTAAATTTGTATTGTCTGAGAAATTCTTATCAAACGACAATGATTTAAGATGGCATGAAAACATTATCATGAATTCTTATTTCTTCATCAAAAAACTGAGTTTATCTGAAGAAAGAGCTTTTGGTCTAGACAGTAGCTCTGTTAAGATAGAAAAATTCCCAATGGTGCTTCATGCTCCAGAAAATATTGGATTAACGCGTATTATTTCAAAAGAATGAAAAGCTTAACAATAATTTCAAAAACACTCTAATTTAGAGTGTTTTTTTCATTTAGTGAAAGCCTAAAGTAAGATTCAGTATTAAAAATTTAACTTTCAATCAATTAATAGTACCTTTGCAACTCAAATTATAGAAATGAGATTACACAGAAATTTAGTTTATACTACCATTGACTCTTTAAATGCAATTTTCAACGAAGGAGAATATGCAGACAAAGTGGTAGCAAGAGCATTAAAAAAAGACAAACGTTGGGGAAGTTCTGACAGGAAGTTTGTTGCTGAAACCATATACGAAATTGTTCGCTGGAAACGATTATATGCAGAAATTGCCGAAGTAAAAGAACCTTATGACAGAGACAATCTATGGAGAATGTTTGCAGTTTGGGCTGTTTTACGCGGTTATCCAATTCCAGATTGGAGACAATTGGAAGGAACTCCTGAAAGAAAGATAAAAGGCCGTTTTGACGAATTATCTAAAACCAGAGCTATCAAAGAATCTATTCCAGATTGGATGGATGCATTGGGCGTGAAAGAACTTGGAGAAAAAGTTTGGGCAAAAGAAATTGCTGCACAAAATCAGCCTGCAAAAGTTATTCTTAGAACCAATACTTTAAAAGGAACTAAAGAAAACCTTAGAAATACTTTGATGGACTTAAATATTGAAACTGAATATTTAAAAGACCAGCCAGAAGCTCTTGTTTTGAAAGAAAGAGCCAATGTATTTTTAACTGACGCTTTTAAGCAAGGACTTTTTGAAGTTCAAGATGCAAACTCACAATTGGTTGCAGGATTTCTAGATGTGAAGCCTGGAATGCGTGTTGTTGATACATGTGCTGGTGCAGGCGGAAAAACATTGCACATGGCTTCTTTGATGGAAAACAAAGGACAATTGATCGCAATGGACTTGTACGAAAGTAAATTGAAACAATTGAAATTAAGAGCAAAAAGAAATGGCGCTTTTAATATCGAATACCGTATCATCGACAGCACAAAAGTGATTAAAAAATTACATGAAAAAGCTGATCGTGTTTTAATTGACGCACCTTGTAGCGGATTAGGAGTTTTGAAAAGAAATCCTGATTCTAAATGGAAATTACAGCCTGAGTTTATTGATAATATTCGTAAAGTTCAGAGCGAAGTTTTAGAAAGCTATTCTAAAATTGTAAAACCAGGCGGAAAATTAGTTTATGCAACTTGTTCGGTTTTACCATCAGAAAACCAAGAGCAAGTAGAGAAGTTCTTAAAAACAGAAATTGGACAACAGTTTACTTTTATTGAAGATCGTAAAATGTTGGCTTCAGAATCTGGTTTTGACGGATTTTACATGGCTCTTTTAGAGAGAAAAGCTTAAATTTAAATTCCAATTTATTGCGGAATAACTCAATATTAAAAAATCCAAATTCCAATTTTAAACTTGGAATTTGGATTTTTTTTAATTTTAAACTTCGAGAAGTTTAGAATTTGAATTTTTGATATTGGAATTTAAACTTGTAAAGTAGGTTTACGAAGTAATTTTCCATTTTCGTTTTCTTTGAATTTAGAAACGAAAACTATTTCTTTTGGTTTTTCATATTTCCCTAAAACATCAAAAAAATCAGGTTCGAACTCCTGTTTTTCTCCTTCGATAACCAAAACTAATTTTTCTCCTAAAGTGGTGTCGGGAAGCCCGGTAACGAAAAATCTGCTGTTTATTTTTCCGATCAATTTCGCTTCAATCTGTTCTGGGATTAGCTTTACTCCTCCACTATTGATCACATTATCTATTCGTCCTAAAAATTTAAACTGCTGTTCATTCAACAATTCAACCAAATCATTAGTTACAATTGGCTCATCAGAAATCGTCGCAACATTAATTACCAAACACTGACGATCGTCTTGAGATATTTTCACATTTGGTAGAATCGAAAAAACAGAATCGCCTAAACGTTTCGCAGCGATATGTGTAATGGTTTCAGTCATGCCGTATGTTTCATAGATTTCTGTTTTAAGTGGCAATAGCTTTTCTTCTAAAGCCGAATCTAATTTTGCACCTCCAATAATTAGCTTACGAACTTTAGACAGTCCTGCAATAGAATTTTGAACTTGAAGTGGCACCATTGCTACAAAATCGTAAGTCGTTGCATTTAATTCTAACGGATGAAGACTTGGAGAAACAACATCTAATTCTAAACCCAAAATTAAACTTCTTACCAGCATCATTTTTCCAGCAATAAACTGTGTCGGAAGGCATAATAAAGCTTTATCTCCTGGTTTTAAATCGAAGAAATCTCCAGTTGCAAGCGCTGACTGTATCATAGCTTGTTTTTTCAACCTAACTAATTTTGGCAGGCCTGTTGTTCCAGAAGTGGTCATTTCGATATAATCTTTTTTATCAAACCAGCTCAAAAAGAACTCCCCTATTGATTGTTCGTACGCATCTCCTTCTTTGATAAAACTGTAAGCGACCTGACACAGATCTTTTGCATTTAAATGATAGCCATTTAATTTGAAATAATTATGAACGTTATTTTGAGTTAAGTTTTGCATATTCTTAAGCTTTTAATTCGACATATTTAATATTTCCCGTGAGCTTTTCTTTCCAATTTGTCCAACCGTATTTTTTACTGAAAATAAAAAGCAGAATAGGATAAATAACCACAACTGGCAGAATAACATCGATTCCCGCCGAAGGTTCTGAAAGATCTTTAAATATAGAATTAGTTTGAAAAACAGTCCAATCTGATGTAACTAACAAAGCTCCGACAAGATTGTTTGCGGCATGAAACCCCAATGCCAGCTCCATTCCTTCATCCATCAAAGTTATAACTCCTAAAAACAATCCTGTTCCTATGTAATAAATCATTATAATATTTCCCATTTTACCAACTTCTGGATTAGTCCAGTGCATTGAACCAAATATAATAGAAGTCATCAGGAGCGGAAACCATCTGTTCTGGGCTAAATTGGCAAATCCTTGCATTAAATATCCTCTAAAAACATATTCTTCTGTAGTGGTTTGAATCGGAATTAAAATGCAACCTAAAATTACCAATATTAAAAAAGGAACCAATTTAAATTGCAGTACAAATTGCTCGGGAGCTCTTAAATAGACAAACAAAAAACTGACTAATGAGAAAAATGACCACAAGAAAAAAGAAAACAAAATTCGTTTCCAATCTACTTTAGACCTTGAAGTGGTAACGGATAATAAGGTTTGATGATGAATAAATTTTACAACAAAATAAATCCCCGCAAACGCAAAAACAAACGAAATCATTACCAGAAAAAGCGTCGTATTTGATTCGAACATATTCATAATACCCTCGTTAGTAGTTGGAAAAGCTACGTGCTGGGTAAATGTTTTATAGAACACTGCCGCTGTAATTGGAAGTTGGCCAACAAAAGATGCTGAAATAATAAAGACAGACCCTAAAAGATATTTCCAAAATTTATTTTCAGGTTTAATCCCTTGCTCTAAAAACATAAATTTAAAATTTTAAAAAATGAGAATTCAAATTCGATAAGTTAATCTTACTTTTGATATTGCTAAAATACCCCTTTTTATTTTACTAATATTTGAAACGTTTAAATATAACAAAATGATACAAATTTACCATAATCCGAGATGCGGAAAATCAAGAAACTGCCTTGCTTTTATCGAAAAATCGAACCAAGATTTTGAAATCATTCCTTATCTAACAGAAACTCCAACTTTAGAACAGCTAAAAACATTATTGGCACAGTTAAATCTTGAACCTATTCAGCTAGTTCGAACCAAAGAAAAAATCTGGATTGAAAACTACAAAGGTAAAACTCTGAGCAACGACGATATTATTAATGCAATGGTAGAAAATCCTATCTTAATTGAGCGTCCTATTGTTGTAAAAGACGGAAAAGCTATAATTGGCCGTGATCCAGAAGTGGTCGCTTCTTTTTTAGATTGATTCTAAAATATCCTATTAACATTTTTTTGTGATTTCTCTCTTTAAACCAAAAACTACATTTGCCGTCTAAAGGAATAAAGAAAACCAGAAAATGAAAAAAATCAAATTTGCAGTATTACTTGTATTCTTGTTTACAAGTTTTTACAATTACTCTCAACAAGGAGGCCCAGGTGGCAAGAATAAAGTAAAAGTCACCGGAAAAGTTTTCGAGAAAGTAAGCAAACAGCCCTTAGAATATGCTACTATTTCGATTACTGCTCCAAACGACACAAAAGTTGTCGCTGGAGGCATCACCAATCCAAAAGGAGAGTTTGAGGTTGCTGTTGCACCTGGAACTTACGATATTAAGATTGAATTTATTTCATTTAAATCAACTGAAATTAAGGCAAAAAGTATTCAAGATGACACCAATTTAGGCGTAATAAATCTATCCGAAGATGCTGCGCAGTTAAATGAAGTTGTTGTTCGTGCTGAAAAATCGACAGTTGAGATTAAACTGGACAAAAAAGTTTACAATGTCGGTCAAGATATGATTGTAAAAGGCGGAAGCGTGAGCGATGTTTTAGACAACGTTCCATCTGTTTCTGTTGATACAGAAGGAAATGTAAGTTTAAGAGGAAGCGATAATATTCGTATTTTAATTGACGGAAGACCTTCGCAAGCTATAAACATGGCAGAAGCTTTAAGACAATTGCCTGCAGATGCAATTGATAAAGTAGAAGTAATTACCAATCCATCGGCGCGTTATGATGCAGAAGGGGGTTCTGGAATTATCAACATTATTCTTAAAAAAGGTAAAAACCAAGGCTTCAACGGAACTTTTATTGCTTCAACAGGTTTGCCAGAAACTTACGGTTTAAGCGGTAATTTAAACTATAAAACAGAAAAGTTAAACTATTTTACAACTGCTGGTTACAATTACAGAACTACAGAAGGAGCAGGGAAAACAAACTCTGAATACCTTAATCCAGATGGAACAATAAAAAGCTATTTAGACGAAGACCGCGATACACAACGTATTAGAAAAGGTTTTAACGGAAGAGCTGGTGTAGAATGGACCATAACTCCATCTACATTTTGGACCAATGCTATCAATTACCAAAAAAATTCTGGTGACGATAGAGATTTGATTAACTATTACAACTACAATACTGCTCATAATTTTACAGGAACAACATTTCGTTTAAATAATGCAGATACTGGAAGTGAAAACTTCGAGTACACTTCTAACTTGATTAAAAATTTTAACGATAAAGGACATAAACTTACTGCAGATTTTTCTATTTCAAGAAATACCGACGATAGCAATAGTACAATTGAAGATTCTCCGAGATTTGATACTACTTTAAACGATCAAGTTCAGAAACAAGTTCTTTTTCAAGCGGACTATGTATTGCCATTAGGAAAAGGCGGACAGTTTGAAGCAGGTTATAAAGGAAGTTTTGGAGATCTTAATAATGTATACTATGTAAAAGACGATGCTGGTGCAGTAAATCCTAATTTATCAAACACCTTAGAGTACAAAGAAAACATCAATGCGCTTTATACGCAATATGGTTTCAAAGCAAATAAGTTTTCTTATTTATTTGGTTTAAGATGGGAAGACACAGACATTCATGTTAACTTATTAGACAACAGCGATTTCAATACTAAAAAATACAACAACTTATTTCCAAGTGCTTTTGTTAGTTACGAAATCTCAGATCAGAGCAATTTCTCGGCAAGCTACAGTAAACGTTTAACTAGACCTAGAGGTCGTTTCATGAATCCTGCTGTAAACTACGCAAGTAACATTAATATCTTTCAAGGAAATCCAGACTTGGATCCATCTTTAACAGACAAATATGATATTGGCTATATTAAAAAATGGGATAAAGTAACTTTTAATACATCTGCTTATTTTGAAGACACAAAAGACGTTTTCAGCTTTGTAAGATCCCCTACAGGTGATGAAGTTAATGGAATTCCAGTTATCAAAAGCCAACCTATTAACTTAGGAAAAGAACAAAAATTTGGTTTCGAATTTACCTTTAATTACACTCCATACAAATGGTGGAAATTAAACAGTAACTTCAACTTTTTTAATGTAAAAACAACTGGAGAACACAGTTATACAGACACACAAGGAAACGAGATTGTTCAAAACTTAGACAATCAGGCTAATTCTTGGTTTGCAAGAGTAAACTCTAAAGTAACGTTACCATACAAAATTGACTGGCAGTTGACGGCAATGTACAACGGAGAGCAAAAAACAGCTCAAGGTAAAAACTTAGGTCAATTCGGAATGAATACAGCTTTCAGTAAAGATGTTATGAAAGATAAAGGAACTATTGCATTCAATATTAGCGATGTTTTCAATTCAAGAAAAATGAGATCTTACACCTACTTAGACAATGTAAATTCATATAGCGAATTCCAATTCCGTAAACGTCAGTTTAATTTATCATTCACTTACCGTTTCAACAAGCCAAAAAGCGAAAGAGATAAAAATGCACAGCCAAGAAACGATGGTGGCGGAGAAGGCGGTGGAGAATTTCCAGGTTAACATTTGTTAAATTTGCAAATAAAAAAATCCAAATTCCAATTATCATTGGGATTTGGATTTTTTTTTATTTCTATACTTTTTACCTAGCTATCCAAGTTTGTCAAAGTTTTAAACTTAAAGAATTTGATTTTTTTGATAATTGGGATTTCCTTTTTTTTTCAAAAAAAAAGAACCCTAGTGGGTTCTTTTCTTATGACATCAATCTAAAATTTAATAGATTGTTCTTCTTGTCTTTTTCTGGCTCTTTTTTCTTTAATCATTTCCCAGCTTGCTCCCGTAACCCAATAAGATACGAAACCAACTAAGAAAAACATTAACCAAAACCCTATAGTTAGTATGGTTAAGAAAAGTAAAAAGCCTAAGTACTGTGAAAATTCAAACATGTTTTCCGGAATTTTTGAATGTTACGACAAATGTAGGGTATATATTTTTTCTCAGCAATAAAATCTAAATCAATTTTCGTTAAATAACATTTATCCGTATATTTATACTCATTTTAAATAAGCTTTTTTTGAACTTGAAATCCTTTTAAATAAAGAGCCCAGACAATTATTATAATTTTCAGGAGCTATTCCTGCTGTCCGCTGTATCTTTTTATTTTTAAAGAAAAAATAAAAAGGATGCCGCTACCATCAGGGCTAAAAGACTCATTTTCAAAACAAACTTTTCATTTTAAATTTCACAAATAACATTTCACATTTTACAAATAACATTTTACAGATAACATTTTTACAAACAACATAATGAAATATAGAATAGAAAAAGACACCATGGGCGAAGTTCAAGTCCCAGCCGATAAATATTGGGGTGCACAAACAGAACGTTCCAGAAACAATTTCAAAATTGGACCAGCGGCATCCATGCCAAAAGAAATCATCGAAGGTTTTGCTTATCTTAAAAAAGCTGCCGCTTATGCGAATTATGACTTAGGCGTTCTTCCAGTCGAAAAAAGAGACGCAATCGCAGCTGTTTGCGACGAAATCCTTGAAGGTAAACTAGACGATCAATTTCCGCTGGTTATCTGGCAAACAGGCTCTGGAACGCAAAGCAATATGAATGTGAACGAAGTAATTGCAAATCGCGCTCAAGTCCTTAAAGGTTTTGAAATTGGCGAAGGAGAACAATTCATTAAAGCCAATGACGATGTGAATAAATCACAATCATCAAACGATACTTTCCCAACCGGAATGCACATTGCGACCTATAAAATGGTTGTCGAAACTACTATTCCAGGTGTAGAAAAACTTCACGCTACATTAGCAAAAAAAGCAGCAGAATATAAAGACGTTGTAAAAATCGGACGTACACACTTAATGGATGCAACGCCATTAACTTTAGGTCAAGAAATTTCTGGTTATGCCGCTCAATTAGCCTTCGGATTAAAAGCTTTAAAAAATACTTTAGCACATTTATCTGAAATAGCTCTTGGAGGAACAGCTGTAGGTACTGGATTAAACACACCAAAAGGTTATGATGTAAAAGTAGCCGAGTATATTGCCAAATTTACAAATCATCCTTTTGTAACAGCCGAAAACAAGTTTGAAGCACTCGCAGCACATGATGCTATCGTGGAAACACATGGAGCTTTAAAACAACTAGCTGTTTCCTTAAATAAAATTGCCAACGATGTTAGAATGCTTGCTTCTGGTCCGCGTTCTGGAATTGGCGAAATTCATATTCCTGAAAATGAGCCTGGTTCTTCTATCATGCCGGGAAAAGTAAACCCGACGCAATGCGAAGCTTTAACAATGGTTTGTGCTCAGGTTATTGGAAACGATATGGCAATTGCTGTTGGAGGCATGCAAGGTCACTATGAATTGAATGTTTTTAAACCTGTAATGGCTGCAAACTTTTTACAATCAGCACAATTACTTGGCGACGCTTGTGTTTCTTTTGACGAACATTGCGCACAAGGAATCGAACCTAATCATAAAAGAATAAAAGAATTGGTAGATAATTCATTAATGCTAGTTACCGCTTTAAATACTAAAATCGGATATTACAAAGCCGCTGAAATAGCTCAAACTGCACACAAAAATGGAACTACTCTCAAAGAGGAAGCAGTTCGTTTAGGTTATGTAACTCCAGAAGATTTTGACGCTTGGGTTAAACCTGAAGAAATGGTGTGAATTGTTGATGGTTGATGGAAACTAATAATATGAAAAGAGGGATTTCTCAAATTGAGAAATCCCTCTTTTCATAACCATTTATAATTAACCATTAAAAACTATTTCCCGTCTACATAATCCTGTAAATAACTAAATCTCTCGGTCAATTTTCCGTTTTCTGTGATTTTGGCGCGTTTTAAGATTCCGTCTTTATCTCCGTTGAAGAAAGCCGGAATTACATGTTCCATAAATTGTTCTCCAAAACCTTCGCTGGCATCTTTTGGAATTTCGCATGGCAAATTATCTACCGCCATAACTGCAACAGCTGCAGGATGAAAGAAATCTACTTCTCGATCTTCTAACGGGAAATAACCATATAAAGGTTCTTCAATTGTAGAAGATCTTATCGTACAAGCAATTGGGCCATTTACATCACAAGAAATATCAGCTACAACTTTCAATTTGCAGTCGCTTGCATTCAGCATTTCTTTTGTTAAAATCATTGGAGCATTACTTGCATAAAAGTGTCCTGCAAAATAAATATCAGACACTTTCGTGAATCTTTCAAAATCAGATTCGTATTCCTCCGGATGATTCACAAAATCTGTAAAATCTAAAACCTGACCGTCTTTTCTCTTATTATATTCCAAAACATCCAACTGCACATAAACCGCTTGAGCGTATTTTTTTGTCAAATAATTATCTATCGTAATTTCTTTCACTTTTATAGCATCCAAAATTTCTTTTGCTCCGCTCCCCACCTTTCCAGTTCCCGTTACTACAAACTTTAGAGCTGGCATTGTAATGCGTTTTAAATGCTTTATCAAATCCTCTTTTCCTGAAAGGGTTTCTGCTTTTGGAAGTTTAAACAATTCAAATTTAATTCCGAAAGCGCGAATTCCATTGTAAACACCAACCATTCCGGCATATCTTCCAAAACCAATTAAACGATGGTCGTGTTCATTAACAATAGTTTCATGATCGTATAAGTCAATATTTTTTTCTAAAATTGCCTGAAGCAATTTTCTGTTATGAGGCTGTTTTTTAATAGTATGCGAGAAAAAGAAATAAGCTTTATTAGGAATCAAGTCTGCTACGGGAACTTCCTTTACACCAAATAATACATCGCAGTCAGATACATCATCGGCAACTGTAATTCCCATATTTTTATAATCATCATCAGAAAATATTCTTATATCAGAACTCTCCACTTTTACAGAAGCATCGTGATAAAGCTGTTTTAACCTTGTCAATTCATTTGGAGAAAAAACGACTCTTCTATCTGGCGGATTTTTTCTCTCTTTTATGATTCCAAATTTCATTTAAACTGATTTTTAATATTAAGTAATATAACTTTTTACAATGTATTTGTTTCAAATATAACAAATTTAGTTAAAATTTTGTTTCAAAAATTCAATTTAAAATGTTTCAAAACCGTTAAAAGCTGAAAAACAATCGACTAAAATTTACTTTTCTTAAAATTATGTTAAAAAACACAAATTAAAGCCTCAGAACTAAGAATACAACAAAATTGAATTCGATATATTTGTTTTTAAAGAACGATGCAAATGATTTTCCTTAAAAAGACAAAGATACCACAAATACTTTTTTCAGTACTTGTTTTAAGTTCATGTGGCCAAAACAAAAAAACAGCAATAGATACTACTCAGACAGTCGAAGATACCTTACCTAAAATGAAGCCTTTAGGAGCAGAACCAAAAGTTTCTCAGGCTTATAAAAACTCAGTTGTCGGCAGAATAAATCACTTTTACAACAAAAACTGGCCTAATAATACCATGAACGGAAGCTTCTTGGTTGCCAAAAATGGGCAAATTTTATTTGAAAGATATAATGGTTTTGCTAACAAAAATGAAGGAACCAAAATAACTCCAGAAACACCTGTACAAATTGCTTCTGTAAGTAAAGTTCTAACTGCAACAGCCGTTTTAAAACTGGTAAATGCAGGTAAGATTGATTTGGATCAGAAAGTAAATACTATTTTAAAGACTTTCCCATACGAAGAATGCACCATTAGAATGCTTTTGGATCATCGTACAGGAATGCGTAATTACGCTTATTTTACCGATCGCGATAAATCAGTCTGGGACAGACATAATCAATTGACAAACAAAGATATTCTTGATATTTTAGCAACAAAAGATATTGGTTTAGAGTCTAGAACAGGAACTCGTTTTAGCTACTGTAATACTAATTATGCCATGTTGGCTCTTATTATCGAAAAAATCACTGGTTTAAGTTATAAAGAAGCAATGTCTGAAATGATTTTTAAACCACTAGGAATGAAAAATACCTACGTTTTTGATGATGATAAAGACAGAAAAAAAATTGTCCCTTCGTATAAAGGTAACGGTGTAGAAATTGGTTTTGATTATCTAGACAATGTTTACGGAGATAAAAACATTTTCTCAACTGCTAGAGATCTTTTAAAGTTTGATAGAGCAAGACAATCGCCAGATTTCTTAAAACCTGAATTGTTGAAACAAGTTTATACAGGTTACAGTAACGAACGCAAAGGAACTAAAAATTATGGTCTTGGAATTAGAATGATTAACTGGGAAACCGGTCAGAATTTCTATTTTCATAATGGTTGGTGGCACGGAAACACCTCATCTTACATTACTTTGATGAATGAAGGCGTAACCATTATTGCACTCTCGAATAAGATGACAAGAAACACTTACGCAGTCCGTAAATTAGCTCCTGTCTTTGGAGATTATCCTTTTAATTTTAAAGACGAAGAGTAAAAATAGTCATAAAGTCAAAAGTCGAAAGTCTTAAAGCAAAAAGACACAACAGTTCACAAATATTTGACTTTTAAAAAGTTACAGTTTTTAACTTTACAACTTTCGACTTTGTGACTTTTGACTTTCTAATTTTTCTGAAAATTTTAGCAGAAACTAATTTCAAATACTCTAAATTTGCAGACTTATTTTTGGGGTCGACTGGTTTTGACAGCGAGTCGAATTGAACAGTAAGCACGTCGAGCATTGAGACCTTGCTCGTAAATATAAGATCTCGAACTTTTACACGGCGAAAATAATTACGCTTTAGCTGCATAATCCGAATCATAGTAAGATTGCGCCACGTCTCTACAAGGTAGAGAAGCTGGATTCTCCTGGAAAGCCTTGGTTTGTGGCGTTCCGTTCAGGGGAACCGTAAAAATAAACCTAGATTTCCATGAGCTTCGGGTGGATTTCGAAATTTAAGAAGATAAGTGTTGGGTGGTTGTTTCTGGCCTAGCTCAACATCGAAAATCTAATCAGGAAATAAACGTGTAGAAAGCTCTTTAGTTGCTTGTTTGGACCCGGGTTCGATTCCCGGCGACTCCACAAAAAAGCCTGTAAACTATTTGTTTACAGGCTTTTTTATTTTAAATACTATTAAATAACGAAACTAAAATCAGACTTAAAATTTGGTTTCTTTTTAAGGGTGTAGATTATTTATAGTCCACTTAATAATATTACGAAATATCGAAAAATTTATTTTTCTCTTTATTTAGTGTTGTTACTGAAATTAAACCACTTGCAACATTGGTGTAATAATTGGCATAAGGAAATAAAATTTTAAAAACCTTAATTATGCTAAACGTGAAAAAAGAATTGGGAACATTAAATATGCCATGGGAAAAAGAATATGGTTATGCACAAGCAGTAAAAAATGGAGATACTCTTTGGATTTCGGGACAATTGGGTCACGATAGTGAAGGAAATCTTGCTGAGGGAATGGAAAATCAGTTCGAGAAAACTTATGCCAACATTAGAACTTTGTTGAATAATTTCGGCATGAATGAGGATGACATTGTAGAAGAGGTTATTTATGTAACTGACATGGCAGCTGCATTTCAGGCAAGAAAAAAAATCGGGAAAGACTTTTATCCAGATCCGCAGAGAGTTGCCAGCAGCATTGTTGGGGTAACCGAACTTGCTTTACCTGGACAAATGGTAGAAGTAAAAATTGTCGCAAAAAAATAAAGTTTAAATATTAATAGCATTTTATACTTTATAAAGTACTAAAAGACAGCGTAAAGTCTAACTCCGTAATATCTACAAATAAGCCTGTAAACTAAGTTTTTACAGGCTTATTTCAGCTTTTAGACAAATCGATTTAATTGTTTTGATCATTTTTTACTAGATTCCCTATAATTTACAAACTAATACTTTTGCCTTAATAAAATCTATTTGAAGTCCATTTTCGTACATACAAGAAAAAGCTGTTTTCATGGAAACATTACCAACCTTTCTTATAAAAATTCTGCAGATGCTTGCCGACAGATACGGCATGAGCTGTACTTTAGAAGAACTAACAAGTCTCTTAACTCCTGTTTTTAATACTTACACATTACTGAAAGACAGTATAGCTGATGAAAGGAAAAAACAAGCTAGGCTACTAGATGCTTTACTACTTTTGAATAAAGAGGGATATATCTTTTTAAGTTCAAGTTCTGATGAAAGTACTATAAGTATAAAAGGTCTAATTTTAGTAAATAATAAAGTTATTCGCAATTAGATTAATATCAACCAACAAATCCCATTAATAAATCAACAACAACCGATATTCCCCTTCATTAAAAAAAACAAATGCAGCTCCTTTTTAGGAAACTGCACTTATCAAAACTAATTCAATTAAAAAAATCATAAACTTGCTTTCACCTCGCCACAGGTCAGCATGTTTTTTGGGTAGTACGGATTCTTGATTTCCTTACTATCACTTGTCCAAACCGCACCTGTCATTGGGCAAACTTGCAAATACAATGTCTCCTCCGCAGGTTTGAATTTGGAAGCCTGATCCCAATATTTTATAGAGAGTGTTTCAAAAATTTTACGCTGTTTGTTGATGTTTTTTGTTGCAGTTAATGCTGTAGCCAATTCGATAATTTCTTTTCTCGAAGTTGTAGCTGCATTCATGTTTTCTAAATTTAACTTTTTAAACTTGAAGTTTTTTAATGCACTTTTTAAAGCTTCTGCATTTTTAACAACCGCTAAACTGTCTGATGTTAAAAAACTGTTTTTTAAAGCCAAATAACTTTTTGTGATTTCTTTTTTCTCTGCTTCACGCTTTGCAACCAATTCATGAGTTACTTCTTCTTTTGATGTAAGTTGCGCTTGAGCTAAAAAGCTAAAGAAAATAAATGTTATAACTAATAAATTTTTCATGATGTAGGTTTATCTAGTTTTGTAATGATTTTATCTATTTCTAATAAAATGCTTTCGTAGTGATCTTTATTAATTCCTGTTGAACCACCCATCAATTTTGCAACATCTGTTTTTAATTTCAAAAGATGCTGTTTCCCATACAATCTTACATCACTTCGTTGTGCTGCATTTGCTGCTTTTCCAGGTTCTAATTCTTTTGGCAATAAGAGCATTCCTAACTTTTCAACATACCCACGCTGGAAACTTCTTCTATAATAATCTTGTTTTTCGTCCCCGCTAAATTTCACCCAAACCGTTTGCTGAACATCATTTAGAAACTCAGGAACTGTATATGCTCCTTCAGACTGCATCGATTTTAAACTGATATTATAAAGCATCCCAGAACTCAATAACATATTCAATACCTGATTCTGCTGATCTGAGATTTGATCTTCTCTCTTTAAAGCAATCAAATCATCAATTTCCTGCGGATACATCCAAAGCGGTGAAACAAACAATTGTCTTCCTAAATAGTCTATCGCTGCTTTTACTTTTGCTTTAGGAACTGGTTTATAAACTACTCCTTTTTCATCGACTGTTCGTTTAGTAATGTAGTTGTTTCCAATATTTTTCAGAACATGATACAAATACAATCCGTATTGTCTTACTACGGCTTTGTGCATGTCTGCTAAATTATCGTACGGATCGTTTGGCTGATACGTCCATTCGATAAGATGAGGCACTACACGTTTTAGGTTTTTAATTCCGTAATCGCTGGCCAGTACGGCATCGTCTCCAAGATCTTCTGATTGACTACGCGGGTCTTCATCTTTTCCTTCTCCACCAAACCACAATTTCGGATTTGCTTTTAAACTATCAGTTGTTAATTGGGCTAATAATTTCTCTTCTTCAAACTCATCTTTAGTATTTGGATAGTATTTATAACCCCACTCAACAGCCCATTTATCATAACTCCCAATACGCGGATAAAGCCCTATTGGACTAATATTATCTTCAGGCTGTGCTACGTAATTAAAACGGGCATAATCCATAATAGAAACAGTGTGTCCATTTTCTTCCACCCATTTTTTATCACGAAGTTTTTCTACCGGAGTTGCACTGCTCGCTCCCATATTATGACGTAAACCAATGGTATGTCCGATTTCGTGAGAAGAGACAAAACGGATTAATTGTCCCATTAATTCATCATCTAAATGCATTTTTCTTGCTCTTGGATCTAATGGCCCAGCCTGAATCATGTACCATCTCTGCACCAATTTCATTACATTATGATACCAGCCAACGTGACTTTCCATGATTTCACCACTTCTTGGATCACTAATTCTTGGTCCGTAAGCATTTGGTGTTTCAGAAGCTAAATATCGTACTACAGAATATCTTGCGTCTTCCAAACTCATGGTTTTATCGTCTTCTGGCCACTCTTTACCCACAATGGCATTCTTGAAACCTGCTGCTTCAAAAGCTTTTTGCCAATCGTTGATACCTGCAATTAAATAAGGCCTCCATTTTTTTGGCGTTGCAGGATCGATATAATAAACAATTTGTTTCTTTGGTTCTACCAATTCACCTCTCAAGTATTTTTTAATATCCTTGTCTTTTGGCTCTAAACGATAGCGCTGCACAATGAATTTCTTTTGAGCACGCTGTTCATCATCATCAAACAAAACATACTTATTGGCAAAATAACCTACTCTTTCATCGAAGAAACGTTTGCGCATTGGAGTTTTCGGAAGCAATACAATCGATGTATTCAATCGTAATGTTATACTTCCGCTGCTTGATGTAGAACTTGTATACGTTTTTGTAGTTTTGGTTTCAATATTAATCGGATACGTATCGATACTTTCAACAAAAGATTTGTCATCGGCAAGAGACGTTAATTTTTTCTCCGTTTTGTCCTGACTTCCGATAGAAAACATGGCATTGTCTTTCTTGAAAACATCTGTTACTTCAATAACCACATCTTTTGTGTCTGGATTGGTTGTTTTTATTGGAAACGCAGCTACAATCGGATTCTCGTTACTTCCTTCTAATGCTTTTGCCAGCATCGAATCGGCAGAACGAACATCTTGCCTGTATTGTAGTGATCTTAAATAAACTGTATTATTGGAACCTTTTTCAAAATAGATAGTCTGTTCGTTGGCTTTTTCTCCACCAAAAGTTCCAAAACCTTCTGGTGTCGAAAGATATCTAGTTACAACAAGCATGTATCGATTAAATAAACTATCTGGAATTTGAAAGTAATATTTAGTATCGACTTGGCTAACCGTAAAAAGACCTGATTTGTTTTTAGCTTTATCCGTAATTATTTTATTGTAAGCCTGCATACCTTTTGGTTGTGTGCTAGTACTATCGGCTTTCTTTTCGGGAGTCTGAGCAAAACCATGCTGCCAAGCCGACAGCATGATTAGGGATATAATTAACTTTTTCATTGGGATTAAAACGGAACTTTTTCGTCTGTATTTAAAGTAAGTTTTGGATTTTTTGTCAACGCCGATAAAGGAAACGGAACGATATACAATCTTGAATTAGGCTGTAAGGTGTATGTTTTCTGCGGAACTGTTTTGTTTACAAGCGGAAAAACTCTCGTAATTGTTTTAGCATACTCGGTTTCTGTATTTAATCTTTTTAAATCGAAAAATCTATTGAAACCAAAAAGCAATTCTTTTCTTCTTTCATTAATAACAAGTTCCATTGTTTCTTTTCTTGTAGCTGGAACTTCTAAGTTTACTGTTCCTGATACAATACGTTTTGCCCTCAAGGTATTCAAAACAGCTACCGATTCGCTAAATCTATTTTCTCTAGCATAACATTCTGCAAGAATTAAATATACTTCGGGTGTTTTCATGCCAACAGTTGGATAAAAAAACCTTGTATATTGAGTTCCCCAATATGCTGTATTCGAACCTTGATCTAAATTGGTTGCACTTGTAGCATTAAAGAACAAATTAAAACGCGCATCATTAGTTCCGAATAAAGATCTCAATTCTGGGCTGATGATATAAAGCTGTCCAAAATTCATTTCGTTATACCCTGTCATGTACATATAACTTAATACCTCTATATTATCTGCTGCAGGAACAGCAAGAGATGTCGGTCCGCCTTTTGCATTATAGGCAACCATATCAAATAGCTGATTATTGTAGCTCAACGATTTTTGCGCTGCCGTTTCTGCTGCTGCAATTTCGCGTTTAAACAAATGTACTTTCGCTTTAAAAGCATAAGCAAATGCTAAAGAGGGATGATAAACATCGGTTGGTTTTTCCTGAAGATAAGGTAATGCTTCATCTATATCTCGCTGAATAAAATCATAAACCTGGGCAACAGTAGATTTTGCAGGCTGTGCTTCCAGATCAAATTTATCCATGATACAGATTCCACCATCAGTTGCTGCTGTTTGCGGATCATAACCTTTTGCATAAGTATTTAGCAATAAAAAGTGATCGTAAGCTCTATAAATTTTAGCTTCAGCTTTAGCCAATCTTTTTACATTTTCATCTCCTTTACTGTTATCAACCAAAGAAATAATAGTATTCCATCTGTTGATATAAGTGTACGCTTGGTTATAAAAGCTTGAACCCGTCATTAAAGAAACGCGGTCGACACTTTCGTCAAAAGTAAAATTAAGAATATCGATGTTTGGTGTTCTTCCGATTACGTTGGCTTCTCTCATCCATTGATCGTCAGATAAATATTGAAAGTTATTAATCGGATAACCTCTTCCTGGAAGCGATACTAATTCAAGAAATTGTTCTGGTGTTTCTATAACCAAAGCACCTTTTGGTGTAATATCTGTATATTCTTCGCATGATGATACAGTCAACATCATGAACGACAGCAGTGTTATATATAAATTTTTCATTTTTTAAAGAGTAAGATTAAAGCCAAACAAATATGTTTTTGGCAATGGTAAATTACGTGTTGCAGAATTTGCGCTATAAACTTCTGGATCAATATGATTTCCAGCTGCACTCCAGTACCAGATATTATTCATCTGGAAAGTAAATTTTGCCGATGTCATTTTAATTTTGTTTGCAAAATCTTTCGACAGATTATAACTTAAAGAAATATTTCTAAGTTTAATATAATCTCCATCTACCACATTGGCATCAGAATTTCTCCACTGACTGCTAATCGTGTTTGCATAATTTCTAACACTTTCGTCAAAATCTACATATAGACGTGTATTGCCATTTTGGTTTGCATCGGTATAACGATCTGCAATTCCTGAAAGCGTAACTAAATCCGACCCCATATCAAGCGTTTCTTTACGCATTACGTTTCCGCCAGAAAAAACAAACAAGAAATTCAAATCAAATTGTTTATATGAAAAACGCTGTGAAAATGAACCTGTATAAGTTGGAACAAGGCTTCCCATATTTACTAAAGCCTCTGGACTAGTAACCGTTTTAATACTCGTTGATATTGGATTTCCGTTTGCATCAAAAGTGATTGACGGATTTCCGTTTTCATCCAAAATATAAGGATACCCGTTTACTGTTCCTCCATATTTGTAAGCATACAAACTATTATAAGTATCATTTTGCAAGAAATAATCTCCTGGCGAACTAATGTAAACAGAAGCAGAAGACATTGCTCTCGTAATTTCTTTTACAGTCGTTTTATTGAAAGCAAAAATTAAATTAGAAGCGATACGAAAATCACTTGTTTTGTACCATTCAGAACCTGCGCTAAATTCGATTCCTTTATTTAACAATCCACCCGCATTAATTCTTCTTGATAAAGCGCCAACTGTAGGATCTAAATCTGTTGTCGCCAATAAGTCGCTGCTGTATTTGCGATATACATCAATAGTACCATTTAATTTTCCTCTAAACAAGCTGTAATCTACCCCAACATTGGTCGTTTGCGTTTTTTCCCATCTTAACATTGGGTTAGGCTGTGCTGTAATATTGGTATATTGTAATGATTGATATAGATTATCGTTTCTTCTAGTCGCTGTAATATATGGTGTTGTGCTTTGGTCGATGTTACCATTAATCCCGTAAGTCGTTCTTAACTTAAGCATATTAACCCATTTTACCTCTTTCATAAAATCCTCATTGCTAATATTCCATCCTAAACCTGCTGACCATAAGGGACGGTTTTTATATTTCGGATCAACTCCAAACAAATCGGCTCTATCTACACGGTAACTCCCTGTAATGTTGTATTTAGATAAATAAGTATAACTAGCTGTACTGAAAACCGAAAAATATCGATGTAAAATTTCTGTCTGTGTTCTTGGTACAGTTGCCAAAGTTCTGTTGTTTCCATAAATGTAGCTTGCCACTCCCGTTTGGCTCAAGGCAAGATTGTTCATAACGGCAGAAGAAAGTGTTACAGGATCATAACCATAACGCAATTGTTCGATGGTTCTAGGAAGAAAAGTTTCACGCATTTCAAAACCTGCCAAAGCATTTATCGAATGTTTTCCGTCGCCAAATTCTTGATTAAAATCTAACTGATTTCTAAAAGAATAGTTACTTGCCTGACTGCTCAATTGTTTGTATCGTCCGCCTGTAGAAAAACCTTCGACATACGTATAAGCATTTGTAGTTGGGTTATATCCTGTTAAAGAATTAATCGCAGAACGCATTTTATAAGAGTTGGCATCGTAATACTGTTCATTGTCGTTTCTTCTTACTTCGTACTGAAATTGTGTATTAAAACTTAGCCCTTTATACAATTTCGCTTTTATGTTGGCAAAAGTTCTTAAGCTTAAAGAATTTTGTTCTTCGATACCTTCTTTTAGTGAGTTTAAAACATTAAATTCTGTCGATTTAAAACCACTCAAACCTGACAATTTCTCTGCTACAGCTGGATTAATAATACCTCCAGAAGTAAATCCATCTGCGATACCCACAAACGGAGCTATTACAAGGTTTCCGTTATCGTCTGTGATACGTTCATATCTCTTTTGAATATCGTAATTGCTATAACTCCCATCTGTATTCTCATCATTGCTATAAGTTCCGTTTACACCAAATGTTGCGTTTAACCAATTATTAATTTGAAAACTGCTTTTGGCGTACAAATTAAATGATCGGCTTTTGTTGTTTACAATTCTCTCTTTTGATTCATCATAATTAAGAGAAACGTAAGTATTTTGTTTTGATGTACTTCCAGAGAATGCAATATTGTAACGTTGTCTAAATTCGTTCTGCCACACATTGTCATGATAGTCTTTTATATAATCATTCTTTCTCCATTGCGCAATCGTACTATCAAAATCAGCATTTGTAATTTTTCCTTCTTCCAAATTTCTGTTTAACTGATAAAGCGGACTGTAGTATTTCATACTCGAGTTTCCAATATCACCATAGCTGTTGAACATCGTTGATGTATCGGCATATCTTGCTCTTTCTCTATTATAAACTGCCTGTTCAAAATCGATTAAATCGCTAGTAGAAGCATAATTCATATCTCTCAAATTAGGTTTGCTTGAGATAAAGAAATCCGAATTTATGCTAACTTTCAGCTTACCATTTCCTTTTTTGGTGGTCAAAACGATAATTCCATTTGCCGCTCTAGAACCGTAAATAGAAGCCGCTGCCGCGTCTTTAAGAACGTCAACACTTTCTATATCATACGGATTAATATCATTTAAAGTCAATTCGGTTGGCAAACCATCAATTACCAAAAGCGGACTGTAACCAACTTGATCAATAGAAAAAGTACCAATACCTCTCAAAATAGGTTTGTCTGCTGCGGCACCACTTGGATTTTTCTGAAACATCAAACCCGCAACACGCCCTTCTAATGCACTGGCTAAGTCGGCATTTATATTTTCGTTTAATACCTTTTCATCCACTTTAGTAATAGCACCAGTAAAATTACTTCTTGCAATGGTCTGAAAACCGGTTACCACCACTTCTTTCATCGCAGCAACTTTGTCTTCTACCACAAGAGTTAATTCTTTACGTCCTGTAATGGGAAAAGATTTCTTTTCGATAGTTAATCCTGTACAGTCTAAAACACCATTTGACGATACGCCATCAAAAGCAAAACTTCCGTCAAAATCGGTTACACTTACTCTGTTTGTTCCCCAAATCGTTACAGACACACCAGGAAAAGGTTCGTTTCTATTATTTACTACCTTTCCTCGTATATCTATTAATCCGTTTCCCAGTTCCTCTTCTTTTGAAGCAGTTACCACAATAGTTTGATTGGTAATGGAATATTTTAAATTCTGATTTTTAAAAATCTGATTTAAAGCTTCTTTTATATTAGTATTCTTAACATTAATACTAACTGGTTTTGAATCTTTAAGCAGTTTCTGAGTATAAAAAACTTCATAATTGGCTTGTTTTGCCACTTCTTTCAAAACTTTTTCTAAAGGAGCATCTTTAAAATTTATGCTCACATTCTGCGCCTGTCCAGTAAAACTGCACAACGCAATAAAAACAGTGCATAGCGCCCATAAATGAACTTTAGGAATCTTTTTTTTAAGTTTTTTGTAAGGTTTTTTTGGTTGTAAATTTAATTTCATACATTTACATTGGTTATAGTTAAACAATAGTGGACAACTTATATTGGCTATAAACTTTTTAAACAACCAGAAGCATCGCAACTGCCTCTGGTTTTTTAGTTTATAGAATCAATATAATCGGTTAAATAAGATCTTACGGATAGACAATAATCGTTTTTCCTTCAACCTTAAATTTTATATTACTAAGCTCAAGTACTTTTAATACCTCAGACAAATTTTTATTTCTAAATGTACCTCCGTTAAATCTCACATCCGAGACATCACCACGGTATTCTACTTTAATTCCGTACCAGCGCTCCAACTGTTTCATTACTGATTTTAAATCGGCATTATCAAATTTAAATCGGCCATTTTTCCAAGCAATCGCGGCTTCGGTATCGACTTCTTTAACTGCGATCTTATTAGAACTATCAGATACACTGGATTGTTGACCTGGCTTTAAAGTCGCTTTCTGATTTCTAGAAGAAACAGCAACACTTCCTTCTAATAAGGTAGTTTTTACTACAGCTTCATTATTGTAAGCATGGACATTAAAATGTGTCCCTAAAACTTCGATTGTTTGATTAGCTGATTTTACTAAGAAAGGCTTGCTTTTATTTTTAGCAACTTCAAAATAAGCTTCTCCCTCTAACTCAACAATTCTTTGATCACCATTAAACTGAGTCGGATATTTGATAGACGAGACAGCATTTAAGAATACTTTTGTTCCATCTGCCAAAACAATATTATATTGCCCGCCCGTTGGTGTCGAAAGTGTATTAAATGAATTTGCATCTTCTTCTGAAGCATCAGCATTTGGGTTTATTACATAAGTAATCACTCCATTGGCATCCATTTTAATAGTTACCTCATCTTGATCTTCTTTAGCAATAATATCTTTTGAAGAAATATCAGAAAGTACAATCTGCTTTCCGTTCGAAAGCGTTAAAATTCCTCTGTTTCCGCCTGGAGCAATTTCTTTTGGCTTTTCGACAACCTGAATATTTTCTTGTTCTACTCGCAATTCCGATTTTGTAAAATAGAATATTCCAGCGCCTAATAATAACGCGATAGATGCAGCAGCGGCAACACGCGGCCAAAGATTAACCACTTTTGTTTGTTGCGCTAAAGGAAGTCTCGATTTCAAATGTTCGTAACTATCTGCTAGTTCATATTCGCTAAGCTGTTCATTACTATTTGCCGCTTTATGCAAATACCACGCATCAAGTTTGTCTTTATCTTTATCTTCATCAGATAAAGTGCCATTTTGATGTTTTTTAAGCAGTTCTAAAAATTCAGTTTTATTCATAATTACAACACGAAATTTTGTCTTGTTTTATAATAAGACAGTTAGAAATGGCTTTTGTCATAGATGAAAATGAAAAAAATATTAATTTATCATTAATAAATTCGTCGAAACGTTAGTTTCTCTTTATTAATGAGGGTTTTATGAGTAGATTTTATTTTAAAATTTAACAAAAAGAACAAGAAAAATTTACCAGACAAAAACATTCAACGCCGATTTTAGCTTTTCGCGAAGAATTTTTAGCGAATTATAAACTTGCTGTTTAGCCGTTTTGTCTGTTATGTTTAATTGAAGTGCAATTTCGTCGTATGACAGTTCTTCTACTTTTCTTAAAAGAAAAACTTCACGCATTTTTTCAGGAAGCAAAGCAATTTCACTTTCAATAATAGCTTCTAATTCTTTTTCTCTAAGTTTAGAATCTGCAAAAACATAATCATTTTCAAGAAAGTTCGAAATAGAATCTGCATAACGAGCAACTACTTTTTCGTGAGCAATATGATTCAGGATTCTGTTTTTGGTGGCTTTGTATAAATAAGAAGATAATGATCCTGTGATTTCCAATTCCTGACGTTTGTTCCAGATAAACAAGAAAACTTCCTGAACAACATCATTAGATTCATCATGATTTCCTATCATTTTATAGGCATGATTTACTAAAAGTCTAGAATATCTTTCGAAAATTTCTGTATAGGCCAATTGATCATCATCCTTTAGGAGATTTAATAAGATATGATCAGCATATTTGCTATAAACAGACATTAATTAATAAAAAGTGAGGATCAAAAACGCAATATTAAACAATTTTAATGTTAAAAGCCAAAAGATTATTAAGTTTAAAAAAGCGCAAAGGATTTCGTAAACATTTTTGAATAAAATTCAATATGATTAATCTTAATAATATTGAACAGCAGTATTATAGTTGAAAAAAGTAGTCGTATTTTCAAACTTTTTGCTTTTTTATGGCTAAATTTAATGGTAAATGAAAATTTGACAATACAATAGAAAAATTATATAAAACATTTAGCGGTTTAAGAATGTAATTTAGAATAATCTAAAAAATTAGAGTTAATTATTTCACCTTTAAAACCGATTAATATGAGATCCGACAATTACACATCTGAAGAATTTGAAATGAATTCTTATGAGGAACAACTACTACTAAATTATGATGACTACTTAGATGGTGACTACACGAATAGGTTGACAGCCTCTAATCACTATAATCTAGAGCTTGGAGAACTGGAAGATAATCTTGAATATGATTTCGATTCAGAGTATGATGAAAATGACTGGGAGGAAGAAGAAGATTTGGATGGAAATCTTGCAGGAGAATACGATGAGAACGAAGAGAAGCCTGGAAGTTTTGAAATGTTAAGCTAAAAAATACTGGTATGAAAAATTGGTCTCTCCTTCTAATTTCAATTTTCTTCTTTTCATGTCAGCAAAAGGAAAACAAAAAAGCTTCTACGGAATCCACTACATCCGTTGTTCAACAAGAAAAAAAACAGGAAAATGAACAAATAGGCGATACTATTGCTATGAGTTTTAAGAATGAAGAAAATGTGTTTGCAGCTGAAGGGCGTTTAGATTCTCTAAATTCAAAAATATATGTCAAATTCAACAGTGGAGATTTAGGTAAATTAAACGCTCAAATTGTTCCAGATCAAGGAAAAGGAAACATTCGTTTTAATCAAATTATTTTTCCTGATAAAACATCAGACGGCCCTTTTGGAATGGACTTAAAAATTCCGCTTCAACAAAAGGGAACTCATATTTTAGTTATCGGGCATTCTCTAATGGCCGACAACCCGTATTATGGTAAATTTAAAGTGCAGTTAAATATTCAAAAAGAATAAGGCGTTTAAAATTATGCTTTTATTCTCCTTTTATTTCTAGCCCAATAAGTAAGGTATGCAATTCCCAGAATTAACACCAATATATCAAATCTAATGATTTGCGGTATACGGTTGATTTGATCGTTATAGTAAGTTCCTCCTAAAAGAGCTCCCAAACCGATTCCGAGTTCCATCGAAATATACATCGTTGCGACGGCTTTTCCTCTATGCTCAGGGTTACTCATATCTATTGTCCATGCACTAATCGCTGGTGACAAAATACCAGTACCGACTCCGTAAATTCCGGCTCCAATTAATAACATATTGATATCTCTTCCTGCACTTATTACAAAAAGAGCAATCGAAGTTATGATTAATCCAGCCATGATCACTTTTGGACGGCCATGCCTATCGGAAACTTTTCCCGCGCCAAAACGAACCATAACTGAAGCTACCGTAAAAGCAGTAAAAAATATTCCCTTATTTGTTGCTCCCAGATGCTCACTCCAATCTGGAATTAAGGTTAAAATAAGTCCGAAAGCTGTGTATGAAAGAAAAGTGATGATTCCCGCTGGAAATACATTTCTATCTACAATATCGTTTCTGCCAATAATGAACATTGATCGGTTCAATTTTTCTTTTGCTACAAGAGTTTCCTTCATGTTCATTACGATAATAATGGAAAAGAAAGCCAAAAACGAAGAAGTATAAAACATTACATTAATTCCGTACAAATTCACAATCATACTGCCCAGCGCAGGTCCTAACGCCCCACCAATACTGAAACATAATCCATGCATTCCGAGTGCTTCTCCCCATCTATGTTGCGGAATAATATCGGCCACATAAGCCGATGTTGACGTAGGTTTAAAACCAGTTGAAAAACCATGCACCAGACGCAGCAGTAAAAATCCTGAAACAGAACTCAAAATGGGATACAAAAATCCGCAGATCACACATACCGAAGATCCTATTGCCATAACCGGAACGCGTCCCCATTTATCGGTAAGTTTACCGCTGAAAGGTCGCGAAATTGCTGCCGTCAAGGTAAATAAGGAAATAATAAGTCCTTTATATTCTGCTCCCCCAAGACTGCTTAAGTAATTTGGAAGCTCGGGTATCATCATATTAAAACTTGATGAAAACAACAGAGAACTCAAACAAAGTAAAATGAATTGTAAGGTATAAATTGATTTTTCGTTTTGTGACATTATTAGATTTTTATATAACTAAAGGCAGATAGATCATTATGATTCTTTAAAATAATTCCAGCTGATTGTTTGGGTTTATAGGTTTCTTTTTTGGTGGTTTTGCATCGCCAAAAACGGTTCTTCCTCCATATTTATGCGATTCCTCTCTTTCTCTCTGGACAAGAGCATCAAAATTGGAATTTGGCGTAAAACTTTCTTCTGCTTTTCTTGAAATCTCAGATAGTTTTTGAATGGCGCTCAATTTGTCGCTATTCCCGATTTTGGCACGATTAATAGCTCTTTGAAGTGTGTCTATGGTTTCATCATAGATTTTGACCGGAACAGGAAACGGATGTCCGTCTTTTCCGCCATGAGCAAAAGAAAAACGGGCTGGATCTTCAAATCGTGTCGGAGTTCCGTAGATTATTTCGCTCACCAAAGCTAAAGACTGTAAAGCTCTTGGCCCCATTCCTTTTAAAAGCAGTAATTCTTCAAAATCTTCTGGTTTATTTTCGTGAGTAGCCCAAAGCATTGCACCCAATCTTTTCATGTTTACATCTTCCATTCTCACATCGTGATGCGCAGGCATAGAAAGATGCTGCATTTCTTTTATGATTTTGACTGGCGATTCTTTTACCAATTCTAAAATACCTTCTCTAGATTTTGTGGCAGCATTGGCAGTAAGATTTAAAATATCACCTTGATTTTCGCCATAAATAAAAGTATGGGGTTCATTTATAAAAGACTTTAAATCTTGTGAATGCCAATGGTATCTTCTGGCAGTTCTAGAATTCGGATTCATTCCCTGCTGAATAACAGCCCATTGCCCTTTATTATCGACAATAAAATTATGCTGATACAATTGAAACCCGTCTTGAATGGCGGTATTGTCTACTTTTGCGGTAAGTCGGCTACAACTGGCAAGATTAATTCCGTCAAGACCTGTCTTCTCTCCTACAAATAAAAGTTCCTGCGGTGTAGCCATGGAGTGTTTTCCTTTACCCCCGCAGATATAAATTCCGAGTTCTTTGGAGTGCGGATTAACCGATTTTTTTAATGCTCCAAGCACCGAAGTTGTAATTCCAGATGAATGCCAGTCCATTCCCATAACGGCTCCAAAACTCTGAAACCAAAACGGATTGCTCAATTTACTTATAACTTCGGCAGTCGAAAACTCCATTGCAATGGTTTCTACAATCGCAAAACCCAGTTTAGACATTCGTTCAGCAAGCCATAATGGAACATGCCCATAATGTAAAGGAAGATCTGCCGTGCCTGAACGTTTCATTTGCTAAAATTATAATCCTGCAAAAATACTTTTTTTAATTGTGAATTATAAATTGTGAATTGTTAATTCAAATGTAAAAAGTAGGAAGTGAAATGTGAGATTTGAAAAACTACTTACGTAACACATCTCGCATCTCACATCTCACATCTCCCAATTAACTAATTTCAATATCTTCTACAGGTTCTTCAATGGGTTCTGAATTATCATCTAGCCAAGCAACAAAGAGTTTGTAGCCTATTGAAAACACAATTGGTCCAACAAACAATCCGATAAAACCCGACATGATAAAACCACCAATTACACCTAGGAAAATAACTAGCATGGGCACAAGAGCGCCTTTTCCTAGCAATAATGGTTTTAGAACATTATCCGATAATCCGCTGATAATGAAAAACACTGTCCAAAAAATAGCATAACCAGAATCTCCAGTTGAAAAAAGATAAATAATAACTCCGATATTTATTATAATTGGCCCAATCTGTAAAATTGAAAATATCAAACAGATCAAAGTCAAAATTCCAGCATACGGAATATCTGCCCAAAACAATCCAATTGCCTGAATAATGGTCTGAATAACAGCCACACCCAAAATCCCTTTGACCACTTGATAAATAGTTGAAACCGAAATGGTCATAATTTCTTCGGCCTCACTACCTGCAATTTTTCTAAGGAATTTCATAAAGAAAGTTTTAGCGCTTGGAGATACTAATAGAACCCCTGCAATAATAACCGATAGGATAAATTGCAGAAATGCAGCGCCAGAACTCAAAATACTCGCCATGATTTTAGAAGACAATTCTCTTATTTGATCTTGATATTTTACAACGCTCTGCTCCAAATCTGTAGATAAAGACAGTAAAAATTCATAAAGAGGCTTGCCAATTATTGGCCATTCTTTTATAGAAGCTCCTGGCGGAGTAATTTTAAGCGTTCCTGCCTCAAAACTGTTTTTTAGTTCTAAAAAATTTCCCGTTGCTGCTTTTAGGAAATAAATAAGAGGCACGACCATTATGGCAATAATCAAAATAGTAATAACAACGGATGCTAATGTCTTGCGCCCCTTTAATATTCGCTGCAACGAATTAAACAGCGGATAAAACACAACAGATAATATTACCGCCCAAAGGATAGGCATAAAAAAAGGCAACAGTAATTTAAGACAAAATCCCACAAGGAGGAAAATGAAAAATAACTGCAAAATAGTATCAAAGAGTTCTTTCCTTTTATTCTGATTGATTGTTTTCATGGTTATTGTTTTTTAATGGTGAGTTGTGAATTGTGAGTTGATGCTACTGCAATCTTTATTCTTTATTCTTTATTCTTATTACTCGCAAAATTGGCATCTGAAACCAGTCTTCCAATTAAGATTACAGGATAAAGAACACCTGTAAGCACCTCGATCTGAACTAGCGAACGAGCTAAAGGATGTAGAGGTACGATCTCGCCAAAACCTGTTGATGTAATACAGACATAACTGAAATACATAAAACTAGCCAGATCGCTATTACTCGAAAATTTAGATTCGCTTATTTGGAAAGCGCTGTCAATATGCTGAAAAAGAAATAAATAAAGCGTAGACCAAAAGTGAACCAGAATCATATATACCACAATTGAACCCACAATTCGGTAAGTGGTTACTGGTCCGGGTTCTAACACTTTCATTAAAACCAAAGTGATCAAAAGGAGCATGATGGCAACAGAGAAAATCAGATCGGCAAATAAGATGAAAATATTATGTTCAAAATAATTAATCCATTGTGTTATGAGAAATAAAAACGGAATTATGGAGATAAGAATAGCTTGTTTTTTATGTTTTGATAATGCTATAATTCCTGCAAAGAGAAACAGCATCCAAAATATATTGACCGCTATCATAAAATGTGCATAACTTCCAAAAAAGGGAATGACAATAAAATGCATAATAAACAAAAGTATCAGCATACCACTGAGCCCGCTTTCCTGAGTCCAAAAGCGATATAAAAAACGGCTTTTTTTTACTATCATAATAAAATTCAATCTATTAGTTATCTACTTTCTATATTCTATATTCTATATTCTATATTCTATATTCTATATTCTATATTCTATATTCTATATTCTATATTCATTTCTTCTTGCTTCTTTCTTCTTGCTTCTTTCTTCTTAATTCTTAATTCTTCACCCTCAAATCGGTATTGGCTCTACTTCTACTCTTCCGATTGGTCTGCGCCAAAGTTTAAAAAGCAGTATAATGAAAATGGGCAGGAAACAAACTGCTGACATTATGAGATAAATATCTTTGTAAGCCAATAATATAGACGCCTGCGAAGTTTGATTAGAAAGACTTTTCTCGGCTTTTTTCTGAGCTTCGGAATCTGATAATCCCATCAATAAAAATTGTCTTTTCGAATTTTCTACTTGCTGTTCGGCTTGTTTGTTTGTCGAATTCAACTGCTGGCTCAGACCTGTTTTGTGCTGTACATTCATATTAGAAATAAAAGTTCCTAAAACAGCACTCCCTAATAAAGAAGCAAAAACTGCTTGAGCGATAATTCCTGTCATCATGCGCGATGTACTCAAATGTGGAGGAATTCCTTCTGAAATATAAAGCAGTGAAACAGGAAAAAGAAAGCCCATTCCCAGCCCTTTAAAAATTAAAGGCAGATAAAAATCAGATGCATCAATTCCGGGATAGAACCTGAAAAAAAGAGTTATATGATAGATTCCGTAGCAGGCAAAACCAATTATCCAAATGGTTGCCAGATAAATGCGTTTGTATAAAAGATAAGTCGATAATGGGATAGAGATACATAGTCCTATCAAAAGCGAAAGATGTGTTACCGCTCCAAGAACAGGATCAAATCCTAAAATATTAGTCATATAGCCTGTTACGACACTTCCTGTTCCGTTTATTATACCGATATAAAACATCAAAAATGCACCCGCAATTACATTTTTAAATTTGTAAACATCGGGGTTAATTAAAGGTTCTGCGGTAAAACGAACATGAAGCAGATAGATTCCCACCACAATAAATAAAACTGCTGAAGCCAAAGTTATTTTAGGATCACTGAACCAATTTCTAGTCTGTCCTTCGGCACATAAAAAAAGAATAATAGCAAAAAATAAAATCAGGATGATCCAGCCTCGCCAATCAAATTGAAATTTGGTTTTCATAGGCGCCACATCAGCTTTATAAAAATACCAAGCTAGAATAATGCAGATTAAAAAGTTGGCATTCAGGAAATAAATCCCAAATGTCCAGTCATGAAAACTCACAAAATGTGCTCCTAAATATTGATACAAATGCTGGCTTCCTTTCTGGATAAACTGAAAAATACCGTATAGCAAAGCCATATTCAGGACTGGATTGTACTTTAACAAAATTGGTACCATGGAAGCAAATATTCCGATGACCGAAACCATTGCCAAAAGCGAACGGCATAAAACAAACCACGCAATAGTTGGGGCAAATAATGAGGCTGTATTGAAAAGTAAAGACAAAAATGAAACAGATAAAATCATGGTACGAACCTTGATTTGTTTTCCTAATTTTAATCCCAAAGGCAGAAACGCCAGCATGGCAAAAACGGGAATATAAACCGCATAACTAAATAAAGTTGTAGAAGGCCCGAAATGCCCTAATAGTTGTGAGTTATCATAAGTGGTCACATTGAGTCCGTTAAAAAAAGGAATGGTCAGGATATACAATCCTGTCAGTGTAAAAACGCTTCCTTTTTTTCCTGCAAACATCTTTTATTTTTTTACTTCAACGGTTACATTCATTCCCGGTCTTACTTCCTGCAGTTCTCTAGCTGGAGTTTCAAATTCAATTTTAACTGGAATACGCTGTGTGATTTTCACAAAATTTCCAGTTGAATTGTCAGGTTCTACCATCGAGAATTTGGCTCCCGTGGCTGGAGAAAAACCAGCAACTTTTCCTTTAAATTCTTTTCCGTCCAAGGCATCAATCGTAATGGTCACTTCTTGTCCTTGCTTTATTTTCTCTATCTGAGTTTCTTTAAAATTGGCCGAAATCCATAATTTATCATTCAGTACAATTGTCGCAATGGTTTGGTTGGCATTGATTAATTCACCTATAGACAAATTTCGTTCGCCAACAAAACCATTCGCTGGAGCCACAATAGCAGTATAAGACAATTGAAGTTTTGCTGCATCGAGATCTGCTTTCTTTCTCGCAACAGTTGCTGTCGCGGCTTCGAGATTAATAGAACTCTGTCTGGTAATAGAGTTGCTTGCATCCAAACCTTTTCTTCCTGCTTTGACATAAGCTTCTTCTGATTTTAATTTTGATATTACCTGATCGTACTGATTTCGTGTTACGGCCGAATCGGCATACATATTTTTGAAACGCTGATAATCTTTTTGGGCTTTTTCTAAACTTGCTAAATCTCCAGCCAGCTTTTCTTTTCCCGAAGCCTGATTAGAAATAGAAGTCGTTATATTCTGCTGTAACGAATGCAGATTTCCTTCGGCTATAGCCAAATCTGCTTCGGCTTGTTTGACCTTAATTATATATTCGGAATCGTCTAAAACGACTAATGTATCTCCTTTGTGCACCATCTGATTGGCTTCAAATCGTATTTCTTTAATATGCCCTGTAGCGCGCGCCGCAACATTATTGATGTAAGCTTCAACCTGAGCATTATTTGTCGTTTCATAAGAACTGAAATCGAAGAACAAACTTAAAATCCACAATCCACCCGCAATCAAAAAAACAAAAGACAATACCGTGAGAATTGTGTTTCTTCTTTTTTCATTTTTCTGAACCGCTCTGTTTTGTATATCTGCTTCGCTCATAACAAGATGTATTAAAGTTTACCCATTGCATATTGAAGTGAGTAATATTGGATGATTAAATCTAAATTGGCGTTTACAAGTGAAATTCGAGAGTTGTTCAACTGTAGTTCTGCATCAACAATCTCACTGATTAAAGCAAAATCATTGTCGTAGCGGCTTTTTACAATTTTATAATTGCTCATCGACAACTCCACATCTTTTTTGTAGGTTTTGATGTTTTCTTTGCTTTCCGCATACCTCACATAGGCATTTTTAACTTCAGTAGTAATCTGATCTTTAGTAACTTCTAATGCTAAATTACTTTTTTCGATTTCCAACTTATCTCCGCTAATGCGATGTTTCAGATTATAAAAACTAGAAATATCCCAATTCAAAGAAAGTCCTGCCGCCCAATAATTAAGAATATTGACATAATTGGGCCATTGCGCCGGATATTCGGTATTCAAAATAACACTTGCATTTAGATTTGGCTTAAAACCGCTTTTGGTCAGACTTAATGACGATTCTGATAATTTGATCCTTATATCTGCACGTTTAATCTCCTCCCTATTCTGAAAAGCTTCTTTTATGCTTTCCTGCAGATTCATATTTTCTGTCGGAATCATACTTTCTGTCACTTCTGGTTTCAAAATAGTATGGGTTGGAAAACCGATTAAAATATCCAGATAATTGCTAATCAGCTCAATCGTATTGGTGCTTCTAAAGACTGAAACCTTAAAGTTAGATTGCTGTAATTCTGTTCTCAAAAGATCACTCGTAAGATTCTGTCCGTTTTTTACACGCGATTTTAACTGATTTATTCGAATATCGGTATTAATAATATTTTGTTTCGTAACCTCGATCTGACGGTATAATTTCTCGAGTGTAAAATATTGCTCTGTAATCGCATTCTTGACATCGGCTTCTGTCATTTTTACAGCAGATTCCTGCATCTGACTAATTAATTCCTGCTGATTAATTCTAGTGTTTATGGCATTTCCAGCGTAAATTGGAAGTGAAGAAATAATATTGGCAAAACCTTGATGATCGTAATAATCTACGGTAACATTTCTAGCATAAAATCCTTCGTAGATTTTAGGATCACCAATATAATTGTAGCCACCATTTAAGCTTATTCTTGGCGCTTTTGCAATTTTGGCCTGACTGACATTTTCGTTAGCAATGGCAAGATCTGCATTGGCCAATTTTAACTGGCGGTTATTTTTAATGCCTAACAATATTGCCTCATCGAGTCTTATTTTTTTAGCCAATGCCAGACTGATCGTATCCTGCTGCGCAAAACTTAAATTGAAGCTGCAGCTCAATAGAAAGAGAGCTAAATGCTTTAAACGAAAAACTTTAAACCGCCAATAGCTCATGAGATTATATTGATTTAATTTTGCATTTTTCAGAAATTTGCAATCAACATTATTTATATTTAGCAGAACTTTTCGAGAGGATTAAATTTTAGCTAGGCGGAAAAAACTACGTTTATTATTTGGATTCTGCTATCCCATTATTATGATTTTCTGTATAAATTTAAACAATTATTATTCAATACTTTATAATATAAACCCTCAAAATTGTTTCATTTTATAAGATGGAACAACTTCGAAGGTTTTTAAGCATATTTTAAACCAAAAAAATGCAACAATCAAATGAGATTATTGCAATTTTACAAATAAATCAAAATGTAGTTATCGGCGTATAATTTATATCATTCTGCTTTTTCGGCATCCAATAAGATCGCCAATTGAATGCAGGGCGAGTCGGATCGATTGCTCCAAGCGTGATTAGTTCCGCGTTGAATTACAATATCACCGGCATGCAATAAAGTTTCTTCCTCATCTACAATCAGGTAAATTTCACCCGAAATGATGATAATGTAATCTAAAGTATCTGTTTGATGCATCAGCGGATGTGGTTCTCCTTCTAAGGCTATCACTCCCAAATCTTTATCGGGTGGAATCTGGACATAACGAAAATAACTTCCGTTTTTTGGTGTATTTGGAAAAGCGGTGTTTTCAATAACTTTCTCCTCAAATTTTGCTGGCGTTGCATCTGTCGACCAGATATCTGAAATAATTAATCCTGGAAAATGTTCCGATACGTTCGAAACGATTTCATCTTGCGCTATAATTGATTTTCCGTCTCGCAAACCCGTTACGATTCTTCTTGGTATTGTTCTCATTTAATTGATCTTCATTATTAATTTTCTGCCACTAGTTTTGTTTTCTCTCAAAATAGTAAGTGCTTTATCTACTGTTTCTTTGCTCAAACCTCCCACTACATTGATATTCGGCGTTGTAATTATTTCATTTTCGATTAAATCACTCAACTCTGTTAATCCATTTTTATAGTAATCGTATTGTTTTTCAACTCCATACGCATAATTTGAAATATTATGAATTGTAGCGCCTCTCGAAAAAAGAATTCCGCGCGATTCTGGGGTAGAAAAATTCGTGACATCAATGAAAGTTCCGTTTATTTTCAAAAGTTTGGCGGCAATTTCGGCCACATTGTTTCCAACTAAATCTACTGCGATATCAAATTTTTGATTTCTGTTTAAATCAAGAGCCTTCCCGTAAATATCTTCTTTTTTGTAATGGATGATTTGTTCTGGTTTAACTCCAAGATTCACCAAAGAAGCAATACTTTCTTCGTTTCCAGCTGTAACCACAAAATTGGTAAAGCCTTTCGCGATAAGCAGTTTCATCAAAACATTCCCTACTCCGCCAGCTCCGCCCGTAATTAGTATCGAATCGGTCAAAGAAGCATTCATTCGTTTAAAAGACTGCAAAGCCGTAAGTCCAGCTGATGGAATTCCTGCCGCTTGTTCAAAAGAAATATTCTGTGGTTTCTTTACTGCAATTCCCGCTGGAACACAAATATATTCGGCAAAAGTACCGTTTGATCCCATACTTCCAGAACCGCAAAATACTGCATCTTCAATTTTAAATTCTGTAACCTCAGCGCCAATTGCTGTAATTACACCTGCAAATTCTCTTCCTAGAATTGGAGAATGTATCAGCTTTCTTTCCGAGCCGTCTTCGGTCATTTGATAATCAATCGGATTAAATCCTGAAGCCATAATCTTTACCTGAATATTATTCGGTTCAGGTTGTGGAATTGCTACTGTTTCCAGTCTAAATTCGCGGTTTTCCTGTAATACAATTGCTTTCATTTTTATTGTTTTAGTTTACAAAAGTATCGCCGTAATGCTTTATTTTTGTTATGGGTTAACCCAAGGTAACCGGTTACCAAAGAGAAACTAGTATGGCAAAAATTAACGATAACGGAGTACTTCGCGAAGCCAATTGTTCTGAAGAACTTATGGCAATGCGTGACAGTCTTGATGTTTTAGGCGGTAAATGGAAATTGATGATTCTAAGGTTTTTAACCAATAGAACACATCAGATTATTCATTTTAAAAAAATGCAGCGTGAAATTGATGGCATTTCGGCTAAAATGCTCAGCAAAGAACTCAAAGAACTGGAAACCAATTTACTAATTACCAGAACAGAACAAAATACCAAACCTGCTACGGTAATTTATGCTATTACCGAATATGGAAAATCGGTGCTTCCGGTTACAGAAACTTTAGTCAACTGGGGATTGACGCATCGTGAAAAAATTATCGAATCGCTTAAATAATTCTAATTTTTTCTACCGACGAGAAATTCCTACGGAATATTACTCATTGGAAACCTGACAGGTTTTATCCCGAGGATTTGGGACTGTTAGGTTTAGCACTTAACTAATTATACTTAAACTAACTTAAACCATTCGTTTACTTCTCTTGCAATGGTATCCTTAATTTCCGGATTTTCAAATTCATTTGAAACCGAATTATATTTATAATCTTTTTTCCACTTTTTATAATTCAGAGCCACTTTTTCAATCGCATCACAGATGTAAAAGAGCTCTTCATTACTCATAATTGGATGCAGGGACAAACGTACCCAGCCCGGCTTATTGGTCTGGTTTCGCTGCAATAATTCATTTGTGATTTCTGCTGATTTCTTTTCGCTAATATTGAACAGATAATGCGCATAAGTACTCGCACACGACCAGCCACCGCGAACTTGAATTCCGAAACGGTCGTTTAACAGTCTTACAATCAAATTATAGTGAATGTCCTCAATAACAAACGAAACACAGCCTATTCTTTCTGTAGTTAAATCTCCTAAAATAGATAAACCTTGAATTTTTTGAAGTCTCGAAAAACAAAGATCTAGTAGTTCTTTTTCTCTCTTTTTGATATTATCTACGCCCATCTGCTCTTTCAATTCTAAAGCCAATGCCGTTCTAATCACCTGTAGAAAACCTGGAGTTCCACCATCTTCCCTAACTTCGATCACATCGCTGTAACAATATTTCCCTAACGGATTTGTCCATTTTACATTTCCTCCGCCCGGATTATCCGGAAAATCAGATTGGTATAGTTTTTCATTGAAAACCAAAATACCACAAGTTCCAGGGCCTCCCAAAAATTTATGAGGCGAAAAGAAAATCGCGTCCAATTGTTCTTCTGGATCTTTTGGATGCATATCAATCTTTACGTACGGCGCCGAAGCTGCAAAATCTACAAAACAAAGTCCGCCGTTTTGATGCATAATTTTCGCCAGTTCATGATAAGGCGTGATAATTCCTGTAACGTTAGAACAAGCTGTAAACGAACCGATTTTCAAACTTCTATCTGCATATTTTTTAATTTCTGCAGCAAGAACTTCTGGATCGACTAAATTATTTTCGTCAGGCGAAAGAATAACCACTTCTGCATTTGTTTCATACCACGAAACCTGATTAGAATGATGTTCCATGTGCGTAATGAAAACCACGGGTCTATCTTCTTCACATTTTGTTCGAAGCGCCATAACACGCTGTAGTTTTGATAAAGCAGCCGTCATACCGCTTCCGGTAGTTACCAAAACATCAGATTCATTGGCATTAACCCCCTTTTTAATACGATCTCTCGCATGCTGATAAGCATAAGTAGAGGTTTTTCCTGTCTGACTTGAAAGTGAATGCGTATTGGCAATCATTGGACCAATTTTATGGAGCATTATATCTTCGATCGGATTGTATAATCTTCCGCTGGCAACCCAATCTGCATAAACCAGATTTTGTTCTCCGTAAACCGATTCGAAAGTATGATTTATTCCTACTGTATTTTCTCTAAACTTAGAAAAGTAACATTCAGGCTCTGTTGGTTTTGTTGTTGGCTCAATCGCATTCATTTCCTTATCATTTTAAATTAACAAATTGTATTATTGCGTTTCTTATTTTGTATTTTTTCTTTATTAGATTTTACTTTCTAAAAGCGTTTTTAGTGTAGACTGTAATTCTTCTCCATGCAGATTTTTAGCGACGATTATTCCCTTAGAATCCACTAAATAATTTCCTGGAATGGCTCTCACACCGTATAATTTAGCAACAGCACTGTTCCAGAAAAGTAAATCTGAAACATGTGTCCATGTTAAATTATCGTCTTGAATTCCTTTAATCCAGTTCTCTTTCTTCTTATCTAGAGAAATCCCTACGATATTGAATCCTTTATCGTGAAATTCCTTGTAAGCGGCCACAATATTCGGATTCTCTCTTCGGCATGGACCGCACCATGAAGCCCAAAAATCGACCAAAGTGTACCCTTTTAAATTATCATAAAGTCGAACTGGCTTTCCGTTAGGATCATTGGCTGTAAAATCAGGGGCTTTTTTACCTACTGCTAATCCGTCTAAAACAATAGCCAGTTCTTTTAATTCTTTCACGTAAGTGGTATTTTGAAGACTTTTATCCAGCAAAGCAATATTTTGTGTAATCTGTTCTGGCGTTAATCTATAAGACCAGTTTCTATACAATACATATGCTGAAACAATAGATTTTGGATGTTCGGTTATGAATTTGCTGATTTCTACATCTTTACTTTTTTTATAGATTTCGAACAAATCCTGAGAAGCTGAACCTTCAACCACAGAAGCTGTATAATACTTCTTCGGACTCAGTTTTACTGTAACTGGATCTTTTTCAAGAAAAACATATAAGGGCGAACTTTCTGTATTGACGCTCAATCCGTATAATTCTGGCGTTTTTACTTTTGTTTTAAAACTAAAATTCCCATCTTTTACTTTTACCGAATCAATTGTAGTAAACATTTTATTGTGAAACTTCTGCAGGTAAACATATTGTGCTACGGTATCGACAACAGTTCCTTTTAATTGTAAATTGTTTTCCTGCGCTTGAGTTTGAAAAGCTCCAAAAAGCAAAGCAAAACCTAATAGTATTTTTTTCATTTTATTTTTAGTTTTAAGATTAGACAAAAGCATTTCAGGCCAATGAAAAAAGCCATTAGCGTTATTATTGTTTATAAAAGAAATTGGAGAGAAACTTGTGTTTTTACCTTCAGAAAAAGGCAAAACTGTTTTCTTCAAAAATGGAATTCAAAAGTTCATAACTGGCGTACAAAATTGATTCTGCATTCATAATAAAGATTTTAAATGGATGATCTTAAACAGATTTACGGAGAAATCTTTCTTATCTGCCCGCACACTGCGGAAGGATTTAGCACCTTATTCGGCAACAGGTTGCTAAGACTTCAATGGGCCTATTCCCTCAGTCTTTCTGGATAAGTATCATTATATAAATTTTCTGTGATACAAATATATATTAATTCTACCGAATTAGTCAAGTTTAAAATGCGTTTTTTTGATTTTTTTATTAAAAAGATTATTCAAATACAATTCAAGATTTTAAAAATCAACATATTAAAACAAAAAATACTTTTTGGGCAAGCAGTTTTTTATAAAAGGAATTCATACGTTTTAACTTTCAAGAAAAGAAAACACAGTTTTATTCTGCAAGAAAGACATGCAGATATTTATTTTTTTCAAGATTTGAAAAAGTTTCTTTTAATCCATTCTCAAGGTTTGAAGTAATTAATTTCAAGGCCTGTTTTAAGTCATTGAAATTATTTGGCTTCACAAAATAGCAGACTGCTCCAAGATTGGCAGCGGTATCCATATCATTTATGTATGAAGAAGTAGAAATCATAATTACAGGAATATCTTTATATCGTTCTTCTGATTTTAATTGCTTCAGACATTCCCAGCCATTCATAATTGGCATATTTAAATCTAGAAAGACAATTTCTGGAATTTTATCCTGATTTTTCAGCGTATTTAGCACACCGTTACCATTTTCTGAACAATGGCAAACAATACTTTCATCTATTTCTGCCAATGCTTCGCAAAACATTTCTGCATCATCCTGATCGTCATCTGCCAATAAAATCATCTTTTCTTGCATAATTAAATGTCTTTTACTTTTTGCTCAAATGGCAATGTTATAATAAAAATGGCTCCTTTATTAGCAATTCCTGTGGCTTTAATGCTTCCGCCGTGACGTTCGGCTATTTTTTTACAAAGTGACAAACCTAACCCCGTTCCTTCATAACGATCCTTAGAATTTAAGCGTGTAAAGGTTTCAAAAATTCGTCCTGTTTGATCCAGATCAAAACCAATTCCGTTATCTTCTACTGTAATTATCGCAATTCTGTTGCCTTCTTCAATTTGTTCTGTTGCAGTAATACTTATTTTTGGCGGAGTATCTTCTTTAGCAAATTTAATAGAATTATTAATAAGGTTATAAAACAGCTGATATAATAATACAGAAGCGCCTTCTATAACTGGAAGTTCTTCAAAATAAATTGTACCATTTGTATTTTGAAGCGCAATTTCAAGATCGGTTTCTATATTTTTAATCACTTCATTTAAATCGACTATTGTAGTTTTTTGCGAATCGGCATTCATTTTCGAATACGCTAATACGCCATCAATCATATTAAACATGCGATCTGATGCGACATGAATTCGTTCAATATATTTTGATGAAGATTCATCAAGCTGTCCGGCCATATGATCTTCTAGACGACTTAAAAAAGTTTTTATCTTTCGAACTGGTTCTTTTAGATCATGCGAAGCAACATGCGCAAACTGCTGTAAATCGTCGTTAGATCTTTGCAGTTCTTTAGTACGATCTTTTACCAAAATCTCAAGTTTTTCAGTAATCGACTTTTGTTCGTGAATATCCGTACAGGTACCAAACCAATTGATAATTATGCCTTCTTTATCCTTAATAGGAAGCGCTTTACTTAAAAACCAGCGGTATTCTCCCGTGTTGGCATTTTTTAAACGAAATTCAGTCTGATAAGGAACTCCTGCATGAACACTTTCGTACCAAGTTTTTGACACTAAATAAACATCATCTGGATGTAATTTTGAAATCCAGCTTGGATCTCCAAATTCATCTTCTATGTAACCCGTATATTCGTACCAGCGGCTATTGTAATAATCGACAAAACCTTCTGAATTGGCTGTCCAAATAATTTGAGGAACCAAATCTGCAAGCTGTCTAAATCTTTCTCCACTTTCGGCGATAACATTTTGAAGTTCTTTCTGCGAAGTAATATCACTCGATGCGCCAAACCATTCGATAATCTTTTCTTGATCGTCTAATATTGGCACCACTCTCGAGAAAACCCAGCTAATAGAATCGTCTTTATTTACAACCCTGTGCTCCATTTCAAAAATGGATTTTTCTACTATCGATTTAGAAATAAGATGGACAGCCATCTGCAAATCGCTAGCATGAATAAATTTATCTAACCAATTGACACCACGTTCTCTTTGATTAACCAAACGCCCGTCTCCTTCTAGATCCTGCATAATCATCCAATCGGCATCCATTCGATAAACCAAATCGGATGATGCGTTGATTAAAGCTCGAAAACGGCTTTCACTTTCTCCCATTTTTTGGCGTGCCACAACTTGTTGCGTAACCTCAACTGCCACTTGTATCATTCCTGTTATCTCTCCATCTTCAATTAACGGACGATAAGCCAAATTATAATAATAGTCTTTTAACTCGCCTGTACGATTATGCGGCACCAAAACTTCACTTTGATCAAAGGGAATTCCTTCATTATAAACCTTTAAAACTTGCTCCCAAACATATTGACCTTCGAGTTCTGGCAAAACGTCAATCAGTCGCATGCCAATAATTTCTTCTCCGCGTCCAATCATTTGCAGCATATGACTATTGATCTGCTCAATAATAAGATCATCACCTTTAAGCACTAAAGTAGGAGCTGGAGTTTGGTGAATCATTTTGCGAAAACGATTCTCACTTTGCTGTAATTTTTCTTCTGCTTGTTTACTTTCTGTAATATCTCGCGTTGTTCCAGCAACAAGCTCTACTTCACCTTTTTCATTAAAGACTGGAACAAAAATATAATCGTAAATTCTTCTTCCCAATTCTGCGTGCGGAAAAGAAACTGTTCCTCGAACTGGTTTTTTCGTAGCTACAACAGTGTCTATCTCTTGTTCATGCATTTCTGCATGCCAATCTTCATAACCATTTTCAATTAATCCACGTCCGATTGCGTCTTCTGCAGATTTACCCCACATCGTCAATAAAGCTTTGTTTGCATAAGTAAATTTATAATCGAGACTAAAGACATAAACCAGATCAGGTGTTCCGTTTAGTATAGAATTGTATAGTCTTTTTTGTTTTTCTGCATCAAGCAATGCAGTATTAAGAGCTGTTTCGGCATGTTTTTTTTCAGTAATATCTTCCATTGTTACCACCAAAACATCGTCTTGTTTTACAGCAGTAAATCTGAAACATTGTTTGTTGGTTTCTTCTCCATACCATTGCTCAAAATTGGATGTAACTCCAGTTTCTGCCGTTTCAATAAACTGTTCTAAAATATTGGTTTCTTTTATTTTAGTGAAAACTTTACTGAATGGTTTTTCTTTGTATTCTTTATCATCAATCCAGTTGATGATATAAGTGTTAAACAATAATATTGAAAAATCTTCTGTTTTGCCTTTATTATCGTACAAAGACTTTAAAACTGCTATTCCATTTGGCGCAGAATTAAAGACGGTTTGAAAAAGGTCTAAATTATTTATTAGCTCCATTATCGTACTAAATAAAGGTAATTTCTAAAGTTGCTTAATATAGAAAAGGCATTTAAAATGTTATATTCTTTCTCAAATATAGAGAAAAACGTTTTTACTTTTAACATTCATTAAATTCTTTTATCTCATTTTAAAATCAAAAAAGCTGAATCATTAAGATTCAGCTTTCTTCTATTTTTTTGCCAAATAATTATTTGGTAATCGTATCGGCTTTAACTGTTACCATTGTATCCATATTAACGGTATCCACTTCTGGTCCAACTGTGTCAATAGTGTTTTGAATAGAATCATTTTCGTATGATTCTGTTGTGGTGCTTTCATTCTTTTTGCAAGAAAATGCCAATCCAGCCAAAAGAACCACGAGAGCAACTTTAGTTTTTATTTGCGTTTTCATAAGTATATTTTTTTATTTGAATAGTATCTATTTTTAAGTTTTATAAAAATAGTCACTTTTACAAATGTGTTCTTTACACAATTTCGAAAACTTATTATATAATCCAGTTACTTCTTTTTCTTTTTTATACTATCTCTTTTCAGTTTCATACTATCTTTTTGAACACCAGATTCGCTTGTATAAGTTGCGCCATCTTCTGCACTTGCGCTAGGCCCTGTCCCTGTCCCCACAGTACTCTGTTTTGACGAGCTACTATTTACCCCATTATTTATAATTTTTGCGGTGTCTTTTACTGCGGTATCAAGCGGTGTTGTGCTTGTTTCTATTTCGTCGCTATATCCATCATTATTGTTTTTACAGGAGCTCATTCCCATTAAAATGATAAGAATCAAAATTTTTACTTTATACATAATAACTTGTTTTACAATTTATACTAAGTAACTATTATTCAAATAATTATATCTTACAGCATTTGTTTTAATTCTTACATAAAACCACACTGGAAATCCTATAAAATTTTAGAATTAAAGCTGTAAGTATGTTCTACTATTTACGTAGTAGCTTTGAAATGAATGTATTGTATTCTTTAAAAGGATTAAAAATGGAAAAATCAAATCAAAATATAAACGAAGGAAGCATCACTTCTGGCGATAATGTTTCTTTCTGGATTGATTCTACAGATATAATTGCTTTCGAAAAACCAAATCAGGATATTAAAACCGAAGTTCTAATTATTGGAGGCGGCATCGCTGGACTTACAACTGCTTACAAACTTTTAAAAGCAGGGAAAAATGTAGTTTTGGTAGAAGACGGTTTTATAGGAAGCGGAGAAACTGGAAGAACCACAGCACATTTGACTTGTGCTTTGGATGATCGATATTATTACCTTCAGAATACTTTTGGCAAAGAAAATGCAAGACTTGCGGCCGAAAGTCACACTGCCGCGATTGATGAAATCGAAAAAATTATTAGTGAATTAAACATCGACTGTGATTTTGAAAGAGTAAATGGTTATTTATTCGTTCATCCGAATGATAAAGAAAAAAATCTAGACAAAGAATTTGAAGCCACACAAAATGCAGGATTAGAAACTGTTCTTTTAAATCATACGCCTTCACTCGCAGAATCTCAGGATCAAAGATGTTTGGCTTTTAAAAATCAGGCACAATTTCATATTTTACATTATTTAAAAGGACTTTCTAAAGCTATAATCGAATTAGGCGGAACTATTTATACCGAAGCACACGCCGAAAATATAACCAAAAAAGGCGCAACCGTAAATGGTTTTGATTTTTCCGCCAAATATGTTGTCGTTGCGACCAACACGCCAATAAACGACGTTTTGGCTATGCACACTAAACAGCACGCTTATAGAACCTACGTTATTGGAGGAAAAATTCCGAAAGGCAGTCTTCCGCATGCTTTATGGTGGGATACTGGAGATCCGGAATCTAAATGGGTAGCGCAGCCTTACCATTATGTAAGATTGCAAAATTTTAATGATGAATATGATTTATTGATTATTGGCGGTGAAGATCACAAAACGGGACAAGGAGACGAGGAAGGAATTTCTGAATTTTCACGCTATGAATTATTAGAAATTTGGGGCAAAAAATATTTCCCATTATTAGATGAAATCAGTTATAAATGGTCAGGACAAGTAATGGAACCTTTTGATTCTTTAGGCTTTCTAGGCAGAAATCCAAACGATAAGAATATCTTTATCATTACGGGAGATTCTGGAAACGGAATGACGCATGCCACTATTGGAGCCATGATTATTTCTGATATGATTCAGGGAATTGAAAATAAATGGCAGGATTTATATAGTCCGTCGCGAATTACTTTTAAAGCAATTGGCGATTATATGAAAGAAGCTGGAAATATGGCATCGCAATATCTAGACTGGATTACGGCATCTGATCTTAAAAACACAGCCGATTTAGAACCTGGAGACGGCGGCATTCTTTCTTTCGGTTTGCGAAAAGTGGCCGTTTATCGAGATTACGACAAAACACTCCATGCCTTTTCTGCTGTTTGTCCACATTTGGGATGTATAGTGCAATGGAATTCAGACGAAAAATCTTTTGACTGTCCGTGTCACGGTTCAAGATTTGGATCGGACGGAACGGTATTAAATGGACCAGCCGAAAGCAATTTAAGCAATATAAAAATCAAATGATACTTTCCACTTTTTCATTTTTTTTTACTTGAAAACATCTGTGCAAAATTGTGCAGATGTTTTTTATATGTTGTCAAATTAAACATTTATTTTATCAAAACTATTTCAAAAAAATAAAGGCTAACTTATATTTGAGTTAGCCTTTATTTTTTTTAATCTGTTTTTGTCTCTTCATTTCCAAAAGTACTAATATTCATATCAGAATTCTTTTTATGCCTTAGTTCTTCATAATCACTATCATCTCCCCAATCTCCAGTGTTTGGTTTTTGAACAGCATCGTTTCTCTCCTGTAAATTTTGGTCTATGTTTTCCTCATGCGGAAAATACATATGATATCCTAAAATTGGATCCCAATTTGATTCCTGAGTACGATCTATACCTTCCTGGAATAAATCGTTTTGATTATTTCTTGTATCCATTTTTTTTCTGGTTTTCACTTTCTTAAAATTGAAAGCTTGATTATCATTTCATTCGCAATTCAGTAAAATTCAACAAATTAAATCATAAAGTTATTATATCATTTTTAAAAAAGTTTATATGATTTTCCAATTTAAAAAAAATTAACATTTTAGAAAAGAATGCTTTAAGATCATTTAAAACCAAACAGCCTGTAAACATAAAGCTTACAGGCTGTTTCTAACAATCTAAAGTTCTGAAAAAAATTACCTTTAAAAAGTAACCAATTTTACTCCTAATGTAAACCATCTTGAAGGTAGCGGTACTGCTCCTACTTCATAATACGTAGCATTGAAGATATTTTGTCCATCTAAGAAAATGGTGAATTTATTAATTGTCTGACTTACTCTAAAATCATTTACCCAGTAAGAAGGTCCTGTAATTCTTTCGTTAAAACGAGTTGCAAACATCACCGATAGGTTTTTAAACTGATAATCTATTGTATTAGTAATTTGATGTTTTAATGAAGAAATGGAATACTTCGAATACGTTTCTGGACGCGCTGTTTTAAATTCAGAATCTAAATAGGTATATCCTAAAAGAATGTTCAATCTAGAATCTTTAGAGAAATCAAATCTATAAGTTCCTCGCAAATTAATTCCGTTTGTGTTCAAATCTCCTGTATTCTGGCTCTGCCAAGGCTGCGTTGTAAGATTACGCATCCAGTCGATATAGTTGTCAATTTTTCTGTAGAAATAATTCGCATTAAAGCTCAAAGCTCTTTTGTTGTATTTAAATCCGATTTCGCTCTGAAACGCGTTTTCTGAATCTAAATCAGGGTTTCCAACATTTCCGGTTTGTTTCAAATACAAATCTGTAAACGATGGAATTCTTTGGCTTGTTCCCACATTTCCAATAATTTTAAATGCATCTGTAATGGCATAGCTTGCATCAATTCCTGGATAGATCTGCCATTTATAATCTGAATTATAATTTAAATACGTTCCGATATTTACATCTAGTTTTTCAGTAAAACTCGTTCTGTATTCTGCATACAATCCAACATTTTCACGATCGTGATCTCCAATGTTTGAAGAATGAATGTTTTCGTTTCTAAACTCTGCTCCAAAACCAATTTCTCCTTTAGATAATTTAACGGTAGAATTCAATTCTCCCGCAATTGAATTGGTATAATGCTGGCTTCTTCCAACAGCCAAATTTGAGTTTCCTAAATAACGATAATCATCATAATTGTATCTGTAAGTTACTCTCGGCATAATTTTCCAGCTGTCTGTAATCTGATGATTGGACTGAATGTTGGCAAATGTAGTCTGAACAATTTCGGTTGAGTTTTTATCTCCAGGCGCAGCATAAAATCCGTTTGCTCCAAATCCGTTATTGATATAGCCTGCTGAACCTAAGATTTCATTGTTATCATTAATCTGAACATTTCCCTGATAGAAAATTTTATTGTTTTCGAATGCCGTATTGTAGCGGTATCCGTTGCTTTTATCATGCGAAGCAAAAAGTAAATGCTGTTGTTTTTCTTTACCTAAAACAGCTCCGGCCTGAATTCCTGTTCCATAAAAAGTATCGCCTGTATCTTGCGTATCTTTTTCGAAATTAGAACCTGCGTAAGTGCTTACCATAAAACCAGAATCGGTTGGTTTTTTAGTAATAATATTAATTGCTCCAGTTAAACTGTTAATCCCGTAAATTCTTGCAGCTGGACCGCGAACTACTTCGATTCTTTCAATTGCTTCAACCGGAAGAGGAAGATTCAACATATTATGGGCAGTTTGCGAGTCGATTACTTTTGCTCCGTTCAGCAAAACTACAGTTTGCTCAAAACTTCCACCGTCAACACTAATATCGGCTTGAGTTCCAAATGGCCCTCTTTGTCTAATATCTACTCCGTTGGCATATTGCAATACTTCTTGCAACGTTCTTCCTGGCAATTTTTTAATGGTTTCGCTCGAGATAACATATACATTTCTATTTTGTTTAGAAATTGGTGTATTAAAACGGCCTTCATTAATAATGACTTCATCCATTTGGTTGATGGAATCGTTCTTTGTCTGTGCGTAAAAATTGGTACAAATTACTGTAAAAACAGCAAAATAGATTTTTTTCATTTTGGTTTACTATTTTTTTGGCAAAAGTAAACTCTTACCGTACCAATAAAGCATACCAGTTTTGTAATTATAACTAGTCCGGATGAATAAATGATCTATTTTGCTAAAATCTAAGCAAAATCGAGAGATATTACTTATAAATCAGATATTTACTACGCATTTTTTTAAATGCTGACAAACCTTCTTTCCAGCTATTTCTAATTTCTTCTTCCGAAATTCCGGCTTCAATTTGCTGCTGCAGTTTTTCATTTCCTGCACGAATCGCAAATTTTCTTTTGTCGAAAAACTTCGATTTATCAGCTGTAGTCTGATACGCTTTAATAAGCCATTTTATTTCTAATCTATTTACTCTCGGAATTGAAGATAAATCTTCTCCATTGCATTCCATACCATTGTACAATGGATCTTTATCTCCAAAATTAGGTTTTGGAGTAAAGGCGAAATTACTTTTTGGCAGATATGGTGATCCATAAATTTGGAACTGCTTTTCGGTTCCGCGTCCCATGCTCACATTGGTTCCTTCAAAAAGACATAAACTTACGTACAAATTTATAGCTTGATCGTTTGGTAAATTTGGCGAAGGCCGTACTGGCAGGCTATACGTGCTTTTTCTAGTATAATTTAAACATGGAATTACGGTCAATTTACATTGAATTCCGTCTTTCAGCCATTTTTGTCCGTTGATCATTTTAGCTTCTTCGCCCAGAGTCATTCCGTGAAGCAACGGCGTTGGATGCATTCCGATACCGCTTTTAAAAGCAATATCCAAAACTGGACCATCGACAATCGCGATATTCGGATTGGGACGATCCAGTACAATCAGTGGAACATTGTTCTCAGCGCAGGCTTCCATAATACGGTGCATTGTAGAAACGTACGTATATAATCGTGTTCCAACATCCTGCAAATCAAAAATCATAATATCGATTCCTTTTAATTGCTCTGGTGTTGGTTTATTGTTTTTTCCATAAAGCGAAACAATCGACAAACCTGTTTTAGAATCGATTTCGTCCGATACATGTTCGCCTGCATCGGCAGTTCCTCTAAAACCATGTTCTGGTGCAAAAATCGTTTTGATTTTTACTTTTTGTTCTACTAAAAAATCAACTAGATGTTTTTCTTTAGTGATAATTCCTGTCTGATTGGTAACGATACCGACGGTTTTGCCTTTCAGCAAAGGAAGGTATTTTGCAGAGTTTTCAGCTCCTGTTTTGATTTGCTGTGCAAATGACACTGCCGAAATTAGTATGCAGATTATTATATTTTTCATGATGATTTTTTATTTTTTTCTGCCACGAATTCACGAATTATTTTCTCTAATCTGTGTGAAAAATTACGCGCTGAATTACGGCAATCATTATAAATAATTTGTGAATTACTTTTTCTATTTGCTATCGCTCGAGTAATGGCGAATAAAAGCATTATATAAACCAAAAATTCGTGAATTCGTGACTAATAAACCTTATTAATTTGCTTCCAGATTTTAGCACTAAAATCGTCTTTGTACATTAATCTGTTTGTTCGGGTTGGATTTACGCGATTCGTCAGAATAATTAAAAATCGGTTGGTATTTCTATTCATAAAGAAAAATGTTCCTGTAAAACCCGTATGTCCAAAATCGTCTTTTGTAAAAAACTCGTCTGGTTTTCTTTTATCAAAACCTAAACCGCGGTAAATTCCCTCTTTTGCGAGTGGAGAATCGGTAAACTCTTTTACGACTTTGGCTTTTAGAATCTGTTTTCCTTTATAATTCCCATTATTCATTAACATTTTACAGATAACGGCAATCGATTCTGCATTGGCAAATAAACCTGCATTTCCAGAAACTCCTCCAAAAATCGCCGCCGCTTCATCGTGCACATAACCTTTAACAGTATCTTTTCTGAAAAAATTATCTATTTCGGTTGGCATTACGTTTTCTATAGAAGTCCATTTTAACGGATTATACCCGATTTTTGAAATGCCTAATTCGGTATAAATTTCATTTGTGAGCTGATCTAGTTTTTTTCCTGTTTTCGTTTCAATCATTTGCTTTACCAAAAGAAGATTTAAATCGCTGTACAAATATTTCCCTCTCGGATTGGTGTTCGCTTTTGCAATCCTTTCATAAACCGATGGATAAAATTCTGGATTGAGCCACATGTTTTTATAAATCTGAACCCAGTTTCCTTTTGACTGAAAAGAAAGATATTTTGAATCGTAAACGATGTTTTTGTTGACAAACATATTATCAAAAGGCTCAGGATATTGCTCTGATTTTTGATTGCTCAACAAAGGCGAATTATCTGGTGTAGAAAGCAATGCTTGATAAAAAGTAATACTCGGCGTTAATCCCGAAGTATGCGTTAGCAATTCAAAAAGCGTTAAATTCGAAATGGCTGTGTTTTTATAAAAAGGAACAATTTCGCCTACTTGATCTGTCAATTTAATTTTTCCATCACCAGCCAAACGCATCGTAACCAGTGTTGCTCCTAGAACTTTAGACATCGAAGCCAAATCAAAAACATCTTCTGATTTTACTAACTGCTTTTTGGTATAATCATGATAACCATAATTTTTAGAAATCAAGTTAAAATCTCCTGTTCCTACAATGACTTGCGCTCCCGGAAAAAAGCCTTTTTCAAGCGCATTGGCCATCATCGAATCAATGTATTTTTCATTTTCTTTAGTATCGCCGTCAATATTTATTTTTTTAGAAGAACGGAAACTCATTCCCAAAAAAACGAAAGAAATAATGATAATACTGAATGTTATCTTTTTCATGATTTACGGATTAATTTTTAAGTCCTGCCCTGCCATCACAGGCTCATTATTGGTTCCTGTAATTTTAATTCGAACGGCTTTTACTGGCTGTTTCGGATAAATCGATGCATTTCCGTAATCGAAATTATCGCCTTTTATAAAATCTGTTCCGTTGTATGAAAACTCGACAAAACCATTATTAATGATAAATCTTGGATGGTGCGGAATTCCAGTTAAAACATCTATTTTAGAAGACATTACAGGATTAGTAAAGGTATACAAAATCCAGTCACCGTCTTTGCAAGCAACATCAGTACGTAAATACGATTCTTCATTATAATCTTCTAAATTGGAAATTGGAAACTTCGGATTTTCTGCCATAGACGAAGTCACTTTCACTTCTGGCTCCAGATATGGCGAACAATTGAATTTTACATTTGCAGCCGACTTTTTTTCTTCTTTATTTTCAACCGTAAAATCTAATCGATACGTATTTTTTTCGTTGTAATTATCAATTAAAAATCGCAAACGAGGTTTTGATTTTAGAGCTTTTTCATCTGAATAAGTCTGCACTAATTTATCATTTTCAAAAAGTGAAACATTTCTGATTAATCCATTTGTTCCATCATCTGTCGGATTAAAAGTCAGATACCAGATCCCTTTTTTATCAACATGTTCCGAGATATTTTCTGAAATAGTCAAAACTTCTGCTTTTGAAGTATTCCAATTGGCAACAGGCAGTTTTTCAGCCTTTACCGCTGGACTAGCCGAGTATTCATTAAAAAATACTCTAAACATATAACGCTCGTAATCTTTGGTCTGAATGGGTCCAGTATACAAAGGAGATTGTCTTGTTGGCTCATTTCCATCTTTATCAAATCGTACAACAGCACCTTCATAAGGCGGTGTTACCGTAATAATTCCGTTTTTATAAATTGCCGTTGGAGGAAAATCCCTGAAAGCAATTCCCATATCAGCCAATCTTTTTAAATGGCTGCTGGTTAATCTTCCATAAAAATCATCCCAGTTTTTATCTTCTTTTTTAGACCATCCAATTTCAGACAAAGCACTGATTCTTGGATAACTCTGATATTCCATAATTCTTGCCGGACGATCCAGATATTCGCTCCACAAAGCGCCTTGCACTCCAATTATATTTTTCTGTTCTTCTGGTGTTAAATCAGCATCTGGAATTGGTTCAAACGAATACGCTCTTTTTGTATCGGTAATTGCAGCCCATCTGTGACCGCGTTCTGTTTCAGATTGCGCCATATCATAATACGTAAATTGTCCTGGCATCATGATGGTTTTATATCCTTTTTTAGCAGATTCAATTCCGTAGCTAATGCCCTGCCAGGCAGAAATAAGCGTATTTGGATTGATTTCTCCGCCTTTTAGAATTTCGTTCCATCCATCTGTTTTTTTATGGTATTTGTCTACAATGGTTTGAACTCTTCTAAAGAAGTAATTCTGAAGCTGAAAACTGTCTGTAAATCCTTCTTTTGCCATCAAGGCTTGACATTTTGGGCAGTGTTCCCAATTGGCACGATTAACTTCGTCTCCCGCAATATGAATATATTCAAAAGGAAACAATCCAGAAACTTCTCTGATAATCGAATCCAGAAGATCATAATTTTCTTCGCGCCCCACACACCAAACATTTTTTACTTCGCCCTGAACACTTTTAAGTTCTTGCGTTATGGCACAGCCCACTTCTGGATAAGAAGCCGTTACAGCACGCGAATGTCCTGGAATTTCGATTTCTGGCATAACCGAAATACCTCGATCTGCCGCATAAGTCACCACTTCTTTAATATCTTCTTGCGTGTAAAAACCTCCATAACGTTTGTCTCCAGAACCGTAAGAAGGCAGCAAAACTTCGCCTGGACCTCTCCAAGCACCTTTCAAAGTTAAATCTGGTAATGATTTGATTTCGATTCTCCAGCCGTTATCATCAGTTAAATGCCAATGAAAAACATTCATTTTATGTGCAGCCAGCCAATCAATATAATTTTTTACGGTTTGTTTGTCGAAAAATTGCCTTGAACAATCTAGCATCATGCCGCGCCAATCAAAACGAGGATAATCTTCAATTTTCACATAAGGAACAGCACCTTTTTTAACTTCTTTTGCAGAACAAATTTGCAGTAAAGTCTGAAATCCGTTTAAAACACCTTTATCCGTTTTTCCTTTTACGAAAATTCCTTTTTCGTTTATTTCTAATTGATACCCTTCATCTGGAAGATTTAGCTTCTTATCTACTAGAAATGAAATATTATTTTTTCCATGTTTTTTTCCAATAGAAACAATTGGATGAATGCCGCTATTTTTTGAAATACCTGTCGTGATATAATTGGCACTGTTTTTTAGTTTTTTATCTACGACTATTTTTAATGGCGACGGAAAAACAAATTGTCCAGCACCTTGTTGCACCAAAATAGGTTTTGGAATTATATCTAATTTTTGGGCTTGTACAAAACTAATCGAACTTAGAAACAGGGCTAATAGAAGAATACTTTTTCTCATCTCTTTTTATATTTTATTTTGTTGAAAATTCAATCGGACTGCTTTCTGTCTGGGTCTGACTCAAAGCGGTAAGCGCATAAACATAGTTTTCCAAATCGGCATTTGGCACTTCTAGTTTTAGAGCCGTTGTCACATAATAAATAGTCGAAGGATTTGAGAAATCGGTAATTTTTCCTTTTGGAAATCTGTAAATAACATATTTTTTATTATTAAATGCGGCTTTCCAAGTTAAAATGGCTTTATCGCCTTTTTTGGCAATTACCGCATTTGTTGGCGGTTCTGGTTTTAATCTGACAATTCTATTGGCTTCTGGAGTTAAAGCGATGTATTTGTATTCTTTTTCAACAAGAGGTTTTCTAAGCGTATCTCCTTTTTTCAGGAAAGTAGAAGCTGTAAAATGCATGGAACCGTCAATTAAAGGCATTTTGCGAATCATCTCAATCTGTTTTACAATTTGATCAGGACTTCTCCACTCTGGTTCTTTAGCAGTATTCGAAATTTTATAATCGCCGTGTCCTACGTAAACATTTGCTCCGTATTTATGTTCTGCCCACCATTTAGCCAGAACTTCAAAATTGGCGCGGTCAAAACCAATATACCAGTAGATTTGAGGTGTTACGTAATCGATCCAGTTTTCTTTTTGCCACTTTAAGATATTCGCATACAAATCATCATAATTTGTCGCTCCGGCAACGGTATTAGAACCTTGCGAATCTTTGGCAATATTTCTCCAAACCCCAAAAGGCGAAATTCCGAATTCGACTTCTGGTTTATTGGCAATAATAGTATCTCTAATTTGTTTGATGATTAAATCGACATTATCTCTTCTCCAATCGTCTTTATCTTTAAACTGACGTGGTTCTTTAGCAAATGCTTTATCATCTGGAAATTCCTGTCCAACAATTTTATACGGATAAAAATAATCATCCATATGTACTGCCTGAATATCGTATTTACGAACAATTTCGCCTACGACAGAAGCCACAAAATCTCTCGTTTCTTTTAAACCTGGATTAAAATATCTTGTTTTTCCATACGTTAAGAAAAGATCTGGTCTTTTAAAATATAAATGATTTTTTGAAAGCACATCTCTTACCGTATCTTTCTGAACACGATATGGATTAAGCCAAACGTGTACGTTCATTCCGCGTTTTCCTGCTTCATCAATCATCATCTGCAATGGATCAAAACCTGGTGCAACACCCTGAGTTCCGGTTATCCAATGCGATGCAGGTTCTTTTGTCGATTTGTAATACGCATCGGCAGTTGGGCGAATTTGAAAAATTACAGTATTCATATTATAAGAACGTAGATTATCCAGAATGGCAATCATTTCGTTCTTCATTTCTTTATCTGATAATCCTGGTTTAGACGGCCAGTCGATATTTTCTACAGTAGAAATCCAAGCTGCACGCATTTCTCTTTTTGGAGATTGCTGACTGAAAATTTTAGTCTGGATCAGCAATACCAAAATCATAATTTTTAGGCTTTTCATAAATTATTATTTTAGGTAGTTAGTATAATATTGTTGGCAGAAAAGTTTAACCGAAATCCCAATGGCTATCGGGAGTAGTGGTTTACGCTATGTTCGCAAAAGTTTCTTTTCATTTTATTAATCTCGCAAAGGCGAAGAGGCGCAAAGTTTTATTTTTCTAATCTTCGACGACTATTTTCGCTCGCAGATTGAGCAGATTTAATTCGCGAAATTTGTACTATTCGAGGCGAAAAAAATCTAGTTAGATTGGCTAAAAAATACCTAACAGGTTTTGAAAACCTGTTAGGATAACCAACCAAAATTTATGTATTGCCATAAATAAAATGGCAATACACTTAACGTTTACTGTGTTTTTTCGATAGTATTGAAATAATCATGAAAAAACAAAAGTTGATATTTTAAAGAATTCTCCCAGTATTTCAGATTATGTTCGCCTGGGCGTTCTATATAATCGTGATTTATTTTTAGATCCAGCATTTTTGCATGAAGTTCTCTGTTAACTCTCATAAAGAAATCATCAACTCCGCAGTCAATAATCAGTTTTAATTTGTTGTCTTTTACCAAGTCCAACATATTGGTAACAGTGTTCTTATTCCAGTTTTCTGGGAATTCTGTAATTGGACCCAATCGTTTTTTGATATCCCAATTTTCAGGAAACGGACGAAAATCTACCCCTCCGCTCATGCTTCCTGCAGCACCAAAAACATCTTGATGTCTAAATGATAAATACAAAGCACCATGTCCGCCCATGCTCAAACCTGAAATGGCTCTTGCTTTACGATCTGCAATTGTTTTGTATTGTTTGTCAATAAACGGAACCAGTTCTTTTACAACGTAAGTTTCATACTTAAAACTCGGATCTATCGGACTGTCAAAATACCAGCTTGAATAATTTCCATCTACACCAACCACTATAAATTCGTATTGATCTACTTGTTTTCCTAGTTCTTTAAAATCTTTTGCCCATGAAGCATAGTTTCCGCTATAACCATGAAGCAGATAAACAACTGGAAATGCTTTCTTGCTCTTTTTATAATTATCAGGAACTACTACACAAGTTTTAATGTTCTTCTGCATCGAAGGACTAAAAACTTGCAAAGTGTCAACCTTCGCCGCGTGAACTGCAAAGGCTATAAAAAGAAGAAAGAAAGTGTAAATTGTTTTTTTCATAATTGATGTTTTTATAAAATAATATTTTTGAAAAGCACTGGGAAAATACAAAAAATTACTTCAAACAATCTTTTAAAATAGTTACGGGATGCATCGCTTTTCTGCTCGTTCCATCAAAAATCTGATGGCGGCAGCTGGTTCCCGCGGCTGCAATTTCTGTTGATGGCTCTGTTGCCCTAATTTTGGGAAACAAAGTATCTTCACCCATTTTCATACTGATTTCGTAATGTTCTTTTTCATAACCAAACGAACCCGCCATTCCGCAGCAGCCCGAATTATAAATCGTAACAGTATTATTTTTTGGAATATTCAACATCGCAAAAGAAGCTTCTACGCTACTCAATGATTTTTGATGACAATGCCCATGTATTTTGATATTTTTCTCTTTTTCAGAAAATTGATCTGCGTGAATTTTTCCGTTTCCAATTTCTCTTTTGAAAAACTCTTCGACCGTAAAAGTATTTTTGGCTAATTTCTCCGCACTTTCCTTATCTGCAGCCAATCGGATATATTCGTCTCTGAAAGTCAATATTGCCGAAGGTTCAATTCCGATTAAAGGCGTGTTTTCAGAAATTATATTTTTAAAAGTATTGACATTTTTGTTCGCAATTTCCTGTGCTTCTTCTAAAAATCCTTTTGAGATAAAGGCTCTTCCGCTTTCTTCATGATCAATTACAATTACTCTGTAACCTAATCTGGTTAACAATTCATAAGCATCGATTCCAACTGAAACATCATAATAATTGGTAAATTCGTCACAAAAAAGATAGACACTTCCATTCTCAAAAGAGCCATCTGTACTACGCTTTTTTTCCTTTTCATACCATTTTCTAAACGTCTTTGGAGCCAATAACGGCACTTGTCTTTCAGGCGCAATTCCCATACGTTTTTTAACGAATGAAAGATTGGAAGCCCAATTCGTAACAGATGGCGCAATACTTCCTAGTTCATTCAATTTGGAATTGAAAGCAAAGATTTTATTTCGAAAAGAAAAACCGTTTGCTTTTTGATATTGGTATAAAAACTCTGCTTTTAAAGTCGCCACATCAACATTACTCGGGCATTCGCTGGCACAAGCTTTACAGCTTACACACAATTCAAAAACCTTATACAATTCTTCGTGATCGAATTTATTTTCTTTTTCCGAATTCGTCAGATATTCTCTTAAAGCGTTGGCACGTGCACGCGTAGTATCTTTTTCGTTTCTGGTGGCACGATAACTCGGACATAAAGTTCCACCTGCCGATGGCATTTTTCGGCAATCGCCCGAACCGTTGCATTTTTCGGCAGCACGCAAAACTCCTAAACTATCGGAGAAGTCTTGAATCGTTTTTATCTCAGGTTCAATCCTTCCGGCTTCGAAACGAAGATTTTCATCCATTTTAGAAGCATTTACGATTTTTCCAACGTTCAAAATCGTGTTGGGATCAAATGCTTTTTTTACTCGTTTTAGCAGTTCGTAATTTTTATCGCCAATCATAAACGGCAGAAACTCTCCACGCAAAATTCCGTCGCCATGTTCACCGCTTAACGAACCTCTATATTTTTTAACCAAATGGGCTACTTCGGTAGATAAATTTCTAAACTGATGTAATCCTTCTTTTGTTTTTAAATTTATCTTCGGACGCAAATGCAGTTCTCCCGCTCCGGCATGCGCGTAATAAATCGCACTTTGTCCGTGTCTTTCCATCATTGCAGCAAAATCGGCAATATAATTGGGAAGATCGCTCAATTCTACAGCGGTATCTTCAATAGAATCGGCAGCTTTATCATCTCCCACAATACTTCCTAAAAGTCCAAGGCCTGCTTTTCTTACGTCATTTACTTTATCAATATCTGCTCCATAAATTTTAGGCAAGGCATACCCGAAACCATTGTTTTCCAAATCTTTAATTAGCGCATCGGCCTGCATTTCGGCATCTTCCATGCTAATGTGCGATCCAACTTCGAGCATAATCACTGCTTTTGGTTCGCCTACAATAAAAAATCTATTTTTGGCTTGTTCTCTGTTGGTTTTGGTACAATCTAATATCGTATCATCCATCATTTCGCAAGTGTACAGATGATGTTTCATTGCTGTAACAACTGCTTCCAAACTTTCCTGAATGGTATGAAAATGTGCCACAACCATAATAGTATTGGTCGGCGGAAGGTCATCAACTTTTAACGTTATCTCTGTTGTAAATGCCAAAGTTCCTTCACTTCCGCAAAGCAATTTCCCTAAATTGATGGTGTCTTCTGTTCCCGAAAAAAGTTTTGATTTCAGTAAAACATCAATCGCATAACCCGTATTTCGTCTGTGAATCTCTGGTTTTGGAAATTCTCTTAAGATTTCTTCCTGATTTTCTTTGCTCGAAAGTTCTTCGTAAATCGTTTTATAAATATTGCTTTCTAAAGAATCGCCTTTTGTTTTCTCGATAAATTCTTCAGAGGTTAAATCTTTAAATACTGCAGTAGTTCCGTCGCTTAAAACAGCTTTTATTTCTACAATTTTATCTCGGGTAACGCCATAGCGAATTGAAGTTGTTCCTGACGAATTATTTCCGACCATTCCGCCAATCATACATCTATTGGTAGTCGATGTAGTTGGTGCAAAAAAGAGCCCGTGGGGTTTTAGATATAAATTCAGTTCATCACGAATTACTCCGGGCTGAACGGTTATGGTTTTCTTTTTAGGATCAAAAGAAACAATTTTATTAAAATGTTTAGAGACATCTACAATAATGCCGCTTCCTATTGTCTGTCCTGCCAAAGATGTTCCAGCTGTTCTTGGCGTTATTGAGATTTTGTTTTTTGAAGCAAAACGAATAATATTAACAATATCATTTTCTGATTTTGGAATCGCCACCGCAAGAGGCATTATTCTATAAGCAGAAGCATCTGTGGCGTATATTTTTTTATGAAGGTCATCATAAAAAAGAGTTCCTTCTAGTGAAGTTTCTAATTCTTGTAGTTGGAGAGAATCGGACATTTAATTTGGTTCTGTTGCTTTTGGTTCTTTAATAAACATTTATTTCTGCACTGCACTAAAAAGTTATTGGGCAAAAACAAAACATTCTAAATCTTATTAGAATTCAATATTTATTAAAGTTCCTATCTAGAAGCTTGAACTTCTTTTACATACACCTGAGAAATAGTAAGCACAGAAGGATTTTTTTCATAAATATATCTAACTAATAAATTAGTTTTAACAAATATAGATACAAAAAGCATACAAATACATTATTTTGCGTTTTTTAACATAATAAAATTAAAATAACGCAACAAAACGCAAAAACAACATTAAACAAGTAGTAATTTATAAGATAAATACACCAGATTTTCTATATTCATCTAATTTTTCATCTTCTGGATCTAATTCTGTCACAATAGTATCCAATTGCGTAAGATCGCAAACACCATGAGGCATTTTGGTATTTAATTTATTTGAAGCAAACATCGAAACCACTCTATCAGAAGCTTCTATCATTGCTTTTTTTACAATTGAAATTTCATAACCTACTTCTGTAAGACCTTGTTTGATATTAATACTGCTGGCACCGATAAAACAAATATCAGCTTTAATTTTAGAAACCACCTGAATCACATCCATACCTATCGTTACCATTGCGTTTTTCTGCATTTTTCCGCCAATAAAAATCAAATCAATATTAGGATGTTGAGACAACTGCATGGCTATTGGTAAACTATATGTATATATTGTAGCTTTCAAATCGGCCGGAATTAACTTTGCAAAAACTAAATTAGTGCTTCCTCCACTCATTATAATAACCTGATCGTCATGAAGAAGAGACAATGCTTTTGTCACGATTTGCTTTTTCTGTTCTTCTGCAGTTATGGCAATATCAAATACATTTGCAGGTTTTTCTTTAACTTGAACGGCACCTCCATATACTTTCTCTAACAGGTTTCTGCTATCCAATTCGTTCAAATCTCTTCTAATGGTATCTTCAGACAAATCGAGAGCCAAAGCTAAATCTGTTGTAACAACTTTTTGGTCTTCAATAAGTTTAGTCATTATGTATTTATGTCTCTCGGCTTTCAGCATTTTTTTTATAAAAGTTAAAATTCATCACAAATATATCAAATATTTCATTCCATATCAGAAAAGAGCCTAAAAACTGCAAAATCATGCATTAGTAAGATTTTAAAAACAAAATCAATAATTATTTTTTATTAAAATCTGCGTTATTTTGCGTTTTTTAAATTATTTTTCGAAAAAAAGTTCAAAATAATGCATTTATATGCAATAAATAAATATATTTGCTCAACAACAACCATAAAAAACCAGATTAATCATGAAAAAGTTACTCTTTATTTCAGTGTTGTTTTTGTGCATTCAAGCAGCATTTGGACAAGCAAAAACAGTTACTGGAACAGTAAAAAGCAAAACAGACGGAATTCCAATTCCAGGAGTCAGCGTCATTATTCAAGGAACAAATAATGGCACAACTACTGACTTCGACGGAAACTACAGCATTTCTGTAGCACCGGGACGAACGCTAAGCTTTAGTTACATGGGTTATGAAACCCAATTAATTAAAGTGGAAAGCCAACAGAAAATAAATGTTGGTCTTATAGAAAGCACTTCGAAATTAGACGAAGTTGTTGTTGTAGGTTTTGCTTCTCAGAAAAAAACGAACTTAACAGGAGCTGTTGCCAATATTGATGTTGCTAAAACAATTGGAAGCAGACCTTTAACCGATGTTAGTAAAGCTTTACAGGGTACTACTCCGGGTGTAAACATTAATTTTAACTCAGGAAATATTAACCGCGCCGCAAAAATAAACATTCGTGGAGCGGGTACAATTAATGGTTCAGACGATCCTTTAATATTAGTAGACGGTGTTCCTACAGATTTATCATTAATTAACCCAAATGATATCGCAACGATGTCTGTCCTTAAAGATGCTGCTTCTGCATCTATTTATGGTGCTCGTGCTGCGTTTGGTGTTGTTCTTATTACTACAAAAAGCGGAAAAACAGGCGAAGGAAAAGTGAGATTTTCTTATTCTGCAAACACTGCTTTTACAAATCCAATTTCTACACTTAAATTCTTAGATCCAACAGAAGAAATTCCAGGATTAATTGCTGCAGGGACAAGAACGGATGGTTCTACTCCAGAGATTTTTGGTCAGAACTACAGCATTTTGTTAGACGGAATTAAAAATTGGAAACAAAAATACGCAAACAATCGTACCAGTAATGAAATGGTTTATGGAGAAGATTGGGAAATAAAAAATGGGGTTCCTTATTTTTACAGAGTTTGGGATGCTAATAAAGAATTGTATGCCAGCAATGCATTACAAACTACACACAATATTTCTGCCCAAGGAAACTTAGGAGATAAAAGTTCATTCTTTGCTTCGTTCGGACTTACTAACCAAGATGGTATGTTAAGAGTAAATCAGGAAAAAAGACAAAGAATCAACATCAATTTAGGTTTTACAACAAAATTAGCAGATTGGCTTACTGGAGATTTCAAAGTAATGACAATCAACAGTTCTTACGATCAGCCATTTAACTATTATGGAGGTTCTGGAACTGATGACACAGGTTACGGCGGTTACTTTGGCTATGCGCTTCGTTGGGGGCAATATTTCCCGAATTTTGGAACTTACAGAGGTTACAATTTCCGTACAGCTGGAGGATATTTATCTAATGCTTCTAGAAACGAAAACAACAAACGCAATACAAGGTTAAGCGCTAGATTTACAGCAGATATTACAAAAGATTTAAACCTTATCACTGAGATAAGCAGTGTAAACGATTATTACAACAGAAAACAAAATGGTGGTAAATTCTTAGCATGGGACAGCTGGTCTGCAATGCCATATGATGCTACTACAATTCAAACTGCTACTCCTGCAACTCTTGAAACAGGAAACGATTTTGTGGGACAATCAAAACAGGAGTCGACTACAAATGTGGTAAACATTTACGGGAACTATAAAAAACAATTTGACAAACATAATTTCAAATTCTTAGCTGGTTTCAACTCAGAATGGCAAAATTTATCGCGTAACTATGCAAGAAGAAATACGCTTTTAGACAAATCAAAACCAGAATTTAATCTTGCAGTAGGGGAACAATTTGTATCTGGAGCTGCAAACACAGATTTAAATCCAACGGTAACAGAATACTCTATTGCAGGTTTCTTTGGACGTGTGAATTATGATTACAACGGAATTTATTTAGTAGAGCTTAATGCTCGTTATGATGGTTCATCAAGATTTCCAACTAACGAACAATGGGGATTCTTCCCTTCTGCTTCTGTAGGATACAAAATTGTGAACGAGAAATTTATGGAAGGAACTCGCGGATGGTTAAACGATCTTAAATTGCGTGGTTCTATCGGATCAATTGGAAACCAAAATGTTGGAAACAATGCTTTCTTATCAATTATGACAGCTAAAAATCCTTCTTGGATTAACAGTGGTGCTACTCTCCCACCTTCTACAAATTTACCAACTAACGTAGATCCTGCCTTAACTTGGGAAAAAGTAATGACCAAAGATGTGGGTATCGATGTTAAAATATTTGATATGCTTGGTGCTTCTTTTGACTGGTACCAACGTGATACAAAAGGAATGCTTGCTCCAGGTATAACACTTCCAGGTTCATTTGGACAGACTTCTGCTCAGACGAACTCAGGAAATATGAGAACTAAAGGTTGGGAGCTTTCATTAAACTTTAATAAAAACTTAAGCGAAACTGCTTCTGTTTTTGTTGATCTTGCTTTATCTGATTCTAAATCGGTTATTACAAAATGGAACAACTCATCTAAATTATTAGCTTTAGTAACAACTGATACTAAACCTTACTATGATGGTTTCGAAATCGGTCAAATCTGGGGATTAACTGCGGACAGACTTCTTCAGGCTGATGACGTGATTACTAACAACGGAAAAACAGTAAATGGCGTTGACTACTCTAAAACAATGGGTGGAAACTTTAAATATGGAGCTGGAGATGTTCACTATGTAGATATAGACGGTGATGGAGCTATTACTCGTGGAGCTGGAACTGCTGATGATCATGGAGATTTGAAAAAAATTGGTAACTCTACACCTCGTTACAGATACGGTATCACATTAGGGGGTAAATTCCGCGGATTTGATATTTCTACTTTCTTCCAAGGAGTTGGAAAACGTGATTACTGGGCTGCTTCAGATGCTGTTTTGCCTTTCTTCCGTGCGCCTCAGCAAATGTATGCCAACCAAGCAGATTACTGGACTCCAGAAAATACAGATGCTTATTTCCCAAATCCATACTATGGTAACGAAGCAAATACTTTTGGGTCAGGTACTCAAGGTCAGAACAACTTTGTTACTTCGACAAGATATTTGTTAGACATGTCTTATTTCCGTCTAAAAAACTTTACTATCGGATATAATTTGCCAGTAGCTCTTGTGAAAAAAGCAGGATTAGAAAAAGTAAGATTATATACTTCTGGTGAAAATATTGCGACTTGGGCAGACAAACGTCTTCCTGTAGATCCTGAAATCGATGAAACAGAAGTTTTCTGGGGAAGAGCTTATCCTTACACAAAAACATGGTCAGTTGGTGTTGATATCTCTTTCTAATCTCTAACTATTCAAAACTCTTACAATGAAAAAATATAATATAAAATCTAAGTTTCTGCTAATGTTTGCAACTGCTTTACTTGCAGGAAGCGCAGTTAGCTGTTCAGATTATCTTACTGATGATCCAGCAGATAAATTTACAAACGATAACTTTTGGCAGTCAGAAGATAACGTAAAAACCTTTTCATGGCTTAATTATGATACTTTTTATGGTTATGGAAACGGAACGACAATCGGACTTTCTTTCTTCTACTATCATGGAAGTGATTACAGAGTAGATGATAACTTGTCTGCCTTTACTTTCTATCAAATGCCAGTTACAGCTGCAACTACGAATCTTTATTCATGGAATGAATACTACACGCTTATCCGCCGTTGTAATCTTATGCTTGAAAAAATACCAGCAGTAAGCATGTCTACTGAAAAAAAGAACCACTATATTGGAGTTGCTAAATTTTTTAGAGCTTACACCTATTTCCGTTTAGTGCAAAAATTTGGTGATGTGCCCTATACTGATCAATATTTAGCTCAAGGTGACGCAGAAGTGTATGCGCCTGCAAAACCAAGAGCCGAAATTATGGACAAAGTAATTGCAGAATTACAAGAAGCTGCAGATTTAATGTTGGTTAACGATGATAAAAACGTTACGGCAAATAAATACACGGCTTACGCTGCTTTAAGCAATGCTTGTCTTTACGAAGGCACATACAGAAAATATCATTTAGGACAAGATGGAAGTGCTTACTTGAACAAGGCAAAAGCAGCTTCATTAATGATCATGAATAATCCAAGCTACAAATTAAATGCAGATTGGAAAGGACTTTACAATTCAGTTGAATTACTTGGAAATACTGAAGTGATATTGGCAAAACGTTACTTGACAAACGTATTAATGCACTCTCTTCAAAACTATACGAATACTTCAACAATTCAGTATGGTTTAACAAAATGGGCTGCTGACAGTTATGTAACTACAAACGGATTGCCTATTCAGCAAGCTGGAAACAGCCAGTACACAGGTGACGATACTCCAGCAAAAACATTTGCTAACAGAGATCCACGTTTTGGTAAAACGGTAAATCCTGCTAACTACGGTTACAAAGGAAAACCTTTTGGTACAACTGCTTTGGTTTCTATGTCTGGATATGTATTTGAATTGTACAACAACCCTGCTACAACAGGCCCAGATGTTACAACTGGTGGACGTAATTATACAGATGCTCCATTATTTACTTTAAGCGAAGTATATTTAAATTATGCCGAAGCTTGCGCTGAGTTAGGAACAGCAACCAACAGTGATCTTGATCTATCAATCAATAAAGTTCGTGCACGTGCTGGAATTGCTCCTTTAACAACAGATGGAACAAATGCTTCGGCAAATGGCGTTCAAATTAATGACCCAAGAAGAACTTCTTCTTTAGAGCAATTAACTGGAGTAGTAAATCCGTTAATCTGGGAAGTTCGTCGTGAGCGTCAAATTGAGTTCATGAGCTGGACAACTTTAAGACAGGCTGATATTTACCGTTGGAAAAAAGGAGATTACTTAGACACTAACAAAAACCCTGATGTAAATCTTGGTGCTAGAATTGGCTCTCCTGTTGGTTCTCAAACTGTTGTAGACGCTAACGGATATGTAAAAATCTATCCTGTAAGCACAAGAACTTTCGAACCTAAGCATTATTTAATGAACATTCCAACGAATGACATTGATTTGTACAAAGCTCAAGGTGTCGATTTAAAACAAAATCCAGGCTGGTAATTCGGTAAAAACTGAAAAAAACAGCATCTAATTAAACTGCCTCCGACGTGAGACTTTTCGGAGGCAGTCTTTTAAATACTCTTTTCAAACACATTGTGACTGATAAAAAGGCCAAATAAAAAAATTAATCCTGATTCATACAGGTTATATCTTGTTAGTTTTTAGATTCCCCAAATCTGCCTAAAACATTCATATACTCCGATAAAATCTTAATTTTATTAGTCCATTTTGTCTCTAACTAATAACTGTATTAAAATGATAAAATTTATAGCAAAAAGTGCTTTTATTACAGCATTTCTGTTTTATACCCCATCCTATTCGGCAAACATTCAGCTAAATAAAAACGTTATTACAGCAGAAATCAATAACGCTGTTATAAAAACAGGTGCAGACAATTACGAAAAATATTTACCACTTTTAAAAGATAAAAAAGTTGGAATTGTAACCAACCAGACTGGAATTTTATCTGATAAAACGCATGTGGTTGATTTTCTATTGGAGAAAAAAATTGGTGTTCAAACTATCTTTGCTCCCGAGCACGGATTTAGAGGAACAGCCGATGCCGGAGAACATATCGTTGACGGAAAAGACCCGAAAACAGGACTTCCGATAATTTCGCTTTATGGCGACAACAAAAAACCAAAAACAGCACAGTTATCTGGAATTGATGTCATGATTTTTGACTTGCAAGATGTTGGAGCAAGATTTTACACCTACATTTCTTCTTTGCATTATGTAATGGAAGCTTGTGCAGAAAACAATATTCAGCTTATTGTTTTTGATCGTCCAAATCCAAATGGTTCTATTGTTGACGGGCCGCTTTTAGAAAAAGAATTTACCAGTTTTGTCGGTATGCACCCTATTCCGCTTTTGCACGGAATGACAATTGGTGAATATGCACAAATGGTCAACGGAGAAAAATGGCTCAAAGATGGCGCTCAATGTAAACTAACCGTTATTCCGTGTGTAGATTACAGCAGAACAATGCCATATAGTTTATTGGTAAAACCGTCTCCGAATTTGCCAAATGACCAGTCCATAAATTTATATGCAAGTTTATGTCTTTTTGAAGGAACAAACGTAAGTATGGGACGCGGAACTGAAAAACAATTTCAAATCTATGGTTCTCCATTTTTAAGTAAAACCAATTTCAGTTTTACCCCGAAGCCAAATTTTGGTGCAAAAGATCCTTTATACAATGGAAAAGAATGTTTTGGAGAAGATTTGACGGCTTATCCAAAATTGAAACAATTAGAATTAAAATGGCTTATTAAAGCGTATCAGAATACCAGCGATAAAACAAAATTCTTTAACGGATTTTTTACCAAACTAGCCGGAACAAAAAAACTGCAGCAGCAAATTGAAAGCGGTGTTTCTGAAGCTCAGATAAGAAAGACTTGGCAGAAAGACTTAGAAGCTTTCAAAAAAATGCGAACAAAATATCTTATTTATAAATAATATTTTTTAATCCACTCCCCTTCCAATCGTCTATTTTTAAATAAAATAGAAACTATTAATGTAAAATAGTGAAACCTAAAATTCGATAAATTTTGGTTTCAAAAATCAAAAAAAAAGAAAAATGAAAAATAAAAATCCTGAAACTGAACAAGAATCTTTGTACAAAGACTTGGATCAAATGAGCGTGAAAGAACTTCTTACAAACATTAATACAGAAGACAAAAAAGTTCCGCATATTATTGAAGAACATATTCCTAAAATAGAAAAACTGGTTAAGGCTATTGTAAAAAAAATGCAGCTGGGCGGGAGATTATTTTATATAGGAGCTGGAACTTCTGGGAGAATCGGAATTTTAGATGCATCTGAATGTCCACCAACTTTTGGCGTGCCTCATGATATGATTATCGGAATTATTGCAGGTGGAGACACTGCCATCAGAAAAGCGGTAGAAAATGCTGAAGACGATACTGAACAAGCATGGAAAGATTTGGCAAAATTCGAAATTTCAAGTTTAGATATGATTATCGGAATCGCTGCTTCTGGAAATACACCTTACGTTTTAGGAGCACTTAAAAAAGCGAAAGAACACAATATTAAAACTGGAAGTATTTCTTGCATCAGCAACGGACTTATCGCTCAAGAAGCCGATTATCCGATTGAATTAATTGTAGGTCCTGAGTTCTTAACCGGAAGCACAAGAATGAAAGCAGGAACAGCACAAAAATTAACTCTAAATATGATTTCTACTTCGGTAATGATCAAATTAGGAAAAGTAAAAGGCAACAAAATGGTTGACATGCAGCTGTCTAACGAAAAACTCGTAAAACGCGGTATCAAAATGATTATGGAAGAACTTGGCATTGAATATGATGCCGCCGAAGAATTATTGCACACACATAAAAGCGTTAGAGCCGTTCTCCTAGCTCACAACAAAAATCAGGAAAACTAAAAACCACACTATCAAAATCTTTTTATAGATTTATACAAATTCAAAAGCTGAATAAATTCATTTTTTGGAGTTTTTAACAACGACCTGACAGATTAAAATCTGTTAGGTCAATTAAAAAATTTCTGATCTGAATTATTTTAAAAAACCAAAATCACCAAAACTATAAAATGACACCAAGTACCATCCTTCTTCTTATCATCATTTATTTCGGAACATTATTCTACATCTCGCACAGAGTCAGCAGAAAAGACAGCGGAAATGAAGCCTTTTTTACAGCCAATAAAAATTCAAAATGGTATTTAGTTGCTTTCGGTATGATCGGAACAGCACTTTCTGGAGTAACCTTTATTTCTGTTCCTGGAGAAGTTGGCGCACCAAGCGGTGAACAGTTTAAATATTTTCAGTTTGTTTTAGGAAACGCACTTGGATTTATTGTCATTACTAAATTATTGCTGCCTTTATATTATCGAATGAATCTGACATCGATTTATGGATATATTGAGCAAAGAATGGGATTTTTCAGTTATAAAACAGCTGCTTCTATTTTCTTAATCAGCCGAACGATAAGTTCTGCTTTCAGATTGTATTTGGTGGTAATCGTTTTACAACGTTTTGTATTCGATTTTTATCATGTTCCTTTTGCGTTTACGGTTTTAATTTCGCTGCTTCTTATTTTCTCTTATACGTATAGAGGCGGATTAAAAACAATTATTATTACCGATACTTTACAAACATTTTTCCTTGTAACTTCTGTTTTTCTTACCATTTATTTCATCTGTGACCGTATGGATTTAAGTGCCATTAGCGCCTTTGAAGAAGTAAAAAACAGTAACTATTCTAAGATTTTTTTCTTTGATGATTTTATGGGAAGTAAATTCCATTTTGTAAAACAAATTCTTGGCGGAATGTTCGTAACCATTGCCATGACAGGACTTGATCAAGATTTAATGCAAAAAAACTTGAGCTGTAAAAACATTGGCGAAGCACAAAAAAACATGTTCACTTTTACGGGAATATTTGTTGTCATTAATATTTTCTTTTTGAGTGTTGGTGCGCTTTTATATATCTATGCCAACAAAAACGGAATTGCCGTTCCCACCGATTTAATTACGGGCAAACCAAGAACCGATTTACTTTTCCCTGAGATTGCTTTAAATCATTTAGCACTTGTTCCTGCCATCGTATTTTTATTAGGAATTATTGCTGCCACTTTTGCAACAACAGATTCTGCCTTAACAGCCTTAACGACTTCTTTCTGTGTAGACTTCTTAGGCATGGATAAAGCAGAAAACAGCCATAAAAAAAATACAGTAAGAATCAGACATTTAGTTCATATCAGTTTCTCTGTTTTGATCTTTTTTATCATACTTATTTTTAACTCTATCAATGATAGTTCGGTGGTTGGAATGATTTTTAAGGTTGCTTCGTACACTTACGGTCCCTTATTAGGATTGTATGCTTTTGGTTTATTCCAAAAATCACGACATGTAAACGACAAACTGGTTCCATTTATCTGTTTGCTATCTCCATTATTTACCTATTTTATCAATGAATATTCTAAAGTTTTATTTGCAGGATATGTTTTTGATAACGAATTAATTATACTAAACGGATTAATTACTTATTTAGGATTATTTATTACGAGTTCACGCAGTGAGAAAGAAATAAGTTTCTAATTCAGCTTATTAATATTGATGAATCAATTTGAGTTTAAGTGTATCAAAATCAAATTGATTTTTAAAAGAAAATATATGAAAAATTCATTCATAAAAATTAGTTTATACGCCGCTTTTATATTTTTAATTACCAATTGCGCATCCAAAAAAAATAATAGCATAACAGATGATAAAAAGGAAATTCCTTTAAAAGATACAATCGTTTACGTTCCTAAAAATAATGCTGAGAAAAAGACTTTCTTTAAAGATTCTGATCAGGAAACGGCTTGGGTGGACAGTATTTACAATAAGATGACGGTACAGGAAAAAATCGGGCAATTGTTTATGGTTTCTGCCTATTCCAATAAAGATTCTGTACACGTTAATCAGATCAGCAAACTGATTGAAGACTATAAAATAGGAAACGTAATTTTCTTTCAGGGCGGACCAGTTCGTCAGGCGAAATTAACCAACCTATATCAGTCAAAAGCGAAAGTGCCTTTGATGATCGGGATTGATGCCGAATGGGGATTAGCCATGCGTTTGGATTCAACTTATCGTTATCCTTGGAATATGACTCTGGGCGCGATTCAGGATTTAAGTTTAATTGAAAATGTGGGAAGAAATATGGCTGCCGAAAATAAACGAATCGGCGTTCATTTTAACTTTGCACCAGTTTTAGATATTAACACCAATCCTAAAAACCCAATTATCGGAAACCGTTCTTTTGGCGAAGACAAAGTCAATGTAAGCGAAAAAGCCCTTGCTTTAATGAAAGGCATACAAGGAAATGGCGTTTTCTGCACTGGAAAACATTTTCCAGGACACGGCGACACTTCAACCGATTCACACCACGCCTTGCCTACCGTTGATTTTTCTAAAGAACGTATGGAATTGGTAGAACTGTATCCATACAAAAAATTGTTCGACGAAGGTCTGGCTTCTGTTATGGTGGCACACCTTAATATTCCGAGTTTAGAATCACAGCCCAACTGTCCTTCTTCGGCTTCATATAATGTCGTTACCAATCTGCTTCAAAAAGAATTAGGTTTCAACGGATTAATTTTTACAGATGGTTTGGCGATGAAAGGCGCTGCCAATTTTAAGGGACCTGGAGATTTGGAAATCGCAGTTCTTTTGGCTGGAAATGATATTTTATTATGTCCAGAAAATGTTCCAGTGGCTTTCCAAAAATTGGAAGCGGCTTACAATGAAAAAGTGATTACAGAAGAACGATTAGCACATTCTGTTAAAAAAATACTGCATTTTAAATACAAAGCAGGACTGAATAAATATAAACCAATTGATTTAAATAATTTATACAATGATTTGAATCCGTCGCAAAATGATGCTTTACATTATAAACTGTATGAAAATGCCATTACGGTTTTAAAAAACGAAAAAGAAATTCTTCCGATAAAAGATTTAAGTGAAAAAATTGCATACATAAAACTAGGTGAAGACACGAACAGCACTTTCGTTTCTACGCTAAAAAAATATACTGAAATTACAGAAGTAAAAGATACCAATCTTGATAGTCTGAATAAAGAATTGAGAAAATTTGACAAGGTTATTATCAGCTATCATAAAGTAAATAAAGCTTGGGAAAAACAAGAATTTACTTTAACAGAAATGTTATGGCTGAAAGAAATTGCAAAACACAACAAAGTAATTTTAGACATTTTCGCAAAACCGTATTCTTTACTGTCAATCAACAATTTTGATGATATTGAAGGATTAGTAGTTTCGTATCAAAACTCAGATATAAGTCAGGTAGTTTCGGCAGAATTACTTTTTGGAGCGATTGAGGCCAAAGGAAAATTGCCTGTTTCTATCAATGATGCTTTCCATGTAAATGACGGATTAACTACAGAAAAACTAAATCGTCTCGCTTTTACAGCGCCAGAAAATGTAAATATGAATCCCGCAATTCTATCCAAAATCGATGCTGTGGCTCAAAAAGCAATTGATGGCAGAATGACGCCCGGAATGCAAGTTTTGGTGGCTAGAAAAGGAAACGTAATTTTTCAGAAATCATACGGAGCTCAGACTTACGACAACACCAAAAAAGTAACCGATTCCGATTTATATGATGTGGCTTCGATTTCAAAAATGATTTCAACATTGCCAAATGTGATGCAATTGTACGATAAAAACAAAGTAACGCTAAACACCAAACTGAAAGACATGCTGCCTTTTTTTGCCAAAACAAACAAAGAAAACATCATTTTCAAAGATCTTCTAAATCACTACGCAGGGCTTCAGGCGTGGATTCCGTTTTACAAAGCAACTTTAGACAGCAACAATCAGCCTTCTGAAAAATATTATAGAAAAGTAGCCGAAAACGGTTTTACAACAAAAGTAGCCGATAATCTTTACATTCGAAATGATTATCATGACACGATTATGAAAATCATTGCTGAAAGTCCCATAGCTCTAAAAAAAGAATACAAATACAGTGATTTTACTTTTATCATCTTAAAAGAATATTTAGAACGAAAAACACATAAAAAATTAGAAGAGCTGAGCCAGGAAAATTTCTACAGCACACTAGGAATGACGCATACGCTTTACAATCCGCTAGATAAATTTGACAAAAGCACTATTGCTCCAACCGAAATTGATAACTATTTCAGACATCAGGTTATTCAGGGTTACGTGCACGACATGGCGGCTGCAATGGAAGGCGGAGTTGCAGGTCACGCGGGAATTTTTTCTAATGCAATGGACGTAGCCAAAATGATGCAGCTCTATCTGCAAAAAGGAAATTACGGCGGTATTCAGTATTTTTCTCCAGAGACTTTTGACGCCTTTAATACTTGTTATTACAAAAATCAAGGCGTTTTGCGTGGTTTAGGATTTGATAAAAGAGTCCACAAAGGCGGGCCAACCTGCGATTGTGTTTCTGAAGCAAGTTTCGGTCACACAGGTTTTACAGGAAACATGGCTTGGGCAGATCCAGAAACCGAAATTGTGTATGTATTCCTATCCAACAGAACGTATCCAGAAGTAGTAAATGACGAAAACAAGTTAGCCAAAGGAAAAATCAGAGAAGAAATTCAACAGATCATTCAAGATGCGATAATAAAATAAAAAAATCTAAAACCCAAATTCCAAATTCCAAAATCTAAAATCTAAAATCTAAAATTCTAACTTTCTAAAATTCTAACTTTCTAAAATTCTAACTATCTAAAATATCAACCCAATGACAAAAGAACGTTTAACTTCACTCGATGTCTTTAGAGGATTTACCATTCTCTTAATGACGATTGTCAATAATCCGGGAAGCTGGTCATCTATTTACCCGCCTTTAGAACATGCTGAATGGCATGGCTGTACGCCTACTGACTTAGTTTTCCCGTTTTTTGTTTTCATAATGGGAACTGCAATTCCATTTGCAATGCCTGTAAAACATTTTGACGGAAGTGTTTTCAATAAAATTTTAGTGCGTTCGCTTAGAATTTTCTGCTTAGGATTATTTTTAAGTGTTTTTAGCAGAATACATTTATTTGGCTTGGAAGGAATTCCGTTATTAGGATTGCGATTAATTATTGCTTTTGCCGTTGCTTACGCGCTTTTAGGAAACTTTTCAATGAAAATCAAAACCATTCTTGCCGTTGGTGTATTTCTAATCCTTATTTCATTATCGTTTAGCGGTCTGGAGCATTTTGAAGATACCAGAATACCAGGTGTTTTGCAGCGAATTGCAATTGTATATTTCTTTACTTCTATTTTATATCTAAAGACCAATTTAAAAACACAGCTTTTAGTTTTAGCAGGGCTCTTAGTTGGATATTGGCTTGTAATGGCTTTTGTTCCCGTTCCTGGATTTGGTCCAGCCAATTTTGATAAAGGAACTAATCTTGCTGCTTGGATAGACGATACCCTTTTAAACGGACATTTATGGGCATCATCTAAAACTTGGGATCCAGAAGGAATCTTGAGCACTTTGCCTGCAATTGGAACTGGAATTTTAGGAATGTACATTGGCCAGTTATTAAACTTATCTGTTGATAAAATCGAAATCGTAAAAAAGACAGCCATTGCTGGAACGGTATTAGTAATTGCAGGTTTAATCTGGAACATCTTCTTCCCTATCAACAAATCTCTTTGGACAAGTTCGTATGTTTTATATACCGCCGGAATCGCAACTTTATGTTTAACGCTTTTGTATTATATAATCGATATTAAAGGGCATAAAAAATGGACAAAATTATTTCTGATTTGGGGTGTAAACCCGATGATTGTGTTTTTCTTTTCTGGAATAATTCCGAGAGTTTTAAGTGCTATAAAAATAGCCGATCCTGAAAAAGCTGGCGAAGAAATTGGGCTTCAAGCCTATATATATAATCACGGAATTGTTCCTTGTTTTGAAAACCCATTAAACGCATCTCTTGTTTACGCTTTGTCTTATGCTGTTTTCTGGTCGTTTATCTTATGGATTTTCTATAAAAAGAAACTGATTTTTAAAGTGTAAATCAGTTACAAAAATATTTCGGCCGGACTTAATAGTTTGATGTGGTTATCGTTCTAACACTTATGTAAAGATCATATTTCTTTTTTTCTAAAAATTTTAAGAAAAGCAGTATCTTGCCGTACCAACAAAAAGTGTCAGTTTATAAATTATGGATAGTCCGGTTGAAATTCCTTTTAAAAGCTTTATTCAGCTTAAGCCAGAAGAAAGCACTGCTATTTATCTGCAGCTTGTTTTTGAGTTTATCAAAGCCATACAAACGGGTTTTCTTCCCGAAGGCACCAAACTTCCTGGTACCAGAATTTTATGTAAAGTGCTTTCTGTTAACCGAAACACTTTAATCAAAGCCTTTCAGGATTTAGAATCGCAAGGCTGGATTGAAACACTTCCAAACAAAGGAACTTTTATTTTATCACAGCAAAAACAAAAGAACAAGGCCGAATTTATTCTTTCAAAAGAACAAAATGTATCTCCAGATAATATTGGTTTTAGTTTTCAGCGTTCTACTATTCTTGAAAGTCCAATAGAAATCAGTAATCTGTCGTATCAATTTAATGACGGAATGCCTGATTTAAGATTAGTTCAAACCGATGTTTTGGCCAGATTATATGTTTCGAAATTAAAAAGACGAAAAACATCTAAAACCTACGAACAGATAGAATTGCGTTCGCATTCCAATTTTAAAACTCATTTTTCTAATTATCTGAATCTTACTCGAGGAATTCGTATTTCAACTTCAAATCTTCAGACAACAAGCAGTCACGAAATTGCTTTATATTTGGTAACAAAAGTTCTTATTACGCCAGGCGACAAAGTGGTTGTAGCTTCTCCGGGATATTATATGTCAAACATGACGCTGACCAATACGGGAGCACAAATAATTTCTCTTCCAGTAAATGAAGATGGAATTGATACCAAACATTTAAAAGAAATTTGCGAAACAACAAAAATCAGGGTTTTATACTTAACATCCAATTATCATTATCCGACCACCATTTCGCTTAGCGCCAAAAAAAGAATCGAAGTTCTGGAATTGGCCAACCAATACGGATTTGTGATTTTGGAAGATGATTACGATTTTGAGTTTCATTACGATAATAATCCTGTTTTGCCATTAGCCGCTTTTGATTCCAATCAAAAAGTGGTTTATATCGGCTCTTTCGGAAAATCATTGCCATCAGGATTCAGTTATGGTTTTGTAGCCGCGCCTGCCGAATTTATCAAAGAACTCGAGAAGCATCAAAACATTCTTGAACCAAAAATTGATGTTATAAAAGAACAGGTTTTGACCGAATGGATTACCGAAGGCGAAGTGCACCGACTTTCTAAAAAAAATAAAAAAATCTATAAAGAACGACGTGATCATTTTGTTGCGATTCTTAATGATAAACTTAAAGACAGAATCAAGTTTAAAATTCCGCCAAGAGGATTGGCAATTTGGGTCGAATGGCTGGATCATTTTAATCTGGTACAATTTCAAAAAGAATGTTCCAAACAAGGTTTATTTCTCCCAAAGACCATTTTATACCAAACCAAAAATCTTACTGCCACACGTTTAGGATTTGGAAATTTGGAAAAAGAAGAAATGGAAAAAGCAGTTGCTATTTTGAGTAACTGTTTAGCAATTATTCTAGAGAATTAAAGTGATTCTACTAATAAAAACATAGCCAATGGTTCAGCTTCATAGATTCAAATGCATCTTATAAAACATAACCCGTGGTTTCAACCATAGGCTAGGTTTGAATATAAATGCGTATAGAAAAATTGTTTATTCGAAACAAAAAAAATGGCTGTCTTTTGCGACAGCCAATTATGTAATTCATTCCAACATTTTTTCTCTTTCCCAGAAACGATGTCTTCCCAAAGCTTTTATAAACGAAGTCGTTAGTAATTTGTCCCCGCTATTTTCACTTGTCAAAACTCCAGGATCTTTAGATTTTATATCACTGTTATTTTTTAAGACCTGTACTCCTTCGGCTTCAGCCGCAATAAATTTACAGTGATGATACGAATCATTTAAAAACTCTTTTACTTCTTTTATTTTCGAAAGATTTGCAATTCCTTTTCCACCTGGAATAAAGACACCATCAAAAAGTACCGATGCTGCAATTTTATACGTCTGATCTACTGGAATTTCTGCTCCTTCTGCAGAAACAATAGTTCCTAAATGTGGTGCTATAATAACGGCTTTTGCTCCTGCATTTTGCAAGGCTGTCTTCATTACTTTCACTGAATCTGCACTTACGCCATCAGTACATAAAAAAGCTATTTGTCGAGTTGCAATTGTGTTCGAAATGGTTGGATTTTTAAGCATGCTCAAAGCATCTGAACTCCCTACATTTGGTTTTACTTTTGCAGGTTCTTGAGTACCTTCATCGTCTGCTCCAACCCCATGATTGATTGGTTTTTCGATATTTTTTGGAACAGGAATACCTAACGATTTAGCAACCTCTGCCGCTAAACTAGTATTTACCTCATTTAAAAGTCCGAGCATTCTTTCTCTAATCGAAATCGTTTCTACTTTTCCTAATTCAAAAGACAAAGCACTTGCAATATGATTTTGTTCTACAGGCGTCTGACTGTTGTAAAAAAACGCTGCTTGACTAAAATGATCCGAAAAACTGCTACTTCTCGCTCGTACTTTATGGGCATCTACTCTTTCATTAAAACTTACAAATCCGCCCTGATCTATTTTGGCTTGAAATGGGCATCCGCCTCCTAAAGAATTTGGATGATAACTGACTTTGCCTTTTGCAATTTCCTGACGCATATGCCCGTCACGCTGATTATTGTGCATTGGCGCAATGGTTCTATTAATTGGAATTTCGTGAAAATTAGGACTTCCTAATCTTGATAATTGCGTATCGGTATACGAAAATAATCTTCCTTGCAATAAAGGATCATTTGAAAAATCAATTCCGGGAACTATATGTCCTGGGTGAAATGCCACCTGTTCTGTTTCTGCAAAAAAGTTATCTGGATTTTTATTCAAGACCATTTTTCCGATAATCGTTACGGGAACCAATTCTTCTGGAACTAATTTTGTTGGATCAAGCAAATCAAAATCAAATTTATGCTCGTCGCTTTCAGGAATAATCTGCACCCCTAATTCCCATTCTGGAAAATTTCCTGCTTCTATAGCTTCCCATAAATCCAACTTATGAAAATCTGAATTTTTTCCTGATATTTTCTGTGCTTCATCCCAAGCAACTCCGTGTGTGCCTAATTTGGGTTTCCAATGAAATTTTACAAAATGCGATTCGTTTTTATCATTAATAAATCTAAAAGTATGAACTCCAAAACCTTCCATCATTCTTAAACTTCTCGGAATCGCCCTGTCGCTCATTACCCACATAATCATGTGCATAGATTCAGGCATTAGCGAAATAAAATCCCAAAACGTATCATGTGCCGAAGCGGCCTGCGGAATTTCATTATGCGGTTCTCCTTTAACAGCATGAATCAAGTCTGGAAATTTCATGGCATCTTGAATAAAAAATACTGGCATATTATTTCCAACTAAATCAAAAATACCTTCCTGTGTATAAAATTTTACAGCAAAACCTCGAACATCACGAGCTAAATCGGTAGATCCTCTAGAACCAGCAACAGTCGAGAATCGAACAAAAACTGGTGTTTTGATACTCTTATCATTTAAAAAGCCCGCTTTGGTATATTTTTCCATGCTTTCGTACAATTCAAAATAACCATGCGCTCCCGAACCTCGTGCATGAACAATTCGTTCTGGAATTCTTTCGTGATCAAAATGGGTTATCTTTTCTCGTAATATGAAATCTTCTAAAAGAGAAGGGCCTCTTTCTCCAGACTTTAAAGTATTGTTATTCTCATTTATTTTAACGCCTTGGTTGGTGGTTAAAAATTCGTTCTCGGCATTTGATTTATTGTATTCTAAATCGTTCTGTTTCCCATCAGAATTGTCTTGGTTTGTTTTTTTTGAATTTTTCATTTTCCGTTGATTTTACATTTATCATTCATGAAGCTTGTGAGGTATTTCTCAAACAATAGGCTAGCAAAGTTAGAGTGCTTTTCAAATTAAAATTTATACAATTCAGCTTAAGGATTATAACATTCGAACTACAAAGCATATGAAAATCAATATATTACTGATAATTATATAAGTGATGTTTTTAATCCTATAACAGAAAGCAGCCTTTATAAAAGTAACTTTGAAATAGAGTTTTTAATTCAAAAAAAGGTCGATATGATTTACACTATTATACAATTAATTTTAATTTCTATTGCGGCTACATCGGCTATGACTTGGTTCAGCTATGCTATGTCGAAGAATTTTAAAGAATTGTATAAAGAACCCGTTTTGTTGAGTTTTGCTCTAAAAAAAACAAATACAAGCCTTTCTGAAGAATCTCAGAAAACTTGGGGATGGCTAATACATTACATTATTGGTTTTCTATTTGTTATGGGATATCATATAGTATGGGTAAAGAATATTTTACCAATTTCTCCACTAAGTGCTCTTATATTAGGAGTTATCAGTGGTGTAATTGGCATATTCAGCTGGATTATCATATTTAAAATGACCAATCATCAACCCCCAATTGATTTTAAAGGTTATTATATTCAGCTGTTCTTTGCCCATATTATTTTTGCTGTAACAGCAACGGCACTTTACTCTATTTCATTCACCATTTTAATTCTTTTGAAAGCTTATGTCACTGTCTAAATACCATCAAAAAAGAGATTTTAAACAAACTCGTGAACCAAAGGGAAAAGTAGAAAAATCGGCTAATGAACTGATTTTTGTGGTGCAGAAACATGCTGCGTCGCATCTTCATTACGATTTTAGGTTAGAAATGGATGGTGTTTTAAAAAGTTGGGCAGTGCCAAAAGGCCCGTCAATGGATCCAGAAGTAAAACGTCTCGCGATGATGGTAGAAGATCATCCGTACAGCTATAAGGATTTTGAAGGTACAATTCCACAAGGAAATTATGGCGCTGGAAATGTAATTGTGTGGGATAATGGAACGTATACTTCGGACGAAAAAACAGCTTCGGACGAAAAACAATTATTAAGCGATTTAGAGAAAGGACGTTTGAGCTTTATTCTAAAAGGAAAAAAACTAAAAGGCGAATTTTCGCTGGTTAAACTTCACGGCAAACAAGAAAATGCTTGGCTTTTAATCAAGAAAAATGACAAGTATGCTTCTACTGAAGATATTTTAGAAAAAAATAAATCGGTTATTTCTAAAAGAAGTTTAGAACAGCTGATAGAAAAATCTGAAAAACTGTCTTCAAAAACAGAAGAAAAAACAGTTGAGAAAAAAGCAGTAAAAAAAAAGTCTAATCCGAAAGTTGAAATAGCTGAATTTATAAAACCAATGCTTGCCAGCGTACGCGAAAAGCCATTTGATGATGAGGAATGGATTTTCGAAAATAAATACGACGGTTACAGAACCATTGCTGTCATTAATGCGCAACAAGTCGATTTGTATAGCAGAAATGAACTTTCTTTTAATGCTAATTTTAAACCCATTGCCGACGAATTAAAACAAATTGATCATACAGTGGTTTTGGATGGCGAAATTGTGGTTGAAAATGATGCAGGAAAAGCCGATTTCCAACTGCTTCAAAACTATATGAAAACCGGAATCGGAAATCTTAAATATTATGTTTTTGATTTATTGAATTTGGATGGAAATCTAATTACCGAATTATCCCTTTTGGAACGAAAAGAACTGCTGAAAATCCTCTTCAATAAATATCCTTTTTCAAATGTTTTTTATTCTGAACATACTATTGGCGACGGAATAAAACAATTTGAAAAAGCAGTTAAAAATAAAACGGAAGGCATAATTGCCAAAAGAGCCGATAGCACTTATGCGGTAAATAGAAGAAGTACAAACTGGCTCAAAATAAAAACAGCAAACGAAGAAGAAGCCATAATTATTGGAATCACCGAGCCTAAAAATTCTAGAAAGTATTTTGGCGCACTTCTTCTTGGTCAATATAATGGAAAAAAACTGCAATATATTGGCAAATGCGGAACAGGTTTTACCGAATCTGTCCTTAAAGATTTATACACTCAACTCGAGCCTTACTTTATAGAAAAATCTCCGCTTGACGAAAAAATCTCTCTGCGCGATCCCATTCAATGGGTAAAACCAAAGCTTGTTTGTCAGGTAAAATTTTCCGAATGGACACAGGATCAGCATTTGCGTCATCCTGTTTATCTCGGAACAAGAATAGACAAAAAAGCACTGGAAGTTAATTTTAATGGCAATGACAATAGCAATGTAGAAAACGATAATAATGGGAGTTCTAATTTAATTGAAATGGAAGAATCAAATAAACACAAAACTGAGAATGATTACGATTTAAAAATTGGCAAAACGACTTTACATCTCACCAATCAGAATAAAGTTTATTTTCCAAAAGATGGTATTACGAAAGGTGATATTGTGCAATATTATAATGAAGTTTCGGAACTGATTTTGCCGTATTTAAAAGATCGTCCAGAATCGATGAACCGTTTCCCGAACGGTATTGATTCACCTAGTTTTTATCAGAAAGATGTCGATGTCGATAAAATTCCGAAATGGCTTAAAACCAAAAAAATCTTCTCAGAATCCAACAACGCCAACATTGATTATCTTATTTGCAATAATAAAGAAACACTACTTTATATGGCCAATTTAGGCTGTATTGAAATGAATCCGTGGAATTCGACCATAAAGCATATTCAGAATCCAGATTGGCTCGTAATTGATTTAGATCCCGCAAAAGACGACTTTAAACTAGTGGTTCAAACGGCTTTGGTCGTAAAAGAAGTTTTAGACGAGTTGGAAACCGAATGTTTGTGCAAAACTTCGGGCGCTTCGGGACTTCATATCTACATTCCGCTTGGCGCGCAATACGATTATGATTCGATTAAAATTCTAGCCGAATTAATTGCCAAAGAAATACATTCCAGACTGCCAGATATTACTTCGGTTGACAGAAGCATCAAAAAAAGGAAAAATAAACTGTATATCGATTTTTTACAAAACCGACGCGGACAAACTTTGGCAGCGCCGTATTCTGTTCGTCCAAAACCTGGCGCAACAGTTTCTACGCCTTTAGAATGGAGTGAAGTGAATGAAAAACTGCATCCGTCGCAATTTACTATTAAAAATGTATTAAGTCGTTTTGAGAAAAAAGGCGATTTATGGAAACCCGTTTTATCCAAAGGAGCCAATATTAAAAAGATTATTCACAAACTGGAAAATAGTCAAAACGCTTAAGACGATTTTTTCTTTTTATTTTCTAAACTTGCTTTTAGCATTTCCATTAAATCGTCGCTTTGTTTGTGCACAACTTTTAGTTTTGGAGCTGCTTTCTGCGGTTTTCCTTTGGCTTTCTTTTTAATAATATCCAAAAGCTTGGCCGTATATTCGTCTTTAAAGCCAGAAATATCAAATTTCTCTGTTAGCTGATCAATCAGTTTTTCGGCCATGTCCATTTCTTTTGTCGATTTTTTAGACATTGGCGGCAATTTTAATTCTGCCGTACTTCTAATTTCCTGTTCAAATCGGATTCGGTTTAAAACAATGACGTTTTTGTACGGTTTTAAAATTGCCAGACTTTCTTTATTTCGCAAAACAAATCTAGTAACACCCACTTTTCCTGAAGCTTCAAGCGCATCGCGAAGTAATCCGTAGGCATTCATGGCACCTTTATCTGGTTCGAGATAATAGGGCTGTTCGTAATAAATACTTTGGATTTCTTTTTCGAAAGCAAAACTTTCAATATCGATTGTTTTGGTTTTAATGGCATCTGCCGCTTCAAAGTCAGAATCTTCCAAAACAATATATTTGCCATCTAGATTATATCCTTTTACAATATTGGCAAAATCTACTTCTTTACCTGTATTTTCGTTAACACGTTTAAACTTGATATTGGCATGATCTTTTGCATCAAGCATATCCATATCCAGACTGCTTTCTTGCACCGCCGAAAACATTTTTATTGGAATATTAATTAATCCAAAACTTACCGAACCTGTCCAAATTGATCTCATGATTTTTGTTTTAGAAATATCTCCCTAAATTAAATGAGGATGGATCTATAAACGTTACAAAATGAATTGATTAATTTATAAAATAAAGACTAAGTTTTTTTCATCAAGTCCCATAGAGACGAAATATTTCGCTCCGCTGGAGCTCAGAATTAGTGTTTAAAAAAAAAAAGACTGTCCCAAAAGACAGTCTTTACTATAAATAATTGATTTTAATTTTACCAGCCTTTAACAGCTCCACCTTTAAATTCTTGCTCGGCAGCTTTTTCTACTTCTGGAGATTGAAAAGCCTGTAAAAACTGCTTTACTTTTTCTTCGTTTTTATTGTCTTCACGGCTTACCACCAAATTTACATAAGGAGAATCTTTATCTTCAACAAACAAAGCGTCACGAGATGGAACTAATCCTGCCGCAGAAGCAAAAGTATTGTTGATGATAGCGATAGAAACATTTTGGTCGTCTAAAGCGCGAGGCAATTGAGGCGCTTCTAATTCTAAAATTTTTAAGTTTTTAGGATTACCAACAATGTCTGTTACTTTTGGCAATAAACCAACACCCTCTTTCAATTTCAACAATCCGTTTTTCTGCAAAAGCAATAAAGAGCGGCCTCCGTTTGTTGGATCATTCGGAATAATAATCGTGCTTTCGTTTTTTAGTTCAGAAAGGCTTTTTATTTTTTTAGAATAACCAGCAATCGGATACACGAATGTATTTCCGATAATTGCTAATTTGTAACCTCTTTGTTTAGATTGCTCGTCTAAATAGGGTTTGTGCTGAAACGCGTTCGCATCGATATCACCTTGACTCAAAGCTTCGTTTGGAATCACATAGTCGTTGAAAGAAACCAGTTCTACTTCCAATCCGAATTTTTCTTTAGCTACTTTTTTAGCTGCTTCTGCTACTTTTAATTCTGGTCCAGAAGCTACTCCCACTTTTATAAAATGAGGGTCGTTATTTTTGCTTTTCCCGCAATTCGATAAAACAAGCGCCAAAGCCAAAACTCCAGCTATCTTTAAAATATTTCTTTTCATAATAATTGTATCTTTTTTAAATTTTTTAATTCTAGTATTTCACTCTCGCCGCTCAACTTTTCACTTTCAACTTTTCACTTTCAACTTTTCATTTTCGACTTTCAACTTTTGACTTTCTACTTTCTACTATCTACTATCTACTTTTCACTTTTCACTTTCGACTTTCAACTAAATATTACCTATGATCAAATCGTTTTGATAATCTGTCTCCAGCAAACTGAATTACGAATACCAGAATGACCAATAAAGCCAAAACAGAGTTCATTGTTACAGCATCATAACCTATATATCCGTATTGATACCCAACTTGTCCTAAACCACCTGCCCCAACAGCTCCTCCCATTGCAGAGTATCCAACAAGAGTAATTAAAGTAATTGAAGCTGCATTAATTAAAGAAGGTAAAGCTTCTGGCAATAATACTTTGTACACAATTTGCAAAGGAGTTGCACCCAATGCTCTAGCCGCCTCGATTAATCCTGAAGGAAGACTTAGCAAACTGTTTTCTACTAAACGGGCAATAAATGGTGCTGCACCAATACTTAACGGAACCAAAGCGGCACTCACACCAATAGAAGTCCCGACAATGGCGCGTGTAAACGGAATCATCCAAACGATTAAAATAATGAATGGAATAGAACGAAAAACATTTACCACTACTGATAATGTTCTGTTTAAAACCGGCTGTTCCAGAATCTGATTTTTACGAGTTAAGAATAATAAAATTCCGGTTGGAAGTCCTAACAAAAACCCGAAAAAGCCCGATACAAAAGTCATAACAATGGTTTCCCATGTTCCTTTTAACAATAAATCTATAAGAGAATCAGACATAACCTATAATTTCTGTTTTAATATGTTTTGAATTAAAATATTGAATTGCTGCGTCGTAATTTTCGCGTTTCCCTGAAAGTTCAATCAGCATTACGCCAAAATTCACTTCGCCAGCCTGATCCATTTGTGCACTAACGATTTTAAAATCGGTATCAAAAAGTCTTGAAACTTCTGAGATAACAGGTTCATTAACCGATTTTCCTGTCATTTCCAATTTCAATAACGGATTCAGATTTCCATTGTCTTCTTTTTGCAATTTTTCCTGATACACAGACGGAACTTCGATATGAAGCGAAGAAGAAATAAATTCTCTTGTCAGTTCATGTTTAGGATCTGCAAAGATTTCGCCCACACTTCCTTGCTCAATTAATTTTCCGTGACTGATTACCGCTACCTCATCACAAATAGATTTTACAACTTCCATTTGGTGTGTGATCAGCAAAACCGTAATGTTAAGACGTTTGTTAATGTCTTTCAGTAAATTTAAAATCGATCTAGTTGTTGCAGGATCAAGCGCGCTTGTCGCTTCATCGCACAGTAAAACTTTTGGATTATTAGCCAAAGTTCTTGCAATGGCAACTCTTTGTTTTTGTCCTCCCGAAAGACTTGCTGGATAATCATTAGCTTTTTCGCCCAATCCAACTAATTGCAGCAATTCTAAAACACGCGTTTTGATTTCAGTTTTTGGCGTTCCAGCCAATTCTAGCGGAAAAGCCACATTTTCGAAAACCGTTCTCGAAGAAAGTAAATTGAAATGCTGAAAAATCATTCCGATTTGTCTTCTTTCAATCGCCAATTCAGCATTTGACAACTGCATCAAAGCTTTTCCATCAACGATAATTTCGCCAGAAGTTGGTCTTTCCAACAAATTCACGCAGCGAATCAGCGTACTTTTTCCTGCTCCGGAAGTTCCAATTACACCAAAAATTTTTCCCTGAGGAACCCTTAGAGAGACATCAGACAAAGCAGCAACAATTCTGTCTTTCTGATGAAACGTTTTGGTTACATTTTTTAATTCAATCATTCTTTACAGTTTAAAAAACAAAAAAGCCTTCCATTAATTAGTTGAAAGGCTTTTTCGAAATAAATTTTATCATTTTATATATTAAGCCAGATCAATAAATACCATAACAGCAGCACAGCACTTCATACTGCGACGATAATAATTATTCATTTTCTGGTTCTGTTTCTTCATAGCGAGTGCAAATTTAAATAGTTATTTTCAATTTTACGGTATAAATTGTTAAAACTTTTATTAACCTATCAATTTAGTAGGTTATTTTAAAATTCCAAACAGAAATGAAACTTCAAATAAAAAATTCCAAATTCCAATTGTCTTTTCCTGAAGTTTTAGGATTAGATTGGAATTTGGAATTTTTAGTTTTATAATTAAACCTTTGGAATTTAATTATTTTGTTCCGCAATTACTGACTTATTCAACTTTATTATTCTGATTTTTTTATTGGTATTATCAGATAAGAAAATACGATCGTCAAGTTGTGCTGTTCCAACAATAGTTCCAAAAGCATTTTGCCCTAAAATATCAGAAACGCTTAAAGCTGCTTTATAATTCTTTTTAATGAACTCTTCTTTTGGATATAATTTTAAATAAGATGCACTTCCAACATTTTCTGAAGTAACTGCCCAATCTTTGCTAAAAGATACTGCAATTGGCTTCACGTCTACAAATTGCACTTTTTCTGGCTCGATAGGAGTTGTTAACGAAGCTGCAGCATTGGCTTTAATATTGGCAATATTATAATATAAATAGCTTTTGGCATCTCTTCCTCCTACAACCAAATTTCCATCAAAAACATCCAATGAATATATTTCTGTATAGCCGTTTAAAGTATTCAATTTGGCAATAGGCTTTAAATTCCAATCGCTTGTTTCTGTAATTTGAGAAGCATCAATAACCTTTATGCTCTTTTCTTTTTCTTTTACAAACACCAATCCGTCTTTTGCTACAACGCCAAAAACGTGAACAAAAGTCTGCCACCATTGGCCATTTCCAACAGTACTAATTCCAGCGTTTGTAATCTCATCAAAAACAAATAATCTAGATTCTGTACTGCCAACATAAATACGACCACTATCAACAGAAACTGATGTTAAACTTGTTAGCGGAATAGTCGTATTTCCTTTTTTATACTCTTTTATTGTTTTAATATGTTCTAAAGTCAGAGCATTAAAAACCTCTAGTACATTTCCGTTAATCACATACAATTTTTCATTTGCAATAGTGATTCCTTTCGGGTCAAATGCTTCTGTGCTACCTGGAATATTTTCGTTTGTAATAGAAGCTTCCTCAGTCGGATAATAATAGGTATAATCTTTAGATGCAGCATCGTCTTTACTGCAATTTGTAAACAAACAAAGTGCTAAAATTAGGGGCAGAATATGTTTCATGTGTAGTTTATGTTTTAGTTCCATTTTCCTTCGCCTTTATATTTGACTAAAAATGAATTTTTAGGGTCAATTTTAAATACTGGTTTTTTATAAGTTCCTGTTACATAATTTGTTTTCTCATATGTTTTTAAAACATCTGGATCTGTAAAAGGAAGATCATTTAAATAAATTAGATACTTATAAAATTCAGTCAGCATTTCTTGCTGTCCGCCGCCTTCTCCGCTATTTGCTAAGTTACTGCTATGGCTGAAACCAATATGATGTGAATATTCGTGAGACCAAACCGACATTTCTCCTAGCCAATGTCCTCTTACATAACCTGATTCCCACTGCGATGCCAGATTTCCTCCGCCCCAAGCAGAATCGCCTCCAACCATTGCCATCCAAAGCGTTCTTTTATCTAGATAATTCCAATATATTTTTTCAATTTCTTCTTTAGAATAATAATCGTAAACACCATCTACATCATCTGCATTTCCGTGCCAGTTTAAAGCGCCATTTATGCCCGTTCCTGCCGTTGCTGCTTGTTCTTGTTTGTACTTGTCAAAATTGGTGAATGTACTGTAATACAATGGATGGCTCAATGCATAAGAATAGTTGATAATCATAGTAATCGCTTCTTTTGCCAATGCAGGATTCATCGGAAGATATTTCCCCAAATCATTAATGTGGTATCCGTCATGAAACTGCACCAAATGATTAGATTTTATCTTTTTGAATTGTTTAAACAAAGGATCATCTGATTCTACAGAAAACTCGATCGCTCCAGATGAAAACCCTTCAATTTTATCGATGGTTACTGTATTCCCTGTTTCTAGCAAATAATCGTTTTTCTGCTCTGTTAAAGGAATTTTATGAAAAGAACGGTGAAAAGCAGGAACTTTTGAAAAACTATAAAGCAAAAACTTTTTATCGTAATTAGGCAATTTTGCATACACTTTTACATCTGTTAATCCAACTGGAGAATAAAGCGAAATTTGTACAGAATCTTTTCCTTTTTGAATAACTTGAAACGGTTCGTTTACTCTAAACCAGCGATCTGTTTTGTCGTACATTCTTGCTGGATCTTCATCATCGGCAAACATGGTCATCGGATGATTTTCTGCTGGCAAAGCTGTTAAATCTATGCTTGCTAGATAATTTGGTTTGTACGAATCTCCATCGTCACTACAGCCAAAAATAATACTTGCCAGTAGGGCAAATACAAAAAAGTGAGTGTTTTTTCTCATAGTAAGTAAGTAGGTTTGGGGTTAAAAATATGGTGCAAAACTATAAATATGATTTTTAAAATCATAGGTATTGCAAGAAAAGTATGAAGGTAAAATATATTAAAAATCGTTTTTTTTGTTTTAAAAATATCTAAAGGTTAGTTTTTAGACTATTATATACTGCTTCTTCTAATTTGTTTTTTTTAGTTTTTCGGAAGAAATACTGATGTATAATCCTACTACAACTAAAATAACTCCAAAAAGCGTATATAAAGTCAGAGGTTCATCGACCACAAAAAAGCGAAACCAATTCCAACTAAAATGATTTTACATTCTTTTAATTTATTGAAAATTAAAAGTCGTTTTCTTCAATCATATAAAATTAGGTAAGTTGGTTGAAGAAAAATTAAAGGGTTTCTATTTCGCTTAAATCAGCATTGAATTTAACAAAAGTGGCAGGAAATCCAGATTTAATTTTTCCCACTCTATCTTGTATACCAATTGCAGAAGCTACTCTTGTAGTTGCCATTTTTATGGCTTCATCTGCAGAAACATTTAGATGATTATACGCATTTTGCACCGCTTCTGCCATAGATATTGTAGCTCCCGCCAGATTGCCGTCTTCATTTCTGTAAAAACCATTTTCTAAATGAGCATCAAAATTATCCCATTTAAAATTGGTTACTTTTCGTCCTAAAAAAGTAGCATCGCTTATTAAAAAGAATTTATCCTTTTTTAATTTGTAAGCCACTTTTGCCGCCGCATAATCGCAATGCGCACCGTCTAGAATAACTGGGGCATAAACAGCTTCATTTTCAAAAACAGCTCCAACTAAACCTGGTTCACGATGTCCAAACTGTGTCATGGCATTAAATAAGTGCGTTACCAGATTTATTCCTTTCGCAAAATAAGGTTGCGCTTCTTTATGAGTTATGGTCGAATGTCCGATCGAAATGGTAATTCCGCTTTCAATCAGTTTATTCAATTGTTCTTCTGTAAAACATTCTGGAGCAATTGTAATTACTTTAATAACATCTTTTCCTTTTTCGATAATTTCTTCAAGCTCAGCATTAGTCGGTTTTCGAACTTGATCAATGCTGTGGGCACCACGTCGCAACGGATTTAAAAATGGCCCTTCCAAATGCATTCCGATCACACCATTATTATGCTTTTTCATGTAATTGCGAACCGCTTCAATTCCTTCTAAAATGGTTTCTCTTGAAGAAGAAATCAAACAAGGTAAAACATGTGTTGTGCCGTATTTGATACTTGCATCATAAATATCCTGAATGGTTTCCTCGTTTGGAGTCTGGCTAAAATACAGTCTTTCTCCTCCATTGATCTGAATATCTATAAATCCTGCCGAAAGATGATTTCCCTTCAAATCGATTTTTTCCAAATCATTTGGAATTTCTTTCTGCACCGAAATAATAGTTCCGTTTTCAATAATAACAACTCCATTTTCAATTATTTCGTTGCCTGTATGCACAACAGCATTTACAATCGCTTGTTTCATGATTTAATTTGTTTCTTTTTAGCCAAATTTAAAAAGAAGTTTGAATTAATTGCATAACTAAACCACTCTGCACTGAAAGTGCAGAGGTTTGTTTTACGAGGGACTGAAAGTCCCTCTTCTTATTTCATTCAAGAATGAAATTTGAATTATCATCTCCATCCTTTCTTCTGTGATGCTCTA